>Ga0326727_10008614_pt1 | contig 25725 bp, 23 predicted proteins | sample MB2enrmetagenome_FD_207643 | JGI IMG/M metagenome (GOLD analysis project Ga0326727, IMG submission 207643) | Lab enriched peat soil microbial communities from McLean, Ithaca, NY, United States - MB29MY | ecosystem: Environmental > Terrestrial > Soil > Wetlands > Peat | place: USA: New York...
AATCAATATTTCCAAACTTTGACAGACATCGTGGAAGTCGTGGAGAGAATATTCTCTCAATGGCGCCTGGGAAATGAAACCGTCAGGCGCTTGTGTTCAATTACTTAAGACGCTGCGTATAGAAGCTCCGGATGGGCAGGGAAAAAAAGGGCAGGGCCGAGGCCCTCCCATCCGTCTGCATTAGGGTCGATTTTTCCCTCGGTCACCAGGGCCGCGGCTTTAGCCGCCCCCAGCCACTCGGAGTAGTTGAGCAGCGAAGGTCTTAAATTTATATTTGGGATCTTTGATCAGGCTGGCCCCGATGGGCGAACTGTGGCGGCTTCTTTCTCGTACATCTTCCAGGAGGCCTGGAAGGCGGCTGCGAAGGAGCGCTGCTGCACGTAATCTCGCGCCGCTAGCCCCATCTCTTTGAGCTGCTGTGGTTGCGTGATCAGCATTTTTATGGTGTTGCAGAGGCTCTCTTCATTGGCTGGAATTATGAAGCCAGTTTCCCCCTGGATCACATTTTCCTGAGGTCCCCCGGAATCGGAGACGATCACCGGCAGCCCAGAGGCCTGCGCTTCCAGAACTACATTGCCGAAAGTGTCTGTAGTGCTGGGAAAGACGAACAAGTCACAGGAGGCATAGACCTCGGCGAGTTCCTCTCCCGCCAGGTAGCCGGTGAAGATGCAGGGGGTGTCCGCCATCTCCCGGCGCATCTCTTCCAGATAAGGGCCGTCTCCCACGATGAACAACTTGAGTCCAGAATGGTGGCAAACCAAAGACTTGAATGCCCTTCCCAAGAGTTGCACATTCTTCTCCTTGGATACCCGGCCGACATAAAGGAGTTTTAGCCCGTCTTGGACCTGATAGCGTCTTTCCAAAGCGCCGTTGCGTTTGGCCGGATGGAATAGCTCAACATCGACCCCCCGGGGGTAGACCCGGAGTTTTTGAGGCTCAATGCCTTTCTGCGCCAGTTCTTCCGCGGTGCTGCCAGAAGGCACGAAGACCAGATCCATCTGATTATAGAACCAGACGATATACTTCCACATTATATCTTCCATGGCCGCATCACCCGTGAGGTATTGGGTATATTGGGGTAAGGCAGTGTGATAAGTGCTCCAGATGGGCAATCGCAGCAGGCGGGCGACCCCTAAGGCCGCCAGGCCCATGGGGCCGGGGGTGGCCGCTTTGATATGGGTGAAATTATTTTCGTAACAATAATTGAGGATCTCCAGGAAGGGCGGATGGAAGAGCTTCTGCTCCGGGTACTCCGGCAGATGAAGGACTCCGATGGGGACAAAGTTGCGAACCCCTGGCCGTTCCGGCTGCCCCGTTTCATCGCAAGTGATAATAGTATAGTTCTTCTGGGCGCTGACTGCAGCCTCCACCTGGCTCCGGAGGGTGAGCCCTACCCCGTTGACTTCATAAAAGGTGTCAGTAAAGTGCGCCAGATTGAAGTGGCTGTTCAAATCAACGGCGCCCCCCATCCCCCTTTCCATAAAATGGCGCATGATGTTCGATCCGAGCTTCTCGCTCTGGGCGAATAAAGAGAAGGCCGCCAGGTAAGGCGTCAACCCCAGGTAAATTATCCCGGAAGAGCTGATGGAATCAAGGAGACCAATGATATTGGCCTCCCATAGTGCCTGGGGGAAATGTTCATTAAAAAGCTTCAGGATATTGGTGGAGATATCGTTGAGTATCTGGAACCATTGGACCTCGGGCTTGTGGGGTGATTTTTGGGGAGCCTTGGCGGTTTCCTCGACGATTAAAGACAAGAGCGGGTCAGTCTGGTAACTTTTCGGAGAACTCTTAAAAAGGTATTTGATTTTATTGCGATAATATTGAAATTTGCTGGGCGAATTTTCCGGCTCTAAATTAGTCTGAAGAAATCGTTCAAAAAATTTGATGAAAATACTGGATTCGGCATACTTACCAAGGTCATATTTCTTTTTATAGAACTGGTAGGCAATACTATAAATATTGTAGCCCAGGGTTAAGGGCGTGGAGCCCACGCCCTTGACCCTGCCTTGGCCGGCATTGAGTCCCTGAAAAAAATGCTTTAGATTAATCGCTCCGTCCACCTGGGTAAAAATCCGGGCAATATCTAGAGAGCTATGGTCATCGGAGCCCCCGGTAAGATTCTTCTGCCAGGGATTGGGGAAGCTGGGGGCTATTCCGTGCTTATCTGCCAGGGCGCCTATATGCTCCGGGGTGAGTTGGGATAGGATGGCCTTTAACCAATCGTTCAGCCGGGCGTCCCGGCTCCCGTTTATTTCAAAATTCTTGAAGAGAAGCAGGAATTGTTCGATATGATCTGGGGTCAGGCGGTCGTTAAGGGAATAAAAAGGATGGGCCAGGCTGTGGGAAATGTGGTTTTCCTGGAGATAACGCACCAGATCGAAGATATTTTCCCGGGCCTTCTGCAAATCCCGGTGCTGCCGCGCCTCGATGTCATAGACCAGTACGTGGGCCTTGCAGCCGTCTTCCGGGAAGTAGGTGGTTACCTCCTCGCTGATAAAGGTGTTGGGCAACCCGGCGATTTCCAGGCAGCCATCAATGACATTATGGTCCGTAATGGTCACCCTGGACATGCCTCTCTTTTTTGCAATGCGGTATAGGGTCTGGGGCTCGGTGTAGCACTCCTGGCAGCCCAACTTTTGCAGGACCCATAGCGAGGGCCGGGTGGAGTATTTGGAGTGGACGTGCAGGTCTATTTTCATCATTCCCCCCTTCTTTTGAAAATTAAGCGATTAATACAGTTTCCCCAGCCCGGACCTTGTCTCCCGGCTGGACCATGATGCTCATCTCTGGGCGCTGCGGCACCACCAGGTCCACCTGCGACCCGAGGCGGATCATGCCGAAGACCTCGCCCTTGGTAACCTGATCTCCCGGGTTAAGATAGCTTTCGATGCCATTCACCCGCTTTCCGGCGATTTGGACTACATAATAAGAGAGCGGCTCTCCCTTAAATCTGCCCGTCACCCTGGTTACAGTGCGCTCATTGGCGACGATGTGCCTGGAGTTCTGGTAAAATGGCGGTCGTTTCAAGAAGGTCCGCCAATGCATCGGGGCCATGCCATAGTTCTTCAACTTGGCGGGGTAATGCTGGATGAAGTTGATTCTTCCGGGAAGTGGGGCGCGGTTGTAGTGGACGCTGAATGGGCTCATAAAAATACCAATCAGAATCTTGGGAGCGCTCAAATCTTCCCGAATAATGTCGGTAAGGGTTGCCGCCATTCCCTGCTTGATGGTTATTATTTCCTGCTGGGGTTCCACTTCTTTGACATACACTACGGTCCCGTCGGCAGGACTGACGATAACCTCTCCAGGAGGCGGGACCCGCATGGGATTGCGGAAGAACCAGATATACCGCCAATAGCAGTAAGCCAGGCCGGCCACCAAAACTATTACCAACAAGGCGATGGTGTAAGTCAATGAAGTTTCTTCCAAACCGCAGGGTCCAGGACCCGCACCAGGGCCACCCCCGAAGAAAAAGGAAAATCGATCGCCTCAAAATATTCCTTCCGACCTTTAATGGACTTCAGCCATTTCTTTACTCCGGCATGCTTGATCAATTCCCGGACATAGATATTGGTATCGTGCAGAAAAATGTAAGTATTCTTGTGAGACTGCTCCAAAACGTTAAGAAAATCATACTTGACATCCTTAAAAAAATGGCTGCCGTCGATGAAGGCAAGATCTATGGCAGGCAAATTAAGATTCTGATAGGCCGGGAAAAACTCATCGCTCCGCATCCGGTAATGGGATACAATGTCCCCCACCCCGAAGCGCCCGAAATGGTCTTTAACCGTAGATTCATCACTCCACATGCCGCGGCCGCCGACCGTACTGAAGGGGCCATCTTTTACCAAAGAGTAGGCCGGATCCACGAAACTCAATTTACCGCGGGCATTATCCTTTAACCCTAAAGCTAAGCAAACAACACTAAATCCATATCCTGAACCGATTACTACAATATGTTTGGGTCGTAAGGCCCTCACCACGCCATAATAAATAAATCCGAATCCTAAATTAAGCTCCTTGGTCTTTTCATTGTGGCCAAATGGTTTGGCAACTTTTAGGATGTCCTTGACAATGGTTTGACTCAAGCTAAAATCTCCCATCTGCCAGTACTCCTTTAAGAGAGAATGGCATTAATATTTTTCAGTAATTACTACCTGCATAATATTTAAAGAGTATTTCGATTAAGTTTTTTTTCGGTTAGTTCATCGCCCCGGAACTTTGACCGCCTTATTTTTTTCGGGTGTGGGAGGAAGGGGTGGCAGAGGTAGAGGCGCGGCTAAGATTGGAGGAAAATCAGGCTGGAATTGGGGCGGCCAAAATTCCGCGCAGCTGGGATGACGGATTAGGCCAGAAAAAGCTGAACGGCAAGTATTTAATGAGAGGCAAGGTTTCGCGGGGTGGTGCACTCTAGGGGAAGGTTTTCCATGGTCCCTGACAGGTCCCCCAAGATCACTTCCCGGACGATTCCGCTCACTTCTTGCCGCAAGGCCTCCAGGCAGTCTCGCCCTTCTGAAGTGAGCTCATAATATTTGCGCGCCCGCCCTTTAAAGATCTTGATCCGGGATTGCAAGAGATTGGCCTTTTCCAGGTGGTACAGCATGGGATACAGGCTTCCTGGGCTGATCTCATACCCCAGGCTGCGGAAATACTTGCTCAGCCTGCCGCCATAAATCGGCCCCATACTCGCCTGGTGCAGAGCCAGGAGTTTCACCATGCCCTGCCAGAAGGCCTGGAAAATCTGCTTTCTGAATTTCATGTATCCGATATTGATATATATCAGTTAGAAAATTGTTAGGATTATGTTGATTTTCCATTAAATAATCACTAGTTAAATATTTTACAGAAAGCATCGAGTAAAAGGAGGAAGGCTATGGCCATTCTGGATAATGGGTTGAAGGGCACGGTACCCAGCATTCTGGTTGTCCTGCGGGTGGCCTTGGCCGCCCTCATAGTTCTTCCCGCGGTGGCGGCGGTGTCCCGCCCTCTGGCCAAGACCCTGATCAGGGGCTATCTGACTTTATCGGACATGGCCAAGGAGTTCGCCGCCGCCATTTTCCCTGGATAAGGAAATAACCCAAGAGCAGGGCGACGATAAACCCGGCGGCGATTAGGCCAGGGGCGCCGAGGCGCGGCGCCCAGAGGCCCCCCTCCTGTGCCAAGAAATATCCCAAAAGGATATAAAGCAACGACCAAGCCAAGGCCCCTGCCGAAGCAAACAGGGTAAACCAGGCCGGGGGGAATTTCATGATCCCGGCCGCGATGGCCACCCAGTGTCTGACCCCCGGGACGAAGTATCCCAGGCATAACCCCCACCCACCGTATCGGTGGAACTGGTTTTCCAGACTCTTAAATCTCTCAGGCCTGAGGAAAAAACCGGCCCCGGGCGCTTTAATTAATTTGGTGCCTGCTGCTCTCCCCACCCAATAATCCAAAGTTATCCCCAGGATAGCGCCCACCACGACCACCGCCAGGGCGGGTATTAACCGTAAGTCTCCCTGCAACGCCAGATAACCGACAAAGGTCAACAATAATTCATCGGGCAGGGGAATGCCGAAGACGCCCGGCAGCAGTAAAAAAAGGATCGCCAGATATCCGTAATGTGAGACAAAATATGTTATGTATTCCATAATTATGTCTAGATAAAGTTACTAATCAGGCACCCATCGAGGCCAGTTGCCTTTCACCCCTATGATATGCCAGAAACGATTCCACTCCATCTTTACCCATGTAGCGCTCTAACAAATTTATCGGGGTCTGGGTGAGATCAACTAATATTAGCGCATCCAAAACATCGCTGAAATTATGGTCTTTGTTAAAACCCAATATCTTCCCACCCAACTTTAAATATTGTTTTAAAATGATTGGTATTCCTTTATTTATGATCTCGATATCAGCTATGAGTGTATGTGATTAATTTTATGACAATAAAAAATTCTTCCAATATATTCTTTCAATGCCGTCACTTGATAATCCTCGTCAATTTTAATTTATCCGCCGTATAATTTATTCTCTCTCCTCAAAAAATCTTTTCTATGATAACAGTGATTTGTTAAGTTATCTTTAATATTTTGTTATTTTTCTGTTTGGATAAATAGGTGGTCAAGAAAAGGGGGTAGTCGTAAGGCTGAGGCTGGGATCTAATTGAAACGAAAAGTCAGATATAAGCGTTTTTTTTCAATTCTATTATACTACAAAGTACTTGCGGATTGTTGTAACAAACTTATAACAAAAATCTCATCAAGTCTTAACAATAATCTGTTCTCTTATAGGGTACCCGTCGCTTTCAAGGATAGGGACTTCGAGGAAAAGCCCCAGGAGGAGCACATGCGGCGAAAACCCTGGTGGGCGATTGTTCTGGCGGCGTTGCTCACGGTTTTCGTGATTAGTGGCAGGCCGCTTGCCGCCTCAGAGCCGAAAGGGACGAAAGCGAAGTACCTCTTTCTGTTCGTTGGCGATGGCATGGCGGTGGCGCAAAGAAATGCCGCGGAGCTTTACCTCGCCAGAGAGAAAGGGGTGAGCCGTCCTGAAGAAGCCAGGTTGGTGATGAACACCTTTCCGGCCCAAGGGATGAACACGACCTATGACCTGACTAGTGTCATTCCTGATTCCGCCTCGACGGCCACTGCCATTTCCTGCGGCCATAAGACCAGATCCGGCGTCATCGGTGAGGATGCCGAAGCTAAGATAAGTTATGAAAGTATCGCGGAAGTCGCCAAAAGGAAACACCTGAAGGTTGGCATCCTCTCCACGGTATCGCTGGACCACGCCACCCCTGCTGCTTTCTACGCCCATGTTCCGAGCCGCAAGCAAATGTATGATATTTCCATGCAACTGGCCAATTCCGGATTTGATTATTTTGCCGGGGGTCAGCTTATGGAGCCGCTGGACAAGAAAGACCCAAGCAAACCCAATGCCCTCGATACCGCTAAAAAGAATGGCTTTACCATCGCGGTAGGCCGTGAGGCGTTTGAGGCGTTGAAGCCGGGAATCGGCAAAGTGATCGCCATGAATGCGTTAGTGGACCAAGACGCGGCCATGTACTACAAGCTGGATCAGAATTACAACCAGGATCAGGTCACCCTGGCCGAGTACCTGGCCAAGGGCATAAAACTGCTCGACAATCCCCACGGCTTTTTCATCATGGTGGAAGGCGGAAAGATTGACTGGGCCTGCCATGCCAACGATGCCGCGGCCTCGATCCATGATACCCTGGCCCTCGACGAAGCCGTGGCCGAGGCGGTTAAGTTCTACCGGCAGCATCCCAAAGAGACCCTGATCGTCGTCACCGGCGACCATGAAACAGGCGGTATGACCATCGGCTTTGCCGGTACGCAATATTCCTGCTTTGTGGACAAGATTCAGTATCAAAAGATGAGTTACCTGGAATTCGATAAGAAATTGGCGGAATACAAACAGATGCATACCCCGGCAACTGCCAAATTTGAGGAGCTGTTGCCTCTCATTAAAGAGGCCTTCGGCCTTTACGTCCTGCCAGCCGACGAAAGGGCAGCTCTGGAGAAAGCGGTGACGGAGGGCAAAGTCCAGGACGCCCCGGAGGAGGTCAAGAAGGCTGCCGAAAAGGCAGAACAGGCCTTGAAATATAGCCTGGCGTTAACCGACTTGGAGCTCAAGGTGCTGCAGGAGGCCTTCCAACAGAGCATGTTGGGCCAGAAAGAACGCGCTCAAGACGACTACACCTATCTCCTGTATGGCGGCTATGAACCTCTGGCCGTCAAACTGACCACCATCCTGAACAACAAGGCGGGGATAGGCTGGACCACTTACTCCCACACCGGCGTCCCCGTACAGACTTCGGCCCTTGGAGTCGGCGCCGATCTGTTCAATGGCTACTACGACCAGACCGAAATTTACGCCAAAATGGCAAAGATATCCGGGCTCGAAAATTAATCAGGCTATCGACTTAACTGGTTGGAGAGGGACAGGTGGGGGATAATCTGCCTCTCCTTTTCCCTTTCTTGGCAAAGGACTGCCGGTGAGAAGCAAGCTTCTAAACCGCAATGTAATTTTCGCCAGCACTATCTTCCTCATTTCTTGCCTCCTTCTGTGGATGCCAAGTCTTTACCGCAGTCCCTACGCCCGGGATGAAGGGCGCTATCAGGGGCGAGTCCTGGAAACGGACAACTCGCTGGTAAAACAATACGGTATTGTCAAAACCGGCAGTCAACGGCTGCGAGTCTTGATGCTGGATGGTCCTTTTGCCGGACAGGAGGTCGAGGCCGGCAATGTGCTGATCGGCAAAATGGAATCGGACAAGATGTTCCGGGTGGGTGACCGGGTCTTTGTGGTGGTTAACGCCATTGGAAACGAGATAACCGCCGCCACGGCCTACGACCATTACCGGCTGAATATTGAGCTTTTTTTGCTCCTGTTGTTCGCCGTTCTGTTGGTGGGGGTCACGGGCTGGAGCGGCGCCAAGACCTGCCTATCCCTCTTTTTCACCGTTCTCCTCATGTGGAAGGTTTTGCTTCCGGGCATCTTGAGGGGAAGTGATCCGATCTGGCTGGCTTTTCCGGTGGTCATGGTGATCGCCGGGGTCACCCTCTTCATGGCGGCGGGGGTGAGCAAAACCGCTTTGGTGGCTTGGCTAGGGGCTTTCCTGGGCATTATGCTCACCGCCACCCTGGCACTGTGCCTGTTTCCCCCATTTCGCCTCCATGGCGCCATCCAACCCTATGCGGAGACCCTGCTCTATTCCGGATTTGAGAGCTTGAATCTCGAACGACTCTTCATTGCCGCAGTCTTTCTCGGGGCCTCGGGAGCAGTCATCGACCTCGCCATAGATGTTTCCGCCGCCATGAACGAAGTCTCGCAAAAGCGGCCCGACCTCTCCATCAAGGAATTGACCAAATCCGGACTCCTGGTAGGACGGCCCATGGCCACCACCATGGTGACCACGCTCCTGATGGCCTATATTTCTGAATATATGGCATTGCTGATGGTGCTGCTGTCCAAAGGCATTCCTCCAGCTCAGATTGTTAACCTCAACTATCTTGCCGCAGAAATCCTGAAAACTGTGGTGGGTAGTTTTGGACTGATTACGGTGGCGCCTTTCACGGCCGTCGTCGGCGGCCTGGTTTACGTGAAGTGGCGAGGGGTCCATGACACCCCGCCAGCCTTGATCACCTCCCCTATACAAGATATCATTGAGCCGCGGTAATCCCCGCCCGCCATTTGTAAGGGCGCGGGATAATTTCGCATTATAAGGATTTAAGGCTATGCCTGAGACGGGAATGACAGAAAAAAATGGTGAACATCCTTACGGTGATGCGGGTCAGCTGATCCTGCTGGGGTTTTTTCTGTTCGCCTGGGTGGGGGATTCTTTTTTTCTGCGCTTCTCGACGTTCCCGGCAGATTACCTGCCGCGATATATCCGGCTGTTGTTTTTGGTTTTGTCTCTGATAATCGCCGGTTGCTTGTTCAAGTCAGGCCATGTGGTAGTTAGTCATACGGGCTCCCCCCACGGCCTGGTGTCCACCGGAGTCTTCAAATACGTGAGGCACCCCCTGTATCTCGCCAGCATCCTGTTTTACCTTGGTCTGGCGGTCTCCACGGCTTCCTTGATTTCCCTGGTCTTGTGGGTGATAATCTGCATCTTTTATAATTACCTTGCCAGCTATGAAGAGAAATTACTCGAGTCCAAGTTTGGCGAGAACTACAAAACTTACAAAGGGAAAACCGGAAAGTGGCTGCCAAGGCTTGGGTGAGCTTTTTAACCCGCCTCAATACCTTCTGCCAATGAAAAGAAAATATGACCAGAGGCCGCCAAAGGCTGAATGAACCGAGCATTCGCCGGAGGGAAACAGCTCTAGCAGGCGGGGCAACAGATGGGAGTCAAGGCGGACGTGGTTAAACCCCATCCAGCGCTTGAAACTTTGCAAGGGTGAATCATGAAAATCCACCACGGCTATGAGGCTTCCAGGGGAGAGCTCCTGGCTGGCGGTCAGAATGGCCGCCTCCCAGCCGGGATTAAACATGGATAGAGCATAGGAAAAAACCACCAAATCATAGCGTCCCGGAGCCACCGGCTGGTCATAGGGGGCCTGCACGAGGGTGACTCGTTGGCGCAGACCCCGCAGTTTCTGGTGCGTGCGCCCCAGCATGTGGGGGGACAGGTCCAGTCCCCAGAGATGCGCTTCTGGGAAGAGACGCCCCAGATGTAAGAGGTTCTTTCCCGTGCCACAGCCCACCTCAAGGATATTATTGGGGTGGCAGAGCGCCGCAGCCTGGCGGATCAGCTCTTCCCTGCCCCGGAGAAAGGTCCAGCGGGTAAGGTCGTAAATCCTGGCATGGAACCAGTAATACTGGGCAATTGCCGCCTGGACCTGGTCTAGACTATCTCCGATCATCAGCAGATTTCCGCCAGGTGCAGGCTCCCGTAAGTGCCTACCCGGTCCAATAGATGTAAGGGTTGGGTCAGCTCCGGGAAAAAACGCAGTCTTGCCCTAACTGCTTCGGGGAGGAAGCTCAAGTCCGGTCCGGCGGAGCGTAGCAGAATCCTGGTGCCCGGGCGGCTGTTTCGGAAGATTTGACGCCATTCTTCCAAGAGGGCTTTAGGGTCATGCCAGGCCAGCCAATCTTGATGGTCCATGAGGACGAAATGGCTGTACACCCCGAGATGCGCCTGTAAAAATTCGGTGACCGTGGCAGTGTGCAACTTTATCCGGTCGAGACGTTGTCGGAGGGTGGGGAAGTTCTTGGGCTCTAAATAGGAAGGGCAACAGCCGCTGGTATAGGAGCCGGTGATGTAAACTCGCCAGAAGTAGTTGTCCTGGATAGGCAGGCAAGTGAAAACCTGGCGCATTTTATCCTGTACAAAGCTCCCGATCCCGCCAGGATACCGGTCCTCGATAAGACGGAGTTGTGGGCTGGGGACGCCGATAAAGGCCATGGTCCCAGGTTGCCGGAGCAGCCAGGTTATTGTCTGACTGAACAGGCGCGGCTCCAGCCGGTTATAGCAGCGCTGCTGCTCTGCCAGAGATCCGGCCTCAAGCAGAGCCAGGACCAGGCCCCTTTTATTGCCTTGCAACATCATGTTGGTGAAAGCCCAAGCAAAGTCACCGGCCGCCCCTCGCCAGTAGAAGGAGCGGCGCAGTCCCTTCGGGTTGAAATAACCGATTTTTCCATCCCAGAATTTTTGGGCCCAAACCGGCAAAAACGGCCGGAGAGAGGCATAAATGTCCCGATACCTTGGGCTTCCACCCTCGCCGAACAGCGAGAACAGGGCCTGGTGGTCGCCGGCCTGTAACAAGGCCATCTTGAGGCTAAGAACCGCGTTCTGTCGGTAATTGACATCCACGGCATGGATAGCCGCAGGCCCGTCCAAGAGGTAATCCAGCACATTACAGCCGGCGCTGGTGATGGCAACCACGGTGCTTTCCGGCGAGAGGCACAACAATTTCCGGTCCAGACGGGGGTCTTCCCAGCAGGCGTTATAGATCAGACGGTTTTCGAGGATGAGCCCAAATAGCCTTTTTTGCAGTCCTCTTATCATCACCACTTCCGACTGAAATGCAACTATTACATGTTGTCGACTGATTGTTTGGAGGAGGTTAATTCTTGGCTAGAAATTAGTAACGGGAATAGGTAATGGTGTCTTTTTCGAACTCGACGCTGACTCCTTCGGTGAGAGAGGCCCGAATTTTGGGAAGGATTTCAAAGATGGTGTCCGTGTTAACCCGATAATCCTGCCCGGTAAGCAGTTCTTGTTCAAAGGCAAAATGGGCCACTTGCTGGAAAAGATATTCGATATCCGCAGGGGTGAAGCGCACCGTCATCTTGATGATCCGCTTCAGGTCAATTTCCCCGGTATTGAGCTGGGAGAGATAGTGTTTCAGGATAGTGGCTCTTTCATCTTCATTCAATCCTCCCACCGGAATGATGCAATCAAATCTTCCCGGACGCAGCAAGGCGCTGTCTAACTGTCGGATGTAATTGGTGGCGCAGATGAGGAGTATATGGTTCTCCTGGCTCTTGAGTAAGGGAATCTGTTTGAGAAATTCGTTGGTGATGGACTTGTCCACCCTGGTGGCCTCGTCGCGCTGGCCCGCGAGCTCTTCAAATTCATCGATAAAAATGACGGTTTCTTTAAGGGTGCGAGCCTTTTCCATGACCATGCGCAGATTGGCCCCCACCTTTTCGATGCCGTCAACCATAAGCATGCTGGGGGCAATTTCGATGAACCACCAGGAAAGAGCCCCGGCGATGGCTTTGGCAAAATAAGTCTTGCCGGTGCCGGGAGGTCCGAAAAAAATGAGGGCCTTGGGAGGAACGACGCCGTGCTTTTTGGACAGATCTTCCCGAGTCAATGGCAGAATGATCTTTTTCTGCACGATCTGCTTGGGTGGTTGGGAATCCGCGATGGTGTCCCAGATTTCTTTGCTGAAGGTCAGAGCCCCCATCTCCTTCAAGAGGTCCTGCTGTTGATAAGCGAGGTATTCCTCCCGGGCTTGCTCCATATTTTCCAGGAAGTCGATGCACGACACCCGGAGGCCCACATCGCGGCCGAGCTTTTCCGACATGAGCCATTTATGCTGCAATATCCTGGGCCACAGCTCCCCAGCCGCCTCCGGCTCCAATCTGGCGCCGCTGCACTCAAAGATTTTACCGGCATAAACGTCCGGGGTTAACGTATCCAGCAATTCTTCATTCATGATTTAAGCCCTCGCCAGGCTTTCAGTTATTCGCCCGCCAGCACCCCCAACGTCCGGGAAACAAGTGAGTCAGGGGGCCCAGTCTTTCCACCGTCTCTTTGCACCGAAGCCCCCAAAAGGTCTCGCTTAAGTCTAGAGCTGTCGGAACTTTACTGGGAAGAAACGGGAGTCTACCTATGGGCAGGCTTGGTAGAAATTGACTGGGAGTATGTTCAGGTACTTGTATGATATCCAATTTGCTCCCGAGCTTCAAGCTAGAATTTGGTTAGATCGGGTCTTGACGACCTTAAGGGCGATCTTTTGCGGGTATGAATGAGCGGATTAGAAAATGCAGGGATTCTTTAGAAAAGATCTGGTTAACTTTTGCAAGTGGCGATGCACTATCCTCCTAAAAAATAATTAAAAAATAAATAGAATACTAACAATTCTCCAACACTTTACTAACATTGGACGGATATGAAAAATGCAATCAAGGGGCGGGTTGGGCCCAAGGTATATGGATGATTTCCAAAGCTAAGCAAGGTACTTGCCAATAATGACATCAATGGCTTCCTCCGGTAGGGAGAGGATTATCAGGGATGGGGAAGGCCAGCTTTACCAACGAACATGATGGAGCTTTTATCAGAAATGACTTTATGATTAGCCGGAGGAATTCATGAAGAAAAGTTTTCGCAGTGCCTTAAAATTGTTAACCATACTGATAGGTTGGGCCGTGGTGACAGGGTTTACCACTTCGGCGGTTTTGGCCGAGGAATTGCGGCTGGTGGGGTCTGGGGCCAGTTTTCCTTTTCCTCTTTATTCCACCTGGTTCAAAACCTTCAGCAAGGAAAACAAAGGCATCCTGGTGGACTACCAGGCTAAAGGCAGCGGCGCCGGGATTAAAGATTTTCTCAACAAAACTGTGGATTTTGCGGCCAGCGACGCCGCGATGAAAGATGAGGAAATGGCCCAGGTAAAGGAAGGGGTGCAGTTGCTCCCCATGACGGCGGGCACCGTTGTGCTGGCTTATAACTTGCCGGGCAATCCCAAGGGCTTGAAACTGAGCCGAGAGGTCTACCCCAAGATTTTCAATGCCGAAATCAAAAAATGGAATGACCCTCTGATTGTCAAGGACAATCCTGACCTCAAGCTCCCTGATTTAGATATTACGGTGGTGCGTCGGGCCGACAGCAGCGGCACGACCTTTGTGTTTACCCAGCATTTAAGCGCCATCAGCGAAACCTGGAAAAAAGGGCCGGGATTTGGCACCACGGTGAAATGGGCGGACAGTGATAAGATTGTGGCGGCCCCCAAAAATGACGGGGTGACGGCCACCATCAAACAGACCCCCGGCGCTATCGGCTATATCGAGTATGGCTATGCCGAGATGGCCAAAGTGAACATGGCGGCGTTGCAAAACAAAGCCGGAAAATTTGTCATGCCCAGTGAACAGAGTGGCGCCGAAGCCCTGGCAAAGGCTGCTATGCCGGCGGACCTGCGAGTCTGGTTGCCTGACCCGGAAGGTGAAGGCTCATATCCAATTGCCACGTACACCTGGATGATCTTTTACGAGAAATACGCTGATCCCCAAAAAGCCGAAGCCATCAAGAAGCTCATCACCTACTGTCTGAAAGAGGGACAAAAGATCAGCAGCAAAATGGGCTATATCCCGCTGCCGGAAAATGTTGTCCAGGTGGTGAGCAAGGCGGCCGAGAACATCCAGTAACCAGCAGACAGAGAACTGAAAAATCTTCCTTAGGACGGCCTGCGCTGGAGCGAGGGCCGTCCGAGGTCTCTAAATGCCTAAATCTCACCGACCCGCGTTACTGGAAATCCGGGTACGGCAAAGCTTTGCAGGAGACGATAACCCTCGGCCTTAAGTGATAGCCCCCTCAAAATTTCAAAGGCTCTGAACAGATTTTGGGCAGGAAAAATTTCTCAAATGGATAGAGCGGAAGAGAAGCCCTTTGATTGGGAGGGGAAAGATTTTTGAGAACCGGTAGAGGTGCAAAAGCATGGCCAAGAGACAATTTGTGAGAGTCATTTTTGAAGGCGATTCAGTGTCGGCTCCACCCTCAAAATGGGAAACACTTTCGGATCAGGCCTTTAGAGGTGTTACCTGGTTCTGTACCTTGGCTATTATTCTGTTGTTATTTTACATTTTATTCCAGATTGGCAAAGAGGCCCTGCCAGCCATGGGCAAGTATGGGGCGGATTTTCTCATTTCCCAAACCTGGGATGCCAATAAGGCAAAATTCGGCATACTTCCGCAAATCTGGGGGACCCTTTACAGTTCATTTCTGGCGCTGCTTATTGGGGGGGTCTTTGGGGTGACTGTAGCCATTTTTCTCACCCAGGACTTCCTGCCCGTAAAGCTGCAAGCAGTTTTCAAAAATATTATTGAGCTGTTGGCCGCAATTCCCAGCGTGGTCTATGGTTTGTGGGGGATTTTCGTTCTCATCCCTCTCCTCAGGCCCCCCTGCGAATGGATATACCAACATTTTAGCTGGCTGCCATTTTTCAGCACCACCCTGGCGGGGCCGGGGATGCTGCCGGCTGCCCTGATTCTGGCTATTATGATCCTGCCCACGGTGGCCGCGGTCTCCCAGGATGCGCTCCTGGCAATCCCCTACAAGGTAAAGGAAGCGGCGTATGGAATGGGGGCAACCCGCTGGGAGGCGATTCTCAAGGTATTGCTGCCAACTGCTTCCCATGGCATTTTTGGGGCCCTGGTCCTGGGGCTGGGTCGCGCCTTGGGCGAAACCATGGCCCTGGCCATGTTGGTAGGCAATTCTAATCAGATTACCCTGTCGCTGTTCTCGCCGGCGAACACCCTGGCGGCGCTCCTGGCTTTGAATTTCCCGGAAGCAGGCAAGACTGAAACCCAGGCCCTCATGTATGCGGCCATAGTCCTGCTGATGATCACCCTTATCGTCAATGTCATCGGGCAGATCATCATAACCATGACCAGCAGGCACCGGAGTGTTTAAGATGAAGCAGACGTCTGCCATAAGGGTGGACTATGAACGGGAAGAGGTAGCCCGACCGGATCTGGAAAAGAATTTTTTCGCGCCTAGATCCCTGATCAGCAACCTTCTCACCATCCTCGCGTGGATCATGGCTATTCTTGCCTGCCTGCCGTTATTCTCGGTCCTGATCAGGCTGATTTACAAGGGCAGCCAGCGGCTGTCCTGGTCGATTTTCACCGAACTGCCGCCTACTGCCTTTGAGATGGGCGGCGGGTTTGGGAATGCCATTGTGGGAACCGTGACCATGGTGGGCATCGCCATGGTCCTGAGTGTGCCCTTAGGGATTCTGGCGGCCGTCTTCTTAGCTGAATTAGGGCCGGATAGCAGAATTGCTGCCCTAGCCCGTTTCTGCGCCAAGACCCTCACTGGCTTACCTTCCATCCTCGCCGGGGTCTTTGCCTATGCGGCTGTGGTTCTCCTTACCGGCACTTATTCGGCTCCGGCCGGGGGGGTGGCTTTGGCATTGCTCATGGTGCCGACGGTTATGTTAACCGCGGAAGAGGCCATGAAGATGGTGCCGCGGATTATGAAAGATGCGGCGTGGGGAATGGGCTGCACCTCCACCCAGGTCATTACGAAAGTAGTGTTACCCACCGCGATGCCGGGGATCATTACGGGGGTGATTCTTGCCGTGGCCCGGGCCGCAGGAGAAACCGCCCCCCTCCTTTTTACCGCGCTCTTTAGCGAGTATTGGCTTTTCCAAGGAGGAAAGGTCGCAATCATGAAACCTACGGCCTCATTGGCGGTCTTAATTTACAATTTTTCCGGTATGCCATATGAGAACCAGATTGAATTGGCCTGGACGGCATCGCTCTTCCTAGTATTCATGGTTTTTCTTTTGAACCTCATCAGCAGAGCGATATCTCAACGGGGTAATTCAGTCGTGACCATGATCATGGTCATTCGTAAAATGGTTGGTCGGAAACAGGATCAAGGAGAAAGCAAATGAAAGAAAAGCGGAAAAGCACGAAATTGGCTAAATCTGCCGCGATCGAGGTCAGTCATGACAACGTTGCCATCCAATGTAAAATCGACAAACTCTATTACGCTGATTTCATGGCGGTCCGGGATAGCTATATAAATATTAAAAAACAGCATATCACCGGCTTTATCGGCCCTTCAGGCTGCGGCAAAAGCACCGTACTCCGATGCATCAATCGCATGAATGATCTTATCCGATCTTTCACCTTCGAAGGACAGCTTTTATTTCATGGGATAGATATCTATGATTCGGCCATAGACCCGGTGAGCATACGCCGTCATATTGGCATGGTGTTTCAGCAGCCTAATCCTTTTTCCATGAGCATTTACGATAATGTCGCCTTTGGGTTGAGATTAAACCGTTATCGGGGTGATATCGGCGAAAAGGTCGAACACGCCTTACGACGGGCCGGTCTCTGGTCTGAGGTCAAAGATAAGCTTAGAGAAAGCGGCCTGTCCCTTTCCGGCGGGCAGCAGCAGCGGCTGTGCATTGCCCGGGCCATTGCCACCGAACCCGCGGTACTGCTGATGGATGAGCCTTGTTCAGCCTTAGACCCCATAGCCACGCGCATCATCGAGCAATTAATGTTGGAACTTAAACAGAAATACACCATCGCCATCGTGACGCATAACATGCAGCAAGCAACCCGGGTGGCTGATGAAACGGCCTTTTTCTCGGTGGATATCTCCAAAGGGGGGCGAACCGGGTATCTGGTAGAATTTGGTGCCACCGACCAGATTTTTTCAGACCCCCAAGAGGAATTGACCCAAAAGTATGTCAGCGGCGAATTCAGTTAAATGTAAAGGGTGATCCATGTTGGTAAGGCAAATATTCAGGCTCATAATGATCATTTTATTGGGGGTAGTGATTTCCTGCGGCCAGCCGGCCTCGGAAACCAAATCCCCCAAAATCAGGATCAACGGAGCGGGGGCCACATTTCCGTATCCCCTTTATAAGAACTGGATTCAAGACTATCAAAATGCTCATAGAGATGTTGGCATCCTTTACGACCCGGTGGGCAGCGGCGAAGGGGTCAGGCGATTTCTGAACCAGGAAGTCGATTTCGGGGCCAGCGATGCCGCCATGTCAGACGAAGAAATGGCCAAAGTTGAACGGAGAGTGAAACTTATTCCGGCGACGGCTGGCATTGTCGTGCTGGCATATAACCTCAAGGGAGTTAACGGAGTCTTGAAGCTGCCCCGAGAAGTGTATGTGGCCATCTTCGCTGGGGATATAAAAAAATGGGATGACCCGAGGATTAAACAGGCCAATCCAGAACTGAACCTGCCATCCCTCGATATTATACCGGTAACTAGGGCTGACGGCAGCGGTACGACCTATGCGTTCACCAATCACCTGAGCGCCATCAGTAAAGATTGGCGGGACCGCGGCCCTGGCGTCGGCAAGGTGGTGCGCTGGCCGGCTCACACAATGTCGGCGCGCAGGAACGAAGGAGTGGCGGGCCGGATCAAGATTACCGACGGCGCCATCGGCTATGTGGAATACAGCTATGCCAAACTGGGTGGGTTAGCCATGGCGGCGCTGGAGAATAAGGCAGGCAAATTTATTGAACCGTCACCTAAATTCGGCCAGGCCACCTTAACCAACACCCAAAATGACATGCCGGAAAATCTCCGCATGTTTTTTCCTGATCCGCCGGGGGAGAATTCCTATCCCATTGTGACCTATAGCTGGATTTTGCTTTATGGCAATTATTCGGATCAAAAGAAAGCCAGGTTGGTGAAGGACTTCGTTAAGTGGGGGCTCACTGAAGGTCAGAAGGATTCTGAAGACCTGGGATTCTGCAGCCTGCCGCCCCAGATCAGAGAACTTGGCCTCAAAGCTCTCGACGGAATCCAGTAAATCGGTTCCTGGTTTCCTTTAAAGAGCGTTATAATTTCTACCTCGTTCGGGTCAGAGACATGGCGGAGGGGGTGGGATTCGAACCCACGTGGGAGTGATTAGCCCCCAAGTCGATTTCGAGTCGACCCCGTTACGGCCTCTTCGGTACCCCTCCCTTTCAGTGGTCAAAAATCGGTGGTCAATGGTCGGTAAAGGCCAAACCTATAAAGTGCCGGGGCGCTGAATTAGCCGGTTCCCCGCCCCCGGTCTCCGGTCTCGTAAGCCGACGGTCCGTCACCGCCGGGCCTGGAAAAACTCTTGTAAGAGCTCCCGGCACTCCGCCTCCCGGACCCCGCCGATCACTTCGAGGCGATGATTCAGGCGGCCATCCTCCGGCAGGCGGTAGAGGGATACGCAGGCGCCGGCCTTGGGGTCGGCGGCCCCATAGACCAGCCGGCGCACCCGGGCCTGAAGCATGGCGCCCACGCACATGATACAGGGTTCTAGGGTAACATAAAGGCTCACCCCGGACAACCGGTAATTTCCCAGGCGGGCCGCGGCCTGCCGCAGGGCCAGCACCTCGGCGTGGGCCGTGGGGTCGTGCCGGGCGATGGGCTGGTTAAAGGCCCGGGCCAGAATCTCGCCATCCTCCCCCACCACCACGGCGCCCACCGGCACCTCGCCCGCGGCCAGTCCTTCCCGGGCCGCAGCCAGGGCCTCGCCCAGGTAGTCAAAATCAGTAAGCATTTTTTTATTATAAATCAAGAAGTTGAAAATGGGGGAGGGTTGGGGGATAGAAAAACGCGGGGCGCTGCCGGCCTGCGGGGCCGAAAAAAGGCAGGGCCGCTACGGAAAATTCCAGGCAGCCACCAAGCGGGCCTAATCATCGCTATTATCTGCGCGGAATATAAACCTCCCGCGGCTTAATCCCATCCGAGGGCCCGATGAGGCCCTCTTTTTCCATGGTTTCGATCATGCGGGCCGCCCGGTTGTAGCCCACCCGCAGCCGGCGCTGCAGCATGGAGATGGAGGCGTTGCGGGTCTCGGCCACCAGCTCCACGGCGTCCGCGTATTTGGCGTCTTTGTCGCCGCTTTCCGCCTGCTCCTCCTGCTCCCGCAGTTCGGTGACCCCTACCTCATACTGCGGCTGCCCCTGTAGCTTCAGGAAGTCCGCCACCCTGGTGACCTCCTCTTCCGAGACAAAGGGGCCGTGGATTCGTTTCAGACGGGAAGTGCCCGGCGGCAGGAAAAGCAGGTCGCCCATGCCCAGGAGGCGCTCGGCCCCCATGACATCCAGAATGACCCGGGAGTCGGCCCGGGCCGACACCTGGTAGGAGACCCGGGTGGGAAAGTTGGCCTTGATCAGGCCGGTGATGACGTCCACCGAGGGCCGCTGGGTGGCCACTATCAGGTGGATGCCCGCGGCTCGGGCCTTCTGGGCCAGGCGAATCAGGTATTCTTCCGTGTCCCGGGAGGACACCAGCATCAGGTCGGCCAGTTCGTCGATCACGATAACCAGGTAAGGCAGCGCCCGGGGCAGGATGCCTTCCAGCACCCGGGGATCGGGCTTTTTGGCCCTGGCCTTCTGGTTATAGCCTTCGATGTGGCGCACCCCCAGATCCGAAAGCATGGCGTAGCGCCGCTCCATTTCGTCCACCGCCCAGTGCAGGGCGATGGTGGCCTCCTTGGGGTTGAAAACCACCGGATGTAACAGGTGCGGAATGCCTTCGTAGAGCGAGAGCTCGATGCGTTTGGGGTCGACGAGCAGGAACCGCACCTCATCCGGGGTGGCCTTATACAGGATGCTCAGGATCATGGCGTTGAGGCCGACGCTCTTGCCGCTGCCGGTGGCCCCGGCGATGAGCAGATGAGGCATCTTGGCCAGATCGGTGACCACCGGGGCGCCCATGATGTCCTTACCCAGGGCCAATGTAAGCCGCGAGGCGGACTTCTGGTAGGCTGCATCCAGCAGCAGCTCCCGCAAGGCCACCACCTGGCGTTTGGGGTTGGGGATTTCGATGCCTAGCACCCCCTTGCCCGGCACCGGCGCCACGATGCGGATGGACAGGGCCTTGAGGGCCAGGGCCAGGTCGTCGGCCAGGCCGGTGATCTTGCTGATCTTGACCCCAGGAGCCGGCTCATATTCGAAGCGACTCACCACCGGCCCGGTCATGATGGCGGTGACCCGGCCTTCCACCCCGAAATGGCGCAGGGTGTCCTCCAGTTTCTGGGCCTGGGCCATCATGGCCCCTTCCTGCCCCTGCTGACTCCAGGAGGGCGAGGGGTCTAGCAGGTCCAGGGGCGGCAGGGTTAACTTTCCCGGCACCGGAGCCGGTTTCGGCCTGGCGGCAGCGGGCTCCAGCGGAGCCGGCGTCACGGCAGGCGGGGCGGCTTGGCCCTCCTCGAGGGGTGCGCCACTGAGGTTGATTACCGGGCCGGCGGGTTTGGTCCGGGGAAGACGCGGTCTGGGCTCCAGCGCGGCGCCCCACTCATCCCTGCGCCCCAGGCGGCGCCCCAGGCGGCCCATCCCTTGACTCACCCAGGAGACCAGGCCCAGATAAGAGAGGCGGGTCACTCCCATCAAGCTGAGGAGCAGGGCCAGGGCCAGGGCCAGGGCGGCGCCGGTGGGGTTAAGGCCGGAGCTGAGCACCCAGGCCAGGCCTTTTCCCAGACGGCCGCCGCCATAAAGTAAATCGCCGCCCCAGGACACTGCCGGCCAGGCCAGCGCCAGCAGTCCCGCCGAGGTCAGGAGGAGCCCCAAGGCCGCGGCCACCTGGGGCCAGCTCAGGTCTTCCAGGCCGTAGCGGTGCGACTGCCAGGCCAAGCCCAGGAGCAGCAGGGGCACCCAATAAGCGCCCAGGCCCAAGGTCCAGAAGCCATAGGCCGCGGTCAGGGCCCCGGCCTTGCCCCCGGTGTTGTGCACCCCGGCGGCCTTCAGGGTAGCCAGAAACCCTTGCGGGTCATTGAGGGAATAACTGCTCAGGGCCAGGAAGCCAAAAGCCGCCAGGCCCAACAGCAGCAGGGCGGTCATCTCCTGGCCCAGACGGCGCGGCCAGGTGGTCGGCGCCGCCAGCGGCGGCGGGGCTGCCGCGGGCTTTGCCTTCTTGGGGCTGCTTTTTTTCATGGCGCGGTTCTTGGCCATCTAGGTTTCCCTCGCCGGCCTCGGTGCCTCTACAGCTTTATTTTTAAGTGAAAACCGAAAACTGAAAACCGCCTTAATCCTGCTCCAATGCTCCCACTATCTGGGGCTTCTCCAGGCCGGTGGTGGCGGGGAGCCGCCGTTTCGAGGTAACTTCGGTCAAACTGGGCAGGATAATGGCCAAGGCCTCGGCGGAGATGGTCAATTGCTGGAAGACCTCGATCCCCGCCTCCTTGACTGCGGCCTCCCAGAAGGCGTCCCGGCCCGGGTCTTTGGAGTCGTAGGCCAGCTCGAAATAGACCCGCTTGATCTGAGCCGTGGCCAGGAGCTTCAGGCAGACAAAGCAGGGTTGCAAGGTAACGTAAAGGGTCGCTCCCTTGATGGCCACGCCGTAGCGGGCCGCCTGGGCGATGGCATTGGCTTCGGCGTGAGAGGCCCGGCAGTAGTTGTATTTGTCCACGTCGTCGATTTTGAGGGCCCGGCGGTGGCAATAGGGGGTGCCGTCGGGCATGATATCGTCGAGACAGTGGGGCGCCCCGGGCATGGAGCCATTGTAGCCGGTCGCCAGTATCTGCTTGTCCTTCACCAGCACCGCCCCGGTGGGCCGGGAGTTACAGGTGCTCCGCGTGCTCACCAGCTTGGCAATGAGCATGAAATATTCATCCCAGGAGGGTCGCATAATCTCTTTGCTCGTTCATTCAAATGATTTAATATTTATTACATCTTTAATTATATTTTGCAATTCATTTACTTCCTCAAAACAAAGGCAGGGCCAACTGCGCCCTGCCTTTTTAATTTCTTTCTTTAGAGAGCACGATACGATATTAGTCTAGCCCCAACGGAAAACTGAAAACGAAAACCGTCTTTTACCTGGCCGGTCCCGTCAGCGCCGCCTCCTTGCTCCGGCTCCACTCGATCCAGCCCCCGCCATACACGTGCAATTTATCCAGGGGATAGCCCGCCAGGTAGAGGCTTACCAGGGTGTAGCTGGCCGCCAGGTTGGAATGGCCATAAATATAGAGGTCCTTGTCTGGAGTTATCCCGTGGGCGCGATATATTTCCCTGAGTTCGGCGGCGCTCTTCCAGCAGCCTTTGCGCGGCCCCGCGGCCACCCGGTTTTCCTCCCAAAAAATTCCCACCACCCCGGGGATGCGTCCGGGCCGGGCCGCGCCTTCTTTGGTCCCCTCCCCCAGGAACAGCCGCGGCGGCCGGACGTCTATAATGATTTTGTCGGGAGCCGCCTGGGCGGCCTTGACTTCCTCCAGATTGGCCATCAGGAAATTCTTGGGCGGCGCCGCCGGGAACCGGAAGGTGGTGGGCCGGAAATGAGGCGCGGTGAGTTGGGTGGGGTAGCCCTGGGCCTTCCAGGTCTCTAAGCCGCCGTCCAATATCCGCATCTGCTGAAGGGGAAAGCCGTATCGGGCCAAAATCCACCACAGATGGGCCTGGTCGCATTGATCCGAATAAATGATAATATTGTCATTACTGCCCACACCCAGGCGGCCCAGAAGCTTTTCGATTTGCCCGGGCGGGGCCGGCAGGCTGGGAGCCGATAGGCCCAGGAGCGGCGGGCGCCGGTTTTCGATCTCCGGCCGCCACAACTGGAGGGCGCCAGGGATGTGCCCCAGGTAATACTTGGCCTTGTGCCGAAAATCGATGATTCGCAAATGGGGGTCATGCTGGGCGATAAGGTCCCTCAGCTCTTCCGCCTGAATCAAGACCTCGGAACAGAGGTGATTTCCCAGGGGCTCGCCGCCTGACCGGGGTGGAATCAAGGCCAGGGCCAGCCCGGCCAGGAGCAAGGCGAACGGGATGAGCCAGGTAAAGCATTTTCGCGGCCAGCTACGGAACATGCAATAATCTCCCCCTCGCGCCCCTGAGCTTCAAATATCCACCGACTCGCCGTGCCGCGCCTTGATCTTTTTGTAGATCACTGGCAGCAGGCTGAGGAACGCCACCACGACGGCCCCGATGATCAGCCAGATGGACACCTGGCCCCGGAGAAGTCCCAATAGGTTGCTGGACAGAAGCACAAAGGCGATGTTAATGGGCAACATGGCAAAGAAAGAGGCCAGGGCATAATGGAGAAACGACACCCGGGTAATGCCAAAGGCGTAATTTAACAGGAAAAAGGGCAATAACAACAGCCGGGTTAAGGCGACGATCTTCCAGCCATGCAGGGCCACCTTGTCATCCAGGTGGGCCAGTCTGGTGCCGCTGATTTTGCTGGCCACCCAATCCCGAGCCAGGTAACGGGCCACCAAGAAGGCCAGGGAGGCCCCGCTGGTTGAGCCCAAAGTGGTATAAACCGCCCCCCAAAAGGGGCCGAACAGAATGCCTCCGACGATGGTAAGGGGCAGGCAAGGCAAAAACATGACCGGGAGAATGACCCAGAGTGACAAAAGGACGATCGGCCCCCAGAGACCATAGGCCGCAATGGCCTGGCGCAGACGGTCTTCCTGGAGATATTCCTGCAGGTTAAAGACCCTGGCCAGGATGAACAGGGCCGCCAGTCCCAGGAGGAAGATAAGGGGTCGGGTGAAAGAGGCCTTTTTCGGGGGCGACTCAGAAAATTCCGGGAGTTCCAGCTTCGGCAAACTCATTAATTTTATCTTCCCTCACTCGGCCCCGGTGGCCGTCACCAACTCCCTCGCCATGCGGCGACTGCGCCAGCCGGGCTGGGGTGGCGAGGCTGGCCGCCGCAAAAACTCCAACAGATCGGGATAGGTGTCGATATCCCGCCAGGTCGGCAAGAGGCAAACTTTCAGGTTGAGTTCCCGGCACCGGCTCAGGGTATCGGCCAGCACCACAGCGCTGGACCAGCAAAGCCCTTCAAACAGCCGGGGATACAGGGTCTTTAGACCGATAAGATAGTAGCCGCCGTCCAGGGACGGCCCCAGAACCACCTGGGCCGGACCGACCCGCAATTTCTCCCGGGCCTCCAACATAAGGTCCCCGGGTAGATCCGGAGTGTCGCTGCCCCGCACCAGGACGGCCTCGAAGCCCCAGGCAAAACCCCGGGCAAAGGCTCGGGCCTGCCGCTGCCCCAGATCCTGACCCTCTTGGCCCACCAGCCGGAGCATTGGGGGGGCCAGACCCTGGAAAAAGCCCAGGGCGCCGGCCGGCGTATAGGCCAGGGCTGTTTCCATCCCTGGAAGCCGGGCTGTTTCCTCTATGATATCTTCTAAGAAACAGTGATACAAGCGGCAGGCCATTTCGGGGGACAAGGGCGGAGTGAGACGAGTTTTTACTTGCCCCGGCCTCGGTTCCTTGGCAAAAATAATGATCAGATCGGCCATGTTTTTAGGGGTAATTTAGCCCTTTTGCCAAAAGTTCCGTCCTTTGCTCCCCTCTCACCGCCGCGGGGGAAGAGGATTAAGGTAAGGCGGGGAAAAGCAAAAACTTTTGGCAACGAGTATAAGGTCGGGAGCGCAGTGGCCCATGCCTCCGATAATCTCCATTATCCTGCCGGTTCTCAATGAAGTCCAGGAGTTGGCGGATACCCTGATTAACCTGCCAGCCGCAGCGGATCTGGAAATCATCCTGGTGGATGGCGGCAGTACTGACGGCACCTGGGAACTGGCCGCCCGCTTTCCCCAGGTGCAGCGCCGCCGCGCCCCCCAGGGTCGGGGTTGCCAGATGAATGCCGGGGCCCGGGCGGCCGGGGGGCAGCTTCTGGCCTTCCTGCACGCCGACACCCAATTAAGGCCGGAGCATCTGGCCACGCTCCGCCAGGCCGCCGCTGATCCCACCTTCACCGCTGGTGCCTTCGAACTCTATCTTACTCCGCCGTTGCCGGTTCTGCGCTTGATATCCTGGGGTGCTAACCAGCGCAGCCGCCTCTTGGGCTGGCCTTATGGCGACCAGGTTCTCACCTTGCGCCGGGAGCTGTTCTATGCCTTAAGAGGCTTTGCCCACCGCCGCCCCGAGGACCTGGACCTGGTGGTCCGCCTCCATAGTTTCACCCAGCCGCGGCTGCTTCGCCCGCCGGTGGCCAGCTCCGGCCGCCGTTGGCTGGACCAGGGCTATTTTACCACCACCCGGCGCCACTGGCTCACCGTGGCCCGCTACCTGGCC
>Ga0326727_10008615_pt1 | contig 25725 bp, 19 predicted proteins | sample MB2enrmetagenome_FD_207643 | JGI IMG/M metagenome (GOLD analysis project Ga0326727, IMG submission 207643) | Lab enriched peat soil microbial communities from McLean, Ithaca, NY, United States - MB29MY | ecosystem: Environmental > Terrestrial > Soil > Wetlands > Peat | place: USA: New York...
TGGGCTTCAGCCGGCCGCTTGCATGCTTGGCGACATCGACGAAATCACCGCTCCCGTTCACGACACCCGCAGTGAGGGATTGGATCGCATACCCGACGCAGTTGCGCACATCGCCCGATCCGTGCAGGTCGCAGGTGCCGGAAGACTCGGTCATCCAGACGCGCACGTAGCGCGTCGACACGGGCGTCTTCCCGAATTTTAACGTGACCGTGCCGCCGCGCCCATTTTTCACGGCGCCTGAGGAAAAAGTCTTCCACTCGCCTTGAGGGCCTTCGTCGAAATCAAGGGCGTCCTTTCCCACCCAATATTCCACCTGATAAGTTCTGGCGAAGGGATCGGCCCAGGCGATGCGCAAAGCGTTTACGGCATACGCCTTTTGCAAATCCATAACCACCCATTGCGGGTGGGCGGCGTCACTCTCGCCGGTGAACTTGCTGGTGAGATACGGATTACTTTTCCAATAGCTGAGATTGGGACCTTCGAGCGGCCGGTCGCCGCTCGTGGAGAAACCGCGATGCGGCAAGGCATAGGCGAGAATGTAACGGATAGGCTCTTTGAGTTCCGTGCTGCCGGTAAAGTATCCGCTCTTATGGGCCGGATCGCTCCAGCTCCCGTTCTGGGTCCAATGCCATGCGGCCATGCGCAACTCGGTGTTATTACGATAGGTGATAGGACCCCACCCGGCCGACAGCGATTCCTCGAGGATGTGCGGAGTGTAGATCCAGTCGATTTCGGTGTGAGACAAGACATCCACCGAGCTGCCGAGCGCGCGATCGGGATCGAAGGAATTGAGCAAGTGGCTGGGGGTGACGTCGACGCGCACCGTCCCCGTGGCCTCAGTCGTTTGAGCAGAAGCAGGTATAAAAACCCACAGCAGCGCGGCCAGGCCTCCAGCCGCAACAACGCCTCGGCGCATAAGCGATTCTCCTTGCCAGGGTTGCTTGCGGGGCAGGATTATAGCATGCGCCGGGCTGTAGAGGCGGCGCTTGTGACCGCCCTGGGGCATGTAGCGGCGAGTTTACCTCGCCAAATGGCTGCCTAAAGCCGCCTCTACCCCTCGAGTCTAAAGGCCACTGTAATCGTCGTGACCACCTCGACGGGTTCGCCGTTCAAGAGCGTGGGTGTGTACTTCCATTGGCGGACGGCATCCATGGCGGCTTTGGTCAGCGCCGCATCCGCGTCGTTGAAAGGTGAAAGCGAGAGAATCTGGCCGCTGGTTCCAATGACCGCGCGCAGGATGACGGTGCCTTCGATCCCCTGCTTCTGCAGCGCTTCGGGGTAGACAGGATTTACCTGGGAGATGAGATGGGCCGCTTGAACATTGCCGCCCACGCGGATGCGCCGCGGCGCCGGCCGGGTTGTCAAAGGGCTTTCAGGCGGCTTATGTCCATGCACGACGACTTCCTCCAGCACTTCCCCAACGTCCATCGTGATGTCCTGGTGCAGCTCGCCCGACGGTTTCAGATCAAGGTCCGCGCTCTTGGTGTAAGCGAATCCGGGCCTGGTGATTTCAAGCCGATAGCCGCCGGGAGGTATCGTCGCGAATTTGAAAGTGCCATCCGCGCCGGAGCGACCCGCGATCTTGACCTTTTGCTCAACGTTGACTAGGGTGACGTTCGCGTCGGGAATCACGGCGCCGCTCGGGTCGCGAACCGTGCCTGAAATGCTTCCCGAGGCGCTTTCGGCTGCCACGCGCATGGCGGCCACGGGAATCAGCAACAACGCCGCAAGTGTGGTAATCAGCATGGCTCGACTTGCCGCCAAAGGCCGGTGATTCAGTTGGGGATCAAGCAACGCTTTCATTCGAGCCTCCAATTGAGAAGATTGGGCCATGGCAACGCTCGTTGGCCATGCCCGTTTCGAATGTTGCAGGGAACGGCTCAGCACGAGAAGGAATTCGGCGTAATCCGCAGCCGGATGGCCGAGACTCAATAAGATGTCGTCGCATGCCCGTTCTCTTTCTTCACGCATAGCAAACGCGGCAAGCCAAACCAGCGGATGAAACCAGAACAGAGCGCGAGCGAGTTGAGCAGCCATCTGGGTCAAATAATCATTCCGCCGCACATGGGCCAACTCGTGGGCAAGCGCCCACTCGAGCTGCTTGCGGGACCACCGCTGGGCTTCCGCCGGCAGGAGCACAGCCGGGCGCAACCACCCGCGGGTGAAGGGGACGGCGATCTCAGCGCTGGTTCGAAGCCGGACCGCGCGAGACAAGCGAAATGATGAGCGGACGCTCTCCAGCACGGCTTTTGCCTGTGGCGTCTCGAAAGGCAGTGAGCGTCTTGCAATTCGCAGGACACGCCACTCGCCTACGGCAATTCGGGCCGCCAAAAGCGACGAACCGATCGCCCACAAGAATAGAATCCAACCGGCTCGGAACCGATGGTCTGCCGTAGCGACAGCCGCGGGGGACACTCGCGTGGTGTCGCCCCCATGGATTTGACTTTTCTCGAGGAAAACCGGTGAACCCTCCTTCGCAGCATTCCTCTTGCTTGCGGTACCGGAAAGCCATGTCGTGATGACGGGCACGTCCCAGGCCGGCAGCGTCAAAGAAATGAACGGCAGAGCCAGCATGGCGCCCAGCCCCAGGCTCCATACCAGGTGCCGCGCCGCCGCCGACGCGCGCCGCAGAGTTAAAACCAACACTCCGCAGAGCAGGAGAAGGCAAGTGCCCCTAAAAGCGGTGCCGAGAAGAAGTGCCAGGCAATTCCCCGAAAAGCCGTGGAGAGAATGCATTGCCTGGAGAAGGGACGAGGCCAGGGCCGCCATCATGCGCCTCCTTTCCGGGCCTTCGCGATTAGCTCGGAAATGCGATCCAGTTCGCTCTCGGACATGCGCGCCGTTGAGGGATCGAGCAGCGTGGCGACGGTTTGTGCAGCGGAGCCATCGAAGAAGGTCTCAACCAGATGCCTGAGGGCCGCGCGCCGCACGCGCCGGCGGGACACGGTCGGAAAGTAGACGTAGCGTAAGTCTTTTTCCGCGTGCCGGATGTGGCCTTTTTCTTCGAGGATGCGCAGCAGCGCGCGAACCGCGGAGTAGCTGGGAGGACTGGCCAAGGACTCTCGAATCTCCGCCACGGACGCCCGCTGGCGCTGATAGAGCACGTCCATAATCTGGCGCTCGCGGCGGCTCAGCTTGTGTTCTGCGGGTTCGGCCATGGGTTGATCTCCTGCTAATTCTTAAGCACAATGCTAAATTCTTAGCATAGTGTTTCCGAATGTCAAGCTTTTTTTCGAGGGGCGCCTCGAGCCCCGGGGGAACGCAGATTGTCCGGAGCCCCTGATTCCGGTTGCGGTAACGCCGCGTCGTGCCGCCCGTCGAAGAACCGCGTTGCGTCTTGAGGGCGAGACCGCATAGAATGCAAAGGTTCGGCTTGCGAGGTGGAACCGGTTGCATTTCTTCAATTCGCTTTCCTCGAGGATCGGACATGTGCTTGCCCTTTACGGCGGGGGCCTCTTCGTTTTGTCGTTCCTGGATTCCTCATTCATGCCGCTCCCGGGCCTGAACGATGTGGCACTGATTGTTCTGGCCAGCAAGCACCCTGTCCGGGCGCCCTTTTATGCATTGTTGAGCACCGTCGGCTCGCTTTTGGGGTGCTATGTCGTGTACGGAATCGCGCGCGGAGGAGGACGGTTGGCGGGCGGCGGCAAGCGCGCCTCGACAAAAACGAATCGAGCCCGCCGTTGGCTCGAGCAGAATGATTTTGTGTCCATGCTGGTGATGGCTTTGTTGCCTCCGCCGGCTCCCCTGAAATTCTTCGTTATCGCCGCCGGGGCGCTTCGGATGAACATGCTGAACTTCGGAGCTGCCTTGCTGGTCGGACGCAGTCTTAGGTTCGCTGCTATTGCCTGGTTGGGAGCCCACTACGGCGCTGAGGCAGAAGCGTACTTGAAGAAAAACCTGACGCGGGCTTCTCTGGTGTCGATCGTCCTGGTTATCGTATTGACGCTGATTTTCCGCTGGTGGAAGGCCAGGCAGCCCGCCACGGATGACTCAGCCTAAGTTCCAGTGGGTAGTGAAACCCAGGGCTGTGTCATTCCGAGCGAAGCGAGGAATCTCGCTCTGAGTATGTGTTTTCCGGTTCTCCTCGGCCAGAGCGAAATTCCTCGCTACGCTCGGAATGACAGCTGAAGCCAGAGCCGCCTCATCTCTCTTCCGCCCGAATTGCCGGGGCGCGGAAGCTGAAAGATTCCGACCGCACTCGCAGGGCATTATCCAGGTCAATCTCCGCAAGAAAACCTCCGCCTCCACCGCTTGTTGCGAAGCGCAGATCGCGGATCTGCACGTCGAAACCATCCTCGCCTTGCTCAGTCTGGGCCCAGGGGAACCGGGCGAAATCCATGAATATCCGGCCCGTGCGCGATTTCAGTGCACGGTCGAGAGCGGGCGAGTCCGGGGGCTTATGAAATTGCTGTGCGGACCGGGGATCCACGTCGTTTTCGAAGGCGCTCGCAGGCAGGACCTCGTAGGTGGTATCGGTCTCGACCACGCCGGTCCACTCGAACGGGTTGATGGGGGAGGGAAAGGCCCCTACATGGAGCGGGTTTTGATCCGCGTAAGTGTGCCCTTCGAGGAATCCCAGAACTCGACGATGGGCGACATCGCGTAGGCCCCAAAGAAAGACAAGTGCACAGAGTGAGAAAATGGCGCCCCACGCCGGGCGTGTCTTGCGGCCCCCGACTTCTTCTGAGACCATCCGTAACAGCACCGGCAGGCCAAGGCCGAGGCAAAGCAGGAGAAGCAACAACGGGTCGAAGATAAACATGATGTCCCAGGCGTACCAGCGCGCGCTGAAGGGCAGAAACGGCCTGACGCCGTAGGAGTTCGTGAAGTCCATCAGAAGATGGCTGGCCGTTCCAATCCACGCCAAAATCAGCAGCCAGACCAGATTGGGTGGCGGTCCGGATTTGGGCTTCGCCTTGCTCCCCAGAAAATAGACCGTCCACCCGACCAGCACGGCGAGCAGGCTGACTCCCAGAATCGAATGGGTGAGACCGCGGTGGTATTTGAGGTAGGTGGCGCTTCCCCAGAATCGGGAGATGATATCTATATCCGGCAGGTTCGCAGCGACTACCAAGGTCAGCGTGGCAAAGCGGGTTTTGCGGTGCAACCCGGCATGGCTAAGGGCAACGGCGGTGAGGGTGTGCGTGAGATTGTCCAAGCGAACCTCGAAACTGGAAACTGGAAATTGAAAACTGGAAAATGGAAACTGGAATGTTGAAACTGGAATTCGTTTGCTGAATTAGAGGCTAGCCCTACAGGGTAACGGTCTCGTGTTCCGCTGCCCAGGTCCTGGCGTGAAGGTCTGAATTCTCCTCTACCATTTCCCAGTTTCTATTTTCCAGTTTCCAGTTTCCATTTTCGATTTGCGGATTCACGGAACGAGCAGGGTCAGCGCCTCAGGCACGATCTCGAACGTTGCCGGGAGTGTGCCCGCCAATTCGCCGTCGAGTTCGAAGCGAATAATATCCCTGGCGGCCAGGGCAGCGCAGCAGAGCTTGCGTGCTTCCACAAGTTCCACATCTTCAAGCCGAGAGTGCTGGCGCGCCAGGACCATTGCGGCATACAAGAAGTAGCGCGCGCGATGCATGCTCTTGAAAAGACACAAATTGAAGCGGTCATGAAAGTAGCGCGCGTTCGGAGTGAGATGAAGCCACCCCCCGTAATTGCGTGCTCGCTGAGCGGCGGCAAAAGTGGCAAACCGCTCCGGGCCATCGTCCGTGCGGCAGGAGAACCCCTGGAAGGGGTAGCGGAAAGCCTGCCGTAGCGCCTCCACGATGTATCCCGCCACGCCCCACGATAACTTCATCTTAAGCGAAAGCTTATAGACGACGTGAGCGTCATACCCAATGCCCGCTACGCTTATGAAGTAGCGGCTCGATGACCCGTTTTGAGATGGGGCTCCGTTTGGCGAGACGCCGTCCGTCCGCCAGGTGGCTTTCCCTAAGGGAATCCTCTGCGGCGACCACCGGGCAAACTGCGCGGCGGCGCGAACCGGGTCGAGCGGAAGTCCGACTTCCCTTGCCAAAATGTTGGCAGTGCCCCCCGGCAGAATCCCCAACGGTACCTTGCGGTTGGCGAGGCCATTAAGAACCTCATTGATGGTACCATCGCCCCCGCAAGCGAGAATGAAATCGGCGCCGTTCGCAGCCGCCTGCTCCGCCAGTTCGTGCGCCATGGCGGGCCCTGCGGTGGGAGTCAACTCGATCTCGAGTCCCGCCGCTCGCAACACGCCAACCGCTTTGCGAATCTCGCGCTGTCGTGCCGCCGGGCGCCGTCCCGCAATCGGATTGTAAATGACGGTGCCTTTTTTCAAAGGGAGGCCCATGGCCGGGGAAGGGAAGTGACCTTCATGCGTGGGTGTATTCCTGTCACCTTATGACCGAGCTTATGTGCGCCGGCAAGCAATTCGATTACAGGATGGAAGTCCCACTGACAACTTTCCGGGCGATCGAGTCGCCGGTTTTCTTATCCAGGTGAGCATCCACCCACACCTTGTCGCCCACTTTCACGGAATCGGGCGAACTGCTTTTCCCGTCATGAACAAACTTGGTCTTCTTGTTGAGTGTGAAAGTCTCATCCATGCCTGCGTCCGTCTTGGTTAGGACGATCTCGTTGCCACTGATCGACTTGACGACGCCGTAGCGATAACCCGCGTAATTGCCCCCCGCACTGCCCATGCCGGTGGAGGGAACATTCAGCGGGCTTCCACCGGTCTCGGTTGCCGCATGGCCGCCGCGTTGCGCGCCGCACGGTGAGGCGAACCCTACGATACACAACGCCAACATCCCTAAGACGGTTCGTGGCACTTTCACGTCCCACCACCCCCACGAATATCTCGTTTCGTGATAACACTAACAGCCGTAATGCAGCCCTGTCAAGATTGGGTCCGGCAACTTCTCTGCCTGGCCTGGCCGATGTTCGCGCAACCCCTGGGTTATAATTCCACAAGGCAGCAAAAAGCCGAAAAGGCGCGCCGGAAGCATTGCCTGCCCGCGCCGGGCTGGGGGAGAGCGTGGCCAAAGATATTGAAAAGAAAATTGAGAAGCTGCGAAATGAGATCCGCTACCATGAACATCGGTACTACGTTCTGGATGACCCCGAGATCTCCGACCTCGAGTTTGACAAGCTGATGAAGCGGCTTCAGGACTTGGAGGAGCGGAATCCCGGACTGGTCACGCCGGATTCGCCTACCCGGCGGGTGGGCGGCACGCCTGCGGCGGAATTCCCCAAGGTGAGCCATTCCACGCCCATGCTAAGCCTGGATAACACCTACTCGGTTGATGAACTGCGGGACTTTGACCGGCGGGTGCGAGAACTTTCGGGCCGCTCGACGGTTGAATACGTCGGGGAGTTGAAGCTCGACGGCTTGTCCATGGCCCTGACGTATGAAGACGGTTTGCTGAAACACGGCGTCACGCGTGGTGACGGCGTGACGGGCGAAGACGTCACGGCCAACGTAAAGACCATCCGCTCGTTGCCCCTCCGCATTGACCACAAAAGGCTGGAAGTGATCGACAATCCAAAGCGTTTTGAAGTTCGCGGGGAAGTCATCATGCCCCTCAAGGCGTTCGACCAGACGAATGCGCAGCGAGAGGCGGCCGGAGAGCCGCGCTTCGCCAACCCGCGCAACTCCGCGGCGGGCTCCATGCGCCAGCTTGACTCCCGCATCGTGGCCCAGCGCAAGCTCGATATCTTCCTCTACTACCTGTTGGTGGACAACCGCGAGCCATTCAGCCAGCACTGGCAAAACCTTGACGCGCTAAACAAGATGCAATTCAAGGTGAACCCGCACCGGCGGCTGTGCAAGTCGTTCGACGACTTGCTGGCCTTTATTCAGGAATGGGACTCGAAACGCGACAGCTTGGATTACGACATCGACGGCATCGTGGTAAAGGTGAACGACATCCGCCTGTGGGACGAACTGGGCACGACGGCGAAGTCCCCGCGCTGGGCCATCGCTTATAAATACGCCCCACGGCAGGCCAAAACCCGCGTGGTGGCGATTCGCGCCCAAGTCGGCCGCACCGGAACCCTTACTCCGGTGGCGGACCTCGAGCCGGTGGACGTGGGCGGAGTCACGGTAAGCCACGCCACGCTGCACAATATGGATGAGATTAACCGCCTGGGCGTGAAGGTCGGCGATACCGTGGTCATCCAGCGGGCTGGCGAGGTTATCCCGCAGGTTGTTAAGGTGGAAGTTCATGCTGAGAACGGCGTCGAATTCAAAATGCCCAGGCACTGCCCCGTGTGTGGCACGGAGGTGCACCGCGCCGATAGTGAAGTCGCCTACCGCTGCGTGAATTCCGCTTGCCCGGCCAGGCTTCGAGAGTCGCTCCTCTTTTTCGCCGGCCGCCGCGCCATGAACATCGATGGTTTGGGCGAAGCCTTGGTGGACCAACTGGTGGAAAAGGGGCTGGTCCACGACGCCGCTGATCTTTATAGCCTCACCCACGAACAGTTGGCGAATCTGGAACGGATGGGAGACAAGTCTGCAAGCAACCTGCTCTCAGAAATCGAGAACAGTAAGAAAGCGAGCTTGGCTCGCCTGATCTTCGCCTTGGGCATTCGCTTCGTGGGCGAGCGCACCGGCCAGCTCTTGGCCGATCACTTTTCGTCCTTGGACAAACTCGCCAAGGCCACCGAAGCAGAACTTTTTGAGGTTGAGGAGGTGGGCCCGCGAGTCGCCGAATGCATCCGTGAGTTTTTTGCCGAACCACGCAATCTCGAGGTCATCGAGAAACTCCGCAAAGCGGGCTTGCAGTTCGAACAGGAGAGAGTCCACAAGGCCGAAGGGCACTTGACGGGGAAGCAGTTTGTGCTCACTGGTACCCTGGCTCGCCATTCTCGCGATGAAGCCAAGGCGTTGATTGAAGCCTCCGGCGGGCGCGTCGTCGGCTCGGTCAGCAAGAAGACGGATTACGTCGTGGTGGGCACCGATCCCGGCTCGAAGCTCGAAAAAGCCCGGTCGCTGGGTGTGAAAACGATTGATGAGGGTGAGTTTTCAAAGTTGCTCGAGAAGCCGTGAGGAGGCTGGCTGTGTGATACGCCCGTGGCTCAGAGCGAGGCCTATTTGGGGAGGATTCCTAGTACCTGTGCAATTGTTCTCCTGCTCACTATGTCCAATCGAAGATTCTGGAGTTCGACGTTATAATTCTTTGCCGTCCAGTCTGAGTGATCGCGCCGCGCCTCGTACAATCTGCGGAGCACCTCAGCGTTTCTGACGTGAGTATTCATCGTAAAAGTATCGATCTCGTCAGAGCAGGAATGGATGGCTCTGTGGAGACGGATGAAATCTGATCTGTCGAAACGCAGTTTGCCCCCGAGTGGATTACTGTCATCACTCGGGAAGAACCTCTTCGACCTTGCGTCAATCATTCCCCGGCGGTGAACGAAGCAGTTGCGTTTGGCGTAGTACTCATCTAGGGTAGGAACATGAGGAGCGGTAATGTGTTGGCCGAGTCCGAAAACCCTTCTCATTGCTCCGAAGCGTTCAGCATAGTTTCCTCTTAGCCAGCCATCAACCGTTGAAGCAGCCATGCTCTCTATGACAGACAAGAGTTCCTCGTCCCCAGCAATATTTTCTCCATTTACGGACCCGGGCGCGCCCGCCACGACCCCAGGATTTGCTGTGACGGCCGTCATACAGACTTCACGGAGGTATACCTCAAAATGCGAGAACAAAACAATCAAGCCGAATTTTGGAAGTTCGTCTTCCGAACTGGCAATGAGACGGCGCAAATTGACGGGCCGCAGCCTTCCTTGACCTCCAAACTCTCGCTTGCTATTGACGAAGGCAATTAGTGGGTCGGTGTTGCCTTGTTCCGAAGCAAACTGCGTGGAAACGAATATGCTCCAGTAGAAGTCATTGACCAGCCGAAGTCCTTCCTCGAGGTTAACCTTCGCAAGTGACCGTTTGGCCTTATACGGAGAAAGCTTGCTAACAACTTCGGAATTCATGCCAGGAAATGGGTATGATCTCAAAGGACGGGATGTACTGTGAAGTCGGGGAGGAGTCGCACCTCCACCAGGCGATTGGCCTCAGGGCAGCCTAAAACCGCTGCCCTGAGGAGAGTCGCCTATGCTGCTGTTACACCACACAACTCCACGTACACATTCTTCTGCCCATTCGGGGTGAAGTCAATGGCGAGTTGACGAGATTCCCGACGGCTCGGGCGATGCCGCCATGCCAAGAAGAGCTCAGTTAGGGACGGCCAGGGAAGTTGGGGCATCAAAGCTAGGCACTCTTGCCATTAAAGGGCGATTAGCCGGAAGATCTCCGCCAAACGGCGTCCCCGCCCCGCTAAGTTCACTTGCGCCCGGGACAGAAGATTAATTCCCGTTGCCCTAATCCTCAATTCGCGGTAGTTTATCACCCGCCCGATTGCCCGGTTTTTGGGCCCTATGCGGCCCCTAATCTATTCGGGGGTGACGTCCGATGATGAAGTGGCGCACTGTCTGTATAGCCTTATTGCTGCCCGTTTGCCATCCTCTTTTTGCTGCGGACAAGAAAGAACTGGAAGAACGTTATAAGGGAAAATACCTGCTGGTGCTTCGAGAAGGTTTGGCAGTGGGCATGTGTGAGGGGCGTCCCGAGGTCCCATCGGGAACGGCGCTCGACGTGAGAATCACGGGTGATACGGTGGAGTTTGGCCGGCAAGCCAGTTTGGGCACAGGGATGACGGGATGTGGCGAGATCATCCCTGAGCCTCTGCACAAAGGGGAGATTGTTTTTGCCAAGTACACTTGGTTTCGGCGGTTGAAAGGCGGATACTTCACGATCACGGTCGAAACCGTGACGCCACACCAGGTAAGGCGGAGCGAACGCGCCTCCAGGCATGAGGGTTTGAAACTTGGCAAGGCCGACCTAATCTTTGAGACGAGCGATGCCAAGGACTACGACGCTGTGGCTTCAATGGTCGAAACGTGGCTGAGGCCTTTTGACACGCGTTCGGAGGCCGCTCAACACGGGAACACCGCCAGCGGCGTGTACGTAAAAGAGGTGAAGCTGGGCATGACCTTCGCGGAGGTCGAAGCGGCGCTCGGCCCGCCCCAGACCCGTGCCGACTTGGGCGAAAAGGTCCTCTACAAGTACAAAGACATGACAGTCGAGTTCCACGGTGGAAAGGTCACCGACGTAAAATAAGGAGGCAACTGACATGGCAACGAAAACGGGAAAACCTGTAGTGCGTCCCAAGCGAACAAAGGCCGAAATCGAACAGGAATTCGCCGAGATTCGGGAGGAGGCCACGGCCGCTAGGGAGACGAGTGACAAGAAGACTGAAGAAACCGCGAAGCTGCGGGAGATGGAGATCCGCCAGGCGGTGGAGGGCATTTCGGTCGAGGAGGTAGTGAAAGGCCTCTCTGACCTGGGGCTCGATTTATCCAAGGCGCTCTCAGGGCTCTCGGAGAAACTTGTTCAGGAAGTGAATCGCCTCTCCGCCGCCCGCGAGGCGGTGGAATTGGAAAGGAAAGAAATTGAGAGACTGCACAAGATCGATGTTGCTTCCACTGCGCTCGATCAGCTCGTCCAGGACTATGCGCGAAGGAAAGAGGAGTTGGAATCCGAAATCGCCGCCCAGCGGGCGTCCTGGGACGAGGAACTGAAACGAACCGAGCGCGACCGGAAGGAGCAGGACGAAAACCTGCGGAAGCAGCGACAACGTGAAATCGACGAGTACGAATATAAGAAGGCGCTGGAGCGCAAGAAGGCCCAGGATAAGTACGAAGAAGAGATGAAACTGCTGGAGAAACAGAACCGGGAGAAGCAAGAAGCCCTGGAGAAGAGTTGGCAGCAGCGTGAGGCGGCGCTGAAAGCTCAGGAGGAAGAAGGCGCACGCCTCAAGAGCGAAGCCGAAGGTTTCCCGGCCAAGCTCGATAAGGCCTCCGCGCAGGCGGCGACTGAGGCTACCCGTGCGACAACTCAAAAGTTCGAACAGCAGCTTCTTCTCCTGAAAAAAGAGAGTGAAGCCGAAAAGCGGCTCGCAGAGCTTCAGATCAAGACCCTAGAGGATATCCTGGCTCGGCAGTCGGCCCAGATGGCGGCCCTCCAGAAGCAACTTGATGAAGCCAAGCAGCAGGTCCAGGAGATTGCTGTGAAGGCCATCGAGGGAGCGTCCGGGGCCAAAGCCCTCTCGCATATAAATCAGATTGCCATGGAGCAAGCCAAGCACCACACGCCACAAGGGTAGGAAGTCAGGAGTCCACGGCCTGCGAAAGAGCCGCGGACCCCAAACCCGGGGGTCCGCGCCACCCCTTTTCGATTAGCGTGACTTCAGCCAACCCAACAGTGCGTCGGCCTGGGCTGCAGGGACGCCTTCCGCCCAGAGGCAGTCGGCGCCCTTTTGGAGCACCACGACCTGTCCGTTGTTCGCCTTAGCGATGAAAAGATCGCTCGTGGAGCGGGGATCGGGCGCCAGCTCGGGGTACTTGTGCGCCAGGATGGTATGATAATCGTGGAAGAAGGTGAGAGCCGATTCAGGACTCGACCAGCGGGTTTGCGAAACCAAGACGTATTGCTTCTTGCCCTGCCCGGCGTCACTCTTTTCGTAAAGCAGATAGCGGTCGGCAAGCCAGTTTGGGGTTACTGACTTTGCCTCGTCCTCGGAAATAAGCTGCCCGAGCAACGCGTAGTAGCCCATCTGGCCCATGATGTTTTCGGCCATAAAACTCACCCCATGAACTCCCGCGAGCGCCGCCGGTTGGGGCAAAGAAATCTTGGGCAAAGGTTGCTTGTCAAAATACACCTCGGGCTGGAAAATCTCTTTGGTCGTATTGGGCGGGTCGTCGAATAACGAGTTGAGCCTTTTCCATCCGCCCGCCTGGAGCCCGTGCTGCATAAAACCGATGCCTTCGATGTAGGGAAAGAGGGCCTGAAAGCGAAAGAAAAACGGAGCCTGGGTGAAGGCGGGGAATTCTTCGAGTTGTTGCTGGATAATGGGGGCCATCAGCGGCTCGAGCGAGGGCATGACCTCCAATTTCATCGGCGCAATCATCTCCTGAATCATGGCGGCGGTGGCGTGACCTTCCACCACAGCCTCACGAGCGGCTGAGGCATCATCATCTTCACGGGCAGCTTTGAGAAACTTCTCGAGGTCGTAGTTTTGGTCCTGGAGCGCGTGGGTCAGTTCGTGGGCCAGCACCATGCGCTGCATGTCCGGTTCGACCCAGTCGGCGATGAACATGGTCTTGCGAAGGGGATCGTAGAACCCCGCAGCCTGCTCGGTGTAAAAGCTGATCAGGAACTTTTCGAGACTGAAATCCGGCGGGACAAGGCCGAACGCCTGAAGCGTTGCCTCCTGAACATGAATCTCTTGCGGCGTCATTTCCGAATGCAGAGTTTCCGCAATATACTTCGACACTTCCGGCCGGCTGATGACCTGCTTCTTGAGCGAGGACTTGATGGGCAGGCCGGTGAGTTCGCTCATCTGCTGAAAAACTGAGTCGGCTTGGGAGAGGAGGTCAGGCGGGGCTTGCGCGGCCGTCACAACCCAGGCTGTCGATGCCGCGTAAGCCGAAAGCAGGAAAGCGAAGACAGCCAGCATCTTCAACATCGGCCGGCGTCTTGGACTTGTCTTGCAGGCGTTATTCATGATGCCTTGATGGCCTCCATCAATAATTGATTCGCTCCCAATTTGAAGGGTTCCTTGCCCAGCGACGCGTAGCTTTCTACGTGCGCAAAGCCCGCCTCCTCGAGCATCTTCGAGATCTCCCGATAGGTGTAGATCCGGTGTGACCCCGTGCGCTTTTCCTCTTTGCCGCCACGAATGAACGTGTAGTGGGTAATCATCCGTCCCTGGGCGTGGTCGTACTCGTTCTCTTCCAGAAAAAGAATATCACCCACTCTGTTCCATTCTCGCTGGCAGAAGTTGGGCAATCGTGACTCTGCGTTGCTGCTGGCGTCGAGCACTAGCCGTCCGCCGGGCCTGAGGGCGCGCGCCAGTGACTGCAGTAGTCCAGCATTTCCCGCGTCGTCGAAAAAGCCGAAGCTGTTCCCCCAGCAAATTGCAGCGTCGAACTCCGCCCTGAAGCTCAGTGAGCGCACATCGGCCAGCTTGAGGTCCACAGTGAGGTTGCGTTGATTCGCCGCGGCTTGCGCCGCGGCCAGGAATTCCTCCGCAATGTCCACCCCTACGAGTTGGTAGCCCTTCGCCGCCAGTTCCCGAGCTATGCGGCCTTCGCCGCACGGGGCGTCCAGAATGCGAGCGCCCGACGGCAGGTTAAGAAGGTTGTTGATGAACTCAGCCTCAACTTTCGTATACTCCGGCGGGATGGCCTGCTGCCACATGTCCAGAACCACGCCGGAGAAAAACGTCCGCCACCAGTCAGTTGCCACCATCGCTCCCATTCGAGCGGCGAGCCTGCCTTCGCTGGGTCGCCCCATGGAGGCGCGAAGCCGCCTCTCCAACTGCCGAACCGAGGTCAGGATTGGTTTGACCCCAAGCTAATCACAAGACTATCATGAATCTGCGCGAGCAAGCCGGGTGATCGCTGCCTCGCCCGAGCGTCCCGATCTATCGGGGCAAGCATGGGCGGGGGAGAGGAAAGTCCGAACTCCGCAGGGCAGTGTGCTCGCTAACGGCGAGGGTTGGAGGAGGATCCCCGATGCAGGGGCGTACGCCTCCAATACGGAAAGTGCCACAGAAAACGTACCGCCCGTCAACCGACGGGTAAGGGTGAAAAGGTGCGGCCCCGTTGGCTCGGGGCTTAAAGTAAGAGCGCACCGCTCCGGTGGTGACGCCGGAGGCATGGTAAACCCCACACGGAGCAAGACCAAATAGGGGAGGAGGAGCTGCCCGCTCCGTCACAACTCCCGGGTAGGTCGCTTGACCCCGCCAGCAATGACGGGGCTAGAGGAATGATCGCCACCCCGCCTCCGCGGGACACAGAATTCGGCTTACAGGCTTGCTCGCGCTAAGCTCTGCGCCTCCGCGGATAGCACGCGGCGGGCGCAGGGCGCAGTCCCATAAGCGCTAAGATACGACTTGACCGAGTGTGGCCCCGAATGGGGCCAACCCTGGGTAGCCGCAGGTTTTAACCTGCGGATGGCGGGAGCGTCCCCAATTCAGCCCAACCCCAACGGGGTTGACCTCCGACGGGTCGGCCCCTCCAGGGCCGGAAGGTTGATGGATTCTTCAGTTTTCGTAGGTTTCACCTACGGCTACTCACGGTGTCCCGCTTCGCGGGTTACAACCTCCCTCTGGGCTATATATGCAGTTTTCTGCATATATGTGTCAAAATGCTACAGTCTAGGCCCTGATTTTCACAATGTGGAACCTCTTCGTCTAGCCAACCCCTTGATTCCATTGAACTAAAAATAATTGGTCTCAATTTTCGCACCGTTCCCCATTTTTTCATCCCAACCTGATAGGCTAGTAGATTTGAGCAGTATTCCCCTCCTGGGATCAGGAGGGGGCAGGGGGTGGTTGAGTGCTTCGCGAAGTGTCCCCGCGTCCTAGCCCCGTCAGGGGCGAAAGAGGGTAGCCCAGGGCGAATGCCCTGGGTGGAGCGGCCCTCACCCCGCCTTCGGCACCCCTCTCCCGCTGGCGGGAGAGGGGACGGGGGAGAGGGAGGGCGCTCAAACCCACGGCTCAAGCCGTGGGCTACTTTCTACCGCCCCTGCCGGGGCTGGGTCAGCCTGGCCCCGAGAACCAAATCGAGAAGGAGAACTTCGATGCAAACCAGAAATCCAAGTCCGGCGCAGACCGATGCGTGCCGGCAGAATTCCTGCCAATCCACCGGCCCGCGCACCTGTCGCGGCAAGCGGCATTCCAGCCGCAACGCGCTGAAGCACGGGCTTTACTCCGACGTTCAATACTTTTGCCAGGAGGCGGCCATGGAGCTGGGCGAGGACCCGGGCCAGTTCCGGCGCCTGTACCTGGGCTTGCTGGAGGCGCGGCGACCGGCCGACGCGCTCGAGCAAGTGCTGATCGAAGACATCGCGGTGCTGATCTGGAAGAAGTCGCGTCTGGAGCGCTCCGAAGCCGCCCTGCAGGTGTGCAACGTGCGCAAGCACGATCTGGAGCGGCGCAGGCAGTACATGCAGGTGGGCCGCGATGGGACCACCATGTCGCAGGCCAAGGTGCTCGAGAAGGGCCTGCGGGTGACGCTGGACGCTCCAGGCAAGTTCGAGAAGATACTCGAGATGCTGGGCATGCTGGAGGATCTGACGGAGCGCAACGAGTTCAGCGAGGACATGCACCGGCTGCTGCTGGCCCTCTACGGCCAGCAGCCGACCCTGCGGGGGGCGGGGCTGTTGAACGGCTTTGTGAAGCTGCGCAAGCTGCGCTGGGAGGGCCAGGACTTCGGGGACGTCAAGACGGTGTTCAACATGACGCTGGCGCAAGAGACGGAAGAGGTGTTGGGGGAATACGAATTGTTTCTGCACGAGCACGAGGAGAACACGCGGGCGGCGCGGATCGCGGCGATGGCGCCGTCGGATGCGCAGTGGGCGGCGATCACCCGGCAGCAGAACGCCTTGCACCGGCAGATGGAGCGGAAGATCCGGCTGCTGGATGAGATGCAGGAGCGGCGGCGGAGGCTGGGCAGCGCCACTGACCTGCTGTCGAGGCTGGCGGGACAATATGACCCTTCCGGCGACGCCGGCGGGCGGCCTGCGCCCACCACCCCCAACCCCTCCGGCGTTCCCTGCGCTGCCGTAGGGGCACGCCATGGCGTGCCCGAACACGAATCAATCACCCTCGAAGCCGTCGGGGCGGTTCGCGAACCGCCCCTACCGGAACCCGAGGGGAGCGGCGCAGTGGTAGGGGCGGCCCTTGTGGCCGTCCCCGGGCAACCACAAGGGTTGCCCCCACGACGTGATGAAAACACACAAAATCGTGGGAACAAAGCCAAGAACTCATTGAAAACAAACGAAGTCACACAAAAAAATTGTGCAAATCGCACGCATATTGGAGCGCGAAAAGCGCGAAACGAAGCGAAGAAAGCAGGGTTTGGGTGCACAAGTCGACCGTTTCGTAACCCGAAACTCCGGCCGCTGACTGCGGTGGCTGCTAGGGAGCCGCGAACGGGGATGGTCTGGAGCTCACGAATGCGACGAAGTGTCGCTTAACAGCTTGCGGTGAGACCCGGTGTTATTCCGAGGAGATGTGGGCGACGAGGAATCTCGCACTGCTTTGTCCTCAGGGCGAGATTCCTCGCTCCGCTCGGAATGACAGCGTTGAGAGAGGTTTTTCCGCAGCCTGCCAGGGCTCATTGCGGGGCCGATTGATTCATGGTATGTTCGTGGCCCCAGCGGGAACCGTAATGCCTTGCGGTTCGAAACCTTGGCCTCAACTGACCAAGCGCATGACCGATGAGAACGGCGCAGCGGAGGCACTGCATGCCAAGAGCCGCAAGCGGCAATCACACGGGAGGTTTGAATGACGTCAAAAGAACGCTGGCAAGCAGTGCTCGCCGGCAACGAGGCAGATCGCATCCCTTGCGATTATTCCGCCACAGCCGAAGTCACGGCGCGGCTTTTCAAAGACTTGGGCTGTCCTTCAGAGCGCGACCTCTGGGAGCGTCTGGGCGTGGATAAGCTGATCCTCCTGGGCGCCAAACATCCCGGCGCCCAGGAAGACACCTGGCACATGCAGTCGCTTTGGAGTGTCTGGCGCATTAAAGTAGCCACGATCTCTTATGGCGAGAGTCTGGGCACTTACGAAGAGGTGGTCGCCAGCCCTCTTGCAAAAGCCGAGACGGCTTCGGATATCGCACAATTCGACTGGCCAGACCCCATGGCATGGGACGTGAGCCACCTGCGGGCGGAGTGTGAGCAGTGGCCCTCCTACCCCATCCTGGGCGGTTGCTACGAGCCCTTCTACCTTTATTGCCGCATGCGCGGCATGGAGCAGGCGCTCACGGACTTGAGTGAGAATCCGGCGCTCGCCGAGGCTGCCATGGAGCGCATCTATTACATTCACGATTCGGTCATTCGCCGCAGTCTCGAGGCCGCCAAGGGCTTGGTGGATTTCATTTATGTGGCGGAGGACCTCGGCACGCAGAACGCTCTCCTGATGAGCCCCGCGACTTTCCGGCGTTTCATCAAGCCCTGGCTGCGGAGAATGATCGATCTCGCTCACTCGTTTGGCGTCAAGGTTCTCCACCACGATGACGGGGCGATCCGGCCTCTCTTGCCGGAACTCATCGAGATCGGCATCGACGTCCTCAACCCTGTGCAATGGCGCTGCGCGGGAATGGATCGGGAAGGCCTGGCGCGGGATTTCGGAAAGTCGATTGTGTTTCATGGCGCGGTTGATAACCAGCAAACGCTTCCCTTCGGCACGCCGGAAGACGTGAAGCGGGAGGTGGCGGAAAATATTCGCATATTCAGTAATAGCAAGGGATATATTGTAGCGCCGTGTCATAACCTTCAGCCGAACACGAGCACCGCCAATATTGTGGCGCTGTATGAGGCTGTGCGGGCATACGGGCCGCTGAACTGAGTCACGCGGCATAGGCCGCGGGTTGGTTGACAGCCCAGCTCCGTATCTCCTACACTGGCAGACATGGAAGTTCATTTCTCACCCCATACCGAGGCGAAGCTTAAGGAGTTTGCTGCCCGCCAAGGCAAGGACGTCGCGCAGGTGGTGGAACAGGCTGTCAGCAACATGCTGCAACGGCAGGCCCGCTTCGTGGAAGGCGTTGAACGCGGCAACGCTTCCGCCGACCGTGGCGACCTGGTAGACCACGAGGAAGTCGTTAGCCGTATCGAACGGCTCTTTCGAACGTGACTCGCATCCGCTGGACAACTGACGCCGCCAACCAGCTTGAGGGGATTGTCAGGTGCATCCAGGAGAACAATCCCGACGCTGCCCGCAGAGCCGCGCAGACAATTTTCGGGCGCATCGGGGAATTGGAGGCCTTTCCAAACCTTGGCCGGCCGGGCGAGGAAGTCAAAGGAACTCGGGAACTTGTCTGCCCGCCTTACGTCATTGTCTACCGCCTCAAAGATGACGTTGCCGAAATCCTCTATATCTGGCATGGTGCGCAGGACTGGCGGTAGCGAGCCCGCTCACGCAGTACGGAGGTAGAAATGCGCAAAACACATCTGGCCATCATCGCGTTTATCCTCACCGCGCAGACGGCGTGGACTTCATCAGCCGCGCCGGTCACGCAAAGCAGCAACGGTTGGACGGTCACCGCAGACGGCGAACACGGAGTGCTGGCCGTCAGCCGCGATGGCCTGGGCACGATCCTCAACGAAGTTCACCTGAATTTGCAGGACGAGCATGGACTCAGGCGGTTGACGACCTGGTCGGCGGAGAGGCAAGGCGAGGATCGAATTTCGATACGAAGCTCGGAACCCCGCACGGCCTGGGTGCTCGAATTGAGCTTGGAGGCGCTCAGGATTTCGACGACATCTTCAGAAGCCTTGCTGACCGCGGAAGCCCCGGCCCCGCCGGATCGCATTGTGGCGCGCCTGATGGACCCGCAAGGGACGCCGGTAAATTGGATGATGACGCCGGAAACCAAAAACGGTTACGGGGGAACCGAATTCAGCGCTCCGTCGTTCCTGCCCAGGCACAATCCCGACGTGATGTACTTCGCGCTGGGGCAGGTGGCGGGTAACAACTTGCACAGCCTCTTCGATATCAAGACGGACACGGTGATCGAATTCTCCGAGCAGACCGTAATGCGGCGCAAGCCGCAAAATGCGGGTCTCCTGGAGGTTTCAATCCCCGTGCCGGGTAACACCCTGGTGCGGCTCGTCCCCGACTATTTCACCAGGATTTTGGGCGCTCCAACCTACGTTCCGTTTGATGACAGCTATTTCAGCCGCGCGCCCATGGTTTGGGATAGCTGGAGCGGCTACTACGAAGCTGTGCGCGAGGACGACGTGGTCCGCAACGCGGATTGGATTGCCGCTCACCTGAAGGCCTACGGATATCAATTCGTGCAGCTTGATGACGGCTACGACCGAGGCCCCAAAGGCGAGCACTATTGGATCGGGACTTGGAGCCGGCAGAAATTTCCGCACGGGCCGAAATGGCTCGCCGACTACGTCAAATCGAAAGGCCTGCGCGCCGGCGTCTGGCTAGTGCCCAGCGCCTACGCCGGAGCCGTCGAGCAGCATCCGGACTGGTATTTGCGTTACAAGAAGAACGGAGCAATTATTCTGGACTACGAAACTCCCACCTTGGATTCCACCAACCCGGAAGTGCTCGACTTTCTCAAGAAGGAATTCACCACGCTGGACGATTGGGGATTTGAATACTACAAGTTTGATGGCGAGCACGACTTCCTGAAATACGTCCCCGGAGTGGACCTGGATAGAATCGCCGACAAGCGCGTGGACCCCATCGTGGCTTACCGGAATCGCCTGAAGCTGATCCGGGAAACGATCGGCCCGCACCGGTTCATCGAACTCTGTCCGGCGGGGACACCGCTGAATGGAATCGGGTATGTCAACTCCGCTTTCACCGGAGAAGACCCCTATAACAGTTGGCAGGGGATGTATTCGGTTTTTAGTTCGATCAATGCCAATGCCTTCTTGAATCACCTGGTGCTCTACGTCATGCCCGGCGAAACGGATGTCGAGCCGCCCATGAGCGTTGCGGAGGCCATGAAGCGGAGACCATCCCCTGTGATCGAGGCCGAGCGTAGCCGCGAAGAGTTCCAGAGCGGGTTCGGCATGACGTTGGCCGAAGCGCGCACGGTGGTCAGCCATATCGCGCTTAGCGGAGTTGTCTATTCGCTCGGTAGCGTGCTGCCCGAATTGCCGGAAGAGCGCGTTCGGCTCCTGAAGATGACGCTCCCCACCATGCCCATCTTCCCCATCGACTTGTTCAGCCGCGGCACCGACATGCCCATGTGGGACATCTTCAAGCACACCACGCCCGACGATTACATCCACAATTATCCGGAGATCTTAGACGTGAAAGTGAACGCGCCGGCGGGTGTTTACGATGTTGCAGCAGTAACCAATTGGCGAAGCTGGACCATCACCCGGCCGCTCTCGTTCGCGGATAAATTGGAGTTGAGTTTGCAATCTTCCTACGTGGTATTCGATTTTTGGTCGCAGAAACTCCTGGGCGTGTTCAAAGGCAAAATGGACGTCTCGGTCGAGCCGCACGACACGCGGGTCCTGCTCATCCATCCCCTCTTGCCCAGGCCGCAAGTCGTGGGGACTTCCCGCCACATCTCCGGCGCGTATTCCATCAAGGACGTGGCGTGGGAAGGCGCCAAGAATCGCCTCCGCGGCACATCGGAGACGGTGCCGGGCGATGAGTACACACTTTGGATTTATGTTCCCCAGGGAATCACGGTTTCCCACGTACACGCGGCGTCCGGGGCCAACGGCGAAATCGCAACGCGCCATGAATTGAATGGGAATTCATTGCGGGTCACTTTCCCGGGACAGCGGGAAGCTGTGGACTGGGAAATTGGGTTCGCCGGGAGAGCGAGCGTGATTGGCGGAGTCCTCTAGGCGGCGGAAGGCAAGGATGGCGAGCACCGTGAAGATAATGGCCTGCGCTACGTGAAGCCAGAACCATCGGTTTGCGCCACCTTCCCACACCAATTGCCGTTTCGTATCGTACGGCCAGACCAGCGCGAAAAACGTGAGGTCCGCCACAACGTGAACCGCCATGCCTGGCAGTATCGAAGCTGTAAGGTAGGCCGTCACACCGAAGACCAGGCCGGCGAGAAAATACACAAAAAGCTTTGGCCACAAAAAGCCTTGCGTCACATGCGCCAGAGCGAAAAACACCGACGAAATCAGGACCGCCGTCGGTCCGCGGAACTCCCGTTCCAGAATCACCTGGCAGTAGCCCCGGAAGGCGGATTCCTCGGTGAAGGGCGAAACGAGCGAGGCCATTACAAGCATCAGCACCAGAGTGAGGAGTGGATACTTGGAAAAGTCGGGCAAGACATTGCCCGGCATTCTGACCAGTTGGAACATCACGATCCAATATCCCGCGAGGGCGACGATCGAAAGCAAACCCGCGAGGACTGCCCAAGCCCATGCCTGGCCGGACACCCGATTGGCCCGAAAGTAGCGGCGCCGAGCTTCAGCGGTACTCTTGGGCCAACCCTTTCCGCTCAGGTATTGCCACATCAGCCACAAGAAGAAAGGCATGACCACAACCGCCCATGGGATGGCTCGGCCGATCCGGAGATTGGCGAGCAGAAGCGCCGTCCAAACGCCTTGACCGAAGTTTAAGATGAGGAACGCCAAGATCGCGGACCAAGCTACACTCCGAATTCGAGCGAAGAGAGAAGATGCGCTCATCTCAGGTCCTCAATTATGCGCCTGTGAGGCGCGCGCCGAGGCAAGCCAGTAGAATTCATATCCGCGCCTGCCGGCAGCGGATCTTCCTGCCCGCCTCCAGACTTCGGCAACGCTCAGGTTGTCTAACAGTTGGAATCCACGCGCGGCAAGGTATGCTGACAGCTCCTCAGGACAAAAGCCGAAAGTCCAAGGCTCTCCATAGGACTCGAGGCGGGCCATCAACTTTCTGGCGCCAAAGAACCGCCCCGGATTCTCGATCACCCCGCGATCGATATAGGTGAAAAGAAGAATGCTCCCGGGAGCAGCTTTTCCAACCTGGTGCAGCACCGTATCGACAGCCTCCGCGGTAAGGTAGTTCGTCACGCCTTCCCAGACAAAACATGCCGGCTGCGTCTTGTCAAAACCCGCCTGGGCGAGCACCTCCGCCACCGATTGCCGATTGAAATCGAGGGTGATAAACCGTACCCGTTCCGGCAATGGTCCGTTCTTCTTAAGGGCTGCCTGCTTTACGCAGGACGTCTCGGGGTGATCCAACTCGAAGATCGACGCCCGCCTTGCGGCAGGCAAGCGAAACGCTCGTGTGTCGAAACCCGCTCCGAGCAAGACTAGCTGCTTGGCGTCCGTGAGAGCCGCCGTGACCTCGTCGTCGATCCATTTGGTGCGGGCAATTCCCGCCGCTCTCGCGCCAGGCGCGGCGCCATCTAAGACCCGCTCAACAATGCGCCTGGCCAACCCCAGCCGCGCCATCTGATAGAGCCACTTGCGCCGTCCGCCGAGGAAGCCGGCAGCGAAAGGGTCATGGAACAATCGCGAATTGGTCGGCTGTGACGATTCCAGGGCGCGAAACAAGGCCATGTATTCCGCGGTCAAGCTGGCGCGATTCTGCATCGTCGGCTCCCTCGCTGATCGTCCCACGCTGAAAAGAGAGTTGTCAAATCGCGGAGATCGAAAGGCTGGCTCGTTTAACGTTCGAAAAAAGCCAAACAGCTCACGCGAATTCGCAAAGAGGCAAAACAACGCAAAGTCTCATCTTTGCGGCCTTCGCGTACTTTGCGCCTTGGCGTGAAAGCGGTTTGTGCGTTATGGAGGTGGACTCGAATCCCCAAATCTGGGATAATCGCCCCATTGCGAGTAGAAAATGTTCAAATCCTGGGGGCGTCTCGACTGGCTTCGCCGCGTGGGGCGGGCCAGTTTGATACAGAGGCAGCTTGGCCCGTCAGCCGACGGTTCAATGACAGGTCCCACGGACTCGTGATCAACCAAACCAACCTATCGCGCGGAGAGCTTATGCGTCGCATTCTCTGGGCATGTTTCCTCGTAGTTTTGGCTTTCAGTGCGGCGGGGTCGGCGAATTCCGGCCCGCTGCTTCTCCAGGGTCCTACGCTCAGCAAGACTCAAATCGCTTTTGCTTATGGTGGAGACATCTGGATCGTCGGCCGTGCGGGCGGCGATGCCCGGCGCCTGGTGACAGGCACGGGCATGCTGATGGGCCCGCGCTTCTCGCCGGACGGCTCCATGCTGACCTACACCGGCGATTACGAGGGCAATCTCGATGTGTACGTGGTCCCCGCCGGTGGGGGTCAGCCGAAGCGATTGACGTATCACCCCGGGCCGGATGTCGCCGTCGGCTGGACCCCCGACGGCAAATCCGTGCTCTTCCATTCGCATCGCCTCAGTTACGCTGATTCGGATCAGCTTTTCACCGTCCCCGTCGACGGTGTATTCCCGACGCCGCTGCCGCTTTCGCAGGCCGAGGAGGGCGCTTTCTCCCCGGACGGTTCGCATATCGCCTACGTTCCGTATTTCCAGTGGGAGCCCGGTTGGAAGCACTACCGGGGCGGGCAGACCACGCCCGTCTGGATCGCCGACCTCGCCGATTCCAGTATCGTCAAAGTCCCCCGTGACGGCTCCAACGACCACAACCCGCTTTGGATTGGCGATAAAGTCTACTTCCTCTCGGACCGGAACGGCCCCGTGGCCCTCTTCGAGTATGACTCGAAATCGCAAGAGGTGAAGCAACTCATCAAGAACGACGGGTTCGACATCAAGTCAGCCTCGGCGGGGCCGGGCGCCATCGTCTACGAGCAGTTCGGTGCCATTTTTCTCTACGACCTGCACTCCGGCAAATCCAAGCGCCTGAACATCACGGTGAACGGCGATATGCCGCAGGTCCGGCCGCGCTTTGACAAGGTTGACAAGCAGATCGTGAGCGCCCGGATTTCCCCCACCGGCGCGCGCGCGGTTTTCGACGCGCACGGTGAAATCTTCACCGTGCCCGCGGAAAAAGGCGACGTTCGCAACATCACCAATTCTCCCGCCGTCGCCGACCGCGATCCCAGTTGGTCTCCCGACGGTAAATCCATCGCCTACTTCTCCGACGAATCCGGCGAGTATGCCCTCCACATCAGCCCACAGAACGGCCTGGGGCCGGCTACCAAGATCGATCTCGGCAAGCCTCCGTCGTTCTTTTATTCGCCTACCTGGTCTCCGGACAGCAAAAAGATCACCTACTTCGACAAGCGGCTGAATCTCTGGTACGTCGACCTCCAGAGAAAGACACCGGTTCATGTGGACACTGATCTTTTCGACGGCCCGAGCTTCAACACTGTGTGGTCCCCGGACAGCAAGTGGCTGGCCTACACGAAGCAGCTCGAGAATCGCATGCATGCTATATTCGTTTATTCTCTCGAGACCGCCAAAGCCACTCAGATCACCGACGGCATGAGCGATGCGCGGACTCCGGATTTCGACAAGGGCGGCAAGTACCTCTACTTCACCGTCAGCACGGACATGGGCCTCGTGGCGGGCGGAGACATGTCGGCCATCGACCGGCCTGTATCACGCTCGGTTTACGTCGTCGTGCTCAAGAAGGGCGTGGCCTCGCCGCTAGCCCCCGAGAGCGACGAGGAAAACAAGAAAACCGACGCCGACGCCACCAAGGAAAGCTCGGGTGACAAGGCCGCTGCAGATAGGTCCAAGGAATCCGCGGAGGCTAAAGATAAGGACAAGGAGAAGCCGAAGGAGCCCGCAAAGGTCGAGATTGACTTTGACCGGATCAACCAGCGCATCCTGGCCATGCCGATTCCCGCCAAGAACTATTTTCGACTGAGCGCGGGAAAAGAAGGAGAGATCTTCCTCGTGGAAGGACCTCCGATCATTAGTTTCGAAGGGCCGCCCAGCCTGACCGCCTCGAAGTTCACGCTCAAGACTCGCAAGACGGACATGCTTGTGGGAGGAATATCAGCTTTTGCTACCTCCTTCGATGGCGAGAAGATGCTGTACAAACAAGGGCAGGCTTGGTTCATCAACCCTGCCGACAAGCCGCCCGAACCGGGCAAGGGCGGTTTGAAGACAGCGGACATGGAAGTGCGTGTGGATCCGCACGCCGAGTGGAATCAAATCTATCACGAGGTTTGGCGGATCGAGCGGGATTTCTTTTATGATCCGCACCATCACGGCCTTGACCTCGCTCAGGCCGAGAAGACCTTCGC
>Ga0326727_10008616_pt1 | contig 25724 bp, 24 predicted proteins | sample MB2enrmetagenome_FD_207643 | JGI IMG/M metagenome (GOLD analysis project Ga0326727, IMG submission 207643) | Lab enriched peat soil microbial communities from McLean, Ithaca, NY, United States - MB29MY | ecosystem: Environmental > Terrestrial > Soil > Wetlands > Peat | place: USA: New York...
TACCATCACTCTCGACGACTACCACAAGTTCGACCGGGAAGAGCGCCGCCGCCTCGACATCACCCCGCTCCACCCGGATGCGAACAACCTTGCGCGGCTTGAAGCAGATGTGGCCCGGCTCAGGGAGGGTCGTGTGATCGAAAAACCGGTCTACAACCATGCCACCGGGACCTTCGACCCCTCGGTCCCGTTTGCCTCAAAAAAGATCATCATCCTCGAAGGGCTTCATGCCATTTTTACCCCGACGCTCCGGGAACTGGTGGATTTCTCCGTTTTTGTCGATCCGGACCAGGAGGTCAAGTACGCGTGGAAACGACAGCGCGATACCGGGCAGCGGGGTTATTTGTCTGCTGAGGTCAGTGACGAGATTGCCCGGAGAGAAGCGGATTACACGGCCTATATCGAGCCCCAGCGCTGCATGGCCGATGCGATCATACGGATCGGGTATTCGAAGTATGGACCGGAGCAGGGACCGGCTAAGAATATCTATTCAATCTCGCTCCTTCAGAACCCAATGAACCAGACGGTTCGTGATATCGCTCTGTCCATCGATCTCACGTCCCTTCTGGCATTCCATGAGAGCGATTTTTCTATTGAGTTTTCGACCCGGAGGATCGAGTGCGCCTTCCTGCGGGCCCTCACCTTTGACGGTGAGATGAATTATGACACGGTAAGGAAGCTGGAACTATCGATCGAGCATCAGACCGGCGTCCATCCGATTGCGATGTTTGAGAACCGGAAAACCGTGACCGCTACCGATATTGTACAGCTGATCCTCTCGTGGCGGATCATCAACCGGCGGATCTTTCTGCAGGATCATACCTGATCTGCTTCTTTCCTGAATAGTACTTCGCTGGCCTGCGATCCGCACGGTACGGATCTCTCCGGAAATACCGGCCGATCCCAACATGTATGTGGTTATATCTCCCTATTACAGCTGCAAACGCTATGATCTCGGTGCTGTACGTTGACCCGGATGCCCGGATGCGGGAAGAAGTCTGCACGTTTCTCCAGACCGATCCCGCTATCCGCGTGGAGGCTTTTGTCTCTGCACACGATGCGCTCGATCTGGTCAGGGAGCACCGGTTCGATGCCATCGTGTCCGAGTCGCATCTCCCGGTGACCGACGGACAAACCTTCCTTGAGGTCCTGAGGCAGGGGCGCAAAGAGACGACTCCTTTCATTTTCTTTGCAAAAAAATCCAGCCACTCTGAGGCAATCAGGGCGCTCAATTCAGGTGCGACGTATTATCTTCTCAAGGGAAACAACCCGGAAAAAGTGTTTCCGGTCCTTCGGCATTATATTATGCGGGCCGTCGAGCAGCACCGGATCAAGGAAGAACTGGAAAAAAGCGAGAACCGTTATCGGTGTGTTGTGGAAGACCAGTCCGACTTTATTGTCCGGTTCCAGCCTGACAAAAAGCTGGTCTTTGCAAACGGGGCATACCGTAGGCATGTCTCCCTTGGAGAGGATGAGTTACCGTTCGGGCAGAACGACCTCTTTTTACAGAATCTCCAACACCTCTCCCCGGAACACCCGACCAGCACTCTGGAGACCTCGTGGATCCTTCCTGATGGCAGGGTGGAATGGCAGAACTGGGGCAACCGGGCGATCTTCGATGAGAAGGGACACGTCATCGAGTACCAGTCGGTAGGGAGAGACATCACTGAGCAGAAAACCACTGAATTTGCCCTCCGCGAAGCCCTCAGGAACCTTGGCATCATGAACTCGATCACCCGCCACGATATCCTTAATCAGCTCACCGGCATTTTCGGGTACCTTGAGTATTGCCTCCATACCAGCCCGGATCCCAAGATTCGCGAGTCCCTCAGCAAAGCGCTCCAGGCCGCCGAAACGATGAAGGCCCAGATCCTCTTCACCCGGGACTACCAGGAGATCGGGAACTCCGCGCCCCGGTGGCAGAATATGGATCAGGTCTTCTCCCGGGCAGTAGGCACCCTCAACCTTGCCGGTATCAGGGTCGAATGCGGCCTTGAGGATCTCTGGGTCTATGCCGACCCTTTAATCGAAAAGGTCTTTTTTAACCTGCTCGAGAACTCCCTCCGTCATGGAGAGAGGGTTTCGATAGTTCGTGTTTATTCCCGCGAGAGCAATGAGGGCCTTACGATCGTTTACGAAGATGACGGTGCCGGTGTCCCTCCCGATGCAAAGGAGAAGATCTTCCGGCGCGAGTATTTCCAGAATACGGGCCTCGGCCTCTACCTGAGCCGGGAGATCCTCGCAATCACTAGGATGGAGATCCGGGAGACTGGTACTGTGGGGGAAGGTGCCCGGTTCGAGATCAACGTCCCGAAAGGAGGATACGGGAGACGTGTGCAGGAACTGCCTGTATAAGGCCGGGCTGCCGATGCCCGTTCATAAGAATGGCCGGATCTCTTGCCCGGAGGGAAAAAGGGTTATTCCGGTACCTGCGACCTGATGGCAAGGAAGACCGGGCCCCGGACATCGACTTTCTTCTTGGTGTCCGTGATCGCCCGCATCGCGTACTCTTCGATCCTGAGATTGATGTCGCTGGGGTGCTTTGCCATCTTGACCTGCACGAGGGTTCCTTTCCCGCACCGGGCCGCTTGTTCGATCTCTGCTGCCGCAAATGCGGAGGCGGCAGCAAGGTACGAGATACCGGTCGGGACACCCTGTGTGCGCACTTCTTTCCACTTCTCGGCATCGGGCACACCGAGAATGTTCCCCTCGTGGACGAAGATCTCATTTGCGCACGCCGGCCCGCAGAGTTTCGCATTCGCTTCGATCTCCTCGACGGTTACCTTTATGTGCGTACCAAACAGGGTGCCGTCCCATACCTCAAAGGAGCAGGGCCCCTGTGCCGTGGCATTGACCGTCGCAACCTGTGCAATGGCAAGCGCGAGCGCCTTTCCTTCGGCGGTCGCCGGCTCCTCTTTGAAGTGCACGGCACGTGCGATCTCCCGGTCATTTGGCAGTCGGGGGAAGAACTGGGGGTACGAGAGCTGCCGGACATCGTTTGCATTATACGCGATCATCGCGAGCCGTTCTACGCCAAGGCCGAGGTTCATGACCGGGACACCGATCCCGTATTCGCCGAGGGCAGATGGAGAGTACATACCGAAGGTCGCCACTTCCACCCATCCGTGCACCGGGTGCTTTGCATAGACCTCGGTCTGCGAGTCCGGCATGTAGTATTTGGAACGCTTCTCGTCGGGCTGGAATCGGAAATCCTGGTACCCGAACGCGGAGAGCAGCGCTTCGCTCACGGCTTTGCCGTCTTCAATGGTGACATCCTCTCCCGCGACCACACAGGATGCGGAGTGGTAGGTCATGAGCCGGGTCGGACCCTCTGCCTGTTCGCGCCGGAAGCAGCGATCGACCGAGAACAGCCGGAGGGGGAGGGGTGTGCGCTCCCAGATGGAGCCAAGCGTCATGAACCAACCGCTGGTCATATGGCTGCGAAGTGTGCTGCGCGAGGATTCGGGCACCAGGGCCTTGAACTCAGGAAAGACCGCGTCAAGGATATGAACCACGTTTCCATCGTCGGTTTCGAGGACGTTTGCCAGCTCGTGTGTCAGCTCGTCGCCATCGATCTCCGATTTCTTGTACGCATGGAGGGTTTCGCGGAGTTTTTCCTCGGTTGCGGCCGGCATGGTTTTCTTGAGAATTTCGTTGATGGCATCGAGCTGGGCGCGTGCGATCCCGACGTTCGGGCGAGGAAGGCCGCCAATGTAGAAGACCCGGTCGAGCACTGCCATCGCCTCGGGACCGAACTGACGGTAGATGTCGCTCTCCTCAACGATCACCGGGTTCTCGCATTCGTCAAATCCCATCGAGAGATAGATCTCGCGCAGCCGGTTAATGGTCGCAAAGATCGGGTGCGGCTGTGCCCGCATGTACCGGTGGCGGGGGTATTTTTTGTCCTCCCCCGGTGGCGTGATCACGGAGGGGCCTTCGTGCCACGAGCCTTCGAAGTTCGTATGGGATTTTTCTTTCCAGTCCTGCGGGTTGAATCTCATTTACACACGCTCCATGCGGATGACCCTACTTAGGGGATTTTCATCCCGGATGGTATAATCGCACGCTACGGAAATCTTCTCTGCAAAGTCCCGCACCTGTGCATGCTCCGGCATGTTATTCCGTTGCAAACGGTTTCTACTGTATCCCAGATACATGTATCCTTTTACCTCGATATAGGTGGCCCCTGCGTCCTGTAGGAGCCGGGCGTACCCTTCCGGATCCGTATCGTTGACACCGGCAACAAGGGTGATCCGGACTGCGGACCTCTTTGCCCGTAGATGCCCAAGGCTCTCCCGGATCCGGTTCCAGAACGCTTCGGCATCGCCCATGGGCCGGCAGGTTCTCTCGTAGGTTTTGCAATCCGGCGCATCGAGCGAGACATATTGCTGAAAAGGCCGGCACCGGGCGATCATATCCGGGTTCGTGCCGTTGCTGACCACAAACGTGGTGTACCCTTTCGCGTTAAAGAGATCGACAAGTTCCGGGAGCCTGCTGTACAGGGTGGGTTCGCCCGAGAGGGAGATCGCCACGTGCCGGGGTGCTAGCGCCTCCTGCCAGCGCTCCTCGGTTACGGCGTTGTCGAGCACAGCGTTGTACCCGGCAAGTGCCTTTTTCTGGAGTTTCTTTATACCGGCAAGGATCGTCTCTGGTGGGCACTCCACCTCATCGGCCACTTCGTGCTCGAATGAGCGCCAGCAGAAGAGGCAGCGCTGGTTGCACCGGAGCGTCGGGGTCATCTGGACACAACGGTGGCTGTCGATCCCGTAGAACTGATGCTTGTAACACATATCGCCGCTGGCCAAGGCCCGTTTGCACCAGAGGCAGGGTTTGAGGGAGGCAGACGACTCTGGCGAAAAAAAGAGGTAACCCTGTTTTTTCCGGGCGTCACATGGTGCGGATGGCATCGATCCCGAGTGTCTCGAGGGACTCTTGTAAGGTGTTCTGCACGGCCTTTACGAGCGTGAGCCGGCGGTTCCTGACTTCTCCTTCGCTTTTTAAGACCGGCTCGTAGTGGTAGAACGTGTTGAAGGTGTCGGCCAGTTCATGGGCGTAGGTGGCAAGGAGGTGTGGGCGAAGCTCAGCGACCACTTTTTCAATCACACCGGGGAACTTTGCGATCTTCTTTGCGAGAATGATCTCCTGTTCTGTCTCAAGGTCATAACATTCGGCAAAGGTACCGGCTTTTTCGAGGATGCTGCATGCCCGTGCGTGGGCGTACTGGATGTAGGGGCCGCTCTGGCGCTCGAAGTCAAGCGCCTCCTTCCAGTCAAAGACCGTGCTCTTCTCGGGCGAGATCTTCACGATATCGTACCGGATGCCGGCCCGGGCAACGGATTCCGCAATGCTCCTGCGGGTCGTCTCGTCAAGTTCGGGCCGGCGTGCGGTCACTTCATCAAAGGCTCGTTTGGTAACCTCGGTGATCAGGTCGTCGGCTGAGACAAACTTTCCTGCCCGGGTACTCATTGAGCCCTCTGGGAGCGAGACGAACTCGAAGTGCACGATCTCCGGGGCCTTCTCACCGAGCAGTTTCATAGTGCACTGGAGCTGCGCCCCGATCAGCTTGTGGTCGGCGCCGAGCACATCGATGACCCGGTCGAAGTTTGCGCTCTTCCATGTGTGGAACGCGAGATCGCGGGCCGCGTAGACCGAGGTTCCGTCGCTCCTCCGGATCACGTACTTATTGGTAAACCCGAACTCAGCAAGGTCGAGCGCGAGAAGGTTTTCCTCAGGCCGGGCCTGTGGGAGTTTTTCGATTTTCCGGATGACCCGTTTTGTGTCGCCGTTCCTGACAAAGTCGCTCTCCCAGACAAACCGGTCGTGCTTCACGTTGAGGTTCTTCATCGTGACCGCAAAACCGTCGAGGCAGCGGGAGACTTCCCTGCGGAATTTTTTTACGGTCTCAAGATCCCCGCTCTCGACAAGCTGCATGAGGGTGTCGACCTGCTTTGTGATGCCGGGATCTTTTTCGATCTCCCGGTTGGCCGCAATGTAGACCCGGGCTATGTGGGCGTCCTCTTTTTCCCCTTCGGCCTGGGCATGTTCGAGGTGGTCGAAGCCCCACACGACAATGGCGATCTGCCGGCCCATGTCGTTGACATAGTACTGGACCTCGAGCCGGTAGCCGGCCTTCCGGAACGCACGGGCAAGTGTGTCACCGATAATGGAGTTCCTGATGTGTCCCACGTGGAGGGGGCCGTTAGGGTTCGCGCTCGTGTGTTCGAGTACGACCCGGATCTCCTTTTTCGGGAACGAGCCGTAGCCGGGTTGTGTCGCGGCTTTAAGTGCGGCACTGACATACACGCTGCCGAAGACGAAGTTGATGTACGGACCCTTTGCCTCGACGGTAATGCTCTGCTCTGCGAGATCTTTGTTGCCTTTGAGTGCTGTAACGATTTCCTGTGCTATTTTTACCGGTGCCTGTTTCTTTGTTTTTGCAAGGGAGAACGCCACGGTCGATGCGAGATCCGCGTGCTCCCCGCCTTCGGTAAGCTGGATGTCTGCCGTACCTGCACATTCCTTCAGTGCCTTTGCAATGATTGTCGTGGTGTCAAAAACCATCAGTATCCCGTCCTGTACCGGAGGATGGCCGCAATCCCGCCGAATGCCGAGAAGAGTATCGAGCCCTCCTCGAAATCGTCTGAGATCAGCTCCACTTTTGCGCTGGAGAGATCGGCGAGTTTTGCAAGTTCGTCGATGATATCGATCTCCTCGTCAAGCACGAGCGGCGCAGTGCATTTCGGGCACGAGCCGAACTCGATGTCGCGGACGGTCTTTCCGACCGGCATGCTCACCGTCCGCTCCTCGGTGTGGTCGCAGCTTTGGCATTTTATTTTGAGCCGGGACTTGCGGAGGTTTGAGGAGAGAAGGAGCGTATCAACCGCGCCGAGTTCGAGGTTTTTCCGGATGCTCTCCTCTCCGTATGCGGCAAGGCCGTTGTTATCTTTTACCAGTTCTTTTAAGAACCGTTCCATGAGGGACTTCTCTTTGACGACCGTCATGCCCGAAAGCGCGTCTTTTGCGGCATCCACAAGTTCGGGAAGGCCGTCCTCGTTGGTGTACGCGACGTCAAAAAGGCCGATGATCTTTTTCTGGATCTCGTGGTGGAGGAAGTTACCGGCCTCGAACTCCTCTTTTGTCGGGCTCGGGCCGCCGATCAGAAGTCCCTTGAAGCGCTTGAAAAAGTCTTTTTCCGCTAGGAAGATCGCACTCGAACGCTCGCCGACTTTCGTGTAGAACTCGTTGATCGCGATCTCACGGAGCCGGCCGAACCGGGCCGCCGACTGCCCCCCTTTTCGCATTTTGCCTGGTACAGTGGAAGTTGAACCCCCGATTGGTTCGATACGGTTGCCGCGCAAAAATCCCCAGTACGCCTCCCGCCGGTCGAGTACCAGCAGGCCGTAGACGTACTTCTCTTCGAGCATCTGCTTGAGGGGTTCGAGCTCGAAGTTCGAGCTGCACCGGTACATGTAGAGGTTGAGAGGCTCAGGCGGCTCGATGAGCGTGCACTGGAGGTCGGTACGGTCTCCATACAGTTTGACGGTACCGCAGAAGACCGCCAAACCTTTCTCAGGAGGGCGCTTGTAGTACTTGAGCCGTGAGAGGATCGAGGAGATGGCGCTCTGGACATTTGTCCGGGTCTGTTTGCTCTTGATGTTCGCGCACTGGCCGTACTCGTCTTTGAGCTGGTTTGTCACGTCGTAGATCTGCTTGTCGGGGGGGATGTAAAGCGTGATGAGCTCCGTCCCGTCCCCTTCCTGCGCCTCGAGTTTTTCGAGTGTCTTTTTGAACTCGTAGCGCTTACGCGCGTCGTCCATCTCCACGGGTTCTGTCATGAGCGAAATTCAGCCTCTCCTAAAGCTAGTACCTATTCACGCTTGTGTACCATAAATTTGCGCCAAGAGGGCCATGAGCCGGTTGTCAACATCCGGGTTGATCCCGTGGTCGCCGTTAAATTCGGTGAAGGTCTTGGGCTGATTGGCGGTCGCAAAGAGGGCCTGTCCATCGGCAAAGGGAATGATCGGGTCGGTTGCATTGTGGAACATCCAGACCGGACGGGGGGAGATCGTTGGCAGGTAGGTGCTGGGCTCGACCGATGTGGCATACCGGAGGACGTCGCCCGATCCTCCCTGTGCGAGGACCGACTCTTTGAGCCCCCAGTCCGCAGTGGAAATCCCGATATACCCGGTAAAGTTCTTGTCGACCCCGGCCGCAACCGCTGCATAACGGCCGCCATTGCTGCCCCCGACCGCGTAGACCGGGACTCCGAACCGGGTGGTAAGCATGGCCTGGGCCGAAGAGATGTCGCATATGGTCAGGTAATACTCGGGCCACGTGCCGCTCTGAAATTTCTCAATTTCCATTTGAAACGTCTGTTGGGTCCACAACGGGTACCCTGCGGTTTCCCCTCCCCGGCCGCGGTAGTCGAGGAACATGAAGGCATAACCATCTGCCGCGTACGTAACCATCCTTTCTGCGTGCCCTGAGACCTTCTCCCCGGCTCCCGGCAGGTACAGCAGCACAGCTTTTGGATCTTTCGGGTAGCTCAGGTACGTGGTCACATCACCGGTCTGGGTGTGGAGGATAATCTGTGATTCCGTATAGGTCTCGTTTGTAAAGAGCACGGTCTCATTGGTGGTGACCGGTGCGCAGGTGACCGAGAGGACGCCGTTGCTGTCCACAGAGTACGAGGGTGTGGAAGAGCTCGTGCAGCCGGCACAGATCGCGAGCACGACAAGGCAGGCAAGGCTGGCGGTGATAAGAAAAGCGCGCACGCTTATCTCTCCCTGCACCGGTGGATCAGGCAGATTGTTTTTGCATCGCAGATGGTGCCGTCTGCAACCATTGCGTCCGTCTTGTCTCTGGTAACGTCCATCACTTCGATCACTTCATCAGCGTCTTTTTCAAATTCGTTCGATGGCGAGAGGTCCCGGGCCTCAAAGAGCCAGATCTTCTCATCAGTATAACCCGGCGTAGTGTAGATGAAACCCCGGGGGATCATCGTTCCTGCCGAAACACCAGCCTCCTCGATGAGCTCGCGGTGCGCGGTCTCTAAAGGATCCTCTCCTTCTTCCATGGTTCCGGCCGGCGCCTCGTATATGTACTCGCCGATCGCGTACCGGTACTGGCGCAGGAGCTTGTACCCGGCCGGGGTGACCGGCAGGATCGCGACTGCGCTGCCGGGGTGCACGGTCACCTTCTCTGCCTCGACTCCGTTGGGGAACCGTACGTTCGACCTTTCGATCCAGAGGCGCCTGCCGCGGAAGATCTCCATCATTCCACCTCGTATGGTATTGGATCGGTCATCCCGAGCGCGGCAAATGCCTCGCGCCGGAAATGGCACGAGCCGCAGGTCCCGCAGGCGCGTTCCTCGTTCTGGTAGCACGACCACGTGTGCTCGTACGGAACGTGGAGCTCTTTTCCGAGTTTGAGGATATCCGTTTTGGTCATATTGATAAACGGCGTGAAGAGTTCTATATGCGCGGTTTCCTGTGTCCCCAGCTCGATTACCTTCCGGAAGGCATCGATAAATGCCGGCCGGCAGTCGGGGTACCCGGAATAATCGAGAGCCTGTACTCCGATAAATATCGCGTCCGCCCCGCGTGCTTCGGCAAAACTGGTGGCAATGGCAAGGAGGTTTGCGTTCCGGAACGGGACATAGGTGTTAGGGAGGTACGACCGGGCCGGGTCGAATCTGTCGACCGCGATCGTTCCATCGGTCAGGCTGCTTGCCCCAAATTGCCGGAAATACCTGAGATCGATCTCAACAAAGTCCCGCGCATTGAGCAGTGAAGCGATCTTCTGTGCGCATGCCCGTTCTTTTCTCTCCGTGCGCTGGCCGTAGTTTGCATGGAGGGCGAGAATCTCGTAGCCTTTGCTCTTTGCATCATACGCAAGGGTTGACGAGTCCATGCCCCCTGAAAGAAGACAGGCCGCTTCCATTATTTCACCCCGATGACCTTGTGGAGCTGGAGCTGGAACCGTACCGGGAGAACGTTGTCGAGAATATAGCGGATGATGGGCCGGTAATCGGTGTCATAGACCGGGGAGAAGAAGATCTCTCCTGCAATCTGGTGATGCTCCATCACCTCATGTGCGTACCGGCAGTCCTCTTCGTCCATTACAACAAACTTCACGCTGTCCGTTGGCCGGATCGCAGCAAGGAGCGAAAGATCGCTTATCTCGCCAGAAGACGGACATTTGACATCCATGCAGATGGAGGCGTACGGCTGCAGCTCCGTAAACGCGATCGTGCCGTTTGTCTCGATGTCGATGGCAGTCCCGCGCTTGTGCAGGGATGGGAGCAGACCGAGAAGAGCATCTTTCTGCAGAAGCGGTTCGCCGCCAGTGATGCAGACCAGGTGCGGGTTCTTTCTCCAGCACTGTTCGAGGACCTCTTTACAGTCCATCTCCGTCCCACCCTGCTGTGCGTACGCGGTGTCACACCAGCGGCAGGAAAGGTTGCAGCCCGCAAGCCGGATGAACAGGCAGGGCCTGCCCTGGTTTTTTCCCTCTCCCTGGAGGCTTTCAAAAATCTCGGCTACCTTCATTCTGCGATCTCGGCAAAACAGTTCGGCGATTCCCAGACCCGGATCTTCGTTACATGCGCCGCGATGTCCTGTGCCCGGCAGATCGTATCGAGATCGTCCTTGAAAATCCGGGCAAGCAGCTCGCTTGTAGGATCGCCCGGGGTCGTGAGTACATGCTGGAACTTTTCAATGCATGCGACCATGGGATCATCGCGGTTGAGAATAATCTGGTGGTCGTACTTCCCGATAGCCTGCTTGATCACATTGTAATCGAGTAGGATGCCGGTCGTCGCGTCTGGCTCGCCTTCTATCCAGACCTCGACCTTCCAGCGGTGACCATGGAGGTTCGCGCATTTCCCCTGGTAATGGAGCAGCCGGTGGCTTGCATCGATCTGGACTTCCTTGTAAATCGCGACGGTCATTGCCACTAATATTGGCGGCGGGAGGATATAATATTATTACGAGTGAGGGATAATAGTATAAGACAGGCAGGTGGATGCCACAATTTATAAATCGGTTCCCCGCTTTAGTATATATCTCAGTGTGGGTTATCGATAACCACAAAAACAACTGAAATGAGGCTCTTTAATGGGACAGGGTAAATTTGCAGCCAGAAAACTGGTTCGGGACTCAAAAAAATTCCGGTGGAGCGACAAGAATTACGCACGCCGCGAACTCAACCTCGATGTGAAGTCGGATCCGCTGGAAGGCGCTCCACAGGCGAGGGGTATCGTGCTGGAGAAAGTCGGTGTCGAGGCGAAACAGCCCAACTCGGCGATCCGGAAATGCGTGCGCGTCCAGCTCATCAAGAACGGCCGGCAGGTCACCGCGTTCGCGGTCGGCGACGGTGCCATCAACTTCATCGATGAGCACGACGAGGTCGAGATCGAGGGCATCGGCGGCCGTCTGGGCCGGTCCATGGGAGATATCCCGGGGGTCCGGTACGTCGTGACGAGCGTGAACAACGTCTGCCTCCATGAGATGGTTATCGGCAGGAAAGAGAAACCGCGCAGGTGATCGTGATGGCTGAAGCAGAAGCAAAAGTAAAAACTGAAGCTGCAACCGAGGCAAAGCCCCAGGCAAAGAAACTGCTCTTCAACAAGTGGGATGTATCCGAGGTCAAGGTTACCGATCCGAGCCTTATCCGGTATGTCAATCTCACCCCCCAGATCATCCCCCACTCCTGTGGCAAGTACTCACGCCAGGAATTCAATAAGGCCAATATGATGATCGTCGAGCGGCTGATCAACGGCCTGATGCAGACCGAGAATAACACCGGCAAGAAGGAGCTGGCAATAAGGATTGTGCGGGATGCATTCGAGCTCATCAACAAGAAGACCAAGAGAAACCCGATTGAGGTGCTTGTCGAGGCAATCGGCAACACCGGTCCCCGGGAAGAGACAGTCCGCCTGAAATACGGTGGTATCAACGTTCCGAAATCCGTCGACACCTCCCCCATGCGCCGTGTCGACTCCGCCATCGGGTTCATCGCTGAGGCAGTCCTGAAGTCCTCGCGCAAGAGCAAGAAGCCCGCGAGCGCGATCCTTGCCGACGAACTGATTGCAGCCTCCAAAGGCGACGCAAAGTGTTACTCGGTCGGGAAAAAGGAAGAAAAAGAGCGGATTGCAAAATCCGCCCGGTAAAACATCTTTTTTGAGGTTATTTTATGGCACGAGGCAAAAAAACGGTAGAGCGCGTAGTCGAGCTCATGAAGGACCCCAAGCACATCAGAAACATCGGTATCGTGGCGCATATCGACCACGGCAAAACCACCCTGTCCGATAACCTGCTTGCGGGTGCCGGTATTATCTCCGAGGAACTTGCGGGTAAGCAGCTCTTCATGGATTCGGATGCAGAAGAGCAGGCCCGGGGGATCACCATCGATGCGTCAAACGTCTCGATGGTCCACGAGTATGAGGGCAATGATTACCTGATCAACATGATCGATACGCCGGGCCACGTGGACTTCGGCGGCGACGTGACGCGTGCGATGCGTGCGGTCGACGGCGCGGTCGTGCTCGTCGATGCGGTCGAAGGCACGATGCCCCAGACCGAGACCGTGCTCCGGCAGGCATTAAAGGAGCAGGTCCGCCCGGTCCTCTTCATCAACAAGGTTGACCGGCTGGTCAACGAGCTAAAGGTCGATGAGACTGAGATGCAGATCCGGCTCGGTAAAGTCATCGACAAGGTCAACAAGCTTATCAAGGGCATGAACGAGGAGTCTTACAACAACGGCTGGAAGCTCGACGCCTCGCAGGGTACGGTTGCCTTCGGTTCTGCGCTCTACAACTGGGCCATCTCGGTGCCATACATGAAGAAGAGCGGCGTCTCGTTTAAGGATGTCTACGAGAAGTGCCGCTCCGGCGACATGAAGTATCTCGCGAAGAACAGCCCGCTTTACGAAGTTGTGCTCGACATGGTCGTGCACCACCTGCCTGACCCGCTGGTAGCACAGAAGCGCCGTATCCCGGTTATCTGGCATGGCGACAAGGAGTCTAAAGAAGGAAAGGCGATGATCAGCTGCGACGCGTCCGGCCCGGTCGGGCTGATGGTCACCGATATCTCGTTCGACCCCCACGCGGGCGAAGTCGCCACCGGCCGTCTCTTTTCGGGCAGCCTCAAGCGCGGCGACGGGCTCTATGTGATGGGTTCCGCGAAAAAAGAGAACCGGCTCCAGCAGGTCGGTATTTTCATGGGCCCGAAGCGTGTCGAGGTCGAGGAGATTGTCGCAGGAAACATCGCGGCCGTCACCGGTCTTCGGGATGCGATGGTCGGCTCCACGGTCACCACCCTCATGGAGATGGCGCCGTTCGAGTCGCTCAAGCACTACTCGGAACCGGTCATGACCGTTGCGGTCGAAGCAAAGAACATGAAGGATCTGCCCAAGCTCGTTGAAGTGCTGCGGCAGGTGGCAAAGGAAGACCCGACGCTCGGTATCGCGATCAACGAGGAGACAGGAGAGCACCTGATCTCCGGTATGGGCGAACTGCACCTTGAGATTGTCACGGGCCGTATCAAGCGTGACAAGGGTGTCGAGATCATCACGTCCGAGCCGATCGTGGTGTACCGTGAGACCGTTACGGGCAAGGTGGAGTCGGTCGAAGGCAAGTCCCCGAACCGGCACAACCGGTTCTACTTCGATCTTGAACCCCTTCCGGACGAGCTTGTTAACCTGATTAAAGCCGGCGAGGTCTCGATGAACCAGCAGGCCATCGAGCGCCGTGACGTGCTCCTGAAGGCCGGAATGGGCAAGGACGAGGCAAAGAACGTAAAGCATATCAAGGGCACGAATATGCTCATCGATATGACCAAAGGCGTCCAGTACCTCAACGAGACGATGGAACTGATCATTGAGGGTATCAATGAGGCCCTTGCCGGTGGCCCGCTTGCCGATGAGCCGGTCCAGAACCTCAAGATGACACTAGTCGATGTCAAGCTGCACGAAGATGCGATCCACCGTGGCCCGGCACAGGTCATCCCGGCGGTCCGCGGCGCGATCAAGGGCGGCATGCTTATCGCCGGGGACTCGCTCCTTGAGCCGGTCCAGAAGATCCAGATCTCGGTTCCGCTCGACCAGATGGGCGCCGCGACCTCCCAGATCCAGGGGCGCCGCGGGCAGGTCTTCGATATGCAGAGCGAGGGAGACACGATCACGGTGGTCGGGAAAGCCCCGGTTGCCGAGCTCTTCGGGTTTGCCGGCGACATCCGGTCCGCGACCGAAGGCCGTGCGATGTGGAATACCGAATTCTCGGGATTCGAGCTGGTCCCCAACAACATGGTCAAGGAAGTCGTCGTCGCGATCCGCAAGCGCAAAGGCCTGAAAGAACAGATGCCGACCCCGTCGGACTACCTGTCCGCATAAAATTTTACCCTTTTACTAGATCCCTTTTTTCTTTGTCGCAGTGGTCCATTACTTCATTCAGATCCCTGCAAATATCTGCCCAACCGCGTTTGTACTATAAAATGGGTTGACAACATATCGTTTTATAAACGTAAATGGTATATAAAAAAATTTGATGAATAAAAAGATCCTCATTGTCGAAGATGATGCGGTAATCCAGCAGATCATTGAATGGTGTCTCATTTCACATGGCTATACCGTCTGCGGGAAGGCAACGACAGCTGAGGATGCATTCTCGGAGGTTAAGATGACTGAACCGGATGCTGTCCTTATGGATATCCACCTGGATGGTCGCCTCGATGGGATCGATGCCGCTCTTGCGATCAAAAGAATGTACGACCTCCCGGTTATTTTCCTCACCGGTTATTCAACGGCAGATGAGCTTGAACGTGCAAAAAAGGTCCCGCCGGATGGTTACATCCTTAAACCGTTTAACGATACGGATTTACGGGTAGCCCTCGATCTCGCGCTTGGAGATCCCGCTCAAAAACCCCGGATTTGACTGGCTGATCTGGACATCGTTTCCCGGCCCTTCTGGCATTCCCGGCGCTGTCCCCTTATTACAGTAAAAAATCTTATTTTTTTGAGGGCTCCTGAAAAACTATTATGCCCGATTAGGCTTTCCCTGAACAAGCCTGACTGGGCGACCCGATCAGTGTCTATCAGCTAACCGCCCGGTTCTATTCCCGGACCTGCACCATACTGGTATTATATACCACGGCCCGACTGACCCGGTGATCGTGCCCTGATGGCGTAAAAGAAATAACGCCACGCAAGGCAGGAGACCCAAAATTCCATGACCAATCTTGGCGATGTTATACGGCAGGTGGGGACCGCCCTGTGCGATCCCCGATGTCCTCCGACCCCCCTCGAGCGCGACGTGTACGTCCGTATCCTTCTTCTGATTTGCGCCGACGCAGTGAACGTAAAGGGGAGCCGGTGACCGGCACTTTTTAAAAAAAAAATCGCTATGCCCTGTCTGAGAGGACCGGACGCTGAGCGAAAAGAGATCCGGCACTGACTGCGTATGAGCCGGTGGTCTACGTTGTGGGAACGGATCCGGTTTTTAGGTCCACCCGGCGAGCCAAAGCCCGGTGCGCAAGTCCTATAACCTATCAGGATGAGAGAGGAACCGGCGTTATACCCATGAATGCATAGGGTGAGAATTATAGTCGATGAGCTCACATTCGAAGAGATCCTCTCAAAGACCCGGGCCCTGATGCCCGGCGTCGTGCAGGATCTGAAATGTCTTATCCGTTACCCATCCGTGGCCTTTCCCGGCTATCCCCGGGAACCGGTCCTTGCGATGGCGGATGCCACGGTTGCGGTGCTCAGGGAGTACGGGCTTTGCAATGCCCGCCTTATCGAGATCCCGGGAGGATACCCGGCAGTGTACGGCGAGATCCTAGCCCCGCCCGGCATGCCGACGGTCCTTATGTATGCCCATTACGATGTCCAGCCGGCACAAAAAGAGGACGGGTGGAAGACTGATCCCTGGGAGCCGGAGGAGAAGGGAGGGCGCCTCACCGGGCGCGGGGCGGCCGATGACAAATCGGGCATCATGCTTATTGCGGTGTCCCTGCGAATCTTCGATGGAAAACCCCCCGTGGGGGTAAAAGTACTTATCGAGGGCGAGGAGGAGACGACCAGCCACATCGAAGAGCTCGTCGCCACACGCCCGGACCTTTTTTCGTGCGATGCGTTCATCATAGCCGACAACGGCAACCTGTCGATGGGCGAACCAGCGCTCACGACCACCCTGCGGGGAGAGGTCTCCTGTATTATCGAGGTCTCGACCCTCGACCACGCGGTGCACTCAGGCATGTTTGGTGGAGCCGCACCCGATGCGCTGGTCGCCCTGATTAAGATCCTTGCCACGCTCCATGATGCCCGGGGCAATGTTGCCGTGCGGGGCCTCCAGTCGGACACCACCGGGGATGGCGATTACCAAATTGAAAGTTACCGGGAGAGTGCGGGGGTGCTCGATGGTGTGGATCTCATCGGCACCGGTCCGCTCGGCGACCGCCTGTGGTCCCGGCCATCTGTGACCGTGATCGGGATCGATGCCCCTTCCATAAAGGCGGCCGCAAATATCCTGATCCCCCGAGCCGCCGCAAAAATCAGCATGAGGATTGCTCCCGATGCAGATCCCGGGCACGATCTCGAGGTCTTAATGAATCACCTCAGAACCGCTGCGCCATGGAATGCCCGTGTCGAGATAAAAGAAGTGGGCCACTCTCCGGGTTTTTCCTGTCCGACTGGTGGTCCCGGCTATGCGGCGGCACGAAAGGCACTGGCAACCGCCTTTGGCCGGCAGGTCCTTGAGAAAGGAACCGGGGGCTCTATCCCCCTGCTTCGTACGCTTCACGATGTCGTACCACACGCTGAGTTTGTCCTTTGGGGGGCCGAGGACGCCGCAGGTTCGCGTATCCACGGGACAAACGAGAGCGTGGACCTTGGCGACCTGGAACGGATCATCGCAGCGCAGGCCCTCTTCCTCTCACTTTTGAAAAAAGAGCGGTGAACCCGCGCTCCTGAAACGCCGGGTCCGTTTCGATCAGGCTGCCGGATGTCCCGGTACACCGGTCACCGTTTTCCTGAGCAGGAACAGGCCGTACGCCGCAAAGATCATTCCGACAATCACCGATGAGACCAGAAGCTCGACTGACTGCGCATGCACCTCGACTCCTCCAAGTGCAACGAGTGAGGTAAAATCAAAGAGGGCGTGGATACCGACGAGGGGCCAGAGGCTTCCCGTCCGCAGGCGGAGTGCGGCAAAGGTGAGCCCAAGGCCGAAAGCGGCGATGCTGTCAACGACCGTGAAGGCCGGATCCCATGTGCCGCCGATGGCATTGAGCAGATGGGGTGCGGCAAATAAAACGGCACTGATCAGGGCCGCACGGAGCACACCGGTTGGAAGCAGTGCGGAGAGGATCAGGCCGCGGAAGTAGGTCTCCTCTGCAAACCCGACTACAAGAGTCAGGACTGCACACGCGAGGACAGTAGCCGGTGCGGTTACCCGGATACCGCCGGAGAGCGAAAGCAGGGCAACCGCCCCGGGCAGGACAAAGAGGGGGACTTCTGCCCACCGGATCCCCGTGGTGTACCCGGCCTTTTCCCACCAGCCAAGACGTGCAACAAGGAAGATCCCGGTGAGGGTAAGGACAGAATCGACGACTGCCACCTGCACGAGACTTCCCATCAGGAAGACTTCGTTGATTGCGCCGATCCCAAGGACCACGCACACAACGATGCACAGGAAGCCGAGAGCACTGAGGTACGGGTGCTGAGCGGTGAAGTGTCCGGTCGTCATGGAATGCCGGTTTCTCATTATCCCGCAACGGTAATGGATTTACCCGGCCGGCATCAGCCAGAAAAAGAACCGATCGGTTAGTCTGGTACGAAAATCCACACGTCCACTGTGGGGAATTATCCGGAATGCACGAACGCTCATTGCCCAATGTACGCACTCAGGTGTCACCGGTCACAGGCATTTTCGTAAATAAAAGAGATTTTGTGATCTCTTCATGGCATGATATCGCCAAAGTCTGTGCTGTCCGGGGCGGGATTTGACGCCTGTGTCGTATTAAACGCCTCGGCCTGTGCCACAGCGTCCCCGGATTCATCCGGGACCAGTCCCTGGTCAGATGCGGCCTGAGATACTTCTGCCGCAGGAGTGACCTGCCCCGTTGCCTGCTGGGTGGTGACTGCTGGTTGCGATCCTGTGGTCTGTGAAGCTGTAGTGCCCGATGTCTGTGACGTGCACCCGGCACATACTATGAAGATAACCAGGCACAGTGCCACGATTCCCGTTACCATTATCATTTTGTTCATCATTATCACCCGTCCTTATCCAAATCTCGGCGAAAAGCCACTGACGCTCTGGTTTGTCCTGCGATACGCTGCTGTCCGGTTTATGTCCCGGTTCACTGAGGTCTGGTTCACCTGTGCCCGGGCTTCTGAGATGATTTGCTGGAGGGCCTGGTTGAACTGTTGGTCAAGGGACACCAGCTGGGAATTTATACTCCGGAGCGTGGATTCATCATGATTCTCCAGTGCAGCCTGCAGCTGTGGCTGCAGTCCTGTGATCTGGGAGAGGATTGTCTGCACACTTGAGACATCCAGTCCCCGTGCTGTAAGGTTTGTCAGCCGGTCCTGCATCCGGCTTGTCGTGTTGCTGAATTGTGCAAGCCGGGTCGCCTCCCGCGCCTGCCAGGATATGCTGACAATATCCTGCCCGAATTGCTGGCCCAGAGAACCGAGTTGTGCATTCACCTGGTTGAGCTGCGAATCGTTGCGTGCATCGAGAGCAGCCTTGAGATCGGGCTGGAGTGCCTGCATCTGCGATTCAATGTTCTGTGCCGGGGTGACACTGAGGCCTTTTGCTGTCAGGTTAGCGAGAATGCCATTACGGGCGGCATCGTTTGTGGCAAACTCATCGAGTCGCGAGGTTTCCCTGGCAGTCCAGTAAGCAGTATCTAAGCTTTGGATGGTTGACTGGTCCGCATTTACTGCATTATTGACTACGGTCTGCAGGGCGGAATCAGAGCCGTTACCAGCAGAAAGTGCGGTTTTGAGATCCGTGCGGAATTGCGCAATTTGGGCTGTCATAGTGCCCCATGCCTGTGATATGGAATCATTGGTGGTCATGGTCTGGACTGAGGCAACCGTCGCAAGGAACTGCTGTTTATCATTCTGCAGGTTGCTGGTTGACTGGTTCAGCGTGCCAATGTACTGGATAGCCCCGTCCATCTTTGCCTTGTAGAGTTCACCGGAGTAGGCAGTGTATGCCTGCATGGCTGCGATGTGCTCGGGGTTGTCGGCCCATGGCTGGCCGGGACTCCATGCGCTCGCTGCCGGGATGACCAGCACGGCAAGGAGAACCAGGCAGATTATAATCCTGGGATTCTTGATCAACTCTCTTCACCTCATGTAAAATCTTTTTTACAAGACATGCTCGGTAGACATAAATTTAAAACTTGTCAAACTTACTTTACTTTTTCGGGATGTCCGCCGGCACCGGAACCTGCGGGCCAGCCGGTCTTTGTGCATTTTTCTTTCTCATTATTTTTCGCGCGCCGGTCCGATCTGGCACTGGTCGAACGTAGAATCGGCCACTAAAATCGCCGGATTTTTTCACAAACTAAAAACGCTCCGATTGGCTGACGGGACGGTCCGGAACGATTAAGCGGTATGGCACAACCGCACGGACAACCGGAATTCACCGGGACGGTGACGACCCTTAAGTGAACCGGGCGGGAACATTCGATCAGACGGCTCATGCCGGAACAGGGAGGGACTTTCGATGAACACCAAAATTGGCGTGCTCCTCGTGATGGTGGCGCTGGGGATGCTCTGCGTCATCGGGCCCGCCGCGGCGGACAACACCACAAGCATGCAGGGAATGCAGTATGCAAATGATATTCAGCCATACAACGGACCCATCGGCCCGGACAGCTCACTCTATGGCCTCAAGCTTGCCTTTGAAAATCTTGATGATACCTTCACTTTTAACCAAAGCGAAAGGCTTGACAAAGAGATCGATCACTCTGACACTCGCCTTGGCGAGCTGGAAAGCGCACTGGCTGCAAACGAGACCGATGCCGCCGACCGGGCACTGGACCAGTACTGGCAGGATATGAACCAGACAGAACAGACCCTGTCGGGGTTCAATGATACCGGCTCACTTCCGATGTTTAATAGTGCATATAATGGCACCGGCGCTATGCCGGGATTTGACGGGAACTATACTGGCACCAGGTCTCCTGACGGATTCAACCGGACCGGGTTTACACCGGGGCCCGCAGACGCGGCGCTTGTTGCTGCGCAACAGAGACTTCTCCTTCACCAGGAACTCTTGGACAACCTCATCTCCTCGCATCCCGACAACCCGGCCCTCGCACAGGCATACACCACGAGCCGGGACTTGGAGCAAAGATTTGAGGACAAGACCCGGGTGCACTTCGATCTCCTCCGTGATGCGGAGAACAGGCCCATATTCCGCCCGGTGCCCCTGAGTGCCATCGCACAGACCCGGACCCCTCCGGTATATTCATGGAACCAGAGCCGGGACAACACCGGGAACTCAGGAAACTGGCAGAACCCCGGGCAGGCAGACCAGTACCGGCAGGACACTCAGGTAAATTACAGTCACACTCAATACCCCGCAAACAATCAGGGTACCCGGTACGGGAACAGCAACGGAAACGAAACCGTCAATGCATATAACAACCGGTACTCCAACGGAAACGATAACCGGGATCCCCGGTTCCACAACCCGTAACGCTGCTGTTATGGATCCGTGGCCGGCATTCCACTACCGGCTACGAATTTTTTTATACGGCACGGGATAACGATCAACAAAAGGGTACACCATGGATACACTGAAAAGGTACGTGGCCATCATCGTCCTGCTCCTGCTCTGCATCCTGCCGCTTGCGGGAGCTGCCTCCACCCCGGGGTATGCCACCACCTACACGATCACCCTGCAGCCGGATGGTTCGGCGCTCTGGTCCGTGGAATACCGCACCCCGATTGCCACCGATAACGATCTTGCAGATTTCCAGAACTACTCCGCCGACTTAAACTCCGTCTACCTTCCGCAGCTTGAGGACCTGATGCAGCATTCCGCCGCACAGGCAGCTGCCGGCACGTCCCGGCCGATGGCGGCGGACAATTTTTCCGGGAACGCCGTCATCCAGACATCCCCGACCGGGAAATTCGGGGTGGTGACGTACACGTTTACGTGGACAAATTTCTCCGTTTCCGACGGGGGCATTATTACCGTGGGCGATGCATTTGCCGGCGGGCTGTACCTGGACGAGGACTCGACTCTGATTATCCGGTACCCGAACGGCTATACGGTCACGTCAGCAGACCCGGCTCCTGACCAGCAGTCGGGCACCAGCCTTGTCTGGTACGGCCAGCGGACATTTGACTCCGGGGAACCGCAGGTCGTGCTCGCGGGACCGTCCATTCCGGTCCTGCCCCTTATCGGTGTCATCGCTGCCGTCATCATCGCAGCGGCTGGGTTCATGATTTATCGGAGAAAGAGATCTCCGGTCCTGCCGGATGAAGAGCCCAGCGAGCCTGACGGCGGCCTGTCACCCGTCCTATCCGGGGCAGACCTCGCAAGCCTTGAAGAGAAGATCCTCCGGCTGCTCAAGGCACACGGCGGGGAGCAATTCCAGTCCGAGATTGTAAAAGAGCTGGGCATGCCAAAATCTACGGTGAGTTCTACACTCAACGACCTCCACAGCCGGGGAATCATCCAGAAGGTAAAAAAGGGCCGGGAGAACCTCATCCGGCTTGTCGGGGAGAGCGGGTAATCCTCACGGGCGCCCTCTCGGTTTTATACCGGTTGCCCCACTGTCCGCTGTTTTTGTCTGCCCCTGTTTCAGTAACTTTTTCTGTGGCTTGACGGGTGCACGATGTGGTCGTTTTATTTCCCGAAATAGTCCACCACCTTTTTGAGGTTCTCGCGGATCGGGAGTGCCTGGGGGCATTTCTCCTCGCATTCCCCGCACTCCTGGCAGCAGGAGGCATAATGCGGGATGCCGTCGAAGAAACCGCCGAGGAACATCGTATAATGCTGGCGTGCATCCTCGACATCCTCGTATACGTGGCCACGGTTGAACATCTCGAAACACTCCGGGATACTCACCCCCTGCGGGCAGGGCACGCAGTACCTGCACCCGGTACAGGGGATGATGATCCGTTTTTTCAGTTCTTTCCTGACTTTCCCAAAAAGGGCGAGCTCTTTTTTGGAAAGCGAATTGGGTAACCCGGTTTTTGCGAGGGTAACATTCTGCCGGACCTGCTCCGGTGTTGACATGCCGGAGAGGACGACGGTCACCTCCGGGTGGTTCCAGACCCAGGACAGTGCCCATTCAGCGGGGTCGCGGTGGATTTCTGTCGTCTTCCAGATCTCCGTGACTCCCTTAAGGTCCCGTGCGAGCAGACCTCCGCGGACCGGCTCCATAACGACGATGCCCAACCCTTTTTTTGCCGCATATCTCAGCCCCTCTGTGCCGGCCTGGTACTCCTCGTCCATGAAGTTGTACTGGATCTGGGCGAAGGTCCAGTCATAGCTGTCCACGATCTCCTTAAAGAGCGCCGTGTTGTCATGGAACGAGAAGCCCGCGTACCGGATCCTGCCATCAGCGATTGCATCGTCGAGAAACTCCGTGACCTTGAGCGCCGAGAGGTTCTTCCAGAACGGGTCATTGAGCCCGTGTACGAGGTAGAAATCGATATGGTCGGTGTTGAGCCGGACCAGCTGTTCGTCGAGGTATTTGTCCATGTCCTTGCGGGACGTGACCAGCCAGCTCGGGAGCTTGGTTGCGAGGTTTACCTTTTCGCGGTACCCGTCGGCGAGTGCCCGCCCGACAAACGGTTCGCTCTCGCCGTTATGGTAGGGATACGCGGTATCGACGTAATTCACGCCATGGTCGATCGCGTACCTGATCATTTCGGTTGCCTGGCTCTCGTCAATCTGCCCGTCCGCCGTCACCGGGAGCCGCATGCACCCGAACCCGAGGATGGAGAGTTTGGGATCGGCTTTTTTCATCGTCCTGTAGAGCATGGTCTGTCACCACTGTCCATGATCCGGATTGCTGATGAGGTACGGTATAAATTCTTGCATGTGGACCTGCCCTTCCCCGATTGGGGGGATACCTTACGTAAATTTTATAGCAGCCAGCCTGGCAATGAACAAGTACCGTTTTAGTACAACACTAAATTCGGGGGGATGACTATGGAGAACCTTTTAAAAATTATTGAGGCCCGGCACTCGGCACGGGATCTTTTCGATCCCCACAAACTGGTGCCCGGGCGTGATGTAAAGAAGGTCCTGGAAGCCGGCCGGTGGGCGCCGACTGCACACAACATGCAGAACTTTGAGATCATCGTTGTTGACAACCCACAAGTACTAGACCGGCTGGGAAAGATTACGACCCGCCCCTCACCGGAATTTATCAGGGAAAATTTCGAACAGCTCTCAATGACCGAGGCAGAGCTGCGGGAAAAAAAGGTGGGCATTCTCGGGTTGCAGTTCCCTTCTGAATGGCGGGACCGGGCAAAGCTGGAGCAGGCGGTCCAGGATGCAGCCCCCGGTACACTGGACCAGACGATTAAGGGAAGCCCGGCACTCCTTGTGGTCGTGTATGATACGAGAAAACGGGCCCCGGCATCGGTGGGAGATGTACTGGGCATACTCAGTCTCGGCTGCCTGATGGAGAACATGTGGCTGATGGCTGAAGAGCTCGGGGTGGGCTTCCAGATCATGAGCGTATTTGCCGGTCCCATCCAGGCGGATATAAAGAAAGTCCTGAGGGTCCCGGAGTATATGGCGATATCCTTTGCTGTAAGGCTTGGATACCCGGTGACACAGTCGCGCTATCTCCGCGTCCGCAGGGAGATCGGATCGTTTGCGCATGCGAACGCGTACGGGAAAAAGTTTGAATAAAGTCTTATTAAGAAAACGGAAACCTGTTATTTACGAGGAAGGGACCATGAAACTGGGTGGAAATACCGTACTTATCACCGGCGGAGCGACCGGGATCGGCCTTGCCATTGCCGAAGCATTCGTACAGGGTGGGAGCGAGGTTATTATCTGTGGAAGGACAGAGGAGAACTTACGGGAGGCAAAAAAGAAACTGCCCTCGCTGCATACGAGAAGGTGCGACGTGGCGGATGAATCTGATCGCAGGGCGCTCTGCGCATGGGCGCTTGCAACCTTCCCCGGCCTGAACGTGCTGGTTAACAACGCAGGTATCCAGCGGATGATCGATTTCCGGAAGGGGACCGCCGACCTTCTCGCTCACCGGGCCGAGGACGGCGAGGACGAGATCGAGGTGAACCTGCGGGCCCTCATCTACATGACCGCGCTCTTCACGCCTCACTTGATGAAACAAAAAGAGGCTGCGATCATCAACGTCTCATCAGGCCTTGCCTTCCGACCGATGGCTCCGCTTCCCGTCTACTGCGCGACAAAGGCGGCCGTCCACACGTTCAGCCTCGCACTCCGGCAGCAGCTGGAAGGTACCCCGGTCAAGGTTTTCGAGCTGATCCCCCCCATGGTCGATACCAAACTCGACAAGGGTGCACGCAAGGCCCGGGGCCAGACTTATTTTGGTATGTCCACGGCCGCGTTCATCGTCCCGGCTATGAAATCGTTTGCAAACGGCGAGTACGAGATCCGGGTCCAGGACCCGAACCTGCCGGCCCAGTGGGGAGATCGCCCGGGCGGACCGGCCCGGGTGCCGTGATCCCCGGCCTGACTACGACGTTTACTCCAGGGGGCCCCGCCTCCGCCGGTGCCGGCGCTGGTGTGCATAGAGCAGCGCTGCGATCGCAATCACCGCTATCCCCACAAGGTACAGGTGCCCGTTCGTTGTGTCCGCGATCCAGCCGATAATCCCGACAAACGTGCTTACGGCTGTCGGAGCCGGGGGCGATGGCGGCGCGGGAGCTTCCGTGGGAGCGAGCAAGGGTGCCGCGATGGGGGCTGACGAAGCGACCGGTGTTGAAAACAGGGCAAAGCAGCAGAAGTGCGAGAGTTGGGCCGTGATCGTACCTTTGGAAGGATCATAGGTCGTGGGAAGATCCTGCCACGTATTTGTCACGTGGTCGTACGAACGTATCGTGTATTGTTTCCCCCAGGAAGCCTGTGGGTCGGTGAAGGTGAGCGTGACTGTCGGCGAAAATGTTGCGCCGTCCGGTGTGAGCTCGTAGGCCATCCCGGTAAAGGAGGATCCTCCACTGCCGGGCGAGGACGGAACTTCGGGGGGAAGGAGCCCCTTGATCGTCACTGAAGAGAGCGCCGCACCGGCTGAATTCTCCGCCACGATGCCATCCCCTATTGAGAGCGTGGCGAGATGATCGTTCGACTGGAGCGTAGTCGCCTGCGTGATGACGTTGGAATTGGTGTTGATGTAGAGGTTTGCGGTCTTCCCGGGATCCGGCGTTTCCGTGGGAGAAACACTGGCCTGTGTTACCTGAGGTATGACCGTGGGAGTGACGGCTGCCGGGGTAGCGGCAACTGCTGCCGGGCCGGAACCCGAACCGCTTTCGCTCGCCCCGCTGTTACTGTTTACCACCTCGCTGCTCACCGTGAGGGTGATAAGCTGGAAGAGGTTGCCGGCCCCTTCGAGGAATGACAACCCGAACGTTGACAACCCATTAGGCGAATCAGCTTCGAAATAATCGAGGTTGCTCGTTGAATTATGGTACAGGTAATGGGTCCCCAGCACCTGCCCGTACGTGCCGCTGTCATCGATTCGTTCGACAAAGAC
>Ga0326727_10008617_pt1 | contig 25722 bp, 15 predicted proteins | sample MB2enrmetagenome_FD_207643 | JGI IMG/M metagenome (GOLD analysis project Ga0326727, IMG submission 207643) | Lab enriched peat soil microbial communities from McLean, Ithaca, NY, United States - MB29MY | ecosystem: Environmental > Terrestrial > Soil > Wetlands > Peat | place: USA: New York...
TTATCCCGTGGCACCCCGGAGGGGTGCCAGAAAACGGGGCTGCCCCTCTGGCACCCCTCCGGGGTGCAGGCCATCCACGCCGTCGTTCCGGGGGTCTCGCCTGGCTTCGACCCCCGGCTACCCGCTTTCATCCCTTCGAAGGTGTGAAAAAATCGAAAAACGGCCAAAAATGCCAGAAATCGTCGACGTAAGTCGTTGATTATCAAGGGGCGCATTTTCGAGTTTCGGCCCTTTGCCAATTTTTTCACACCTTCTCCGGGATGAATGGCCTGACCGTAGCGAGCTTGGGATTTCGAGAAGCGGTCGCGCACACGCCATCGCAGATCCGTGTAAGGAGCAGGCCCTGCCCGCCTCCACTGCCTTACTTTTTCGCTCGCTTCCCTGGGCGCAGTATAGGAACCTGTGGCATTGTTGGACTTAAGAAACCATGAACAATAAAGACACCAATACGACGATGGCGGTGTTCCTGGACCTTGAAAACATCGCCATTGGCGCCCAGGATGCCCATTACCCTTCGTTCAGCATCCGCAAAGTGCTCGAGCGCCTGCTGCTCACCGGGCACATCGTCGTCAAGAAGGCTTACTGCGACTTTGACCGTTACAAGACCTTCAAAGCGGACCTGCACGAGGCGGCCTTCGAACTCATCGAGATTCCCCACCTGCGGCAGTCGGGCAAGAACTCGGCCGACATCCGCATGGTGGTCGATGCGCTGGACCTGTGCTATACCAAAGGCCACGTCAGCACCTTTGCCATCATCAGCGGCGATTCCGATTTCTCGCCGCTGGTGAGCAAGCTGCGTGAGAACGCCAAGACCGTCATCGGCGTCGGCGTGAAGAACTCGAGCTCGGACCTGTTTATCAATAATTGCGACGAATTCATCTATTACGACGACCTGGTCCGCGCGGAGTCGTCGAAGACGGGAAAACGCGCCGCCCCCAGCGGACCCGCCGCCCGGCCTGCGCAAGGGGAGAACAAAGGGCCCTCGCCTGACAAGGGGTTGGACCTGCTGGTGGAAATGCTGGAGGCCATCAGCCAGGAGCGCGAGGTGGACGAGCCGATCTGGGGCTCCATGATCAAGCAGGCCATCAAGCGCCGGAACCCTGGTTTCAACGAGCGCGCCTACGGATTTCGCTCATTCAATGAGATGCTTTTGGAAGCGCAAGGACGCGGCTTGTTGAAACTGGAGGCGGACGAAAAGTCCGGTGGCTACAGGGTCCAGAGCGTCAATTAGACCGCAAAGGGTCGAGGGGCGAGTGACGAGTGCGGCCACCTCGCACCCCGCCCGGCCGTGGCCGGGCGCCTTTGCCGTAGGCCTATGGCAAGAGCACCAGTCGATAGAAGAACTGCCGCCGGCCGGCAGAATTGGGATCGAGGAAGATGAAGGCGCTGCCGGCGGGGGTGTTGGTCGCCAGGGGCGTCCAGACAGGCGGCAAAACAGGGGAGCCGTCCAATCGATACGATTGGCCGGGAGCCACGGTGGCGGCCACTTGGAAGAGGTGGCTGGCGTTGGTCGAAGTGAGGGTCAGGACCCCCAGGTTGCCGGGGCCTGTTGTCCCGAGCCCGAACAGGGTCGTGGCGGACACGGCGGCCAGACCGGTGGCCCCGGGCGAACTGACGGTGTCTATGGTCTGGATGCCTTCAAAAAGCAAGGCGGCCTGATATGCCTCGTTCGGGCTGAGGGAGCCGGCCGGGATGACGACCGAGGTGTCCGAGTCTGACAAGGCTCCCGGCATCCCCAGCGCCGGCGTCTCGAAAACCGTGGTCCCATTGAGATTGGTAATTATCAGTTGGACGAATGTGTTGGGGAGGGGACCGGTGTAAGGGTCCCAGCCGAGGGTGAAATCGGCGGTCGAGTCGATGGCCTGCGCCGAACTGTAAGAAGTAATGTGTGGAGCAGAGGGGTAAGACGGGGTCGAGAGGGCCAAAGAGAGAGACTCCAGGCCCTCGTTGGCGCAACTGACCTGGAGGTTGTAGGCGCCGAAAGGATAGGCCGTGTCCAGGGCGGACTGCGTGGGCTGCGGGCTTGCGAAAGACCAGACCAACCCGCCGGGCTGGGCGATCAGAGAATTGGCAGGACCCAGGGGAGCGGACACGGACGCCCTGAGCACGGAGGTCGAGCTGCTGGCCGTGACTTGCGCGCTGAACCAACCGGCGTTGGCGGCCAGGGGAACAGGAGACCCGGCGCCCGCCTGGGTATAGACGAGGCCCTTGCAAATGCTGTAGCCGGCCAGGTCGGCCGGCATCGTGGTGATGTTGAACGTAGTCACCGAGTCATAATCGCCGAAGAAGAGGACCGCGGGATAGCTGGTCGTGTCCAGGCTGGCCAATCGCGCAAAGGAGAGGGTGCCGACATAGCTCTGTCCCGGAAGCAGGGTTCCGGCGGCTATCGTGTAATTGGTCGCTCCGGGGTTGAGGGCAATCTGACTGCCGATGTTCGAGGTCTGAAAGACCTTGTTGCCTTGCAGGTCCTCGATCCGAAGCTGGACGAAGCCGCTCGAGGGGCCTCCGCTCCACTTGTCCCAGGAGACGGTGAAGGACTGGCTGGCGTTGACGGCCTGGAGGGAGTTGAAATTTGCTACGTGGGGCGGGGGCGGGGCATTGGTAACGGATTGCAGGGCCAGGCTGAGCGACTTGGGACCGTCATCCGGGGTATTGAACTTGAGGGTGTAGTTGCCATCGCCGTACAATGACTCCAGGGTGGTCGCGCTGGAGGCGGTATCCTGGAACTGGATGGTCACCAGGTCAGACTCCAAGGCCAGGCTCTGGGTGGCAGGCCCGCTGGGCGTGGCAGGCAAAACGAGGGTGCCGTTGGTCAGCGAGCCAATTTGGTAGGCCTTGGCGGCAGCCTGGAATCCATATTGACCGGCCGGATCGGGCACTGGCGGACCGCTGTTGGTCTGTATCCAGAAGATGCCCTTTTCCACTTCGACTTGTTTAACATCGGGCGCTGCCGCCGTCGAGGCCGCCACCGAGAACTTGGTCTCGGTAAAGTAAGCCGCCACACCGAGAGCGCCGGGATAGCTGGTCAGATTGACCTCCGCGTTCTTCGAAAACTCCAGCGTGGCCGTGTAAACCTGTCCCGTGGCAAAGGTCCCGGGCCCAATTGCCGCGTAACTTGCCAGGCCGCCCCAGGCCGTCTGCTTGTCCTGGTTCGGGCTTTGCCAAACGTTGTTGCCGGCGCTGTCCGAGACCGTCAGCCGAATATAATCGCTGGCCGCCCCGGAGCTGTAGCCTTGCCAGCCAATCACGCAGTAGCCATTGGCGTTGACGCTCTGGAGCGGGGTGAAATTGGTGACATAAGGCGTCAGGGGGTAAATGTCTCCCTGCAGCGGCAGACTCACCGAAACCGTGCCGTCGTGCACGCCATAAACGGCGAACAGATAACTCCCATCGGGAAAACTATGCTTCAGAGCCTTTGCCGTGTTCTTGGAGTTCTTGAACTGGTAGTGCGTTCCCGAGCTGGTAGGTTCAAGCTGGGTGAAAAAGTTAGACCCGGACACTTTTACGTAGGCGTTCGTGACAAAGCCCTGGACGCTGGGATATACGTCGGTCTGGAAGACAAATCCGTTGGCGCTGTCCGGAGACGGCACGGAGGAACTCGTTTGCGCGTATGCCAGGCCCTTCTTGACGGTGTACAGGGAGACATCGGACGCCCAAAGATTCGCTGCGGCCTGGAAGACTCCGATACCCACGACCAAACTCAAAGAGGAGGAGCAAAAACTGCCAGCCTTGACTATTCTATTCATCACGGGCAAGAATGACAGGTTGGAACCAGAACGTCAACGACCGAGTGGTCCGCGAGCTGAAAGAAGGAGCTCCCCCCCTTGGGTTCGGGCGGCATGAGCTCATCCACCCTCGGTTCCTCGGCTTCCATGCCTGCCCCGACAGCGGGCTGTTGCGCCAGGGGTTGCCCGGAGGTCCACAGCCTCAGTTGATGCCTGACCTCGGGCTCCCGGGAGACCTTTTGGAGTACCCCGGCCATCGCGCCATTGGCGCCCCTGAGCGTGAGGTTTCCCTCGAATGTGAATCTCCCGGCCATCCGATTGGCTTTTTGCAGGTTGTAGTAATCGACCAGCGCGCCCAGCACCCACTCGCCGGAAAGGTAATCCAGAAACAGATGTTTGTGCAGGTGGCAGGCGCCTCTGGACTTCCACGCGCAGTTGGGGATTCCATTGAGGACCTTGGCCCTGAGTTCCGGACTCAGTTGCTTGAGCCGGCGCCTGACCTCACCCACCTTCATCGGCTCGATCTTTGCCATCCGCTCCAGGTACTGGCTGGCGAACTTGCAGGCTAGCGGCTTGCCACACAACGTGCGGAGAATCGCTCCCAACTCGTTTTTCACCGCACTGGCCGACAAACCGAAGGCCGCCGCGAGTTCCTGGTCAGTTCGGCCCTTCAAAAAGCAGTCGTATGCCAGCCGGCGATCCCGGGTTGCCCGGAATCTCAGCTCCTGCCTCGTGGCGCTGCCCCGCTCCTGGCAACACATCAGGATAATGTTCAGAGGGATCAACCTCATCACCTCCATCCTGTCGGCAATCGGCATCCGGTGCAAAACCCATCTCATTTGGCCCTGGCTCACCGGCCTGGACCGGAGCAAGTCCCTCTCGATGCCCGTAATCTCCGCCGTCAATTCCTGGCCTTCCAAGATGAAATCGACCACCCGAAAGACGGTATTGCGCGCATGTTTATAAGGTGCGCTGGGCTCGACGTGTCCGTAGGCCAGGGTGTTCTCTGCCCGGCTGGCGGTGTCGGTTGCCTGCTCGACTGCCTTCTTGGCTGCCTGGTATGCGGCCTCCGGGTCCATCCGGACGGCCCCAAGCACCTGACCCCTCACCTGGGCATTCTTCCGCGCCACCTCCGGCTGAATCAACTTCCGCCCGGATGCCTTTTCGGCCAGTGCCAAGGCAGCAGTCTCGATATTGGTGACCGATTCCCCGATTCTGAAGACCATCTCCAGTACCCCGACCTCCTGGGCTTTGGCCGGCTGGACCAGATGTCGGAGCAGCGATGCTTTGAACTCGTCCCACTGCGGGTCGGACATCTCCCTGAGCACGAAACGCACACGTTCCCTCATCTGAATCCGTTCTGCGGACACGGCCCCCGGATTGCCGGCTGCCTCCCGCCCGGCGCCTTCGGCCTGCGCGCCGCAAGATGGCAGGGGCTCGGCGGGTGGGAGCAGGACCTCAAAACGCGGTTTCATGGGACCACGGCGCCTTTTTACATCTACCGGCCCGTTTTGGGAACTGTGCGTCTGGCTGCACACCCCAGGCCGTAGCGGCGGTCCAACCCAAATCCACGGTCCGCGCCGTTCTCCGGAGAACCACCTAGGATTCTCCCCGGCAAGTCCCCTGGATAGGTTTGAGCCAAACCCCGATTGTGCCAGCGCCCCGGCGCGTGGCATTGTGGGCGGCGATAGCTGAACCGGACATCCATTTATGAGCGAACGGGAAAAGACCATGCGGAAGCACATCCTCCTGGCCGATGACCAGCAAGAGGTCCGGCATACGATCACGTTGCTGCTTCGGCTGGATGAACATACGGTGGCGGAGGCCAAAGACGGGCGGGAAGCCCTCGGGATGTTCACACAGGGCCGCTTCGACCTGGTGATTACCGATTACTCCATGCCGGAAATGCGGGGCGACGAACTGGCCGCCAACGTCAAGCTCCTGGCTCCCTCCCAACCGATCCTCATGCTCACCGGTTCGGCCGAAATGCTGGACGGTATCAGCCTCCCGGTGGATGCCCTCCTCAGGAAACCCTTCTCACTCGGGGACCTGCGCCAGGCGATCGCCCGGCTTTGCTCAACCATTCCAGTTCCCAAAGAGCGCGACTTTGCCGTGGGAAATGGTGCGCGCTGCAGGACTTGAACCTGCGGCCCCTTCCGTGTGAAGGAAGTGCTCTTCCACTGAGCTAAGCGCGCAACTGATTTGTCATCAACGAGTTACGGAAAAACTTGCCAAACACTGTGCTGGACGCTAAAACCCTGTAAAGTCCGCTATAAACGGGCAAATTAGCACAATTATTTAGCACAATTCTCATTCTCGCATTTCGAGCCTATGAGCCGTAATTCGTCAACCGCTGGAAGGTTAAAGGGGATCTTTCTAAGGGGCAAGAAGTTTTGGTATCGCTACAGCTTCGAGGGTCGCCAATATCGTGTTCCTCTCGACACCGAGGACGAGGGGGAGGCCGTCACCAAGGCGCTGAGAATCCGCGCGAACCCCCTGCTGGCGGGGGCTGAACCCCTGGCCGACGAGATCAAGAGCTATCTCGAAGAGAAGCAGGAGGAGGGGACCTACACGCGGAATTCGGCGGACAGCCGGGGGCCGGTGCTCAATCGCTGGATGCGTGAGCGCCACCTCAAAGAGGTCCGCGAAATCCACGAGGACGAAATCAAGGGCTGGCTGGCGTCGCTCCGCCGTGGCAAGGATCGCCTCGCGGAGTCGAGCATCGAGAGTTACGGGATGATCATCCGTGGTTTCTGCGCCTGGCTGGTGGAGAAAAAGAAGCTCCGCGAGAACCCGGCCGAGTTCATTAAGGCGAAGATTTCCAATTCGGCGAAAAGGCGGCGGTTCTGCCGGCGTGAGCAGGTGGACGCGCTGATCAGCGGATGCCCGGACAGGGAAATGAAGTTCATCCTCAACGCGGGCTTTCACGCCGGCCTGCGCAAAGGCGAGATCGTTCAAGCGCGGCCGGAATGGTTCGATCTCCGGCTGAACATCATCCACATCACGGAATCCGAAGACTGGAAGCCCAAGGACAAGGACAAGAGGACCATTCCGCTGAGTGCCGCCTTTCGGAAATTCCTCGTCGATGGAATGTCCGTCAACGGCGAACTTCCGGGGCCATTCCTGATTTACCCGGAGAAAAAGCAGGGCAAATCCCGCTACCGTTACGATTTCCGAAAGCCGTTTGAGGAGTACGTCAAGGCCATGGGTTTTGCCTGGTTAAAACCCCACGTCATGCGGCACACGTTCGCCAGCCTGTTGGCCATCGCGGGCGTCTCCATTTTCAAGATCGCCCAGTGGCTGGGCGACGACGTGAAGGTGGTCGAGAGGCACTATGCCCACCTCCTGCCGCAGGATTCCGATATCGAGCGGGCCTTTGGAGTCGCTGGCGCCAAACCGGGGGCAGAGGTGGGAATCAACCAGGCGTTGTGAGCAGGGCTGGAGCTGGCGCAGCCTGACCGCGAATTCCTCGTCGCGTAATTCTCGCCCAGGCTCGAATCCTCTGCCGTTCAATCAACGGATGGAATCACGTCGTTTTTCCCCCTGGACTCCGAACAGATTTGCCGGCTGCCGCTGACCGTGGAGGCAGCCTCCCTGCCGAGGCCAGTCAACGGCTCGGGTCTCCGGAAGCCCCGGGACGCTTAGCCCGAGACGTCCTGAAGGCGCCAAGCGTTGCCGCGCGCCTTGGCCTTCTGGGCCTGCTGACACAGCTTGCCGACACGGGGGATGACGATGGCCAGGAGGATCAGGATGACCGCGACCACCGCGATCAACTCGACGAGACGGTTGGATGGATTAGCGATGATTTCCATGTCCTGCGGTTCCTTGCGATTCCTTGGCCATTTCAAAATCGCGTTTCATTTCTGCTGGCATATGGTTATGGATAGGCCGTGGAGCGAAAACCGGCACGCCCATCAAAAAGCACACGGACCGGCGCTTCTTCCAGGCGTTGTTCTTTCGAAAGACGGAGCCCACCTGCATTTGTCGGAAAGCCTGGATGCACACAAGTCGGCCAACGCCCTTTCCGCCCCGTCGAGTTTTATAAAGGCTGTCCGGTTTGCAGAAGGACTTGAAGTTGGTCTCATCAAAACCGGCCCCGTTGTCCCTGACCGTCACGTGCCGCACTGGGCTGAGGGGACCGAGCGACGCCAGATCTTTCTCCCGCTCCAGGACGACCTCCACCCATCCCTCGCGTTTCGATTTTTCGTTCGCTTCCTCGATCGCGTCCATCGAGTTCTTGATCATCTCAACTACCGCCATGTACCAGTGCTTCGGCTTGCTGATATTCCGAATGCGACCGCCAAGTTCGATCTCAAGAGGGACGGGGATCAAATCGCTCCCGTTCCCGCTTTGCTGGGCGGGTTCACTGCCGCTGTCCGACACGGTCACCTTAGGCTGAGGCGTCATAAAGTTCCCTTCCATAACGGCTTCTTTTGAGCCTCAATGGTCTAACTCCTTCGAGGGCGGGGAGTCAAGGACGGTAACCGCCTCAGGGGTGGCCGCGTGCGGCGCTGGGGAGTGCAACTAACCCACGGGCCGCCTCGTTGCCTCGCCGGACCCGGAAAATCCGAGGGCAGCGGGCGTCGCACTTTCGCGGGATGTTCGTCAAGGTGGCGCTTAAACCTCCGCGCGGCGACAGCGCCACTCGGTGGGCCGGCTTTTGGACCTCGCGCGCCGCACGCTTTCGATGAAGCCGTCCCCCGTTTCACTCGCAAGAGGCGCCCCGGCCATCGACACCAGGACCGCCAGGCCCGCTGCGGTCGCCACCATCCAGACGCGCCGCCGATGACCGCCAGCCGGGTCCCCCAAACCGCCACTGTGTGCTGGGCCACCCCGAGCCGCCCTGTTTGCCATCGCCAGGCTGGAGCGCACGCCGGCCGCCATCTTCGCCGACATCCTCCCGAACCTCGGCGCGTCCGTCCCGGTGATGGAAGGCGAGACCAACCGCTGGGGCACGCTCATCCGACTCGAGGGCCCCGACTGCCACTACGGCTTTCCCTTCCGCCGGGTCACGAACGACTTCAAGGACACCCTCTTGACCAACGCCATCCAGGGGAGCATGTGCCTGCCCGACGGCACCCACGTCCGCGCCAGGCGCTCCGAGTCCTACGTCTACGCAACCCAGGACCCGCGCCTCCGTGCCGCCCTGAAGATGGACCAGGACGCTTTCGCCAACGCATATTGCCTGGCCCGCGGGGTCATCACCCACGACGGCCTGCCCTTCCTCCTGCCCATCGAAATGCAGGCCGCCGTGTTCGCCGTCATCCTCACGGCGTGGGAGCTGGAGATGGACCGGCGCGGCGACCTGACCTCCTACGCCCTGCGGACCAAGCACGCCGCCATCCGGGGCTGCAACCTCTACCTGAGGCAATCCGACCGCGTGCTCGTCGCCGAGTCGTTGTTCCTGGGCCACGGCTCATGCAATGAGGCTGAGTACCTCGCGCTCCTTAACGGCCTGCGCATCACGCGGGCGCTCTTTCCCAACCCCGGCATGCCGGTCATCGCCCAGAGCGACTCGCAGCTCGTCGTCCACCAGGTGCAGGGTCTCTGGAAGGCCAAAGACCGCATGAAGGACTTCTGCCGCACCCTGATGGCCCTGCGAACCGAATACCCCTACGAACTGGTACAGGTGCCCCGCGAGGAGAACCAGAACGCGGACTCGCTGGCCCAGGAGGTCGTCCTCAAGCACTCCGGCCGCGCCCTCTCCCTGGAGCACGGGCGCTTCGACGTGTCCAAGGCGGCTCTGGGCAAGGGCAACAAGCGCAATCGCTACCAGGACCTCACGACCCGGGAGTTCCGCACCCACATCGAGCAGTTCAACCTCCGCGGGAACTTCGCCCGGCTCCGAATCCTTATCGAGGAGGGGCGGCGCGCCGAGGCAGCGGCACTGGTGAATGAGATCATGGACCGGGCGCAGTGGGTCCTGGCCAACGCCCCGCTGTCCAACTCGAGGATCGAGCAGTGGGTCCGAGATACTGTCGGGATCATCCGCGCGAGCCTCACCGAAATCAACAAGTGCGTCGAGAAGTGGGACGTGGACGGCATCAAGTACTATCTTGATGAGATGGCCGGCCAGCCGAGCGACACCGAGGGCGGCGAGATATGGCAGGCCGCCCAAATCCAGCCTCCGCAGGACGGGATGGGGTTGGGGCCACTCTTGAGACTCTCCGGCGACGAAGGTCTCTGCGATGATTGAGCGTGGAAGGCCGCGGCCGGATCAAAACGAATCCCTTCGGTTCCATTCCATCGCCGCGTCGAACTTCGGAGAGGATCTCTCGTCGGCGCCCTCCAGCAGACCCCAGTTTCCCCACTTACTGCTCGCGCTGACCGAGGAGAAGAGGCACATCAAATCACCGCCCGCACTCCTCCAGGCATCCAGGTATTTCGTGTAGATGCCCTTCATGCGCGGGTGCCGGTTGGCGGCGGTGAGCAATCTCGTGAGCTCTTCGTTGTTTTCAGCGCCACCCACTCCCACCAGGTGCTGGCCCGCCTCATAACACAACAGCTTCAAGCCGTACTTGTCCGCCACTGCCTTCTGGGTCTTCATCCACCGGACACATTCCGGCAGGGCGTTGGTTCCGACGAGGTCCAGAACCCGCTCGACCGGCCACTTGGCCACGTCGTCCGATTTGAGGTCCTTGCCCGTCGGACTGGGCATGAAGGTGATGTAAGGCGCGATGGCCAGCGCGTCGCAGTGTCTGCCCGCGTCCTGGTAGGAAAGCAGCATGTTGTCGGTCCAATATGGGCCGCTGGCGGCCTGCCAGGCAATGACGCGAACCAAACGCTCGCGCCCGCCAAAGACCTCCTCCCAGACGCGGAAGAGCTCCAGCGACCGCCGCGCATAAAACATGGCCGCTCCTTCCCAGGGACGCTCCTTGGGTCCCAAGCCGAGCTTCCGGCCCTGCTCCTGGGCATAGCGATGTTGCTCGAAGCTCCCATTCCACACTTCGTTCGAGTATTCGACATAGACCTTCAGCGACGGGTCCAGGCGCCCGCGAACCGCGGTGGCAAACTGCCGCACATAGTTGTCGCTGGCCAGGTGCGGCAGGCAAAACCACGGGTTGGCATGAAGCCGGTTGCAAAGGTCCACCATCACCTCAACCGGCGCCCCTTTCACCGACCAGGTCGCATCCTCCGGCTTGGGACGGTCCGCCCAATCGCGCTGTCTCGAGCCGTTGGTGTCCATCCAATCCATGAACCGTAGCGTGTTGAGGCCGCGCCAGCGGTTCAGGAATGGGGGCGAGAACGGCTCTGTCCGGTAGCTCTTTTCAAAGCCTGGCATCGTCACGTGGATGTTGCGGATGGGATTCTCGGGATCGGTCCTCCGGACCTGGAGGAACGTGCCGCCCTGCCGGGCGTCAATACTTACCACGAGCCGCCCTGGCCCTCGCGAAATGACTTTGCCGTTGGCCCCGAACCGGATCTCGCCATCGCCATCATACAGGCATATGTAATCGCCGGCCGGAGCGTGCCCGCCCGTCAGAATTGGCGTCTCGGCAAAGCAGCCGGCAGGGAGTCGTTTCACCCAACCCCGTTCGTCCAGTTCCAGGGCCGGTCCTTTGCCCCAGGGTTGGCCGGCCTGCTGGCTGATCCACCGGCGCGAGAGGCGGAACACGTCCACGAAGGGAAGTTCGGTGTTCCAGTCCACCAGGCCGCTCAGGTTGATGCCCAGACGGCTGTGCGCCGGATCGGGCATCGCTTCTGGCGACCCTGGCGCGGGCGGTGAAACCATGAGGAGGATGGGCAATGCCAGTTGCAATCGTCTCAGAATCATATCGTGCTGAGGCTATTTGAGGCGCCGTTGCCCGACAAGACGGCGAGCAAGACGGTGAGCCGCGGCAAGAGTCTTCGGTGGTGCCCACTCCGGACCTCTGATCCGCGTTCACCCCAAAAGCCACCCTTGTCGCGAGATTCGGGAAGGGCGCCTCAAGCCTCAATGCCCAGCGAGAACAACGCCTACACCCAGCTCATCGCCCGCTCGGCGGCTGATCCGTTGCTGAAGACCGGCCTGCTAATCCTCGATTCCAAGGCAGAACTGCTCCCATCGGTGCGCCGGGCGGCCCAGGCCGCCGGACGTCCCCATGACGTGGTCGTATTGGGACCCGAGGGCAATGCGTGCTACGACCTGTTCGGCCCGCTCAAGTCGTTTGAGGATGTCGAGACGGTGACCCAGCGGTTCCTCCTGGCGGTGCCGCCGCTGGGGAGCGACAACGCCTATTGGCAGACCGCCACCACGACCATGGTGGCGGCCGCTTTGAGCTTGCTGGTGGCGTCCCAACCGGTCGTGACGTTCGACTTCGCGCTCCAGTTCCTGCGCGCCTGGTTCACCAGTCCGCACGGCCCGTTGCCCGAACTGGTCCAGGAGGTCGCGGCCAGGGCGCGGCAGCAGCTTCCATCCCCGGGCAAAGGAACTAAGGCGGCGCCGAATCACCAACTCCAAAGCGCACTCGACCAGGTCGGCGAACGCGTCCGGCAGGCGTTGGCCCAGCATTTCAACACGCTGGTCTTCCTGCGCAGTCGCGAACCCGAGACGGGCTGGCTGGCTGAACACGCACTGGGTCTGAGGGAGGAGCAGGGGCCGCGTCCGCCGCGAGACACCGCTCCCACCCGCATGCTGGCTTTCGCCCCCATGCGGCAGGAGCGCCGCCGCGTCCCGGTTTGTCCGCTTGGGTCGCTTTACCGCTTGGCCGCCCACCAGGGCTATGTGCTTTGCCGCGACGGCCATTGCACCGAGTTCCCGGTTTGGTTTGCGCCGTGGTTCGAAACCGCGCCTGACCCGCCGCAGATGCCGGAAGCGTCAATTGCGGTCCAACTGTGCCTCGTCGGGCCGGACCATCTTCGGGGGCTTATGGCCCGGGAGGGCCACCGGGCGGTTTGCCCGTCGGAAGTTGTCCAGGCGGCATTCGACCTGTGCCGGCCCAAAGAACGCAAAGGACGCCTGCTCGCGCGAGTGGCGCGGTTTTTCCGAACCAGGACCGACTCGGTGCCGGCGGGCCTCGAGAACTTGCCACGGTGCTGGCTGGCGGTCCTCTCGTGTTTCTCGCGGCGCCGACCTACGGAGCCGCCATTCCATCAGCGCCCTTGCTTGCCGGGAAGGCATGCTCCTCGTGCGCTTTGCCCAGGAACCTGCGTGCCCGGAAGGGGGGATGGCCCTCGGGGATCGCATCCGCGTGGCAATCAACGCCTCCCTTTATCCCACGGTCTGGCGGCCGCTCCTGCGCCGGCATCACGCCGCCATCTGGCGGACCCGCCCCGATCTGCACGCCGCCCTCGCCGGTCCGGGCATGGACTTATGAAGCCTGATATGATCCGCATAGAACACGACCCCAGGCTCGACGCCGTTTGCATCTCCTGGCGCGATCTGGGAACGCCGTTCTTCAAGGAGAAAGTCCGACTCACCACCCAAATCCCGCTCTATCTCGGTTCAGTATGCTTGGGCAATGAGGACCAAAAGCAGGCTCTCAGCGTGGCCGCAGTGCTGGCCACGCGGCAGGGTGAACCGGACCGGCGCCTGGGAGCTGGGATCGTAGTCCCACCGACTGGAGCCGAGCAGCAGAGCATTTTCGACTCGATGCTCAAGGCCGTCGACCTGGCTTTGCGCGAGGGCCTCGTGGATGCCGGAGCCGCCGACCGGGCGCGGCAGGAGATCCGAAGCATGGGAGCCATAAGCGATTAAGCCATGCGCACGGAGGACAGGCCTAATGGCTTCTGGTACGTGATCTGGCAGAACGAGGCCGGCCCTGAGCTATGCGGCGCTCGGCGGGTGCTCGGAGCCATCCCTCTTTACCTCGCGTTTCTTGAACCGGAACTCACACGGGTCGCGGCAGTCCTGGCCGATCCTCGGGGCGAGAACTGGCGCACCGGCGTCCTTGTTTACGCGTTGGACTGCGAGCAGACCGTCTCGCAACTCGAACTGCTCCTCGAAGTCGTCGGGCTCGCAAAGGCGAAGGGGCTTATTACGCAGGCACAGGTGGCCGAGGCCGAGGCCCGGCTCTGGCGCAGGAGAAGCACGCAATGAAACGCATCCTACGGCGCCCAATGAACCTCCCGCCGACCAAGCGTCCGGTCGTCATCAGCCCTCCAGGCAGCTTTCGATTCCTGCAAACGGCGCCACACAAGAAGAAAAAGATGAAGACCAAAAACCCCGCAGATGCTCTTGTGAATGGCACCGGCTCAATCACGGTGCTCAGCCTCAACACCCACTGGGTGGCCCGTTGCCCGGTCCGTTTGCCCGACCCGTTGGTTCATGCCCAACTGCGCCGCCTGCTCCGGCGAAGAGGCGGTGAGGTCCCGGCTCTATTCGGATTTCAGGCGCGCATCACGCCCGCAGGCCCTTCCGCTGAGATCCGTGTTTTCTCTGGCCAGCGCGAGATGTTCACGTGCGGCGTCGCCTGGGCGGAGAATGACTGGGCGGCCGAGCTGTGGAGGAGCTTACTCTCCCGCTCCTGGGCGATGTGCCCGTCGGAGGAGCCGCGCTGGGTCCCGGCGCCCGCTCTGCCTTGGATGGTGACCCTATACTCGCGGTGCTTCGAGAGGCTCCCGCTGGCCGACGGGGTGGCGCTGGCGGTGTTTCAGCGCTCTCTGGCCAGCGTGCTACTCTGCCGGCACTTGCCTCAATGGGAGGCCGCCAAACTCTTTTCATCCACTTCTACGGGGGAAATCGAAGGCGCTCGCAACTCCTCGGACGACCGCAAGGCCCAATGCGGAGACGCAGTGGTCCAGAGCATAACAGCATGAGAGGAGACCCAGCCCGATGCTGTTCAACTTCCAGATCCGTTTGCGAGACGAACCCTCCCAGGCCGCCAGTGTGATCCTGGCCGTCCATGGCCGGTTTCTCGACTCGGACAAACCCGGGGCGCTCGCCGTGAGCCTCAACTACTGGGACCGCCGTGCCTGGTGGACCGAGGAGGGATTGATCCTGGAGCATCCCGTCTCGATCCAGTTTGACATTCATACCCAGCGGCTTCTGGACCGGTTCGGTCCCGACGTCTTGCCCGGAGCCGCCATAAATGTCCTCGAGGCGATTTCACGAGCAGGCGCCGAGGCCGCAGTCCAGCGTTGTGACTTGTGCCGCGCCATCTTTCCCGCCGGCCAGGCCGTGGTCCATGCGATCTGCGTTTGCCCAAGCTGTGACTGCAGCGGGCGCTTCAGCCTGGACAACAAGGAGTCCATCTTTGGCCCGCCCACTTGAGAGCTAAAGCTGGGCAACCACCAGCCCGGGCCCAGCGGGACTAGCTGAGTCGCGTGAATCCGCGCCAAACGAAACCGAAGGGGGTGCTGAACCCAAGAGAGCGATGGTTGGAACCCTACAACCAACTGTCCGATAAGGGGTTGCGGCGGATGAAAAACAGCGGCTGGCGGTAGGACTCTCAGCCAAAAGTCTCAGGTGATCCCCCGCGTCACAGGCTGGCACGCGCATCCCGTGAGGCTGACGGGGACTGCAGGGCCGGAGGGCGCAGCACGGGCCACGGAGCATTCCGACCGGCTGGGTGACGATAAGCTGTCCTCATCCAGAGGCTGCAGGCCGCCATCGTAGTAGTACGCCATCAGCTCCGGGTGTTTGCCGCAGGCTGGAAAGTGCCACTGAACGTAGTTGGGAATGCTGGCGCACTTGCTGTTTGCGACGGTGCCGGCCAGCGAGAAGGACTGGCAAGCGTTAGCCGCGACCCAGTCCGGCGCCCCCATATCGAGTTCGTCGTGGAACACGTGGAGCGCGTGGCAGGCGACGTCGCCCAGGTTGCCGGTGCCAAAGTCCCACCAGGGGCGCCAGTTGCCGTAATGGTAGATCTTATGGTACGGCCGAAGCGGAGATGGGCCGCACCACTGGTCCCAGTTCATCCCTTCGGGGGGAATCTGAACCTCCTTGGGTCTTCCCAACCCGCTGGGGCCGTGAGTGCCGGTCCAGAAATGGACTTCACGTATCGGGTCGATCGCCCCGCTCAACAGCAACTCCGTGGTGGCCCGGGCCGGAGAGGAACGCGAATCCTGAATGCTGGCCTTGGTGGTGACCTTGGAGGAAAGGACCGCTGCCTTGACCCTCCTGGCCTCGGCGCTCGTGCGGGTGATGGGCTTGGCGCAGTAGATGTGCTTGTTCATTGCCAGAAGGTCCCGCGCGACCCAACCGCAACAACCCACCAGCGCTTTTACCGGGTGCGCGTTGAGTGATTCATCGGAGGAAGCTTTTGTTGTCATTCGAGGCGCAGGAATTGCAAACCCCTGCGTACAGATTCTCCTCGACAACGTCTTTGCCCTGTGGTCAAATCGCAACATTCAGCCAGTTGAGTGTCGAAATCGGCATTCATCTTTCACGGTTTGCTGGTTTCCTGGCGGTCTTTTTCGGGATCTGTGGTTACGGAATTGGCAGCGGCAATCGCGAGATGGGCTTCGGGTGTGCATGTATCGAAGCTCATCGGTCCAGACTCTATGCCAAGGCTTCGCGGCTGTGAAGCGAGACGAAACGCGGATCCTCGCGGCGAAACGCTCACCAACCCTCGACGAAATCCAACACTCGACATTTACCCATGAAAAGCAAACAGATAACCGATAGAACATCCCGCTTCCATTGCCGATTTCTGGTCATGGCAGCCTCGGTCATCCTTCTTGGAGGCCCCCTTCCTGCGGCCACGGTCTCGTGGACGGGCGGAAGTGGAGACTGGAATGTGGCGGCCAACTGGAGCACCGGCGCCCTGCCTGGACCAGGTGACGACGTTGTCATTAGTCCGGCAAACACTTCCATCACCATCACGCACTCCTCCGGCACGCATACCGTCATGAGCCTGATGAGCCAGGTGGCGTTTGAACTCACCGGCGGATCGCTTACGGTCTCAAACACCGTCCAAGTCAACAACGTGTTCCTGCTGGCAGGCGGAACCCTCCTTCAGGCGACCGTGCTCCAAGGGACGAATGGCGGCTCGTTTGCTGTGAATGGGAGCGGCACACTGGACGGGGTGACGGTCAACGGGGTGTTGGACGTGGGGAGCACCTACAGCGGTGCGACACTGACGGTGGTGGAGGGGTTGGTGTTGAACGGGACGGCGCTGCTGGGCAATGCGACCGGCAATCGGGCTGGCGCGCTGATTTTTGCGGGCAGCCAGACCTTGAGCGGCAATGGAACGGTGGTGTTCGGCGGCAACAGCAGCTACAACGCGCTGCGGTTGGCCAATGGGGGGACGACATTGACGATTGGCGAGGGCATCACCGTTCACGGGCAGACCGGTTACATTGGGTATGACGATTGGTGGGGCGGCGGGGTGGTGAACGTGGCGGTCATCAACCAGGGCACCATCTCGGCGGACGTGAGCGGGGGGACGATATATATTGTGGCAGAACCGTTTGCCAACCAGGGGCTGGCGCAAGGCGCCAACGGCGGGACACTTTCCCTGATGGGGGCCTGGACCAATGCCGGCACGTTGAACGTGGCGGCCAACTCGACCCTCACATTCGGGGGCAGTTGGACCAACGCGGGGACGATCGATGTGACCAACGCGACGGTGAACCTGGGCGGGACTTTCACACTGGCCGACCTGGGCGCCTTCGACTGTGGCGGCGGGGTGGTGAATTTGACGGGCACGCTCGACAACACCAACACGGTGCTCTCGCTCAACGCGCTGGGTGGGGCTTTTTTGCTAAGCGGGGGCACGGTGCTGGGGGGCACGGTCACGGGGACCAACGGGGTGGCCCTCGTGGTCAACGGGAGCGGGACGCTGGAGGGGGTGACGGTCAACGGGGTGTTGGACGTGGGGAGCACCTACAGCGGTGCGACACTGACGGTGGTGGAGAGGTTGGTGTTGAACGGGACGGCGCTGCTGGGCAATGCGACCGGCAATCGGGCTGGCGCGCTGATTTTTGCGGGCAGCCAGACCTTGAGCGGCAATGGAACGGTGGTGTTCGGCGGCAACAGCAGCTACAACGCGCTGCGGTTGGCCAATGGGGGGACGACATTGACGATTGGCGAGGGCATCACCGTTCACGGGCAGACCGGTTACATTGGGTATGACGATTGGTGGGGCGGCGGGGTGGTGAACGTGGCGGTCATCAACCAGGGCACCATCTCGGCGGACGTGAGCGGGGGGACGATCACTGTCACCGGTCAGTCACTGACAAACCTGGGCAATCTGTGGGCTTCGGCTGGCGCCACCGTCAACTGGGGCGGTGACGTGCTGCTGAATGGAAGCCAGATTCTGTCCAGCCAGGCAGGCGGGACGATCCGGGTCGGGGGCAATCTTTTGGGCGACACCCGTAACGCCAGCCAATACAGCCCGGAGGGGACCTTGGCATTTGGCTCAGGCGCCCACCAGATGGAGGCGATGAGCCAGGATTTAGGCAATGTCGCGAACGGTTACGTGAACAACTTCGCTTACGGCATGATCGCTTTGGACTCGGGGGCGCAAGTCACCTTGGTTGACCAGTACACCAATTCCGCCGGGCAGTCCCCGGAATGCGTCTATGCCAATTCACTGGTCGTCCCATCGGGGGCCACTCTGAATCTGAACGGGCTTCATCTTTACGCCCGGCTGACACAGATTGGCGGGGCCGTGACGGGGGGCTCGGTTTCACAGGTGCCAAGTAATGGGGGCGCGGTCACGCTCGGGACTGGCGTGTCCGGCTCGCTTTCCCCAGCCGGGGCACTGGATGAATGGACATTTTTTGGCCGAGCGGGAGAAAACGTCACGGTTGTGCTGGGCATGAGTGGCGCAAGCATTCTGCCGCCTTACTTGGGCTACGCCGACGTGCGCTTGATCGACCCCTCGACGAACCTGGTCGCTGAGGCGAGCAACACGGTGGCCCGGCAAACGGTGGCGCTCACCAACGTCAGGCTGCCAGCCGACGGGACCTACCGCGTGGATGTGCGAGCGCCGGCCAACCAACCGAGCAGCACAGGCGATTATCAACTGACGATTTGGGACGTGACGCCAAACGTGTACGCGCTGGTGCTGAACCAGCAGGCGAATGGGCGGGTCAACACACCCTACAGCGTCGACGAGTGGAATTTCTCGGCTGCCGCCGGCCAGTCCGTGCAGTTCAACCTGGTCAACGCCTCCGCGTCGGGCGTTGCGTTCGACCTCACGGGCCCCGACAATTGGGGAGCATTCACCAATCTGACCGCGAGCTCGGGCCTCGTCACGTTGCCCTATTCCGGCGCCTACGCCGTCACAGCCCACGGCATGGGCGGCGCGTATAACATCGCCTACGCATTCGATCTGGCACAGACAGCCCAGACGAACCTCGCGCTGGGAACGGCGTTTAGCGGCCAGTTTGTTGGCAGCGGCCAGGCGCAGCTTTTTGTCATCACCGTGACGAACAGCGGCCCCTTGCGGATCGTGCTCAGCAACAACGGCGCCAAAAATGCGGCGGCGCTATACGCGAAAGTTGGCAGCCCGCCAACCCTCAGTGACTTCAACTTCTCGTCCGCCACGCCGAACACGGCCAATCAGCAAATCCTGGTCCCTTCGGCCTTTCCGGGGGCGTACTACATCTTGGTTTACGGCAGCCTGATTTCCACTCCCGGGAGTTACACGCTGGAGGCCGGCGCCGAAAGCATGTTTCTCACCAGTGTTACCCCGAGCCGCAGCGCGAGCAGCGCCAACTTCACGATCACCCTGGCTGGCGCTGGCTTTCTCTCCTCCGCCGGAATGGCCGTGGATTTGGTTTCCACCAATGGTGTTCAATTCGCCGCCAGTTCGGCGGAGGTTGATTCGCTCACCCAGATCACCGCCTCATTCTTACCCGACACAGTGCCCGCGGGAACCTACTCCGTACTCATTTCTCAGGCGAGCGGGGTTTCAGCGGAGCTCACCAACGCCTTTACCGTTGCTCCAGCGGGGACAGGCGTGCTGCAGACCAAGCTCGTGTTGCCAGCAGCTCTGGGCCGCCACACCCCGGCAACCCTCTACATTGATTACGCGAACACGGGCCTGGCGGCTATGCCCGCACCTCTCATCCAACTTAGCTCCGGCGACACGAACATCCAGCCGATCATGACGCTTAACGCCCAGATCTTTTCCAGCGGCTTCTGGACAAGCGTCATGCCGGAGGGCTTTAGCACGTCTGTCGCCATCCTGGCCAGCGGCGCCCAGCCGGGCGTGCTCAATCCGGGCGAGCACGTGCAGGTCCCGGTTTACTGGGCCGGAATTCTCCAGCCGTGGGATTTCTCTCTCACCGCCTGGCCGGTCGGCCTCACGGTCGTTGAAGCAACTGACACCCGCCCGATGAACTGGGCCGGCATGACATACGCATTCATTCCCGACGGGCGGCCGGCACCTGACAACACGGGCCTGATTATATCAGTGGCCCAGCCATGGGAGAACGGGGATCCCACCAGGGCAGATGAGTTGGTCCAGGAAATAGCGGCGGGCCTGGACCAAAAAGCTGGACTGTTTCCCGTTTATAACGAACCTGGCGTGCTTCAGCTTCAGTCCCCGGGCGTGAGCAGCAATGCCTGGAGCGCCATCGTTTCGAATCTCCAGCAGAAAGTGGGCAGCACGCTCGGAGACTGGGTCCAGTCACTAGACCAGCAGGCGGTCTATCTCAGCCGCCAGGGGGAGACTGTGAATGACATCGGCAGCTTATGGAGCTTTGAGGTGCTTCAAGCCGCCGGGCTTGGACCATTGCCTATCCTTGAGAGCGCGATGGATGCCTGGGTTCCGACCCCGGGGCTCGGGTTGTCCCTGTCCCGTTCGTTCCTCAACACCATCCCCGGACGGTATCATTTCGGCATGTTCGGCTACGGTTGGGCTTCAGGTTGGGACATGCGCCTGAGGGTGAACTCGGACGGGTCAGTCAGCATCGACCCCGGCACCGGCTCGCCCGTGGTTTACGACCCGGACACCCGCACTCCCGGCGCATACCTCTCTGCTCCTGGCGATCAGTCCACCCTCGTGGGCTTGGCAACCGGCGAATTCGAGCTTGAAGGTCCGAGCGGGATGATGACTCGTTTCGCGGCGAGCGGCCAGATTGAATACGTACACGACCCCAATAACAACCAGGTCGCCCCCGCGTACAATGCGGCAGGCCAGCTCGTGAGTCTCACGCATTCCTCAGGCCGGTTCCTGGACCTCGCGTATAATGCCGGCGGCACCCTCGCCAGCGTGACTGACTCGTGTGGCCGTATCACCCAGTATGCCTATGACGCGGCAGGCCAACACCTGGTGCAGGTAGCTCTACCGGATGGTCGTCTCGCCGCCTACACTTACAGTGTCGGTAACGGTTCCGCAACTGACAACGGCCTAACCTCGATCAGCTTCCCCGATTCAACGCACGCCTATTTTGCTTATGACAATCAAGGCCGCTTGATAGCCTGCTCCCGAGACAACTCATGCGAACGCCTGGCTTTTGGATACGACTACGCCGGCTCCGTCAGCATCACGAACGCTGACAGCAGCGTCAACAAAGAGTTCTTCGATCAGCGCGATTTGCTAATCAAGTTCCAAGACTCGCTCGGGAACATCACAACGGCAACGTACGACAATGCATTCAACCTCAGAAGCGTAACAGACCCCGCTGGGTTGCCCACGACGTACAGTTACGATGCCGCGGGAAATCCTACAACACTCATTGACGCGCTAGGCCACACTACCGTTTTGTCTTACGCAGGTCCATTTAATCGCCTAACCTCAGCGACTGATGCCAACGGAGGGGTGACCACATATGTTAACGATGACTTTGGCAACCTGCGATCGATCATCTACCCTGACGACAGCATTGAGGGTTGGACCTACGACATGGCAGGGAATCCGCTAGCTTGGACTAACCGGCGCGGCCAAACCATACGCTACCAATTAGCAAGCACCGGCCAGCCGGCATTGAAAGTGCTGCCCGATGGACGTACCACTCGCTATGCGTATGATGCACATTACTACGTGACCAACGTAAGCGACAGCATCGTGGGCGAGACGACTTTCGGTTACGATGCCCATGGATTTCTGACCAACGTTACTTATCCCAATGGTCAGAGTTTTACATTTTCTTACGACGCCTGCGGCCGGCGCAGCAGCCGAATCGGTCCCGACACAAACACCCTCTATTATTCCTATGATAGTGCGGGGCGGTTCGCGTCGCTTAGTAACGGGACGTTGTCGCCGCTGATTCAGTACGTCTACGACGACGACGGACGGCTCGTCGCCGCTACCAACGGCAACGGCACGTTGACGACCTTTCAATACGATCAGCTCGGACAGGTGCTGGCACTCACAAATTACACGTCTGGAGGGGACGTACTGTCCTTTTTCGATTACCTTTATGATTCAAGAGGAAATCGGATCTCCATGGCAAGTCAATCTGGCGTGAGGACATACGCCTATGATTCACTGAGTAGACTGGTGGGCGTAGCCTATCCTAACGGGCATAGCACATCGTATTCGTACGATTCTGTTGGTAACCGAACGCTGATTATCGACAACGGGTTGAATCTAGACTATGAGCCCAATGTGATTAACGAATACACCGTAGTTGGCGGGGCGCTGTTCGGCTATGACGCTGATGCGAACCTCATCGGTGTAACTGCCTCTCAGGGCATTACGACATACGAGTACGACCCTGAAAATCGATTAGTGGCTGTCCTAACACCGACCGACGGCAATTGGCAGTACGTATACGATGCTTTGGGCAACCGAGTCGCAGAGGTGCTGAATGGAACGACTAATCGCTACTACTTAATTGACCCTGTTGGGCCGGCCGAGCCGGCATGTGAATATGGCCAGGACGGTGGACTGGTCGCCCGCTACGATTTTGCACGGCGGCTAGTTGCGCGCACGGACAGCGGTGATCAGGCGGCATTTTATTTGTTCGACGGCCTAGGAAACACGGCGAACTTGACTGGTAACGGTGGTAGCGTTCTTAACAGCTACGACTACGACGCTTTCGGATCCTCATTGACCTCGATCGAGACAGTTGAGAATCAATTTCGATTCGGTGGAGCGTTGGGCGTGGAGGAAGACGACACGGAGCTCTTGCACATGCAGAATCGCTATTACTCGAGTACTACAGGGAGGTTCGTCAGCCCGGACCCGATCGGACTGTTTGCGGGCGACATGAACACCTTTTGCTACGTCGGTAACAATCCCGTGAACGCTACTGATGCATCTGGACTTGGTGAGGAGTACGGGCAGAGTTATGACCCCTTCGCAACGTTTGTTACGCCGGACAGTCCTCAGCAGCTTTTTATCAACAACTATGGCCCGTATGTAGGCGGGCGGAGATGCGGTTCCGGCGTCGTCGATACTCTTAAGATGTATGGGGTCAATGTGGCTCGGGCCGAGCTGGCGAAGGATCTGGGACCGAACCTTGTTAGGGCCGGGTACTTCCCTGTGTCGGATACTGCAGACCAGTTCATGGACGTGATTATTTACCAGCCTCGCGGCGCACGCGGGCCTGGCCACGCCGAGTTCATTGGGCAGGGAACGATTTCTTCAGATTTTATCCAGAACTCGCACGGTTCAACGTGGGGAAGGTACGGGACCTTCCAGCGATACAGATTGTTTGCACCGCTGGTAAGCCCTCCCCCGATTCCCGACCTGCCGCCCCTCAATCCCCAAACTGTGACCAACGTAACATCCTTCGACCCGAACGACCTTATCGGCCCGATGGGCTATGCACGACAGAACTACGTTGTCGATAGCGGGGTGTTCGCGTATGAGATACTTTTTCAGAACCAGACCAACGCAACGGCGCCGGCACAGACGGTCTCGATCTCCGATCCGCTCTCAAGCAATCTCGACTGGACCACGTTTCAGCTCAGCGACATCGCGTTTGGTGGCCAGTTCATCCCCATTCCGCCCAACACGCAGCAATTCCAAACCAACGTCGCCGCGTCTTTTGAAGGGGTCAGTTTTCAGGTGCAAGTCGCAGCCGGCATCCAATTGGCCAACGGCGAGGTCTTTGCCGATTTCGCCTCAATCGACCCGGCGACCGGCCTGCCGCCGCCGGTGAATGTCGGCTTCCTCCCACCCGAAGATGGCACCGGGCGCGGCAGCGGGCACGTCTCTTACACAATCCGGCCGAAGCCGGACCTGCCCAACGGCACCCAGATCGCCAATGTCGCTTACGTCCAATTTGACCAGAACCCGGTGATCGCCACCGACCAGGTGAACGATGATGATCCCTCTGAAGGCATCGACACCAACAAGATGGCTATTGTCACCATTAATGACGTGGCACCCACCAGCGCAGTCTCGCCGCTGCCCACCGCGGAGACAACCACCAATTTTGTAGTTGCATGGTCCGGTTCGGATCTCGGCTCGGGAATTGCGAGCTACGACATCTTTGTCTCAACGAATAGTGGCCCCTGGAACTTATGGCTGGCGGCGACTGCCAACACCAGCGCGCAGTTTAGCGGGGCTGTGGGGAACACCTACAGCTTCTACAGCGTGGCCACAGACAACGTCGGCAACCGGGAGGCCGATCATGCGACGGCGGATGCCACCACAACGGTCATCGGGCCAAACGCAACGGTGGTACTGGGCGGCAACGTGTGGTACTACCCCACCAACTACCCGGCCAGCCAACCTTCGAGCGACGGTGTGGGAGGGGTCAGCGTTACTCTGAGCGGCGGCCTCACTACAAATGAGATCAGCGGCAGCGACGGCAGCTATAGTTTCTCGGGCCTGTCCGTCGGCCAGGATTATGAGGTCAGTGTGGCCAAGTCCGACGATACGCCCGTGGCCAACGGAGTGACTACCCTGGATATCGCGCTGATTCGGCGGCAGATCCTTGGCCTGGCGCCCTTGGATTCGCCCTACAAGTTGTTGGCGGCCGACGTGAATGCTTCGGGGACGGTGGACACGCTCGACATCGCCTTGATTCGCCGGTTGGTTCTGGGTTTGACCAACACATTCCCAGTGGGCTTGTGGCGTTTTGTGCCGGCGGATTACGTGTTCCCGGACCCCTCAAATCCGTGGGATGCGCCTACCAACCGGTGGTACACGAACCTGGTGGCGGGCATGACGGGACAGGATTATGTGGCGATCAAGCTTGGGGACGTGAACAATTCCTGGGTCAGTCCCGTGCCGACTCCGCAAGTGAGGCTGGGCGACGGAGGCGAGACAAAAACAGAAATTGGGAAAGCAGAAAGCAGAAATCTGGCTCCGCAAGTGAGGCTCGGCAATGGAACTGGGGCGGGGGCAACGGCGGAGCCGGACATCTCCGCGGTGCGGTTTGAGGCGGGCGGTCAGGTGGTCCAGACGGGGGAGAAGGTGGCCGTTCCGGTAAGTGTGAGTGGATTCCACCATGCCACCACTGCCCAGTTTACACTGGGCTGGGATCCGAGCGTGTTGCGGTATGCCGGCGTCGGGGAATTCAGGTTGCGCGGCTTGGGGGAGGATAATTTTGGGACTGCTTTTGCGGAGAGCGGCAAGCTCGCTGTTTCGTGGGACGATCCGGCGGGCACGGGGCTGAACGTGGCCGACAGCGCGGCGCTATTCACGGTCTATTTTGATGCCATCGGCGCAGCAGGCAGTGTGTCGCCTGTGGCCTTCGGAGACTCGCCGACGGCGCGGGAGGCGAGCGTCGGCCTTGTCCCACGTGCCTTCGCCAGTGGGGATGGGCAGGTTATTGTGATGGGAGAGAGGCTGGTGATCTCGTGCGGCGGGGATGCGGCCAAGGGCACGTTCTGCATCTCGGTGCCGAGCCTCAGGGACAGGCGCTACATCCTGGAGGCTGCCGATTCGTTGTCCGGGGCCAATTGGCGGGCCGTGGGGGCCGTGGATGGCGACGGGTCGGTGAAAGCCCTGCGCGACCCGAATGCCACAACCCAACAGCGCTTTTACCGGGTGCGCGTTGAATGATCCGTGGGGATTCTTCTCGACAACGGCTTTGCCCCATGATGAAATCACAAAGATAGCCAGTTGAACGTCGGAATCCGCATTCATTTTTCAGGGTGTGCGGGTTTCCTGACGCTCCGTTTCGGAAGCCACCGGGTATGAAATTGGCGGTTAAAATTGCAGGATCGGCCTCGGCTCTGCGGGTATCGACTACGCGCCATTACGGAGGTCTGTAAACTCTC
>Ga0326727_10008620_pt1 | contig 25720 bp, 24 predicted proteins | sample MB2enrmetagenome_FD_207643 | JGI IMG/M metagenome (GOLD analysis project Ga0326727, IMG submission 207643) | Lab enriched peat soil microbial communities from McLean, Ithaca, NY, United States - MB29MY | ecosystem: Environmental > Terrestrial > Soil > Wetlands > Peat | place: USA: New York...
CGAGCAGAGATTCAAATTGGCCGGCATCGCGCGCGGGCGGAGCGGCGCCCAGATGGTTGGTCAGGCCGGATTCCAGCAGGAATTTGGAAACCGGATCGGATTGCGCTCGCACCTTCTGCACGAAGGTCCCGGCGTCCTGAATTTCCCCCGGCTCAAATTTCGCGAAACCGGGGACTTTGTCGAAATAGCCGACATTGCCGAAAGTTCGGAAATACCAGGGCAAGGGCCAATAATCATCGCCGGGGGCGATAACGCTGATGTACACCCCGCGTCCGTTGGGCGAGGCCTGCGCCACCGCCTCCACCTCATCCACCAGATCGAGCAAGCCGGGCGAAGTTTGGGCATAGACCCAGGGATTGCAGGGGTCGGCGGCGTATTTCATGTTGACGGATGACTGCCAGGCCTGGACGGCAAGTTGGGCCATGCCCGTCAATAATACCAATCCTGCGGCGATTTTGAGCCGCGTTGACGGCAGCCGCTCCGCCAGCGCAGCCACACCCACTCCGGCGAGCAGGATAATCCCGTGCCAGAAACCGAGGGCGCTCCAGGGAGTTTTGTAGGGGAGCGCGGTGTAAATCAAGGCGAGAATGGCCGTGTAGAAAACGAGGAAGCGGACGAAAGCGCGACTGGCTCCGGGCAACCCCCGGCGGGCGAAGGCGGCGATTCCCCCGCAAACGGCAAGCAGCAGAATGGGGGCTTCGCTCCAGATTGGCCCGCCGTCGCGATGGAAGAAGAGCAGGCGCTCCCAATAAAAGCCCCATCCATAAATGTGGGGCGAGGCGCCCTTGGCGCGCCGGAACCAGACGAGATAGGTCCGCGCGGCGTCGAGCGGTCCAGCGGAATTGGAAAAGAAAGAGGAGAAAAGAACCACGGCCACAAGCATCCAGACCAGGCCCGCGGCCGCGAGGTGCGTGGCGCAAAAAAGGCCCTTTTTCTCCGGCGGCGCCGGCGCGGGAAGAGGAACCAGTTCGTTAAGGAGCAATGCGCCCATGATCGCGGCGATATTGAAGACGAAGGTTTCCTTGGTCGCCTGGCTCAAGCCGATGGCCGCGCCGGCCAACAGAATCCAGGCGATTTTTCCCGATTGGCTGTAACGCCATCCCGCCGCCAGGATAAGAAAGAGGAAGAAAACGAACAGGCTTTCGTGAATGTAGTCGCGGCTGTAATAGACAAGGGCGGGCGACAGCGCGGTGAGAAAGGCTGCGGCCAGGGTGGCGTTGCGGCCCAAACCGTCGGACACCAGGAAGAGCAGCAGAACAAGGCCGACGCCGAAAAGAACGGTGAGGGAGCGGAGCCGGGATTCGGTGAAATGGGCGAAATCGCCCGCCAGCGTCAATTTCTCCCAGAGCAGGGTGGAATAGGCGAGAGTGGGACCGTGGAATTCATTTGGGTCGTAACGGTAGCCGGAGCCATCCCACAGGTCGCGGAATTTGAGGGCGTTGTTGGCCTCGTCGTTGTGCATGGGCCGGCTGTCCAGCGCCACGGAGCGCAAGCCCAGGGCGAGCAGCGCCGCCAGTAACATCCACAACGCGAGGCCTTTGGTCATTTGGCCGGCCGACCGTGAACCTCCACTTCCGTGCATTCGTTGTAGCGGGCCGCGCTGCTGCCGTTGGAGTAGAGGCGAACGTAGCGGGCTTTGGCCCCGTGTGCGTCAATCAATTTGCCTTCGTTGGTCTCGAAATACTCCTTGTCCGTGCCCGCGCCCAGACCGTCGAGGTTCTCGTTGTCGTTATTGAAAAGAGTGCGCACGTTGTCGGCGGGGGTGAAAGCGGGGCCGTCGGCGATTTGCACCACCACGCCGCGATAAATCTTCTGCGTGTTGTGCGCGTGCCAGACGACGATGGCGAAAATCTCCTGCGGCTGTTCCAGGTCAATTTGCACCCACTGGCTGCCGCGGGTGAGGAGGACGACATTTTCCTCGGTGGCTTCCTTTTCGCCGTCCGTGATCTTGGCGAGGTCTGCCGGCGTGGCGTTGGTGGCGCTGCTGGTGACTTTTTTGTGCAAGGCGACGTTGGTCACTCCCGCCGGCGCGAGGAAGGGCGGGCGGGGGGTCTTGCTGAGAGGCTCGACGTTGGGCGGCAGTTCCTTGTTGGACGGCGTGCCGATGAAAGCCGGGGAGGGAAGTTTGATGTTGAGCGGGACAAGATCCTGTGCGCGGCATGAAATCCCACCGAGCAGGACAACTCCCAGGGTCAAATATCGCAACGGACGGTCGCGGCGAAGGCGGCGAAAACTCTCGATCATAAGTTCATTAGAGCGCAAAGGTCGTCGGTTGCCAAGCCTGATTGCGCGGACGCGGGGCGCGGAACAGAATCCTCAGCAGAGCGGAACTCCCGCGACGCACTGGAATAATTTTCACTTTAACGAACTTCAAAGCACGGCTTGTCATGGTCAGGTTCACAAGGTAGCATGATGCCGATGACTGCGGTTTCCAAAGCACTGGTCGAGATCGTGGACGCGCTGCCGGAGGAGAAGGCGCGCGAAGTCGTGGATTTTGCCCTATATCTCCAGCAGCAATCTGGCGATATGGAATGGGAACGCATCCTGAACGACCCTCGGTCCCGTCCGAAGTTGGACGCCTTTGTCAAGGCGGCTTTGCAGGATGGTACCGCCGAGCCGCTGGACCATTCCAAATTGTGATCTCCAAAGTCCGGCCATCTTTCTGGCGTGCCTACGCTCATTTGTCCCCAGCAGTCCAAGAACGCGCGAGAATGTGCTGGAAACTCTTTGATCGCGATCCGGGTCATCCCTCGCTGCGGTTTAAAAAACTGCAGGGACGTGATGATATTTGGTCGGTGCGTGTCAACGAGCAATATCGGGCTGTGGGCGTGCGCTCCGGCGACACAATACAATGGATATGGATAGGCAATCACAATGAATTTGACAGTCTCTTTTCGTAAGTTGCATCGCGTCGAAATGGCGGCAGGAAGAGTTCCGGAGGATTGATTCCAGGCGGCTGATCGAGGGGGCCGACCGCGACAAGCGAGGGCGCATTTCCCCGGAAAAAAATCCTCCATTGGTTTTGCCAATGGGGGAAACAGTTTTATCAATTCACGCTTTTCCGGAGAACATGGCATGGTTGCGCCATGACAACATCCAAGCCAAAATCTCCCCCGGCGGCGCGCCGCCGCAAATTCATTCTTGCCGGAATCCTGGCGTTGCTGGCGGTGCCGGCCTGCTTGCCGGCGCGGCCCTATCGTCCGGTTCAGCCGATTCCGCCGGGCATCGTGGACATGCACTGCCACATCGCCGGGATTGGCGCGGGCGGGAGCGGCTGTTTTGTCTCGGAGAAAATGCGGGACAACTGGCGTTTCGATATTTATCTGCGCAGTTTCGGCGTGTCGCGCCAGGAGTTGGAGGAGAAAGGCGACAGGCTGGTGGCCGACCGGATTTCCGAATCGCTCGGGCAAAGCCGTTATGTGAGCAAAGCCGTGCTGCTGGCGCTGGACGGCGTGGTCGGGGCGGATGGACGCCTGGACACCAACCGCACGGAGGTCTATGTGCCGGACGAGTTCGTGGCGGAAATGGCGGCGCGGCACACCAATCTTCTGTTCGGGGCGTCCATCAATCCCTATCGCGCGGACGCGCTGGAGCGGCTGGATTGGGCCAAGGCGCATGGCGCGGTGCTGGTCAAATGGATTCCGCCCATCATGGAAATCAACCCCGACGACCCAAAGCTGGTCCTGTTTTACAAGAAGATGGCCGCGCTGAACCTGCCTTTGCTCTCGCACACGGGCAAAGAGGGATCTTTTTCCCGCGCCACCGAAGAGCTGGGCGACCCGGAAAAACTCCGGTTGCCGTTGAGTCTTGGCGTGACGGTCATTGCCGCGCATATCGCGGCGGCGGAAAAATACCAGGGCGAGCGCGGGCCGGACCGGCTGGCGAAGTTGATGGGCGAATATCCCAATCTTTACACCGACATTTCGGCGCTGACGCAGGTCAACCGGCTGGGCGCCTTGAAAGAGGCGTTGACCAGGCCGGAGTTTTCCGGGCGGCTGGTTTATGGCACCGATTTTCCGCTGATCAACACGCTGATGGTTTCCCCGTGGTATTCGCTTCGGCTCTCGCTCCGGGAAAAGTTTTCCATCTGGCGGGTAAAGAATCCGTGGGACCGGGACGTGTTGATGAAGCACGACCTGGGTGTGCCGACGGAGACATTCGAGCGTCCGGCAAAGATGTTGGCCCCGGCAAAATAAGGGTGGGCGGCGGCAAAACACGGGGTTGCTTGGTGTGGCAGTTCCTGCTTAATTGGTCCCGTCCGACGCTCTGGAAAAGTGGTTAATGATCGGAATTGCGTTCATCGCATCATTGGCAAATTGGGAAAAAGTATGGTGACCTTTCCCAATTAAGTTCGTAACATACAAATACAAATATCAAGGACTGACACCTGCCTGACCGGCCGAAAGCTTGGTGGTCAGCGTGTATTCATGGTAGCTTCCACCCACGCTGTTGTCCACGCCGTATTGATACGTCACCGGCGACACCGCCGTGCCGCCGACTCCTTGCACCCGGCCATCGCTGTAGTTTGTGGTAATGCTCGTCCCGCCATCGGGATTGACCGTGGTGGTAACGAGTTGCGAACCGGAATTTATCATCGCATACGACGTGGCCGTCACCCCGCCCAGCGCATTGGTTTGCCGCACCGGCCGTCCCAGATAATCATACGCGGTCCGGCTGTTGGTGATGCTCGCGCTCGCCCCGGCGCTGACCGCCTGCAAAACCCGGCCCGCCCCGTCCAGCGTCTGCGTCGTGGTGACGCTGGAGGAGCCGCGCAGAATCGTGGTTGCAAACGGCCTTTTCAAATCATCATAGCTGTATTCGGTCACGACCTCATCTCCCCGTCAGCCGGCTCATCCGGTCAAAAAGTGCAAATATCAAGGACTGACACCTGCTCTGGTTGTGCGGAGGTTCATTTCTTACCAACCACAGAAAGATCACGCATCTTGTAATGCGTTCGAAGGTAATTGAATTCACCTGCGGCGTCATACCGAGAATTGATGCCTTGAATCCCCCTAAACCCGCTCACCAAACGCGGCGTTCCATCATTCCATCGTATCGGCCATGCCCTGTTCACTGTACCATTGGTATTGCGATCTGTCCCCATAGTTACCCAACCGCCGAATTCTACGCGCCATCCATCATCTGGCAAACTCTCTGGAACTTCAAATATTACCCGCATCAACAGAACTAATTTGCGATCGTTCATAAACTCATTGCTGGTTGCCCTTTGAAACTCTCCAGACTCGCTTCCTTCCATTTGGTAGTCGAATAGCGCTCGCTCGACTGACCGTGGATCCACTTGTTGAATCCACCTAGCAACCGAAATAAGACGGTCCCAGTTTGTATATGATAACCCCTTTGCCGGACGGTCTCTTACGGAATGCCATTCCTCTATTGGAGCCATCAACTCGGAGAGTTTCTTGCCGTCCACCGTATTTGTTTGCTGGCCCAAAACCGCTGGTGAAATCAGACAGCTTAAAAGCATCCATGGAAAATAGTTCAACACCAAAATGCGTATTCTATTGAGATCCATATTGAAAGGTTCCATAAAGGGGTCAGTTAATGGTATTGTCATATTCTAGGCCGGCTTGCCTTGCCGGTGCAGAAGCCAGGCCAGATAACCGCGACTGCCCATCCGCAGACGCTCCGCTACCCAGGCCAGCGGCATGGTCGTCTCCGCCCGGACCGACGCCGCCAGTTTCACCTTGGCTGCATCGCCCTTGCGCCGCGCGGCCAAATCCTGCTCCGTCCATCCCATCGCCTTAAGTCTCCCTTTCACCATTCTTTCCGCTCGATCCGCCACCGCTTCCTGCACCGCTTCTCCGTAGTGGCTGGTCCCAGGACTCCGGGTAACCTGCTCCAGCAATTCGCTCCTAAACTCCTCCCCGCCCAGGCACCAGCCCCGCTCCACCGATTTGAATTCTCCCGTCAAATCTTCCTGCCGGCGGCGCTCCATGCCCTCGCCCAACGCCCGCCGCCCCGCCGCGCTATCCTTGGCAATCCTCCACTCGCCCAGTAACCGGTCCACTCTCAGCCAGGGCGGACGCCGGCGCGGGCCGGCCAGATACAGCGGGTAGCTGCTCCACCGGAAAGCCTCCAGCGGTTGAGCGGCTTCGATCAACTTGGCCCGGACCGGATTCAGATGCACGTAATCGCAAACCGTTTTCAGATAGCCATCCCCGCTACCGTCCACCACCAGCGCCTTGTAGCGCCCGCTGAACAAATGCCCGAACTGACGCCGCCTCCGGTTGAACCGGGCGGTGTAGGTCCCCAGCAGCCATTTCATGCCGGCGACCAGCGTGGGTTGGGGCGTTTCGATCACCAGATGAAAATGGTTGCGCATCAGGCAGTAGGCATGGACCTGCCAGTGGGCCTTCCGGCAGGCTTCCTCCAGCGTGCGAAGAAAAAGTTCGTAATCCTGTTCCCCGTTGAAAACCGGTTCGCGCCGGTCGCCGCGGCTCATCACATGATACACCGCCCCGGGATACTCGATTCGCAGTTTGCGCGCCACGACGGACAGAATACCCAAGCAGGACATCGGCGTCAAGCCCTATATGACAATACCATTAACTGACCCCTTTGTGACCCCTTTGAGGGCTGAAATGCGTCCGGCGGCAGAACACGGGGTTACTTGGTGTGGCAGTGCTTGCGGAAGGCCTGGAGGTTCTCAGGATGGGTTCGCCAGAAGCGAACCAGTTTGGTGAGAATCTGCAGGGTCTCCGGCTTGAGATGGTGCTCGATGGCCTCCACTTCCTCCATGACCGTGGCCGGACTCAAGCCGAGAAGCTCCAACAATTCGGTCAGGGTTTTGTGGCGTACTTTGATGTGGCTGGCCACGGCCTGTCCCTGCGGGGTGAGGGTGAATCCGCGGTATCTTTCGTAATTGACGAAGCCCCGGGCGGCGAGGCGGCGCACCATGTTGGAGACGGCGGATTTGCTCAAGCCCAGCGAATCGGCGATGTCGGTGACGCGGGCATAGCCCTTGCGGTCCACCAGTTCCTGAATGCGCTCCAGGTGGTCTTCGGTGGACACCGAGCGGACGGGCGCGGCGGCGCGCTCCGTGCTGTGTATTGCTTTCACGTCTGTTTGCATAGCAAAGCGCGCGGCTCAAGGCGAGCTTTTCCCGCCGGGCGGCGTTGGCGTTTCATAAATTTATTATGCACAATACATTTTATTTGCGTTAATAGTTCGTGTGCGTTAAGAGTGGAATGTGAATGAAAAGAACGAAAGCCGGCTCCCGGCGACCGGCGGCAGCCGGGCAAGCTGAATGGAGACTCCGCCACCCATGAATTCGCGTCCGGCGGAGGGTGAGGAGGGCGCTGCGGCGCGGCCCGGGCATGTGTCGCTGGAGGGGATGCACGGGACGGTGGCGCTGCCTTCGCGCCAGGCCGGTTTCTGGCAGAACTGGCGGGCCTTTGTCGGGCCGGCGCTGCTCATCAGCGTGGGTTACATGGATCCGGGCAATTGGGGCACCGATCTGCAAGGCGGGGCGCAATTCAAATTTGGGCTTCTCTGGGTGGTGGGACTGGCCAGCCTGATGGCCATCTTCATGCAGGTCATTTCCGCCCGTCTGGGCGTGGTGACGGGCAAGGACCTGGCGCAGTGTTGCCGGGACTGGTATCCGCGCTGGACGCGCTGGCCCAACTGGCTGTTCTGCGAGATGGCCATCGGCGCGTGCGATTTGGCGGAGGTGCTTGGCAGCGCCGTGGCCATCAACATCATGTTCCATATTCCGTTGTTCTGGGCGGTCATCATCACAGGATTGGACGTCCTGCTGCTTCTGGGCCTGCAACGGTTTGGCATCCGCACCATCGAGGCCATCGTGCTGGTGCTCATTGCCACGATTGGCGTCTGTTATTACATTGAGATATTCATACTCCCTCAGATTCACCCCCCGTTTCGCGAGATGGGGCATGGCTTGTTTGTGCCCGGCCTGGCGCAGGCCGGGATGCTTTACCTTGCCATCGGCATCATTGGGGCCACGGTGATGCCCCACAATCTCTACTTGCACTCCGCCCTGGTGCAAAGCCGCAAGCTGCAAAAACAGGAGGCGTCCATCGCCACCGCCATTCGCTTCAACACCATTGATTCCGTCACGGCCCTGTCGGTGGCGTTCTTCGTCAACGCGGCCATCATGGTGCTGGCGGCGATGGTGTTTTATGGGAGGAGCAGCGTCACCGTGGCGGGCGGGCAGGTGGTCAATTTCAGTTCCGACAGCGATTGGATTCGCATCGCCTACCTGACGCTGGCGCCGTTGATGGGGACGGCGGTGGCCAGCACGTTGTTCGTGGTCGCCTTGCTGGCCAGCGGACAGAGCAGCACCATCACGGGCACGCTGGCCGGGCAGGTGGTGATGGAAGGATTCATGCGCTGGAGAATCCGGCCGTGGCTGCGCCGGATCATTACGCGCACGCTGGCCATCATCCCGGCCGTCATCATTATCGGATTGCGGGGCGACAGCAGCGTGACGGACTTGGTGAACCTGAGCCAGGTGGTGCTGGCGCTGCAACTGCCGTTCGCCATGTTTCCGTTGCTCCATTTCACCAGTTCGCGGGCGCGCATGGGCGCATGGAAGAACGGCTGGTTCCTCACCCTCACCGGCTGGGGCAGCGCCATTCTCATTACGGCGATGGACATCTGGGGATTGCCCGATTCCCTGAAATCCGCCTGGCAAATCATCATAGGCAAGTGACAGGCTGCCCTCCGCGCGGGGTGAGACTCCGTCGAGCCGCGACTCAGTCCCAGGGACGGCATCATTGCAGCCCTCAAACCGACAGACCATCGAAGTCCGGCAGGAGACGCCAACCACCAAAGATGGTGCATTGTGCCAGCGAATCCCCCATATATGGGAGGTTCCTTGGAAGCGATCTATTCTGTGGGCAACGCCGAATCCCAAGCAAAATGGTATGGTCATGGGGTGATGGAGTGAGGGTTGTGGCAATTCAAAGAATTACTTGATTTGGCTTGATTGGGCCTGATTGACCCGTGATTGGAAAAGCCTGGATTTCGCCAATATTTTTTTATTTTTTTTTACCTTCATTCACCTTCATTTACCTTCATTGACCTTGATTGACCTTCATTGGTGAAGGTTCCGAAAGGGGGTTTGGAGGTGATTTTCGCAGTCCCGCCCTGCCAGTGGTCACCAACGCATTGCCCCGCCCCGGCCTGGCGGAGGGGAAATTGACGGTGCCTACGTTTCTCATGCGTGAAGATTTAATCATAGGTTCTAATTTTTGTCAAGGGAGGATTGAAAGAAATGCAGAATGCAGAATGCAGAATGCAGAATGCAGAAGGCAGAAGGCAGAAGGCAGAAGGCAGAATGCAGAAGGCAGAATGCAGAAGGCAGAAGGCAAAAGGCAGAAGGCAAAAGGCAGAATGCAGAAGGCAGAATGCAGAATGAACACAGCGCGGCCCGCCGCAATCAAAAAATGTTGGATTGAGCGCCGGTCGGATATAAATTCAGGCGGACATGGACAATTCCAAAAACCGCTATGATTGACATTGAAAAGTTTGTCAAGGAGCAAATCGCCGTCTTTCAGGCCAACGAAGCCCTGGAAAAACGCTTGGAAAATCGGGAGCGGCGACCCGGGCGGGGCAAGGAGGGCGACCTGTTTTATGGCCCATACTTGATCATTTCCCGCGAGAAGGGCGCCGGCGGAAATGCCGTTGCCCGGCTGGTTGGACAACGACTGGGCTGGCAGGTGTTCGATAACGAAATGGTGGATGAAGTCGCAAAACAGGCGCACGTTCGCCGCCAGTTAATTGAAAGTCTGGATGAGCGCGATAAGAAGACGATCCAAGCCATCGTCGGCCAATTGCTGAAGCCCGAGGAGATTGACACAGCGGACTACCTTGGCTACTTGAAGCAAGTTGTACTCACGCTGGGTCATCAGGGGAACGTGGTCATCGTCGGTCGCGGAGCACGGTTCATTTTGCCCAGCCAGTTCGGTTTGTCTGTGCGGATGGTTGCACCGATTGAGATGCGCATCCGACGGTTTGCCGACAAGGCGAATTTGAGTCTGGCTGCGGCCCGGATGGAGGTCCAAAAAACCGATCGCGAGCGAGTGAAGCTGATCCGCCGCCATTTTGGCCGCGATGTGACTGACCCTTTGAGCCACGATTTGATGATCAACACAGCGGCGATCAGCCTCGAAGAGGCAGCAGAGGTGATCCTGGCGGCACTGAGGGAAAAGCTGGGTGTGCGGATCAGAGAGAACGCCTAAATATAAAAAGAATTGAGTCAGGGCTAGACGGAGTCCCGCCCTGCCGGGTTGGGCAGGTTCGAGCCGCCGGGCCGCCGTTCCTATATGTCAATAGGAGAAGAGGGAGAAGCCGAGGAGGTCGGAAACCTGGTCGAGTTGCAACAGGTAGCCGGGCATGGCGTCCACCGGCACCGAATCGGCCAGCGCGTCGTATTCGAGTTCCAGCAGTGCTTTTGCGCCGGAACGCGCCACGGTTTTGTGGAAATGAAAGGCCGGATTGTTGACGGCCCAGGCGCCCGGAACAGCCGGGTTGGAAAGAGGCAGGGTGATTTCAGCCCGGAACACCTGGTGGTCCGGGTAGTCCAAGCCCAGCGGCATGGCGCGAAATGAAATGAGGGGCTTCTTCACCGCGCGGTCAACATTGAACGAATATAACCGGCACACATACCCCGGCCCGGTGGGCAGGGGGCTCCAGAAGTTGGCGATTCTGTAATAATCTGTCACCACGATTTGGTTGGCTTTTTCATCATCGGTGTGCTCCAGCGGAGCCGTGCGGGTGATGCCGGGATAAAGGGCGGCGAAGGCATTCAAGTTGTCGTTCTCCATCTCGGACTGTGGCGTGGCGGCCAGCCGCCGCCTCATGGCGTCAGCGTCGGCCCCGTCGGCGATGGTGACGATTTTCAGGTCGGTGGGAAGGGTAAGGATTCGCACGACGACATATTCCAGCACGGTGGTTTTGGGCTGGACCGGGCAATCGTGAATGACGGCCAGGCCGGAGGCCTTGGGATCCAGGACCAGGCCGCGGCCGTAACTGGGCCAGGAGCGCGCGGCCAGCGGACCGCGCTCAAAACCGGCCGTCGGGTCGAGAAAGTAATTCTGGCCGTCCACCGTGATTCGCACGATGGCGTGGTTGAAGGCTGCGGGCGTGGGTTGCCAGTCCTCGATGGTGTTGCGCCAGGCGGTGGAAACCAGGACCGGAAAGGCCTCGATGCCGAGGGCGCGCAGAACGGTGACGCAGAGCATGGTCTTGTCCTTGCAATCGCCGAAGCGCCGCGCAAAAACCAGGGAGGGATCGGCGGGGGTGAATGCTTCGGCCCCGGTTTCGATTCCCTGGTAGCGCACTTCGTCCTGCACGAAGCGCAGGACGGCCAGGACCCGGTCTTCGGCGGCGGGGAGAGTCTTCCATTCTTTGATCTGGCGGGCCAATTCCGGGGAAAACGGGGTGGAGTTGGTGAAGATGGTCAGTTCCCATTTGATGACATCCTGCCATTTCTGATACTCGCTCCATTGCACCCAGGGCAGGGGGTCGTACCACGCTGGCAGGGAGTCCTCCAGTTTGAGTCCCGGCACTTTTTTGCAATCCCAAGTGAATTCGGTCATGCCATCCTTTTTGATGATGACCGGCTTGAAGTCGGCGCCGTGGTTCTTGAGGTAAAGAGGCCGGCCATCCGGCCAGAGCAGGCGGGTGGCCAGATGCTCGACCGGCTCATGCTCCCGCAAGGGGGCGGCGTCCGATATTCTGCCGTTTTCGGCCGGATCGTCCCCCCGGATGGTGAAGGCATAATCCACAATGTCTCCGGCCCGCACATCGTCCAGGAGGAGGAGCGCCCTTTTTTCGCCGGTGAAGAGGTACTCGTCCAAGGCGCGCTCCGGTTCGATGACCTTGACACTTGCCAGGTTGAGTTTGCCGATGGAATTGGCGCCGCGCCAGATTTTCACCCAGTGAAGGGCCAATGATTGGCGGCCCGGGCTGAAATCCACCGAAATTTGGGAGCCGTGTTGCACTCCCTCTCCGGTCAACAACTGGCGCGCTTCGTGATGGAAGGTTTCCTGCGTCCGCGCGTTGATCTGGATATCGCGCAACAAAAGGCGGGATCCGCCCGATGCCATATCCTCCAACCGGGTCAGCCGCTGGAAGGTCAGCAGAGTGATCCAAGGCGGCGCCGGAGCCTCGGTCACGCCCGGTTCAGCCCGCGCGGCCATGACCAACAAGGAAAAGGCCGCCAGAAGAAGCCGGCGCCCTTGGCCGTGGCGCCTTGAATCCGGCTTCCGGCGAATTTCCAACCGCGAAATGTGCGGGCCTGCATTCAAACGATTAGGCAACTTCCTTGGGACTCGTGACGTTGTGGAAAGATAGCATTTTGCAAAGATAGCATTTCGCCGCCCAATTGGAAAGGAGCGACTGCGGCGGCTTGTCATGGGTCAAAAGCTGTGAAAGAATTGAGAACGGCCAATATTCGCGGTTCCTCGCTGTTTTCGGTGGAATCGCCATGTCCACGGCTTCCCCCAATCCGCAGGCCCATTTCGCACGCTCTGCGCTCTCGGCGGCCTCTGCGCGAGAGTCTTTGCCCGCATCGACAAGGTTTCCCCTTTACTCCGGCAGGCCATTGACGATCCTCGTGATCCCGTCCTTGATCCTTTCCACTCCGAAGTTCAGGACAAGCCCGACTTGGAGCTTGGCCAGAACCAAGTGAGTGCGAAGTTGCTTGGCATGAACCGGGTGGTTCTTCTCCACCGATTTAAGCTCCACGATCACCAGATTTTCCACCAACAGGTCAGCTCGAAACCCCTCATCAAATCTCACACCTTCGTATTCCACGGGAATCGGGACTTGGCGTCGCACCTGCAGCCCGCGTCGTTGCAGTTCGAAAGCCAACGCCACTTCGTACGCCGTTTCCAACAAACCCGGCCCAAGCTGCGTATGAACTCGGTAGGCGGCATCAACGATTTGTGCGGTGATTTCGTTTGGCTTCATGGCTCGCGCAGAGTCGCAGAGATCGCAAAGGGCCGAGGTTCAGGCCCCAAAAGCAGCACAAAAAGTAGCATAGACCCAAAACCGAACCCAAAATACTTGCAAAAGTCCTGTGCGTCTGGAAAGGCATTTCGACCGGCTTGCAATTCCATCGAATGTCATTTAATTATCCATACATGACAACGTTGATTTGCAGCATACCCGAAAAACTCGATGCGAGTTTGGAAAGACTGGCGCAGCGGGCCAAGCTGCCCAAAGGCAAGTTTGTTCGCAAATCATTGGAGCAGGCCGTCCGCAAGGCCCCACCCAGCGGCTCCGCTTTCAACCTCGTCAGCAACCTGTGCGGTTCATTGAGCGGACCATCGGACCTTGCCACGAACCTGAAATATCTGGAGGGGTTGGGTGCCTCAGGAACGGGTTATATTTCTCGATAATTGCGGAAGGCGCCACTTTGGAGAAGCTCGTTCAGTGATACGCAAACGTGCCGATGTCCCTCGCCGACGCCTGTCTTGTCCGGTTGGCAAAATTGCATCCGCAGGCGGTGGTGTTCACCCTGGACCACGACTTTCAGATTTACCGCCTGGACGGACGACAACCGATTCCACTTCTCGCGCCTTAGCCTGCAATGAGGAATCCGGTTTGCTCTGAATCCCGCGGCTCGTTCCCGCCTGTCCTCCTTCGCCAAGCCTGCGGCGGGACACGCCGCCCCGACAAGTGCCTGGCCGTGTCGTCATTGTCCCCCGGATTGCGCCCCGGCTGCCCTCGCAACACTGTGGACAATGCCGCCACCACCAGGAACCGCCGCCCCAAGTGCTTCACCCCGTTTTTCTTCGACATTCCCGCCCGACTCCGTAATCATCCCGTCATGCGAATCTACGTGGTTTGGCTGACGGCATGGCTCCTTCTGGGCACCCATCTCGCCCAAGCCCAATTCGCCTACTTCACCAACGGCAGTGCAATCAGCATCACCGGCTATTCCGGCCTCGGCGGCGCCGTCACCATTTCCAACTTCGTGACTAGCATCGGAGCCAATGCGTTCTACGATTGCGCAAGCTTGGACAGCGTCATCATCCCCAACAGTGTCACGAGTATCGGAGCCAATGCGTTCTATCTATGCAGCGGTTTGAGCGATGTCCCTATCCCCACCTGCGTCACCAACATTGGAGACTATGCGTTCGGGGATTGCACCAGCCTCACAAACATTATCATCCCAGACAGCGTTACCAGCATCGGTGACGGTGCGTTCTCCAGTTGCGGACTCACAAGCCTCACGATTCCCACCAGCGTCACCAGCATCGGAGACGACGCGTTCGGGAATTGCTGGAGCATGTCAGCCATAAACGTAGATACCAACAATCCCGCCTACATGAGCATCGGAGGAGCCCTGTTCAGCAAGGACGGAGCCACGCTCGTCGCTTTCCCGGCTGGCAATGACGCAGCCTCGTATAGCATCCCCACCAATGTCACCAACATCGGGGATTACGCCTTCCACTCCTGCACCAGCCTGACCAACGTCACCATCCCCAACAGCGTCACTCGCCTTGGAAGCGGGGCGTTTTATTACTGCGGCAGCTTGATAGGCGTGACCATCCCTGACAACCTCACCAGAATTGGAGAGGATGTGTTCGGGAATTGCTGGAGCATGTCAACCATAAACGTAGATACCAACAATCCCACTTACGCAAGCATCGGTGGTGTCTTGTTCAGCAAGAACAGAGCCACCCTCGTAGCATTCCCGGCTGGCAATGCCGCAACCTCATTTAGCATTCCCAACAGTGTCACCAACATCGGCGATTACGCCTTCAATTTCTGCACTAGGCTGACCAACATCACCATCCTCAACACCGTCGCCAACATTGGGGAATACGCGTTCTATTGCTGTATCAGCTTGACAGGCGTGCGGATCCCCAACAGCGTCACCAACATTGGAGACTATGCGTTCTGCAATTCCGGACTGACAAACGTCACCATCCCAGACAGCATTACCGCCATCGGGGATTACGCGTTCTATTACTGCACCAGGCTGACCAACATTACAATCCCCAACAGCGTCGCCAACATAGGTGATGACGCGTTAGGGAGTTGCTGGTACCTGCCCAGCATCACAATCCCCAACAGCGTCACCAATATTGGAAGCTATGCGTTCAATTCCTGTACCAGATTGTCAAGCGTGTATTTCCTTGGCAACGCACCCAGCGCCGATTCAACCATCTTTAGTTCCGACAACTATAGGATCACCGCCTACTATTTGCCAGGGACCACGGGCTGGGCAGCCTTCTCGCAAGCCACCGGGACTGGAACCGCTCCTTGGACGCTGCCATCGCCGGTGGTTCTGGACGGCGTCAAGTATGGCGGCCCCAGCCTTGGCGTTCAGAGCAATGCCTTCGGCTTCACCGTGTCCTGGGCTACCAACAAAACCGTTGTCGTCCAAACTGCTACCAACCTCGCCAATCCCTCTTGGCAACCCTTGCAAACCAACACTCTCACCGCCTCTGCTGACGGCGGCTGGTTCTATTTCAGCGATCCCATGTGGAGCAACTATCCCGCTCAATTCTACCGCCTTGCCTCGCAATGACCGGCCTGGTTGTAAGCATTCCAGCCAAGACTCGACGTTGCGAAACAGCTTGGCCCTAAAATCTTCCGACCTCAGTTGGCTTTTGCGCAAAAAGTTCCGCCCTTCCGGGGCGTGTTGGCCCTGCGATAACGGCGCATCAATCGCCGTATTTACTCTCAGCAATTAAAACGGATTCCCCGACGCTTCCATCAAATCGCTTTGCAGGTCCGTTTCTGTCGCTGGCCCCACATCAATGTTGTCCGCTTCCATTGGCCGGGATTCCTCCCAACGCGCTTCCGCCGCCTTATCAAAAGCCGACTCCATGAGTTTCCGCAGCAAATCCGAATGCGCCGCCATCATGCTCTTAATGCTACATGGACGCCGCCAGCTTGAGCCGGGTCCGGTGAAGGAGATTACCCAGGGTGTGCGGGGAGACCCGGCCGCGCCGCGATGGCAGGGCCGGTGACAAAGTGTAGCGCGGGCGTCCTTGCCGGCGAGCGCATCGGGCGTCCCACCCGGTGAGGCTCCGGCTCCCGGCGGCGGGACGCCGCCAAAACCCGCCGGCGAGGACGCCGGCGCTACTTTGTCAACTGCCCCGGCCGTGATGGTTTGTTGGCCGGAAAACAGGCGTGCGTTCAGGACAATGGTGTGACACAATTCCGGCATGGCTGTTTCTGGAAAGTTTTTGCTGCTGGCGGCGCTGTGTTTTTTGCCGGGCGTTCCGGCCCGCCCGGCCGACTTGCTCGACCAGTGGATGGCTTCGCAAACGAACCTGCGCACCTGGTCGGCGGACATCGTGCAGACGCGCAACTTCAAGACTCTGGCGCAGCCGCTCGTCTCCAACGGCCGGGTCTGGATGGCGGTGCCGGACCGGTTCCGCTGGGAGCTGGGCCAGCCGGCGCAAACCATCGCCATTCGCCGGCCGGCGGACCTGACGATTATTTACCCGAAGCTCAAGCGGGCGGAAAAGTACTCGTTGGAGCCGGGCCAGACGGGGCCGTGGCGGGATGCGCTGGCGATGCTGGAGGCGAGCTTTCCGCGCAGCCGCACGAACCTGGAAGCGCAGTTTCAGATTTTGGCCCTGACGCAGAGCAACGGCGTGGCCAGCCTGGAGCTTCAGCCGCGCAAGGCGGCGGCGCGCAAGTTCATGGCGCGGCTGGAAATCAGTTTTCGCGCCGACGATTTTTCTCCGCTTGGCACCGCGCTGACGTTCAGCGACGGCTCCACGCTGCAAAATGAATTCAGCCATGTCGTGCTGAACCCGGCGCTGGAAGCGCAGTTGTTTGAGGTGAAATTGGAACCCGGTTTCAGCACGGTGGAACCGATGAAGCAATGAACAGTTCGATGAAAGTCCTGCTGGTGCGGGGCAATCCGCGAAAGAACGGGTTCACGGAGTATCTGGTGAACCTGTTTGCCACCGGCCTGCGCGAAGCGGGAGCGCGCGTCACCGACGTGGACCTCGCCGCCGAGGAGTACTCGCTCCAGCCCTGTTTGGGCTGTTTTCATTGCTGGCTCATCAAACCCGGCCAGTGTGTCCATCACGATGCCATGGAGAAACTCCTGCCGGCCATCCTGGAAGCCGACGCGCTGGTCTGCGCCACGCCGGTTTATTTTTTCGCGATGAGCAGTTACTTGAAGATTTTTTTTGAACGCGCCATCCCGTTGACCACCGAGGGCCTGGAGACGGGCAGAATGGGGGCATTGCGGAACCACATGCGCGATCCGGCGAAGTGGGGGAACAAGACATTCATTTCCATCACCGTTGGCGCATTGCGGGCGCGCGAAACCTTTGAACCGGTGAACCAGACTTTCCGTCTCATCGCGGACGCCCTGGACATGGAACTGGGAGGCCAGCTCACGCGGCCAGAATCGCATCTGCTGCCTTACAAATTGTCCAAGCCGATGACGCTCAAGCGCGTCGAGTCGGCTTTTCTGAAGGCCGGGATCGAGGCCGGCACGACCGGCAAACTTTCCGCCAAAACCATGACGGACGCGGAATTGCCCTTGTCGCCGGACGACCAGTACTTTTGCACCTATTCGAACATTTATTGGGAACACGCCGTCGCGATGGGCGCGGCGAGCACCAACTGCGCCAAAGTGCAGGAACAGGTCGGGAGCGATCCGGACATTCTCATGCGCGAGATGGCCAGGAGCATGAACCCGAAGGCCACGGCGCAATTGCGCGCCGTGCTGCAGTTTGACTTCCCCGAATGCCAGCGGCACTACCGCTTCACCGTGAACAAGGGAAATTGCGAATTGAAATTCGAGCCGACGTCCCGCCCCGACTTGCGCGTGACCTGCACGAAAGACATCTGGGTGGCGCTGTTCATGCGGCAGTTGGACGTGGCCGCCGCCCTGCGCCAGGGTGTGATCGCGCTGGAAGGGGACAAGAGCCTGTTCACCCGGCTGGGCCGCTATTTCCCGCCGCCATCGGTTTGAATTTGTCAGAATTGGTTTGTCAACCGTCGAAGAGTGCGCCAGTTTCTGGGAAGCAATTTTTGCCACGGATTACTTATGAAAAAAATTCTGCTCTTCGCGATGATGTTGTCCGGAATGTGCGCCTTTGCCGGCAGCAAGGCTCCCAAGAGTGTTTTGGCTTCCGTGGACAAGGTGGTTTGGGCGGGCGTGGATTATTCCCAGGCGCGGTTTATCGGCGCCGGGCAGTTTAACAATCCCGCCGAGATTTTCCCGGGAATGCTCGAAACCTGGAACCAACTTGTGCTGACAGAACGAATGCGCTTCCTGGAGAAGGAACTGCACAAACCCGTCGTGGCTGACATCGCGGGCATGACCAAAATCAACAAGTCCGCCAGTGACAAGCAAATTGTCAACGCGCCGGGCGCAGGCGACACCATCCACGACTCCCACATCACGACCGAGAAAATCGCCAAAGCCGTGCGGTCCTACAAACTGGAGAACAAAAGCGGCATCGCCGTGGTTTTCATCGTGGATCGTCTGGTCAAGGTTGACAAAAAAGGCGAGGGCGCGGTGTATGTCGTCGCGTTTGACATCGGCACCCGCGAAGTGCTCTCTTCCGAACGGATTGAGGGCAATGCCGTCGGCATCGGCTTCCGCAATTACTGGTTCCGGGTGGTCAAGGATGCGGAGAAGGGCCTGGGAAGAATCAAATGACTGACCGCCAAATCTGTTGCCGACGCGCCGGCGCATTGAATATCATTGCCGCACGATGATTCAACTCACCGGACACGTCCTGATGATTTCTCCCCGGCCACCGCCGCCCTGGAAGTTATGAGCGGCGGCAATTCTTCCAAAAATCCCGGCCTCCGTTGGTCGGGACGGACGCGCGGCGGCTATTTCGGGAACTGGTTTTTCGTGTGGATCATCCGCCGCCTGGGCTTGCGCTGGGCCTACGGCTTTCTCGTTTTCATCGCGGCCTATTTCACGCTGGCCAATCCCGGCGGCTACAGGAATTCGAAGGACTTTCTTCGCCGCGTCCTCGGCCCGCAGCCATTCTGGAAATGGCCGCTGCTGGTCTATCGGCACTTTTATTCCTTCGGCGTCACCCTGCTCGACCGCCTCGCCGTCATCATGGGCCGCGCCAAAATTGAATGCACGCACGAGGGCGAATTCCTGTTCAAGGATTATCTGGATCGCGGCCAGGGCGTGATCCTGCTCGGCGCGCACGTCGGCAGTTGGGAAATTGGCGGGCACCTGCTGGGCCGTCTGGGCAAGCCTGTCAACATCGTGGTGCTGGAAAAAGAGGAGGCCCGGATACGGCGCCTGTTCGACCGCGCGCTCGCGTCCAAAATGTTCCATCTCATCGCCACCGACGGCCATCCGCTGCGCGCCATACCTGTCGCCGCGGCGCTGCGGCGCGGCGAAATCGTCGCGCTGCTGGGCGACCGTTCCTTCGGCGGGACGGATATCCTCGCGCCGTTTCTCGGCAGCCCCGCGCGATTTCCCGCCGGCCCGTATCTGCTCGCGGCGGTGAGCGGCGCCCCGATTTTTCAAACCTTTGTCGTGCGCGAGCGGCGCGGGCATTACCGCTTTTTTTCCTTCCCCGCCAAATTCATCGGCCGCGAAATTCTGCGCGCGGGACCGGCGGCGTTGCAGCCGCACGTGGCCGAGTACGCCGCCCGCCTCGCCGAGGTGGCCGGACAATACCCCTTCCAGTGGTTCAATATCTATCCGTTTTGGGACGAAACTCCGGCGACGGAAAGAACGGAAACTCCTTCCGCGCCCGTTCCGGCCGGTTCCACGCCATGAATGCAAACGCCAACTCCGCCCGCAGCCGCGCCATTCAGCGAAGCGCGCCGCGCGCCTTTATAGAGGACACAACCACCGTTCTCGTCCGCTTCAACGAAGTGGATTCGCTTCGCGTCGTCTGGCACGGCCACTACGTCAACTATTTTGAGGAAGGCCGCCGCGCGTTTGGCCGGCGGCTCGGCATTGACTATACCACCTTCATGGAGCAGGGCGTCGCCGTGCCCGTCATCCGTCTGGAAGTGAACTACCTTGCGCCGGCCAGCCTGGCCGACACGCTGGCAGTCACCACCCGCCTGCTCAAATCCGACAGCGCGCGGCTGGATTTCGACTACGAAATCCGCCGCCAGGCCGGCGGGACGCTGCTCGTCACCGGCAGCACCAGCCAGGTCTTCACCACGCCGGCGGGCGAACTGCTCCTGAACTGGCCGGCGTTCATGCTGGAACGGATCAAGTCATGGCAACCTCTGTGGAAACTGCCGTGAACCAGGCGCCCGCCGCCATCGCCGGTTGTGGCGCGTTCTGCGCGAGCGGACCCGGCCTCGAACCATTGCAACGGGCCGTGGCCTCCAATGCCAGCGCCCTGCGGCGCGGTGAATTTGACTCCGGCAAATCCAGCCAGACCATCGTCGCTGGTCTCGTGCCCGAGGAAAGCCTGGGACAACTTCGCGCCGCCGATCCCGCCCATGCCGATTCGCGGGCCTTTCTTTTCGCCGTCGCCGCGCTGAAACAAGCCGAAAAAGACGCCGGCAAGATATTGGATCGCATTCCCGCGGCCCGACGGGGATTTGTCCTTTCGACGACCAAGGCCAACATTGAGGCGCTGGACAAATTGGTTCGGGGCCAGCTTGTTTCCGCCGTGGCGCAACGGCAAATTCAGCCTGCGTTCCTGGCCGCCGATCTGGCTGAAGTGCTTGACTGTCGCGGCCCGGTGCAATGCGTTTCCGCGGCGTGCATTTCCGGCTTGAGCGCGCTCCAGCAGGGCGCGGCGTTCCTCCGCCGCGATCTGGCCGACGTGGTTTTCGTCGCCGGGGTGGATTTGATTTCCCAGTTCGTCCTCTCCGGTTTTAACTCGCTGAAATCGCTGGATGCCGAAGGCTGCCGTCCATTTGACAAGGCCCGCGCCGGCTTGAGCCTGGGCGAAGGCGCGGCGGCGATCGTTCTGGCCAAGCCGGCACTGAGTTCGGCGCCGTCCATTTTGCTTTCCGGGTGGGGCACGAGCAACGACGCCAACCACCTCACCGGCCCGTCGCGGGACGGTTCGGGTCTGGCCCTCGCCATCCAACGCGCGCTGGCCAGGGCCAAAATCGCGCCCGGTAACATTGACTACGTCAACGCCCACGGCACCGGCACGCCTTACAACGACAGCATGGAATTGCTGGCGCTGCGCTCCGTTTTTGGCGGCCACGTGCCGCCGTTCGGCTCGAGCAAGGGAATCTTTGGACACACGCTCGGAGCGGCGGGCATTTTGGAAACGGTGCTGTGCGTTCTCGCCCTGCAAAACAGTCTGTTGCCCGGCACGCCGCGCTTGCGCGAACCGGATCCCAATGCGCCGGACTCATTGCTCGGCGGGCCGCGAACCGCGGCGAAACTGAATTGCATTTTGAAAATCAACTGCGGCTTTGGCGGCACGAACGCCGCGCTGGTGCTGGAAAGGGCGCTGCCATGAACGATTTTGCCGTCCATGCCGCGAGCTATCTCGGCCCGGAAGGTTTTGGCAACGACCTGACCGGCCTGCGCGCCTGGCCGGGGCCGCTCCAGGAAGATTTGGCGCGGGGCGAACTCAACGGTCTCCATTGGTCGCTGCTCTCCGACTCCGATCCATCGCGCTTTCTGCGGATGGATCTGATGTGCCGGCTTGGTTTCATGGCGGCGGAATTGCTCGACGCCAATTTGGACGCCATGCCGGCCGCGCGCCGCCGCCGCCTCGGCGTTTGCGTCGAGAGTTTCACCGGTTCGCTCGACGCCGACATCCGGTTCGCGCAGACGCCGCGTCCCAGCATTTTTGCCTACACGCTGCCCAGCACGGTCATCGGCGAAATTTGCATCCGCTTCGGCTTGAAAGGCCCGGTGCTGTCGCTCATCTCACCGGACACAAATGGAGCCAACGTAATCATCGAAGCCTTGGAATGGCTGCGCCATGATGACGCGGAAATGATCTTGTGTCTCGGCATTGAAGCGATGAATTCGTCCACGGCGGAATCCGTCCCGCTGCCGAAAAATCTTTTGCCGCGCAGTTGGCACGGCGCGGCGTTGCTGCTCGGCCGCGCCGAAAAGTCACCGCGCGAAAAGTGCTTCACCCCCGGCGCGCTGGCGGATGTTTGCAGGCAGTTGTGTTCGGTGCCGGAGGGTGCATGACGCCTTGGTCAGCGCAACGCGCACGTGCTGGCGAAGCCGTCGAGCCAAAGCTACAACTTGCCAATCCCTCTATCCGACAATCGCTCAACCAACTCGCTGGCTGTTGAATTAACCAGCACGACATCCGATGGTGGCAGGTTGAATAATCCGGCGGGCTGCTGTGGATCGGTAACGACCAAAACCAAAGTCGCGGGCTGTTTGCTCCGGCCTGCGCCGTGAAGCAGTTCGGCAGCGCCGGCCAAGTTTTCTCCGCGTCGCTGGACTCGAATCAGGACGGGATTCCCGCCGGGTGGAATCTTGAGGATGGCATCAATGCCGCGATTGCGTTGAACGGGAACAATCGGCAGGCCATGCAAATAAGCCAGCGCTTCTTCGTCGGACTGGACATAGGTTTCGCGTCCTTTTCGCAACAGTTCGGATGACGTCTTGAACGGTTGCTCCAACCGTTGCGTCGCCAACTGGACGGCTTCGGCGGCAATATCAATGCCCAGGGAGTTGCGACCGAGCAGTTCCGCCGCCACGAGCGTCGTGCCGCTGCCGGTGAACGGGTCGAGCACCAAGTCGCCGGGCGATGTAACCAAACCGATGATGCGTTCAAGAAGAAGGACGGGTTTTTGGGTCGGATAGCCTGCCCGCTCCTTTGCTTTGGGATTGAGCAGCGGGATGTCCCAAACATCAGCGATGGGCACGCCTTTTTTGTAGCCGTCGTGAACGACCTTGCCGTTCTCATCCCGCGCATAAACGGCCTTGCCGTGTGCGTCGCGTTGGCGGCGCTGGAGAATCTGGTCAACGTTTGTCGAAGGCGAGTAGTCGTCAAAAAGCTGGTGGTATTGGTAATCATCCGTCTTGCTGTAAAAGAAAATATTTTGATGCGACGGCATCGGATTGCGTTGCGAGTTGGACCAACGGCGGTAATGCCAGATAATTTCAGAACGGAACATGGCATCGCCAAAAACCTCATCCAGCAGGCAGCGGATGTGATGCGAGGCGCTCGTGTCGCATTGAAAAAACAGCGAGCCGGTCGCTTTCAGGACACGACGGAACTCTTGCAAGCGCGCCCGCAGGAAATCGGTGTATTCCCCGCGCGATTTCCATTCGTCGCTAAATTCGAACTTGGTCGTGCGGTCGCGGGTGACGAGCGAGTGCATCTTCTGCGTGAAGAATGGCGGGTCCACATAGGCCAAGTCCACCGACCCGCCGGCCAGGCCGCGAACCACCTCCAGGCAATCGCCATGCCGGACTTCACTGGCCATGTTGGGCCGTCCTTTCCGCGGCCAGGTCCTTGAGGATTCCGAGCAGGTCAACGCCGGTGCGTCGCTTCACATAAGCCCATGCAGCATCGGCGTAGTGATACTCGCCTTGCACGCTTTTGTAGAGGCTTTCCAAAGCTTTTTGGATACGGATGGCTTGGTCGCGATTTGGATAATAAAACATCACTCGCACCGGCTTGTAACCGGCATCACGAACCGCCTGCATCCGCGTATGCTCCTTGGTAATGTGGTCGCCATCCGTGGTCGCATCGCGCCACTTGATCTCCAAGGCATCGCTGCCCACCAGACAATCCACGCTGAAAAGTTTTGGCTTTTTGCCGCGCGTATTTGGAACGCGGACCGAACCGGAATCAGGGAACTTTGCCTTGAAACAGAGTTTCGCCGCCTCTTCGAGAAACGAGCCGGCATATTTGTAAAGAAATCGTCCCTTGTTTTGATAAACATCAATCAGCTTCCCCTCCTCCTTGCTGATGCCAAGCACTTGATAAATGAGGACATGCGAGCGGTCGTCCTGCTCCATGTCGGCCACGCGCTCGTCAACATTGCGCTTCAACTCGGCGGCATAACGGTCGGCCAGTGCCCGGATTTCGTCTTTCATGGGATTGGTGAAAGCTACTTCTTGGTCACTGCTGCGTGGCAGGTCCGCCGCATGAGCAGCCGGAGTATTTGATGTTGCCGGTGTTCGCCATGCCCGTGGTTATATCGCGCAAGGGGTTTTGAGACAAGCAATCTTAGTCCCCCCTCCTGCGTTTGAAGATTAAGAGTAAGATTAGGATTAAGATTAAGAAATCGGAAGAGGCCGCCCAAGAATGTAAAATGCGCCCTACGTCGGAACGACCTTGCCAAAGGGAATCTCTGAAAGTTATCCTCTGGTTACACAACCATGGACGCCTTGATTGAAGAACTGAAAGCCAAGATCATCGCCGGGTTCAAGCTCGAAGGCGTCACCGCCGCCGACATCCATCCTGACGAGGCGATTTTTGGCACGGGGCTGGAACTGGATTCCATTGACGCGCTCGAACTGGTGGCGATTTTGGAGTCGGACTACGGCATCGTCATCACCGAACGTCCGGTCGCCGACAAGGCGTTTGCCTCGCTCCGCGCGCTGGCCGAATTCGTCGCGGCCCACCGCACCTGATGTTCCGGCGCAATCCAGTGATTACCGGCAGCGGCATTATTTGCGCCGCCGGGTGTGGAGTGTCCGCCGTCTGGGAGTCTGTCCGCGCCAACCGGTCCGGCCTGGGGCCGCTCACGCTGTTCTCCTCGCCGCGCTATGCCAGCCACCTCGTCGGCCAGGTCCGCGACAATGTGGACCGGCTGGCCGGCCATGCGCGCGGCTCGCGCTCCGACAAACTTTCCTGGATTGCCGCGCGCGAGGCCTGGGCGGCCGCCGGACTTGGATCCGGTCCGGGCAAAACCGATCCATCTCGAACTGGCGTGATGATCGGGGCCACGGTCGGAGGAATGCTGGGAACGGAACAATTTCTGGCCGCCCTGCTCCGCGAAAAAAAGCACCGCTTCGGCCCGCTGCGCTTTCACGAATGCGCCGGCGCGGCGGATTTGTGCGCCGGGAGAATCGGCGCGCTCGGGCCTGTCGCCACCCTTTCCACCGCGTGTTCCGCCGGCGCGATGGCCATTCTCGCCGCCGCCGAACTGATTGAACAAGGAGAGGCCGACATCATGCTCGCCGGCGCGGGGGATTCGCTCTCCCGCCTCACGCTCAACGGCTTCGGCTCGCTGCTGTTGCTCGACCCGAACGGCTGCCGTCCTTTTGACGCGCGACGCGCCGGCATAAGTCTGGGCGAAGGCGCGGCCATGGTGGTCATTGAGGCCGAAGAAACCGCCCTGGCGCGTGGCGCAACCCTGCTCGCCCGGCTCTCCGGCTGGGGCGCAAGCTGCGACGCATTTCACGCCACCGCGCCGCAAACCGACGGCCGCGGCGCGCTGGCTGCGATGCAACGCGCTCTTGAACGCGGCCAACTTCAGTCCGGCGACATTGATTTTGTCAGCGCGCACGGCACGGCGACGCCGGACAACGACGCCATGGAAACACGGGCATTGAAACTGCTTTTCGGGGACCGCATGCCGCCATTTTCCTCGGTGAAACGATTTTTCGGCCACACGCTCGCGGCCAGCGGCGCGATCAAAGCCGTCCTCGCCGTGCAATCGCTGCGCGAACAGGCTGTTCCCGGCACTCCCGGCTTTGAATTGGCCGATGCGGACCTGGGCCTCGAGCCGGTGAGAGAATTTCGCGCGCAGCCTGTCTCGCGCATCTTGAGCAGCTCCTTCGGCTTCGGCGGCAACAACGTGGCGCTGGTGTTTGAACGCGCGGCTCCCGGTCGGAGCGCACCGGCCCCCG
>Ga0326727_10008621_pt1 | contig 25712 bp, 19 predicted proteins | sample MB2enrmetagenome_FD_207643 | JGI IMG/M metagenome (GOLD analysis project Ga0326727, IMG submission 207643) | Lab enriched peat soil microbial communities from McLean, Ithaca, NY, United States - MB29MY | ecosystem: Environmental > Terrestrial > Soil > Wetlands > Peat | place: USA: New York...
CTGCCCGAGCCCGGCCCGGACGACTCGGCCGAGCTCCGCCAGCGGCTTGCCCGCATCCGCCAGAAACTCCAGCAGTCCACGGCGGACGCGGCGGCCGAGGGCACGCGGATCACGCTCCACGGCCGCATGCCGCTGTCGCAGGCGTTGGCGGCCCTGGAGGCGGCCAGCGGCAATCGCATCACGGACGCGCGGCGGAAGCTGGGCGCCGCGGTGGCCGACCCCCAGGTCGACGTCGCTTTCGAGAAAACGCCGTTCTGGTCGGCGCTGGACACGCTGCTGGACCAGACCGAATTGGCCGCCTATCCGTTCGGCCAGGAGGGGGCGATCCAGGTGGTCGCGCGGCCGCCGGGGCAATTGCCGCGGCGCGGCCGGGCCGCGCTGGCCGGGCCGTTCCGCATCGAGCCCGTCCGCGTCCTGGCCCGCCGCGACCTCCGCACTGCCGCCAGCCCGATCTTGGTGCTCACGCTGGAAGTGGCCTGGGAGCCGCGGCTGCGGCCGATCGGACTCAAACAGCGGCTGGCCGACATCACCGCGCGGGACGAGCTTGGTCGCCCGCTGGCGGTCGAAGGGTCGCAGGCCGAGACCGAGGCCCTGCTGGGCCGCGATGCCCTGGCCGTCGAGATGGACGTGCCGCTCGCGCTCCCCGCTCCGCCGCCCCGGCAGATCGCCAGCCTGAAAGGATCGTTGCGGGCGATGGTGCCGGGCAAGGTCGAGACATTCCGTTTCGCCAACCTGTTGGGCAACAAGGACAAGGTTACCGAGCGCATCGCCGCCGCCACGGTTGTTCTGGACCAGGTACGCAAGAATGGCGACACCTGGGAGGTGTACCTCCGCGTCCGCTTCGACGATGCCGGAGCGGCCCTGGAATCGCACCGCAACTGGATCCTCAACAACGAGGCCTGCCTGGAAGGCCCCGACGGCAAGCGGATTTTCCCCAGCGGCGTAGAGCCCACCGAGCGGAGCGGCAATGAGGCCGGCTTCCGCTATCTCTTCGATCTGAAGCAATCGCCGGCGGGGATGGCGCTCGTCTACAAGACGCCCGGCTCGCTCATCACGCGGGACTTCCCCTACGAGCTGCGGGACATTCTGCTGCCGTAACGCCCTGTCAAAAACGTGCCGAAAAGGCAGCGGCGCGGGCGGCTCTTGCGGCGGGCTTTCCGGCCGCTTATGATGCACTTTACGGTTTCCACCGCCCCACCGGCAAACCTTCCCACCTTGCATCGTCAGGAGAACGATTCGATGAGCACGCACACGCGACGCGATTTCCTGGTCCATTCCGCCGCCGCGGCCGGGGCCATGGCGCTGGCGGGCGACCGCCTGCTGGCCCAGACCGCGCTCGGCGCGGCAGCCGGCAAGCTGCCCGAGATGACCATCGCCCGCTGGTCGGGTCCAACCGACGCGGATTCGGCTCCCGACAAGATCGCCGCCAAGCTGACCGAGCAGGCGATCGAGGCGCTGGGCGGGATGGGCCGCTTCGTCAAACGCGGCGACGTGGTGTGGGTCAAGCCGAACATCGGCTGGGACCGCACGCCCGAGCAGGCGGCCAACACCAACCCCGAAATCGTGGCCGCGCTGGTGCGGATGTGCTTCGCCGCGGGCGCGAAGAAGGTCCGGGTGGGCGACAACTCCTGCGACCTCCCGGCCAAGTGCTACCCGGCCAGCCGCATCCCCGAGGCCGCCAAACGCGAGGGCGCCGAAGTGCTGCTGCTGGATCGCAACCGCGTGCGCGACGTGGTCATCGGCGGCGAGCGGGTCAAGCGGCTGCCGCTCTTCCCCGAGTTCCTCGAGGCCGATCTGCTGATCAACGTCCCCATCGTCAAGGACCACGTCCTCTCCCGCGCAACGCTGTGCATGAAGAACTACATGGGCGTGATGGAGAAGCGCAACACGTTCCACCAGGCGATCCCCGACTGTCTGGTCGAGTTGACGCGCTTCATGAAGCCGCGGCTGTGCGTGCTGGACGGCGTGCGGGTGCTCAAGGCCCACGGCCCCAAGGGCGGCAACCTGGCCGACGTCGTGATTAAGAACACGGTGGCCGCCGGCATCGACATCGTCGCCTTGGACGCCCTGGGGGCCGAGCTGCTGGGCAGGAAACCGGCCGACATCGGCTCGGTCGTCGCGGGGCAGAAGGCCGGCCTGGGTAAGATGGACTACCGCACGCTGGCCCTCCGGGAGTTGGCGGTCTCATGACGGCCGGCCTTGCATGAGGCCATCCGCGTCGACGGACACCTGTCGTGTGCCACTGCTTCGCAGAAGCAGTGCTGAAAAGGCGCGGATTCGCTGCTCCTGCGAAACAGTGGCAGACCACGACAAGCTGTCACAGTTGTTATGAACCACCGCAATAGCCGCCGCAGGTTGTCCGGGACGTTGCTGGCGCGGCGGATCGTCCAAGTCGTCTGCCTGCTGGCGTTCCTCGGCCTGCTGGTGGCCGCACAGGATCGGCACGACGGCACCACCAGCGGCGTCTGGAAAACCTTCTTCCTGATCGATCCCCTGCTGCTGGTGGCGACGTGGTTGGCCGCGCACGCGATGCCGCTGGCCTTGTTCGCCTTGCCGGCTTTGGCCGTGGCGGTGCTGGCCTTGGCCCTGGCCGGCCGCCGGGTCTCCGCGATGGGCGTGCTGGTGGCGGCCGTCTGGATCATGCTGGCCGCGATCGTCGTCTCGGCGGTGGTGGGGCACCTGGGCGTGCCCAGCCTCTTGCTGGTTGCCTTGGGAACCGTCGTCCTGACCGCCTTGCTGGGCCGGGTCTTCTGCGGCTGGGTCTGCCCGCTGGGAACCCTCCACGCCCTGGCAAGCCGTCTGCTCCTCCGTCCGGCCAAGCCAGGCCAGGATCCCTGGTCGCCCTGGCAGAAGGCCAAGTATTACCTCCTGGCCGGCGTGCTCGTGATGGCCCTGCTGGGCGGGCACTGGGGCACGATCTTCGATCCGCTGGTGTTGCTCTACCGCACGACAACCACCGCGCTGGGGCCGGCGACCCGCTGGGCGGTCGAGGAAGGCTCCACCGCCGTGGTGCGGGGCGAAGAGGCCCTGGAGGGCGACACGCCGATCGGCCCGGGCCAGCCCGCGGGGCGCCCGTGGCGTCTCAGTCGCCTCACCGAGCCCGCCTACGCCTTCCTCCGCGACAACGTGTTCCTCTCCTGGGGCTCGGCTTACCTGGGCACGGGACTGATCGTGGGGTTCTTGCTGCTGACGCTTGGACTGAACGCCTACCGGCGGCGGTTCTGGTGCCGCTATCTCTGCCCGCTGGGGGCCCTGCTGGGCGTGATCTCCTGGCGGCCCCTGCTGCGGCGAAGCGTTGTGGCGGAGCAGTGCAACGGTTGTGATCTGTGCGGCCGGACCTGCCACGGTGCGGCCGCCGCGGAGCCCGGACAGGGCTGGATGGCCCCCGAATGCCTCGGCTGCTTCCACTGCACCACCGCCTGCCCGCGGACCGCGCTGAAGTTCCAATTGGCCGCGCCTTGGCGGATGCCCTCCGGCAGTCAGCCGGTGGATCTATCTAAGCGGGCCGCGCTGGCCTCGGCCTTGGGGGGCCTGGCGGCGCTGGCCTTCCTGCGGGCCACGCCGCAAGGCCGCGGTCGCGTGTTTCACCCGCGGCTCTTGCGCCCGCCCGGATCACGCGACGAGCCGGCCTTCCTGGCCCGCTGCACGGCCTGCGGGCTGTGCATGAAGGTTTGCCCGACCGGCGGCCTCCAGCCCGCCTGGAGCGAAGCCGGCCTGGAGGGCCTGTGGACGCCGCGGCTGGTGCCGCAAATCGGCCACTGCGACTACACCTGCAACCTCTGCGGCCAGGTCTGCCCCACCGAGGCCATCCGCCCGCTGGACATCGACACGAAGCAGCAAACCCGGATCGGCCTGGCCGCGTTCGACACCAGCCGCTGCATCCCCTACGCCTGCGGCCGCGACTGCGGGGTCTGCGAGGAGCACTGCCCCATCCCGGACAAGGCCATCTACTACGTGGAGGTCGAGGTCCAGGACCACGACGGCAACAAGCGGACCATCAAGCAGCCGCGGATTGATCCGACCCGCTGCATCGGCTGCGGGCAGTGCGAGAACGTCTGCGTCTACAAGGACCGGCCGGCCGTGCGGGTATTCAGTGCCAACGAGACCCGCCATCCCAACAACCAGCCGATCCTCGGGGGCGACGATCCGTACGCGGGGATGTCGTAGAAAGGAACAATGGCGGGGCCCGCTGCGCTCGACCCGTCCCGCACTCTTTATCGGCCAGACCAGGCGATCTCACCCTTCTCAAGCCGGCAGACCTCCACAGCTCCCATACCGTCGTCGGAGATGATGGAGTACCGGGCGGTGTATCGTTGGGCGATCCGACGAAACTCTTCACTGGCCGCTTGGAGTTCGTAGTGCGTGGTTCTTGCAATTTCCAGTTCCGCACGGGCTGCCTGTTCACTGAGGGAATCGATCCCCCATTGTGTTTCGATGCGGCACTCCAGGACCCCATTATCGGCAACGGCGAACTCAACACGGCCGAGACGTAGTCCCCCGCCCTCACGCAGGCAGGACAAGCCCACTTGGAACCTCTGACTCCGAACGTCGTTGACGTCGATGATCATGTGAAGAAGCAGGCCGGTGGCAGAATCCCTGGCGGCCGTGTTGTCCGAATGAGGGGCCAAAACAGGCTACTTGGGAAACCAGGAGCGACACTGGCAGCCAACATGTCGCATTGTACCTCGTCTGGGGGAGCCTGGCAATCGGGACCGGAATCGCTGCTGGTGGAGATTGCGGGCGGCTTCGTACTCGCTACTCAGTACCCAGTACCCGCCACGCGCCGACCCGCCGTCCACACGCTTCCCGCCCCTCGCACCCCGCGGCCCCCGGATGCAATCCGGGGGCTTTCTCTCTGTTTGCTCGTCGTTTGCCGCTGCCCGACTGCCGTTGACTCATCTGGCGGGCTTACCTATACTGCCACCTCGACCCATGTGCCGGAGGAACGCACGTGCTGGAGTATCTGCGGAAGGTCTGGAAAGTCCGCCATTTCTGGATCACCTTGGTACGCAATGACTTGCGTAACCGGTACCGCCGCTCGATTATCGGCGTGGGCTGGTCGCTCTTGCACCCCATCGCCATGACGGCCGTGCTCTGTGCGGTCTTCGCCCGGCTGCTGGGAGCCGACCTGGCGACCTATGCCCCCTACCTGTTGGCCGGGCTGGTCACCTGGAACTTCATCGTGGCCGTGCTGAATCAAGGCTGCCAATGTTTCTTCGTGGCCGAGTCGTACATCCGCCAGCACCCGGCCCCTTTGGCCATCTATCCGCTGCGGACGGTTCTGGGGGCGGGCATACACTTCCTGATCGGCTTGGCCGTGGTGCTGGTCTTCACTTGGTGTTTGCGGGGTTTCGGCAATCTGCCCGCCCTGCTGGCCCTGCTGCCGGCCGTGCTGCTGCTCTTGGTGGTCGGTTGCTCGCTGGCGGTGTGCATGGGCGTGGTCAACGTACTGTTTCAGGATTCACAGCACCTCATCGAGATCCTGCTGCAAATCCTGTTCTACGCAACGCCGATTATCTATCCGGCCGAAATGCTGCGGCAGCGGGGCCTGGCCACCCTGGTGGCGATCAATCCCCTGGCCGCCCTGCTGGACCTGGTGCGCGAGCCCATTGTCAGCGGGCGGCTCCCGTCGTTGGGGTCCGTGGGGATGAGCGCAGCGGCCGCCGCGCTGGCCGCCGCCGCCGCGGTCGGCATCCTCTGGCGATTCGAGCGGCGGCTGATCTTTTACCTGTAGGGCGTGCGTGACACGAACCCCCGGACGCAGTCCGGGGGCTTTAAGGCACCCGATGACCCTGATCCGACTCGACGACGTCAGCCTGGTGTTCAACGTGCGGCGGCGCGGCCGTATCAGCCTGAAGGAATATCTCCTCAACGGCGTGTTCTGGCGGCGGCGGGCGGAAACGCTCACGATCCAGGCCCTGGAGCACATCGACCTCGAAGTGGCCGAGGGCGAGCGGGTCGGCATCGTGGGCGCCAACGGGGCGGGCAAGAGCGCGCTGTTGAAGCTGCTGGCCGGCATCTACCCTCCCACCCGCGGCCGCCGCCAGGTCTTCGGCCAGATCAGCTCGCTGTTTGACATCGCCCTGGGCTTCGAGATGGACGCCACGGGCTGGGAGAACATCGCCTATCGCGGCTACTTGCAGGGCGAAACGCCCGCCTCCGTCCAGGACAAGATGCAGCCGATCGCCGAGTTCAGCGAGTTGGGCAAATTCCTCGACATGCCGGTCCGCTACTATTCCAGCGGGATGATGGTGCGGCTGGCCTTCTCGATCGCCACGGCCATCAACCCGGACATCCTGCTGGTGGACGAGGTGCTGGCCGCCGGCGACGCCGCTTTCCAGGACAAGGCCTACCAGCGGATGCGGGGCCTGATCTCGCGGGCCCGCGCCGTGATCCTTGTCAGCCATGACGCGGTTTCGCTCCGCCGGCTCTGCGACCGCGTGCTCTGGCTGGACCACGGGCGGATTCGGGCCGCCGGGGCGGCAGACGAGGTGATCCGCGCCTATTTGCGGCAGTCCGCGGAAGACGCCGGGAAAAAGGCTGCCTAAAAAACGAAGCACGAAATCCAAAATCCGAAATCCCAAACAAATCCAAAATACGAAATCCCAAGGCTCCAAACGCGGCGCCCCATGGTTTTTGTCATTGGTGCTTCGGCCATTTGAAATTGTTTGGGATTTGAGATTTGGGATTTGGGATTTCCTGTCCGACCACTCCCCGCCCCAGCCGCAGCACGCACAGGTAGTAGCACAGCCGGCGGGTCCGGTCGATGGCCGGAATCCCCAGCCGCCCGAGGAGGCCGATCCGCCGCCAGGCGGCCTGCGGCTCCGCAAACACTTCGCAGAATCGGTCGAGCAGGCCGAAGACGTCATCGGGCTCGGCCCCGCGCTCGCGCAGCCGGTCGCGGAGCGTGCGGGCCTGGCACAGCGAGCGGCGGAAATGGTCCAGGCCGGTCCGCCAACGCTGCCGCCACGAGTATCGCAGCGGATTCAGGCCGGTCCAGAAGTCGGCCGGGCCGCTGACCGTCCCCGCGTGACGGCGATAGCGGACCGTTGCTTCCGGCAAATAGGAGATCCGCCCGATGGCCGCGGCGCACAGCGCAACCCACCAGTCCGGGGAGGCGATCGCGGCGGGCATCGGCAAGGCCAGTTCCGCTACCGGCCGATTGAACCCGCACGCGCAACCCGGCACGAAGTTCCGCCCCAGCAGGGTGGCCATCGGCCGGCCTTCGCCGTGGCACAGCCGCGAGCTGGCCAAGAACGACGGGCCGAGCGGGCGGAGCCGCTCGTCGGCCAACAGCATGTCGGAATAGACCAGGCGCGGCAACGGCCGGTCCCCGGCCCGCCGACCGTGCTCTTCCCGTCGCAAGACGTCCACTTGCTTCTGGAGCTTGTCGGGCAGCCAGACATCGTCCTGATCGGCGAAGAAGAAATACTCTGCCCCTGCCTCGTGGGCCCGCCGGAGCAGGGCCCCATAGTTGCCCGCCGGGCCGAGCCGGCCGCCGGCTTGCTCCACGATCACAATCCGTGGATCGGCCGCCGCCCGCCGCACGATTTCCAGGCTGCCGTCGCGGGAGTCGTCGTCGCGGGCCCAGAGGGTCCAATTCCGCTCGCTCTGGGCCTGGATGCTCGCCAGCAGCTCGGGCAGGTAAGCAGCGCCTTCATACGTGCCAAGCAGGATATGGGCATGAGGCATGGCGCCCACTGTACCCACCCCGCCGGGACCGGTCAACGGCGAGAACCGGACTGGACCCCCGTGCGGCCCGGGGGCTATAATCTCCGAGGCTTAGCGAGCGCACCGGCCGGGCACGGAGGCTTTTCATGGAACAGCAGCGGACCCTGGTTGTGGTGCTGTGCATGCACCGCTGCGGGTCGAGCTTCATGACGAACCTGCTGGAGCGGCTGGGGATGTCGCTCGGGCCGTTCGACCGCTTGGCCCCGTCGCCGTGGAACAAGCACGGCTATTTCGAGGCCGCGCCGCTGACCGCGCTGAACGACGAGCTGCAAGCGAAGTTCCTGGGATTCAACGGGGCGGGGCCGGGATCGCCGGAGGTCTTCCGCCGCTTCCGCCAGACCGAGGGCCGCTGGCCGGCGGAGCCGCCGATTCCCGACGAGTTCCTCCAGCGCGGGAAGGACCTCGTCGAGCAGTTGCTGGCAGCGGGGCCGATCGCGGGCTTCAAGGACCCGCGGACCGTGCTCACCTGGCCGTTCTGGCGGCGCGTGCTGGGGGACCTGCCGGGCCTCCGCGTCGCGCCCCTCATGCTCGTCCGCTCGCCGCACGAAATCGCCACGAGCCTGTTTCACTGGGGCCAAGGCGAGATCACCTACCGGCAATCGCTCGATCTGGTGGAGGTGCATTTCAAGCGGATGCAAGCCATCCGCGCGGAGTTCGGCGGCGACGTGCCGCTGGTGCGCTTCGATCCCCGCACGTTGTTGGACGAGGCGCGGCGGGCCGTCCAGTGGTGTGGCCTCCGCTGGGACGATGCCGTCTTCCGGCAGGTTTACGATCCCGACTGCCGCCACCACGAGGCCTCCGCCGTGCTCCACCCGGCCGAGCAGGCGTTCGACGAGCTGTGCCGGACGGACGGCGGCGACCCTGGAGGGCGCCCCGCCGCCCTGGACCCCTGGCAGATGCTCGATGCGGCTGCCGCCCGCGAGGATTTCTTCCAGCAGCGCGTGATTTCCTTGCAGCAACAGCTCGCCGAGCTGCGGCGGGAGAGCAGCCGGCAGATGGACCAGTTGCACGCCGAGATCCGCCGCGGCCTATACGACCTGGCGGTGCTGGGCGAGGAGCTGGCGCTGGTGAAGGGCTCGCGGACCTGGCGGCTGCGAGAGTCGCTGCTGGCGGCGGCCCGCCGTGCCGGGCTGGCCGGTGCGGCGAGAAGGGATTAGAGATTGGGGATTGGGTACGAAGGGCGGCAAGATGTGCGAAGCCGCAAGCGGCTTCATGCCAACCCCTCCGCCGCCGCCTTGCCCGCTTCCCGCAGCACGTCGAGCAGTTGGTCGAGGTGATCGGGCGTGGTCAGCGGGTTGATGATCGTCACGCGGAGCGCCCCCTGGCCATCGAGCTTGGTCGAGACGATGTAGAACGCCCCGGACTCGATCACCCGCCGCCGCAGCTCCAACTGGAACTGTCCCAGCAGGTCGGCGCCCGCGCCGGCCAGCGCGGCGGGGACGTGGCGAAACACGACGATGTTGCACTCCGGCTCATGGAGCGGCACGAAGTCCGCCGCGGCGGCCAGCTTTTCGTAGAACAGCCGGCCCATCGAGAACGTGACATCGACCAGGTCGGCGAAGAGCTGCTCGCCGCAAAGCGTCCACACGCCCCATAGCCCGAACGCCGCCGCCCGCTTGGTACACTCCAGCGTCCGCAGGCCGCTGTCGAACTCGGCCAGCCCGGGGGCCGCCGGATCGAACAGGTAGGGCGCGTCCTGCTGGAAGGCCTGGAAGCGGTGGGCGGCGTTGCGGTAGAGCACGAAGGCGCACAGTCCGGGCACGAAGAGCATCTTGTGGGCGTCCCAGACCAGGCTGTCGGCGCGGTCCAGGCCGGCCACAAGGTGCCGGTAGCGCGGGCTGAGGCAGGCCGCCCCGCCGTGGGCCGCATCGACGTGCAGCCAGACGCCGTGGCGGCGGCAGACGTCGGCCACGTCCACCAGCGGATCGAAGGCCCCCACCGGCGTCGAGCACGCGCAGGCCACGGCCGCCACGATCGGCCGGCCGGCGGCGCGGAGGCCGCGGAGCGTGTCGTCCAACTGCCGCACGTCCATGCGGCGGCGGGCGTCCAGCCCGACGCGGACCACCTGGTCGGTGCCCAGGCCGAGGATGCCCGCCGCTCGGGCGACCGAGTAATGGGCGTCGGCGTGGACCACCAGGGCCGGGGGAGGGCCGGAGCAGCTCAGCCCGCGCCGCCAACCGTCGCCCAGTGCGACGTTGCGGGCCACCAGCAGCCCGGTCAGGTTGGCCAGCGACCCGCCGTGGGTCGCCAGCCCGGCAAACTGCCCCGCCGTCCAACCGATTCGCTCGCCCAACTCCTGGACCATGGCCCATTCGGCGGCCGTGGCCCAGGGTCCCATCTCGTAGGTTGCCATCACCTGGTTGGTGACCGACCCGACGGCATCCAGCAGGCCGGCCAGCGGCAGCGGCGCGGGGACTTGATGGCCGAGGTATCGCGGGTCGTGCAGGCGATGTCCCCGCTCGAGCATGGTGGCCACGAGCCGCGAGAACTGCTCGACCAACTCCTCGCGATCACGGGGTGCCCCACCGCCGGCGAGCATGGCCCGCGCGTCGCGGACGTTCTCCGCCGGGTCGCGCCACGGCAACACGACGCCGCGGGACGCCTCCGCCGCCGCCAGGTACTCGGCGAGCCTATCGACCAGCCGGTGCCCGGCGGAGCGCAGCAGTTCAGGAGCGAAGACCTGGGCGATCCTCTCGCGGGCCCGGGAGATTTCGGCGGTTTCGGACATCGTTGGGCGTTCCCAAAGGACCAATAGGACTTATAAGACCTATAGGACCTATGGCATTCTCAATGACGGTCTCGCCTTACTGCCGCTGCAGGTCCTCGGTTTGCGGCAGGTCGGCCAGCGATTGCAGTCCGAACAGCCGCAGGAAGCGCGGGGTTGTGGAGTATTGAGCGGCGCGGCGTTCGCCCGGCGTCCTTTCGATCCGCAACAGGCCGCGGCGGACGAGTTGCACCAGCACGTGGCCGCTCGGCTTGCCGCGCAGCGTGCCGACCTGTTCGGCGGTGAGGGGTTGCTGGTAGGCGACGATGGCCAGCACGTCGACGGCTGCCTGCGAGAGGCGGGCCTCGCGGATGCGGCCGTAGAAGCGGTCGCGGAGCGCGAAAAACGGCTTCCGCAGGCTTATGCGGTAGCCCTCGCCGTCATGGATGATCTCGTAAGGGCAGCCGGCCGCGGCGTAGCGGCGGTTCAACTCGGTCACCAGCCCCGGGATCTCGCTGGGCTCGACGCCCCGCATCTGCTCGGCGGCCTGGACCGCCGACAGCGGGCGGTTCTCGCGGTCTCCCACGAAAAGCATGGCTTCCAGGATGCTGCGTGGCGTGACGGGGCAGGCATCGACCGCAGGCTCGCCGGGCGCCGCGGCGGGGCGATCCTCGGGACCGGCGGGAGAGGACGGCGCCCGGCCCGCTTCCGCCGTCGCCTGCAAACCTGCAAGCGGGACGGCCGGCGAGGCCGCAGGCATGTCCGCTGGCGGCTTCGCCGGCGGCGCGTTGCCCATCACCTGGGCGAACGCCTGGGCCAACTCGTCCAGCGAAATCCCCTGCTGCGGGGAAGGTTCAGGGCCGGGTTCTCGAGCGGATGCCATCACTTGACACGCTATGCCTGCCTGCGCCGCCGGCGGCAGAAACACGTGCGAAGCCGCCAGCGGTTTCAGGATTTCCACCACTTGGCGACCTCGGCCTTCATGAACCGCAGGGCGTCGCCAGCCAGTTGTTGCTCGCTCTGGTACATGCGGCGCCAGATCTTCGTGGCGGCCACGAGCTTGTCCAGGGCCAGGCCGAAGGCCTCGACCACCATCAGCCCGTCGTAGCCGATCTCGTGCAGCGTGTCGAAGTTCTCGGCCCAGCGGACATTCCCCTGGCCGGGCGTGCTGCGGTCGTTCTCCGAGATGTGTACGTGAACCAGGCAGTCCCGCAGGGCGCGGATTGCGCGGGGGGTGTTCTTCTCCTCGATGTGCGAGTGGAAAGTGTCGTACATCATCTTGCAGCGGGGGTGGTTCACCTCGGCGCAGAAGCGGGCGCCGTCGGCGGCCGAGTTCAACAGGTAGCACTCGAAGCGGTTGAGGTACTCCAGCCCCAGGAAAACGCCGCAGGTCTCGGCGTGCTCGGCGACCTGCCGCATGCTGGCCACGGCCCATTGCCATTCGTCGGCGGTGGGGCCGGCGCCGCTGAAGTAGCCCAGGGCGGAATGGTACGGTCCGACCAGGGCCCGGCAGCCGGCCGCGGCGGCACAGTCCAGCGCCGCCTTGTTCGCCGCCACGCCCTTGCGGCGGACGGCCGGATCGGGGCTCATCGGGTTGTCGTCCACGCCGCGGACGGTCACGCCCGTCCGCAGCAAGCCCGCGTCGTCCAGCCGCTTACCCCAGCGGCCGTAGAGCGCCACGTCGCAATCGAAGATCGGTATCTCCACCGCGTCATAGCCGATCTTGCGGATCTGGTCCAAGAGCGGCAGCGCCTGGTCGTTGAGCGTATCGGTCCATAACAGCAGGTTCAGTCCGAATTGCACGAGGTTGCTCCTTTGTAAAAGAACCAGATCCCGGCCGGGACGCCGAAAAAGAAGAGCAGGGCGTCGATCGCGGCCTCGGGCTTGGCCATTTCGCGGTGCGGCAGGAAAGGCAGGATGTCCGGCGGAAGCTGCGAAAGGAATGCGAAGCCGCCGAAGAGGCCCAGGGCCAACAATCCCGCACCCAAGCCGCAGTGGTCGTCTGCTGTCATCGCACGGCCTTTCTGAAACCGGGATCGATATTACGTTGTTCAGCGGGCGAGCTTGCCCGCCGGGGACATAATCGGCGGGCGACCACGCCGACCACGCTACGCGCGGTGCCCGGCGGTGCCCCGCCCGCTGGACTCTTCCGGCACAACCGGGATGCCCTCCAGCAACTCGCGCCGGCGGCGGCGGACGAGCTGGCGGGCGGGCGGCAACACGGCGGCCGCATCGTCCGGCAGGGGATCGAGACCGACCCGCCGCAGCACCTGGTTGAGCCGCACCCACAGTTTCGCATCTTCCAGGTAATCCCACAAGATCCGCGCCTGGCGGAACAGGGCGATCATGGGGGCCAGCCGCAGGGTGGGCCGCCGTACCATCCGGTTGACGGCATCCTGGACCCCCCGGGGATCGAGCGATGCGAGGGCCCGCTCATAAGCCTCCAGCCTGGCCGTGTCCTCCCCCGCCAGCTCGGCGTCCAGCAGGACTTCGACCAGGAGGTGGCCCAGGAAGCTTGCGCGGAAGCCGCTTTCCGCCCCCAGCGCGCGGCGCACCGCGGCGGCCAGCTCCAGCGAGGTCTCGGCGAAGGCCCGCGTCTCGTGGAAGCGGTGGTCGTCGCGGAAGTGCTGCAGGAGTCCACCGGCCACGGCCGCCACGCACGGATCCTCCGCGTGCTCCAGCGGCGCGGCGTGCTTCGCGCGCACCCGCACCTGCCGGTCCGCGACCGCCAGCCAATCGGGCACCGCCGTCCCGGCGACGAAGTACGGGCGATCGAGGAACGGCAGGGCGTGGGCCAAGTAGTTCACGAAAAGGATGCGCCCTCTCAGCTATCCAAAATCTGAAATCCCCCTTACGCCGGGATCTCGATCCATTGGCCGCGGCGGGCGCTGTCCAGCACCGTCTGGCAGACGCGCTGCGTCCGCAGGGCGGTCCGCATGGTGGGCTGGAAGGCCGGGCCGTCCTCCAGGCTCGCCAGGAAGTCGGCGAACCCGTTGATGAACGTGTGCTCGTAGCCGATCGTGCAGCCCGGCACCCACCAGTTCTTCATGTACGGATGTTCGAAGTTGGTCACGTGGATCCGCTGCCAGCCGGTCAGGTGGTCTTCGATCTTCTTGCCGGTGATCGGGTCGGCGTAGCGGAAGTACTGGAGAATGTGCGGGTCCTCGAGGTCGAAGAAGACGGAGCCGTGCTCGCCGTTCAACTCGAAGGTGTTGTAGTTCTTCCGCCCGCGGGCGTAGCGGGTGCTCTCGAAGGTGCCGACCGAGCCGTTGGCGAAGACGGCCAGGAACATGCAGGCGTCGTCGATGGTGACCGGCTCGAGGTTGCCGGTCTCCGCGTGCTTCCGCTCTTTGATGAAGGTTTCGGTGTGGGCGACGACGCGGCGGATGGGGCCGTTGAGCCACTCGGCCGTGTCGATGGAGTGCGCCAGCAGGTCGCCGGTGACTCCCGAGCCGGCCACCCGCGCGTCCAGCCGCCAGAGCGCCATGCCCCCCTGCGGCACGTCGGCGGAGATGGTGTAGTCCTGGTTGTAAGTGGCGCGGTAGTGAAAGGGGCGGCCGATGCGGTCCTCGTTGATCAACTGCTTGGCCAGGGCGATGGCCGGCACGCGGCGGTAGTTGAACGAGACCATGTTGGCCACGCCGGCCCGCTCCACCGCCGCCACCATCTCCTCCGCCTCGGCCACGCTCATCGCCAGCGGCTTCTCGCAGACCACCATCTTGCCGGCCTCGGCCGCCGCCAGCACCACCTCGCGGTGCATCACGTTGGGCACGCAGACGTCGACCAGATCCACGTCGCTGCGGCGGATGGCCTGCCGCCAGTCCAGGTCCATGGACGCGTAGCCCCACGCGCGGCAGAACTTCTCCAGCTTGTCCTTTTCCTCGGGCCGCGCACAGCAAACCTGCAACACCGGCTGGTACTGCCGCGGGAAGAAGTGGCCGACCTGCAACCAGGCGTTGGAGTGGGCGCGGCCCATGAAGCCGCAGCCGATCATGGCGATGTTCAGGGGTTTCGACATGGTCTCGGGCTCCTTGAGTTTGGGAATTTACTGGCCCTCTTTCGCTTTGGCCAACTCCGCCTCCGCGGCCTGGAGCTGCCGCTGGAGGTTCTGGACTTCGGCCGGATCGTCCATCTGCTTGCGGGCCCCGGCGAGTTGCTGCCGCAGACTTTGGATTCTCTGGTTCAGCACGTCCAGCCGCTTCTTTTGCTTCTTGTCCATCACGGCGCCCCGCTGCGGATGACGTCTCTCAGACCGCAATTCTCAATTCTCGACTTGCAATTTGCAATCCCCTGCGCCCGCAATTCACCGCCGGTTGTCCAAGCCGTTGGCCCGCAGCAACCGGTCCGCCAGCGCCAGGGCCTCCTGGCGGGTGCGAATCTCGCCGTCCAACTGGGCGGCGCGGAGCCGCTCCAGCAGGGTCTTGTAGACCGGCCCGGCGGGAATGCCGTGGGCTACGAGATCCTCGCCGGTGAGCAAAGGCGGCGGATCGAGGACTTCGGGCGGCCGGGCCAGCAGGTCCCGGCAATAGGCCGCTTCTTCCGCCGCTTCCGGCCGGCTGGCTTCATGGAGGGCCAACAGATCGCCGATTCCCGCGGTAATCAAGAGCGGCTGCAAGCGGGACCAGGGCGCCTGGCGGGCCCCGGCCAGGGCCTCGCGATGCTCGGCGAGCCAGGCCACCCGGTCGATCTCGCGGTTCGCCAGCCGCCAGCGGAGCCCGATCGCGCGAACCCCGTCGGGGTCGACCATCCGCTCCAGCAGGGCGGCCAGGGCCAGCGGGAAGGAGGGCTGGCGGAGCCGCTCCAGCGCGGCCACCGCGCGATCGAGCCGCTCCTGGCCGGCCGCATCGCGCGGCACGATCTCCGGCAGGACGGCCGCCGCCAGGCCGACGTCGATCAACAGGCCGACGCCCCGCCCCCGCCCCGGCTCGACCAGCATCCGCCGCATCTCCATGGCGATTCGCTCGGGGCTCACCGCGGTGATCTGGCCGGCCATCTCGCGCAAGGCGGCGACGGTCTCGCTTTCCAGGGTGAAATCCAGCGAGGCGGCAAACCGCACCGCGCGCAGCAAGCGGAGCTTGTCTTCGGCGAATCGCTCGCGGGGCGGGCCGATCGCCCGCACGACCCTCCGCGCCAGGTCCTCCTGCCCCCCGACAAAGTCGATCACTTGCCTCTGGGCCGGGTCGTAGAAGAGGCCGTTGATCGTGAAGTCCCGGCGGGCGGCGTCCTCGCGGGCGGAGCTGAAGGTGACGTGGTCGGGCCGCCGGCCATCGCTGGTGGTCGAGTCGCGGCGGAAGGTCGCCACCTCGATCATGCCCGCCTCCCGCGGCCCCCGCACCGTAATCACTCCGAAGGCGGCGCCGATGGCCAGGGTCCGGCGGCGGCCAAAGAGGTCGCGAATCTGCTCGGGCGTAGCGTCGGTAGCCACGTCGAAATCCTTGGGCCGCCGCCCCAAGATCTCGTCGCGGACGCACCCGCCCGCCCAATACGCCGTGAACCCCGCCTCGCGGAGCCGGGCGGCGACCGCCAAGGCAAAACGGCGTTGCTCCTCAGGCACGATCATCGGTTCGGCATTATCCAGCGCCGCTTGCCGCTTCGCAAGCCTGGCCGGGTGCGGCTGAGCCGGGCACGCCGCCCTTGCCATTTCCCACTTCGGCCCCATAATGGCGGGGAAAGGCTACATGAACCCTAAGGTGCAGAACTGGACTGGAGCCGGGAGCGTGATGGAGCCGGGGCCGTGATGGAGCCGGGGCCGTAAGGCCCCGGATGGACGCCATGATCGAGAGCCGATTTCGTGTGTCCGAGCTCGAACCGGATGGGGCGTTTGCGCGCGGCGGTTGGAGTTGGCGCTTCGCCCGGCTGATCCGGGGCGTCACGGCCCCGGCTCACTATCTTTTCTAATGACCCAAGCGCATCAAGCGGAAGACGTGCCGCGCGACCCCTATCGCTGGGAGGAAATCCCCGCCGGCGCCCCCAAGGCGGTCGTCGACGCGCTGGGCGGACCGGACGCCTATCGGGCCCCCCAGGGTCGCCGGGAAGTCTGCATCGTGCCGGCCGGCACCGCCGCCCCCTGGCACGACCGCGGCCAACTCGTCCTGGAAGACGGCACGCCGCTGGGCATCGACGATACCCTGCCGCCGGACCTGCCGCTGGGGTATCACGATTTCTATTTCGACCGCGGCGCGGGCAAGATGCGGCTGATCGTCGCGCCGTGGGAGTGCGCGCTGCCGGGCGGAAACCGTTGGGGTTGGGCCGCTCAACTCTACAGCACGCGGAGTCGCCGGAGCTGGGGCATCGGCGACCTGGCGGACCTCCGCCGGCTGGCCGAGTGGTCGGCGGGGCTGGGGGCGGGCCTGCTGTTGATCAATCCGCTGGCGGCCGTGGCCCCGACCCTACCCCAGGCCGCCAGCCCCTACTACCCCGCCAGTCGACGCTTCCATAACCCCCTGTATCTCTGCGTGGAGGAAGTGCCGGGCGCGGAGCGGCTCGGGGCGGAGTTGGAGCGGCTGGCCGCCGCCGGCCGGGCGCTGGCGGCCGACCGCCGCTTGGACCGCGACCGCGTGTTCCGCCTGAAGCACGAGGCCCTGCGTGCGATCTGGGCGGGCGTTGCACCCGACCCGGAGTTCCTCGCCTATCGCCTTCAGCAGGGCCGGGAGCTGCGGCAGTTCGCCGTCTATTGCTTCCTGGTGGAGCGGTTTGGCGGCGACTGGCGGCAGTGGCCGCCGGAATATCGGCGGCCCGACGCCGTTGCCGTCGAGCAGGTGGCCCAAGAGCACGCGGCCGAGGTCGCCTATCACGAGTGGCTGCAATGGCTGCTGGACCGGCAGTTGGCCCGCGCTGCCCAGGCCCTGCCGATCATCCAGGACCTGCCCATCGGCATCGACCCCGGCGGCGCGGACGCCTGGGCCTGGCAAGATCTGCTGGCCGAGGGCATTTCGGTGGGGGCCCCGCCGGACGCCTTCAATCCCCAGGGCCAGAACTGGGCCCTGCCGCCGCTGGTGCCGGCAAAGCTCCGCGCCGCGGCCTACGAGCCGTTCATCCAGACGATCCGCGCAGCCCTGCGGCAGGCCGGCGGCCTGCGGGTCGATCACGTCATGGGCCTGTTCCGCCTGTGGTGGATCCCTGACGGCTGCCCGCCCTCGCAGGGCGTCTATGTCCGTTACCCGGCCGACGACCTCTTGGCGATCCTCGCCCTGGAGAGCCAGCGGGCCGGCGCGATGGTGATCGGCGAGGACTTGGGCACGGTCGAGCCGGGTGTCCGCGAGCGACTGGCCGAGCGCCGGGTGCTCTCCGTGCGGCTGCTGTGGTTCGAGCCGCGGCCGCCGGCCGAATACCCGCCGCTTTCGCTGGCCGCCGTGACCACCCACGACCTGCCCACGATCGCCGGACTCTGGAGCGGCGCGGACGAGGCGGCCCAGCAAAAGATCGGTCTGCCGCACAACGCGGAGATGCCCAAGCTGCGGGCGCGGCTGGCCGAGATCCTCGGCCTCGCGCCCGCCTCCCCCGTCGCGGAAGCCATCGAGAAGGCGTATGAAGTCTTGGGCCAGGCCCGCTCGATGCTCGTCACCGCGACGCTGGAGGACGCCCAGGCCGCCTACGAGCGGCCGAACATGCCCGGCACCATCCAGCAGTGGCCCAACTGGTCGCTGGCCCTGCCGCAGGACCTCGAGACGATGCAGGCGGCGGAGCTGCCGCGGCGGATCGCCCGCGGGCTGGGCCAGGGCTGTTCCCTCGTTCCCACGCTCCGCGTGGGAACGCAGTGAGCGGACGCTCCGCGTCCCCGAGACGGCGGGGCCGGAAGGGCCGCGGAGCGGCCATGCAGCGCGTTCCCACGGCGACCATGCTGCGCACGGTGCCCGCGTGGGAACGAGCACGCACACGGCGTGTGCGGCCTACAGCGGCTTGACGCGGCGGCGCCTGCCGACTTAAGATAGGGCCGCTGGGTGATCCTGCTTTTCGCACCTTCCTCGTAATGCAAAGGGGCAGCTCATGATCGAAGACATCTCCCGCCGCACGGTCCTGGCCCTGGGAGCGGTCGCCGCCGGCGAGCTTCTGCTGACCGGGGCGTCGCAGGCCGCCGCCGGGCCGCAACGCCGCGTCGTGGTCTGGTCGGAAGGAACCGCGCCGAAGAACGTCTATCCCCACGACATCAACGGGGCAATAGCGGAAGGCTTGAAATCGCTCCGCGGCTGGGAGGTGGTCACGGCCGGGCTGGCCGATCCCGATCAAGGCGTCTCCGAGGAATCGCTCAAGCGGACCGACGTCTTGATCTGGTGGGGGCACCAGCGGCACGGCGCCGTCAAGGACGAGAACGTGGCGCGGATCGTCCGCCGGGTCAAGCAGGACGGCATGGGCTTCATCGCCCTGCACTCCGCGCACTTCTCCAAGCCGCTCAAGCAATTGCTGGGCACCAACTGCGGTTGGACGGGAGGTTACGTCGAGGACGGCAGCCAGGTGAAGCTGATCGTCAAGGACTCGCGGCACCCGATCGTCCGCGGCGTTTCCGACTTCACGCTGCCGAAGACCGAGCGCTATACGGAGGTCTTCGAGGTGCCGCAGCCCGAGGCCCTGGTGCTGGACGGCATCTACACCTTGGCCAACGGCACGAAGGAGCAATCCCGCCAGGGGTTGGTGTGGACGGTGGGCAAAGGCCGCGTCTTTTACTTCCAGCCCGGCCACGAGACCTATCCCATCTTCTTCGACGAGAACGTGCGGAAGGTCATGCGCAACGCCGTGGAGTGGGCCGCGCCGCGAGGGTAAGAGGGGGCGAGTGGGGAACCGCTAGAGGCGGGTCGTGCCGAAACGCGATCCCCGCCAGGCGGCCCCCACGTTGCCCTGTTATGCTATCACTGCGAACCGAGGCTGAATCCGTCGCGACAGCTCTCGAAACGGGGCTGTTCGACGTTACCGACGCGGTCCGTTGGGCTGACCGCCAGATCGAACGGTCGGACGTGCCAGACACCGCGATCTGCGACGCCGCGATGGCTGGATCGAAATATCCCCAGGACGTGGCCTTCATCCTTCGCCAGGTTCCCGGCGAGTGCGACCAGGCACAGGCCGTGCGGCTTGTTCTGAGATACGCCCTCGATGCCCTGGAGCAAGGGAGACGTGATCCGCGACAGGTCGCGCGCGCCCTATTCGACCTGGCTTACGCTGGCGACCTGCCCAAGGGCAAACTCAGGGGCCAGGCATGGGGATACTGGGACGCAATTGACCTTGCGAGGCATGGGTGCGCCCGGCAGACGGAAAAACAGATTACCGCCGATATGGCTTCAGCGATAGGGGGCTTCCTGGCATCGCAGCCGGAAGACGCGCATCGCTGACGGCCGCCGGGCGCCGCAGATACTGCCTGCACCAATCCCTAATCCCCAATCCCCTTTTACAGCAGCCGCCAGCCGGGGTCTACCCGCGCGGAGTGGCCGGGAGGGTGGGGCTCTACCAGCTTGCCGTACAACTCCGGCCGCCGCGCCCGCAGGTACCGCCGGCCGCCGGATTGCTCGATTTTGTCCGGCGTGCAGAGGCCCAGCACCATGTCGTCCCCCAGGGTGTGGCTCTCGGCGATGATCTCGCCCATCGCGTCGATGATCATGGCGTTGCCGGTCTTGATCGTGTCGTGGTCCACCCCCACGGCGTTGCTGAAGACGTAGTAGACGCCGTTTTCGTAGGCCCGCGTGGGGAGCCAGTGCATCAGCCAGCCGCGGCCCTTGGGCCCCTCGAACTCCATCCGCAGCGGCACGGGATCGCGCTGGCGGTTGTCCCACAGCCGGCGGTCGATCTTGCCGCGGCCCGGCATGGCACTGGGCAGGCCGCAGGTCACGTGCGGGGCGAAAATCACCTCCGCGCCCCCCAGCGCCAGCACACGCGGGTTCTCCGGGAGATTGTTGTCGTAGCAGATCAGCGTGCCGCAGCGAATCCCGCAAAGCTCGAACGGCTCCAGGCTGTCGCCGGGGGAGATGGCGGGGTGGATGAAGGGGTGCAGCTTGCGGTGCCGGGCCACGAAACCCTGCGGCGACACGGCCACGTAGGCGTTGTACAGTCGCTCCGCTTCGCATTCGACCAGCCCGGCCAAGAGCGCGACGCCCAGCCGCCGGGCCAACTCCGCCAGCCGCCGCGTGCTGGGGCCATCGGGCACCGGCTCGGCCAGGGCCCGCAGCTCTGCGGGCGACAGCGTCTCCAGAAACGTGTAGCCGGTGATCGAGCACTCGTGGAAGCTGACGATCTCGGCGCCCTGCCCGGCGGCCTGCGCGGCGAGCTCGTGGATGCGGCCGAAGTTGTAGTCCTTGTCGGCGTCGCGGGCCTCGAACTGGGCGGCGGCAATCCAGATGTCGCGCATGGCGGGCTCCTTGAACAAGCGATTCGGGGAATGGCCACAGGGTATGAATTGCCGGGCGGTTTGCCAAGGGCACGACGGGGTCGGCGGCCCACGCCGGTAATAAGGGCGGCTGTCGCGGGGACAGGGCGGGACTTGGGAGGGGTATCGCGCAAAGGCGCAGAGTCGCCAAGACGCAATTTCATTTTCCACAGATTACCCACTCGTCTCACTTTCTCTCTTCCGCACGCCCTGACACTCCCACCCTTCCTCCTTCCCACCCTCCCGTTCCGCCGCCTTTGCGTGAGACCGCTTCCGCGGTGACTCTCCAGTGAAACCTCTGTAGTATGGTTGCGGCATAATAGGTAAAATGTGCGGCGTTGAATGTTCTCCGTCTCTTGCAAAGAACGGGCCTTGGCCGAGGCGGCCGGCAATGGTCAGGAAGGCGCTCGCTAGATGCGCGGCTGTCATCTCGGTGATGCTTGTCGTCGGAATCTATGCGCTCTGTGGCGATCGGCGGTCTGGCGAGCTGCCGGGATCGTACATGCTGGGCGATTGGGCGGCGTTCTTGCCGGTAGCCATACTCGCCGCGGGAATTGCCCCTTTCCTTGTGCTCGCGTGGCGGTGCCATTGTCCACACTGCAAACGATGGCTTAACTATCGCATGAACTGGGGCGGGCGATTCTGCCCCTATTGCGGCGCGAAGATTTGGCGTGAGCCATGATCGAGCCAAAGTATTAGCCTCCCGGAGGCCCCCATGCCCAGCCGCCCGTTGCGTTTCGTCCATGCGAGCGATTTCCACCTGGAGATGCCCCTCCAGGGGGTGGTGGAAGTCCCGGAGCACTTGCGCGAGGCCTTCTGCGACGCGCCTTACACCGCCGCCCAGCGGGTCTTCGACGCGGCCCTGGCCGAAGAGGCCCAGTTCCTGGTCCTCTCCGGCAACCTGCTCGACCCGGCCCGGGCCGGGCTGCGCGGGCCGCTGTTTCTGGTGGAGCAGTTCTCGCGACTGGCCGAGCGCGGCATTGCCGTCTATTGGGCAGGCGGCGAAGTGGACTCGCCCGAGGCATGGCCGTCGGCCTTCCCTCTGCCGCAGAACGTCCACCTGTTTCCCCGCGGCAGGACCGGCCAGTTCGTTCACGCCCCGGACGGCACGCCGCTGGCGCGGCTTGTCGGCCAGGGCCACGATGGCCCACGGCCCTTGCGGCCGGAACGGTTCGAGCCGGACCCGGCGGGGTTGCCGACGGTTGCGGTGGCCAACGGGAACATCGAGCCGGCTGCGCTGCCGGAGCGGGGCATCTGCTACTGGGCGCTGGGCGGCCGGCAGGACCGCGCGACGCTACCGAGGGCACCCACGGCCGTGGCCGAAGGGGCACCCACGGCCGTGGCCGAAGGGGCACCCACGGCCGTGGCCGAAGGGTCGCCCACCGTCGTACACTGGCCCGGCAGTCCGCAAGGCCGGCGGCCAAGCGAAACCGGCATCCACGGCTGCACCTTGGTCGAGCTGGACGAAAACGGCCACGCCCGAACCAGTCTGCTGCCGACCGACGCGATCCGCTGGCTCGACGAGCGGCTCGCCCTGGACGAGAACGCCGGCCGCAAGGAGATCGAGGCATCGCTCCAGCAGCGGATGGGCGCTCTGAGGGAGGCGGCGCCGAAGAACGATCTGCTCGTCGGGTGGACCCTGGCCGCCAGCGGGCCGCTGGCAGCCGAGTTGCGTCATGGGCCGTTGGCGGCCGAGCTGCTGGCCGGCTTGCGGAGCGAGTACGGCTCGGCCACGCCGGCCGCATGGAGCGTCTCGCTGGAAGCAGAGCCGGCCGAAGCCCTGCCGGCCGCGCTCTATGAGCAGGAGACGATCCTGGGCGATTTCCTCCGCGGCGTGCGGCAATATGAAGTGAACCCGGCCGAGCCGCTGGAGCTGGAAACGTATTTGGCGGAAACGCACGTGGCCGGCGCACTGGCTGCCGCGGTATCCATCCCGGACGACGAGACGCGCCGCCGGGTGCTCCGCGAAGCGGCCCGGCTGGGGGCGGAGCTGCTCGGAGCAGGCGAGGAGGTTTAGCGGGCGCGGCACCGTGTGCAGCATGGTCGCCCGCCGTGGTGATTTACGCCGCCGGCGGCGGACCCGGCGGGCAAGCCCGCCCGCTAAACAGATTCACCACGACGTTTTGGCCGCACTGGAGTCGAAGCCGTGAAAATCACCGCGTTGGAAATCGACGGTTACGGCGTGTGGAGCGGCCTGCGGATCGAGCGGCTCGCCGACGGCCTGAACGTGGTTTACGGTCCGAACGAGGCGGGCAAATCGACCCTCTTGCAGTTCATCCGCTCGATGCTCTACGGCTTCTCGCCCGAGCGGCGGCGATACTTCCCGCCCGTCCACGGCGGGCGGCCCGGCGGACGCCTCGACCTGGCGGGCCCCAACGGCCGCTTCCAGATCGACCGCCACGACGAGGCCGGCGAAGCGGGCGGCAACCTGGCCCGCCAGGATGAGGTGCTGATTACGGCCGCCGACGGCACCCGCCAGGGCGAGCACACGCTCCGGCTGCTGCTGGCCAACCTCGACGAGGCGATCTTCAACAACGTCTTCGCCGTCGGACTCCGCGAAATCCAGGAACTCGGCACGCTGGGCGACACCGAGGCAGCCGATCTGCTCTACGGCATTTCCGCCGGCCTGGACCGCGTCTCGCTGGTGGACGTCATGCGGGAACTGGAGTCCTCGCGAAACCGCATCCTCGACGCCGGGCACCGACCGGAGGTTGGTCGCGGGCCGTGCCAGGTCCTCCAGCTCTTGGCCGACCGCCACAAGCTGCGGCAGGAGATCGAAGAGATCGAGTCCGTCGGCCGCCACTACGGCCGGCTGGCCGCCGAGCGGAGCCGGCTGGACGGCGAGGTGCTGCGGCTGGAGGAAGCGCAGAATGCCGCCCAGCAGCGGGTGCGGGCGATCGAGCTGGCACTGGAGCTCGGCGAGCGTTGGGCCCGCCGGGCTGCCTTGGACGACGAGCTGGCCGCGCTCGGGCCGCAGCCTGCCATGCCCGCGGACGCCCTGCCGCGGCTGGACGCCCTCGGAGAGCGACTGAAGAAGCGCCAGGGGCGGATCGAGCGGCTCGATCGGCAGCGGGGGGAGCTGCGCCGCGAGGCCGGCGGGCTGGAGGTCAACGCCGCGCTGGCCCGGCAGGCCGCCCGCATCGAGGCCCTCGTCGAACAAGAGCCCTGGCTGGGGGCCGTGGAAGGCCAAGCGGCCGCGCTGGAAAAAGAGATCGCCGGGCTCGCCGCGAAACTTGCCGCCGAGCATCAGCGGCTGGGGCTGGGCCAAGCCGTCGAGGGCGAGTCGCTCGCGCGATGCTCGCCGCGTTCGCTCGGGCGGCTGCGCGGTCCTGGGCGAGCGATGGAGAAAGTCTCCGCCCAGGCACAGCGGGCCGCGCGCGAGGTGGCCGCCGCACAAGAGACCGCCGCCGCCCTAGCACGCCAGCTCGACGCTGCGCTGGCGCAAACCGGCACGCCGCGCCCCGCCGCTGCCCAGCCGGGCGAAGTGCCCGCAGGATACCCCGTCCCCGCCGGCAGCGATCTGGCCGCGGCCATCGACCATGCCGGCAGTGTCGTCGTCCAGCTCCGCCGTTGGGTCCAACTCGATGAGCGGATCGAGCAGATGACCCACTACCAGAGCGAACTGGAAGAGCAAAGCCGGCACTTGCTGGACCGCCAGCTCTTGCCCGCCTGGGTTCTGGCGGGCCTGGGGGTGGTGTTCGTGCTGGGGCTGGTGCTGTTGGTGGCCGGGGTGTTCATGCCGGCGTCGATGACCGGCTCGCTGGGTTGGGCCCTGGCGCTGGTCGGCTTGGCGGGGAGCGGCGGTGCCGCCGCCGGCAAGATCCTGCTGGACCGCTCCAGCGCAAGGCAACTGGACGCCTGCCAGAAGCAACTGCACATGCTCCAGTTGCAGCTTAAGCAGGCGGAGCAGGATCGGGAGGTGCTCCAGAAGCAGTTTTCGCGCGGCGGGGGCCCAATTGCGGCCAGGCTGACCGCAGCGGAGCAGGAGTTGACGGCGTTGGAGCAGCTTGCGCCGTTGGAGGCACGGCGGGGGGCGGCCCGGCAAGAGGCGGCGGCCGCCAGCGACCGCGCGGCGGCGGCCCGCCAGCAGTATCGCGCGGCCCGCCACCGCTGGCGCGACGCCCTGATCGCCGCCGGCTTGCCCAAGGGCCTGACGCCGCGGCAGGTCCGCCGCATCGCCCGGCAATCGGACGAGATCCAGCGGATCGAGAGTCGCATGGCGCAGTGCCGGGACGAGTTGACCGGGCGGCGGCGGGAGCTGGAAATGCTCGCCGGCCGCGTGGCCCAATTGGCCGGCGACTGCGGCCTGGCCAGCGGCGGCCTGCAGCCGGTCGCGCAACTCCGGCAGCTTGCCGAAGCGCTGGGGCAGCAGCAGGCCCAGATCGCCCGGCGCGAAGCGATCCGCCGGCAGTTGCGGCAACTGCGGCGCCGCCGGGCGCGGCTGGACGAGGCGGCCGGGCGGCTCCGCCGCCGCCGCCGGCAGTTGTTCCGCGACGCGGGCGCCGAGGACGAGCGGGAGTTCCGCCGCCGCGCCGTGGAGCTGGCAAGGGTCGAAGTCCTGCGGCGCGACCGCGACGCCCTGGATCGCGAGATCACTGCCGCCCTGGGCGACCGCTGCCCGCAGGAATCGCTCCGCAAGGAACTGGCAGGCGACGCGGCCGCCGGACTCCCGGCCCGCCGCCAGCAGGCGCAAACCGCGCTGGCCGCCGTCCAAGAGGAGCTGCGCGGGCGGATCGAGAGCCGCGGGCAGTTGGCCGAGCAGATGCGGGTCTTGGCCGAGGACCGAAAACTGGCCCAGCGGCAACTCGACCTGGCGGTGCTCCAGGAGCGACTGGACCGCGCGATCCGCCGCTGGCAGGTGCTGGCCGTCGCCTGCCGCATCCTGGACACGATCCGCACGACCTACGAGCACGAGCGCCAGCCCGAAGC
>Ga0326727_10008622_pt1 | contig 25711 bp, 18 predicted proteins | sample MB2enrmetagenome_FD_207643 | JGI IMG/M metagenome (GOLD analysis project Ga0326727, IMG submission 207643) | Lab enriched peat soil microbial communities from McLean, Ithaca, NY, United States - MB29MY | ecosystem: Environmental > Terrestrial > Soil > Wetlands > Peat | place: USA: New York...
CGAAGTTTCGCTGGCGGCGCTGGGCGCGGGCAAACACGTGCTGCTCGAAAAGCCGATGGGCCGCAACTTCGCCGAAGCGCGCGCGATCGCCGACGCCGCGTTGGCCGCGCGCCGGCTGGTCAAGGTCGGCTTCAACCATCGCTACCATCCGGCGATCGCGCAGGCGCACGAGATCTTCGCGAGCGGGGCCATCGGGCCGTTGCTCCACCTGCGCGTGCGCTACGGGCACGGCGGCCGTCCGGGTTACGAAAAGGAGTGGCGCGGCAACTTCGAACTCGCCGGGGGCGGCGAACTGACCGACCAAGGCGTCCACGCGCTCGACCTCGTGCATTGGTTTGCCGGCCTGCCCACGCACCTGTTCGCGCTGACCCAGACCGCGGTCTGGCCGATCGCGCCGCTCGAAGACAACGGCTTCGCGCTGCTCCGCTTCGAAGGCGGGCGCGTGGCCAGCTTCCACACGACCTGGACGCAGTGGAAGAACTTGTTCTCGCTCGAGATCTTCGCCGAACGCGGCGCGCTGATCGTCGAGGGGTTAGGCGGCAGCTATGGCGTGGAGACGCTGACCCGTCACGATCGCGCCATGCAGGGCGGCGCGCCGGCCACGCACGTCGAACGCTTCGAGGGCCCCGACTCCTCGTGGACGCTCGAATGGGCCGACTTCACCGCGGCCCTGCTCGAAGGCAAACCGTATCACGGCGGCCCGCGCGACGGCCTCGCCGTCATGGCGATGCTGCGCGATCTCTACGCCTCGGCGGCCTCGCTGCAGTCGGTTCAGTTCAACGCGGGCGAAGGCACGTTGAGCTTGATGTAAGCGATCGACCGGCGCAAGCCTTCGTCGAGATCGACGCTCGGCGCCCAGCCGAGCGCCCGCGCGGCCGAAACGTCCGCGCGATTCTCTTGCGCTTCGCCCGAGAGGTCGGGCTTGAAGACGGGCTCGAGCGTCGAACCCGTCTGCCGCGCGATCGCGTCGTAGATCTCGCGCACCGAGGTGCTCGTGCCGCTGCCGACGTTGTAGACGTTGCCGATCGTTCGCGGGTCGTCGAGACAGAGCAGATGGAACGCGTTGACGTCGTCGACGTAGACGAAGTCGCGGCGCTTGCTGCCGTCGCCGTAGATGACCGGACGTTCGCCGCGCAGCAGCTTTATGATGAAGGCGCTCATCACCGGCGGAATCGTGCGCCGGTAATCCTGGCGCGGACCGTACACGTTGAAGTAACGCAGCGCAGTCGTTTCCATCCCGTAGAAGCGCCGGTAGGCTTCGGCGAAGAGCATGCCCGCCGCTTTGCTCACCGCGTAGAAGCTCTCGGGATGGACGTCGTGCTCGGGCGTGGGCAAAATCGTCGAACCTTCGTACACCGCCGACGACTCGGCATAGATCACGCGCTTCACGCCGGCCCGTTTGGCGGCTTCGAACACCTTGACCGTCCCGGTCACGTTGATGTCGCTGGTCTCGACGGGATCGTCCTGGCAGTCGGCGATGCAGTTTTTGGCCGCGAGGTGAAAGATCGCGCGCGCGCCGCGGAGATGGTCGACGAGTTCCGGATCGCGCACGTCGACTTTGCGGAAGTCGACGCCTTCGGGGATCTGCTCCCGCACGCCGTAGGCCAGATTGTCGATGCCGACGACCGCGTACCCCTCGGCCAGGAGCCTGTCCGCCAGGTTGCTGCCGATGAATCCCGCGACGCCGGTGACGACGATCGGGCCGCCCGGACGGCTCACGTCGCGCTCCCCGCGGCCGACTCGCGCGATTCGAAGCTTTGCTCCGTGACCGGCGCGCGCGGGGTCTCGTCGTTCTTGGCCAGCGGGCTCAGCTTGAGGCGCAGCTTGGTCAACTCGCGCAAGTTCCGGATCGTGCCCTTGATCGGATCGTACCGCGTGTCCGCATCGTTGCTCCAGAGTACGGGAAACTCGAGCAGCCGGTAGTCGGCGCGCAGCGCGCGCATGATGATCTCGGTGTCGAACATGAAGCCGTCGGTGAAGGCCGCCTCGTACAGCGCGTGGGCTACTTCGCGCCGGTAGAGCTTGAAGCCGCACTGCGTGTCGGAGACGTAGAGCGGAATGCCCATCACGCCGTGCACGAACAGTTTGTAGGCCCGCGAGCCCAGCCGCCGGTAGAGCGGCTGCGCCACGACGACGCTGCCGCGCATCCGCCGCGAGCCGTGGGCGATGTCGCACATGTCCATGTCGATCATCGCGATGCCGATCTTGGCGATCTCGTACGGCACGCAGAGCCCGGAGTCGGCGAACATCACGATGCGGCCGCGGGCGCGCAACATGCCGTAGCGCACCGCGTGGCCTTTGCCGCGATTCGGCGTGTAGGCCAGCACGACGAGGTTGGGAAACTCGCCGCGCAACGAGGCCGCGACCGCCGCCGTGTCGTCGGGCGAACCGTCGTCGACCACGATGATTTCGCCCTCGAGTTCCGCGCGCGCCATGAAGTCGGAAGCGGCGCGAACGTCGCGCTCGATCTTGGCCGACTCCTTGTAGGCCGGTATCACGATCGACAGGTCGAGTTCGCCCGAGTTCACTACGCGCGCAGCCTCCGAATGGCGCCGCCGATGCCGTGACCGAACGTCAGGTAGCGGTGGCCGAGAAATCCGAGCGGGATGTTGACCGCCACGCCGGCCGCCTTGGCCAACGTCGCGTCGAGATGCACCAAGCGGAAGAGCGCCTCGACGACGCCCAACTGCACGATCAGACATAGTCCCGCGACGACGGCGTAGGTTCGCGCCTGACGCCAGAGCGCCCGGTCGAAGTTACGGAAATTGTAGAGCCGGTTCAGCGTGAAGTGCGTGCACACGGCGAGCAGGTACGACAAGGTCGTCGCAGCGGCGAGCACGACCCCGCGCGCGTACATCACTTTGAACGAACCGACGTCGAGGATGAAGACGAACCCGCCGATGGCGACGTAGCGCGCGAACTGCAGTCGCGCACCTTGGTCGTCGCGCAGGCGCTGCAAGAGCGCCGCCGTTGCCGACATCGACGCCGGCGTCTACGCCGGGACCGGCTGCGGGAGGTGCATGGGCACCGCGCGCGAGCTCATCACGTTGGTGATCACCCGGCTGCCGTCGTACTCGGCCCGGTACGAAAGCCTGGCCAGCCCCTGCTCGCTCATGAATCTGGTCAGGCGGTGGCTGTTCTGCGCGGGGCAGTACAACATCAGGAAGCCGCCGCCGCCCGCCCCGGCGATCTTGCCGCCGAGCACGCCGAACTCTTCGCGGACGTGATCGTAGAGCCGTTCGGCCGCCGAAACGGTGACGCTCGGCGAGAGTTCCTTCTTGGCCAGCCAGTGACGGTGCGTCAGGCGTCCGAACTCGTCGAAGTCGCCGGCCCGGATCGCCTCGCCGATGCGGTAGCCGATCTCGCGGATCTTCAAGAGGTTGTCTTCGACCGCGCTCGGGCCCGCGCGCATCGCCTTCGACTGCTCGCCGAGAATGTCGGTCGTGGTGCGCTGCACGTTGGTGTAGTAGAGGTGCGTGTTCGAGGTGAACTCGTCGACCGCGTACTCGGGGAGGGTGATGCGCTCGACGCGCACCGCCCCGTCGCGGCCGATGTGCAGCTCGGTCAGGCCGCCGGCCGCGGCCATGTACTGGTCCTGCTTGCCGATGGGCTTCTTGAGGACGTCGAGTTCGATGCGGCACGCTTCGTCGGCGATCTCTTCGAAGGTCGCCGGGCTCTGGCGATAGGCGCGGATCGCGCCGAGCAGCCCGACCAGATAACAGCTCGACGAGCCGAGGCCCGTTCCGGCGGGAAGGTCGGCCAGCGACGCGATTTCGACCCCGTCGCGGATGTTGTGGGCCAGCAGCGCTTCGCGGGCCAGTTCGTGCTTGAGGTCCTTCGCGTCATCGACGACCTCGCTCTGCGTGTAGTGCAGCCGAACCTTGCGGTCGGCGTACGGCACGTTGAGCGCCACGTACATGTACTTGTCGATGCCGGCGGCAAGGATATACCCGCCGTGCTTTTCATAAAAGCTCGGAAGGTCCGTGCCGCCGCCTCCGAGCGTGATGCGGAAGGGCGTTCGCGTAACGATCATCGCGTTTTCTCTGTACGACGGATGCGCCCCGGGCGCCTCGGCGAGAGGGAAGTCCCGTATACCGGCGTACACAGGCTCGACCTTCGAGGAGGGGTGCAGATGCGGCTTGGAAACGCTGCCGTTCGCGTAGTGGCCGGGTTTTCGATCGCCGTTTTGACGGCGGCCTGTTCTTCGTCCTCGACCACATCACAGTCTTCGACCGCCGCCGCCACCGATTCGAGCGGCGGCTCGGCGGGCGCGGGGACGCCGATCAAGATCGGCATCGATCTGCCCATCTCCGGCGGCGACGCCTCGACCGGCATTCCCACCGACAACGGTGCGAAGCTGGCCATCTCCGAGGCCGACAAGGCGGGCGTTCCGGGAGGCTTCGCCTTCGTCGCCGACGACATCGACGATGCCGTTCAGGGCACCCACGACCCGGCCCAAGGCGCGCAGAACACCAAGACCTTCATCTCGGACTCGGCGGTCCTGGCCATGATCGGACCCTTCAACTCCAACGTCGCCAAGGCCGAGATCCCGTTGACCAACGACGCCGGCCTGGTCCAGATTTCCCCGGCGACCACCAACCCCGGCCTGACCAAGGGCGACGACGCGAAGAAGCTGCGCAGCGGAAATCCGACCGCGCCCAACGCGTTTTTCCGGGTCTGCACCACCGACGACAAGCAGGGCGCGGCCGGCGCCCAGTTCGCCAAGGAACTGGGTCACAAGAAGGTCTTCATCGTCGACGACAACGAGACGTACGGCAAGGGCCTGGCCGACGTGTTCGAAGAGCAGTTCAAGGCGGGCGGCGGCACCGTGCTCGGGCACGAGCACCTCAACAAGGGCCAGGGCGACTTCAAGGCGCTCTTGACCAAGATCAAGAGCCTCAACCCCGACCTCATCTTTTATGGAGGCACGTCGGTCACCGGCGGCGCGCTTCTGCGCAAGCAGATGGGCGACGTGGGCATGGGCGGCGTCACCTTCTTCGGCGGCGACGGTATCAGCGACGAAAACTTCGTGACTACGGCCGGCGCGAGCGCCGACGGTTCGTACTTCACCCTTGCCGCGCCCGAGTTGTCGAAGCTGCCCAGCGCCGCCGCCTTCATCAAAGCCTATCAGGCCGAGTTCAAGACGCCCGTCGGGCCGTACAGCGCCAACGCCTACACGGCCGCGAAGATCGAGATCGCGGCCATCGAGGCGGCGATCAAGGCCAACGGCAACAAGTTTCCCGATCGCGCCGCCGTGCTCAAGAACGTGGCTGCGACGCACGGTTTCGCGTCGCCGATCGGCACGGTCGGGTTCGACGCCAACGGCGACACGACGGCGCCCATCCTGAGCCTCTACAAGATCCAGGGCGGCAAAGCGGTCTTCGTCAAGCAAGTCAACCTGAAAACGTAGCGCGCGGACCCCTTGGACGTCTTCCTCCAGCAGCTCGTCAACGGGCTTTCGCTCGGCGGCATCTATGCGCTGATCGCGCTCGGCTACACGATGGTCTACGGGATCATCGAGTTGATCAACTTCGCGCACGGCGACGTGTACACGCTGGGCTCGTTCTTCGCCCTTGCGGTGTTGACCGGGCTCGGCGTTGCGGGCGAAGTCCACGGACCGGCGTTGATCGGCGTGGTGCTGATCACCGTGCTCGCAGCGATGCTCTGCTGCGGACTCACCGGCGTGCTGATCGAGCGCCTGGCCTACCGCCGCCTGCGCAACGCCCCGCGCCTGGCGCCGCTGATCACGGCCATCGGCATGTCGTTCATTTTAGAGAACGTCATGCAGCTCTGGCGCGGACCGTCGCCCGTCGCCTTTCCCAGCGTCATTCCCAACCCGACCCTGCACCTCGGTTCCATCGACGTCGGCGCGAAACAGATTCTGGTGATCGTGACCGCGGTCGTCATGATGTTCGCCCTGCAACTCTTCATTTATAGGACGCGCCTCGGCAAGGCGATGCGCGCCACCGCCCAGGACCGCGACGCCGCGCAACTGATGGGCATCGACATCAACACGACGATCGCGCTGACGTTCCTGATCGGCAGCGCGCTCGCCGGGGCGGCCGGCTTCATCAGCGGCGTCTACTACGGAACGACTTGGTTCTTCAACGGCTTCGAAGCCGGCCTCAAGGCCTTCACCGCGGCAGTGCTCGGCGGGATCGGCAACATCGCGGGCGCGATGCTCGGCGGTTTCTTGATCGGTCTGATCGAGGCCATGGCGACCCAGTACATCCCGCAGGGCGCGCAGTGGACCAACGTCGTCGTCTTCTCGGTGCTGGTCTTGGTCTTGATCTTCCGTCCGTCGGGACTGCTCGGCGAGTCGCTTCCGGAGAAGGTCTAACGGTGAAACGCGCGCGATTGGCGGCCATTCTGCCGTTTCTCGTGTTGCCGCTGGTGCCGCTGCTCGACCGCAACAACTCGCACATCGACTTCTTGGCCAACGCCGGCGCCTTCATCGTCTTGGCGTTGGGTCTCAACATCGTCGTCGGCTTCGCCGGTTTGCTGGATTTGGGATACGCCGCGTTCTTCGCGATCGGCTCGTACAGTTACGCGATGCTCGCGAGCCAGCAGTTCGGCATCCATATTCCGTTCTGGGTGATGCTCTTCGTGGCGTCGGTGATCGCGGCGATCTTCGGCATCCTGCTCGGCGCGCCGACGCTGCGGCTGCGCGGCGACTATCTGGCCATCGTCACGCTGGGCTTCGGCGAGATCGTGCCCCAGACGTTTCTCAACCTGACCCAGTACACCAACGGGCCCAACGGCATCAGTTCGCTCGATCAGCCCTCGCTCTTCGGCCGCGGCTTCGGCTTTAGCGCCACGCCCTATTACGAGGTGATGCTGGCGCTGATCGCGCTCGCCGTCTTCCTCGCTTCGAATCTGCAGTCGAGCCGGCTCGGCCGCGCCTGGATGGCCATCCGCGAGGACGAACTGGCGGCGCGGCACATGGGCATCAACACGACCGCCGCCAAGCTCGCGGCCTTCGCGCTGGGCGCGTCGTTCAGCGGACTGGCCGGCGTGGCCTACGCGGCCAAGCTCGACCTGGTCTCGCCCGACCAATTCCAATTCAACGTCAGCGTGCTCGTGCTCTCGATGCTCGTGCTGGGCGGCATGGGCAACATCTGGGGTGTGATCGTGGGCAGCTTCACGCTCTCGTTCATCAACGGCTTCTTATTGCCGCAGTCGACCAATTTGGCCCACGCGATGCACCTCAACCTCGACTTCACCAATTACCGCTTCATGCTCTACGGCGTGATCCTGGTGGCCATGATGCTCTTCCGGCCCGAGGGGTTGATCCCGAGCCGGCAGCGTCAGGCCGAGTTGCGCGAGGCCAAACTCGACCCGGCGCTGCTCGCCGAAGAGCAGGCCGAATACACCGGCGGGGCGCGCTGATGGCGCCGTTGCTGCGGCTCACCGACGTGCGCAAGACCTTCGGCGGCCTAGTCGCGGTCAACGACCTGTCGTTCGAGATCGAGGCGGGCGGCATCGTCGCCATGATCGGTCCCAACGGCGCGGGCAAGTCGACCGTCTTCAATCTGATAACCGGCGTGTACGAACCGACCTCGGGTGCGATCGACCTCGACGGGGCGACGCTGTGCGGCCTGAAGACGTTCAAAATCGCCGCGCGCGGCGTCGCCCGCACGTTCCAAAACATTCGCCTGTTCGCCTACATGTCCGCGCTCGACAACGTTATGACCGGCCGGCACAGCCGCATGCGCGCGTCGCTGTTCGATTCGCTCTTGCACACGCCGGGCCAGCGCGGCGAGGAGCGGCGCGTGCGCGAGCGCGCGCGCGACCTGCTGCGCTTCGTCGGCCTCGAGCGCCAGGCCGACGACTACGCGCGCAACTTGCCCTACGGTGGTCAGCGCAGGCTCGAAATCGCCCGCGCGCTGGCCTCCGAGCCGAAGCTGCTGCTGCTCGACGAGCCCGCAGCGGGCATGAATCCCAAGGAGAAGAGCGACCTGATCGAGCTGATCAGGCGGATCCGCGACACGGGGATCACGGTGTTCCTTATCGAGCACGACATGCACTTGGTCATGAACGTCAGCGAGCGTATCGCCGTGCTCGACCACGGCGAGAAGATCGCCGAAGGCGCGCCCGAGGTCGTGCGCAACGACGAGCGGGTGATCGAAGCGTACCTGGGCCGCGAGAGCACGGCGCCGCACTGATGGCGCTGCTCGAAGTGGAAGGCCTCGACGCGCAGTACGGCCGGATCAAGGCGCTGCAGGGCGTCAGCCTCAGCGTCGACGAGGGCGAGATCGTCACGCTGATCGGGGCCAACGGCGCAGGCAAGACGACCACGCTGCGCGCGATCAGCGGCCTGCTCAAGGCCTCGCGCGGCAGCGTACGCTTCGCCGGCGAGGAGCTGACCCGCCTGAGCCCGGACAAGATCGTCCGCTTGGGCCTGGGCCACTCGCCCGAGGGGCGGCGCGTTTTCGCGCGGATGTCGGTGCGCGACAACCTGGAACTCGGGGCCTATACGCGCCGCGGCCGAGCCGAGATCGCCGCCGACATGGAGGAAGTGTTCGAAACCTTCCCCCGGCTGCGCGAACGTTCCGAGCAGCGCGCCGGAACGCTCTCCGGCGGCGAGCAGCAGATGCTGGCCATGGGCCGGGCGCTGATGTCGCGCCCCAAGCTGCTGATGCTCGACGAGCCGTCGCTGGGGCTCTCGCCGCTGCTGGTCGAGACGATCTTCGCCGTGATCAAGCAGATCAACGCGCGCGGGACGACGATTTTGCTGATCGAGCAGAATGCGCGTCAGGCCCTGGGCATCGCCGCGCGCGGCTACGTGCTGGAATTGGGCCGCGTCGCCTATGCCGACAGGGCCGACGTTTTGCTGGCGAGCGCGGCGGTGAGAGCGGCCTATTTGGGCGGCTAGAGCCGCCTTGGGCGAGGGGCCAAGCGGCCCCGGAACCAGCGTTTCCCCGGGCCTTTTCCCGAAGGTAGGAGGTGCTCCGGGTAGAACGTCGCCAGCGTCGAGGTCATGCCCCAGGACCTCGATGCGTACCGGTTTTTCCCTGCGAACCGTCTCCCCTCGGTTTGGCAGGCGAGCCTTGCCACTTCTCCCGGGAGAACTCCGCCTTGCATCATCAACGGTCACGTAGCGCCCTTTCCGTCGCGCTGGCGACGTTTGCGTTAACCGCCATCACGCTCGCCGCGTGTAGCGGGGGCGGCCACGCGCCGGCGGCGCCGACGAGCACGACGCAGTCCAAAAAAGTCTCCGTGACGATGAAGATCAAGGTGACGCACACCTCGCAGGCGCAGGGCGGCCGGCACGTCTCCGGCACGCGGCACACGAAGTACGTGTCGCCCGCCACCGAAGGCGTTACCGTCACGGCCTATCCCGAGGGGCAGCCGCAGCCGAGCCAGCCGACGATCGTCGTCGACGTCTCGGGCGACAGCAACTCGCCGTGCACGCAGAACGCGCCGCCCAACCCGGATAACGCCTACACCTGCACCATCTCGTTCCAGGCGCCGGTCGGAATGGATGACTTCGCGGTCTCGGCGTACGATCAAGTGCCGCAGAACGGCCAGATCCCGTCCAACGCCAATTTACTCTCCGCGGGCATCGCGACCGCCTCGATCGTGCAAGGCGTGGTCAACACGGTGCTGGTGACGCTCGGCGGCCAGGTCGCGAGCCTCTCGCTCCCGCAGCCCATCGTGCTGGGCTTGCAAGACGGACAGGCGCAGAGCTATCCGTTCGCGATCCAGGCGCTCGACGCGGACAAGTACATCATCGTGCCGCTCGTCAACCAGTCGCCGTTCAACAACGGCAACGGTCAGAACGTCACATTATCCGTGACCTCGGGCGACGGCGGCAACACGCTGTCCATCGTGCAAGCCACCCAGGCCGCGCCGACATCGTGGACCATCAATTACACGGGCGGCGTGCTGACCGACGCGGTACTGACCGCGTCGTTGCCCGGCGTCCCGTCGGTGACGGCCAACTTCACGCCGGTCGTCTCGTTCCCGACCTCGCTGACGCTGCCCCTACAGGTGCCGAACAAGACCGGGACGGTTTCGGTGCAGACCGCGCTATCGACCGCGACGGTCTACGCTTCGATCGCCAATAGCGCCTCGCAGTGCACGGTCTCGCCTGCGTCGGCGACCCCGTCGTCGGCCGGTTCCCAAGTCAATTTCACCGTGGCGGGTTCCAACTCGGGCACGTGCACGGTCAACCTGACCACGTCGTCGGGCGGCCAGACGGTCACCTACCCTCTGCCGGTGACGGTCAACGGCACGGGCGTCGGCTCCGTGCTCGGCGGCGGCAAGATCAAGCACGTCGTGGTGATCATTCAAGAGAATCGCTCGTTCGATAATATCTTCGGCGGCCTGGATTATAATGGAAAGCCGTTGCCCGGAGCCGACACGGCCTCGAATCCCGACCCGAACGATCCGGTTCAGGTGCCGCATGACCACCTCGGCAACGCGATCGCGTTGAAGTCGCTGCCGATGGGCGTTCCGTCCTGCTACAATCCCTTCCACGATCACGCCGCGCAGATCCAGGATATCGACGGCGGCAAGATGGACGGCTTCGATATCGACCAGCCGACGCCGATCAAGTGCCCTAGCAACCTGCCCTCGCCGGCACCGACCGACTTTGTCTATCAAACGATCACGTACCAAGACGTCGCGCCGTATTGGCAGATGGCCGAACAGTACGTGATTGCCGACCACCACTTCGAGCAGATCTCCTCCGACAGCTTTCCGGAGCACCTGGTTCTTGCCTCCGGCACAAATGGCAATGTCAGCCACAACCCTTCGCAGCCTGATCCCGGCTGGGGTTGCGACGACAACAAGGGCGCCGTTGGCGGCAACACGCCCGGCTATCCGTCGCCGGCCCCGGCGGATGAGGTTAAGATTTACGATCCCACGCAACCGGCCGGCAACGGCGAGCCGGGACCGATGCCTTGCTTCACTTGGCCAACGTTCCCCGACGTGATGAGCCAGCACGGCATCAGCTGGCTCTACTACGCGCCGGCCTTTGCCGACGTCAGCCCCGACTTCGGCTACCAGTGGTCTACGCTCGACGCGTTCCTTCAGGATCGGTACGGGCCGGCGTGGAGCCAGGTGATCTCGCCGGACACGCAGTTCACCACGGACGTCCAGAACGGCACGCTCAGCCAGTTCACCTATATCGTGCCGACCCTGTACACGTCCGATCACCCTCGCTCCGGCGCCGATGCCGGGCCACCGTATGTGGTCAATTTAATCAATGCCGTCGGCCAGTCAAAATTCTGGTCGAGCACCGCGATCTTTCTGCTCTGGGACGACTTCGGAGGCATGTACGATCACGTGCCGCCGCCCACCACCGAAACGGGCTTGGGCTACGGCCTGCGCACGGGCCTGATCGTGATCTCGCCCTGGGTCAAGAAGCGGGGCATGGTTTTCAAACCGATGACCTCGTCAGCCATGATCCTGAAGTTCGCCGAGGACGTACTGGGTATCCCCAGCATGGGCGGCTACGACACCGATCCCAACGCCGCCGACCTCGCGCAGATCTTCGATTTCACCCAGTCGCCGAATTTCACGTACACGCCCTTCCAGCAGACCTACACGCAGAGTCAGATCAAGCGCATGAATAGAATGATGAAGAGCACGAAGCAGCAACCGCCGGACACGTACTGATGACGAGGCTTCGCACCGGCCGCCCCGGCCGGGTTGGCTGCGCAGTTCTCACCGCGCTGCTGTTGGCCGGTTGCGGTGGCCGGGGAGCCAGCATCGACGGTTTTGGCAGCGCGTCGGCGCTTTCCAAGCACAAGGCGGCCACGCTCAACATCAAGATCGCGGGGAGCAGCGCGCAGAGCAAGCTCTTCCGGCTCCAACAGAAGCGCCGGACGAAATACGTCTCCCTCGCGACCAACGGCATCGCGATCTACGCCTATCAGGCCTCGCAGCCCCAGCCTTCGTCGCCCACGGAGGTGGCCGACGTCTCGGCGACGTCGCCGTTTTGCAGCGTCGACTCCGACGGCAGCGGCGACCGCGTCTGCAGCATTCCCGTCACGGCGCCGGCCGGTACCGACGACTTCGTCATCGACGGCTACGACCAGCCGCCCTCGAACGGGCAAGTGGCGGGCAACGAACTGGAGACCGGCACCGCGCTCGACGTCACCATCGTTCAAGGCCAACAGAATCAGGTCAACGTGACCTTCGACGGGATCATCGCGTCCATTCAGATGTCGCCGATTTGGGAGACCTCGCAGAACGACGGGGTCTCGCACACCTACCCGTTCGCCGTCGACGCCGCCGACGCCGACGGCTACCAGATCATCGACGTAGCGCCGTTCGCCAACGCGCTCTCGGTGACGGTGCAAAACGACCCGAACAACACGTTGAAAGTGATCCCGCCGATCCAGGGGGCCGATCCGCGCGTCTACTCGTTTACTTACAACGGCAAGGTCGTCAACGACGGCCAAATCGTCGCCAGCGCCGCGGGCGTGTCCGCCACGTCGACTCTGGATTTCACCCCGATCGTCGTCTCGCCGACATCGCTCACGATCAACATGAGCAATCCGACGGGCACGTTCACAGCCCAGATGGCGGTCCCTTCGGATCAGACTCCGAATCCGTCATACCAGTACTGGTCCGTAGCTTCACAAGAGCCGCAGAACTGCTCCGTCGCCTCGCCGAGCGGCCTCTTCGGGAACGATGCGTACCCGTGGAGCAACGGCAACCCTGTTACCTTCACAGTGACGGCCCTTGCCGGAAACGGCTGTTCGATCGCCGTTACCGGCCCCGAGACCAGTACCGGCTACGCGCTCAACCTGGTTCAGGTCACGATCAAGCAGTAGCGCAGGCAGAACGCACACCCCATGGGAGTCACCACCTTGTCAGACCTTCGTTCGAACCGGGCCGCCCATAGCGCAGCGGCGCTCCTCGCCATTTCCCTGCTCGCTTCGTGTAGCGGCGGCGGCGGTGGCCCCACGACGGCGACGCAGTCCAAGCATAAAGCGATCCTCAACATCAAGATCGCGGGCAGCGGGACGCAGAGCAAACTGCGCAAGCTGGCGCAGCAGCGCCACACGAAGTACGTTTCGGTTGCGACCAACGGCCTGGCGATCTATGCGTATCCGGCCTCGCAGAGCCAGCCCTCGACGCCCACGATCGTGGCCGACGTCTCCTCATCGTCGCAGTACTGCACGGCGGAAAACGATGGGAGCGGCGACCGCGTTTGCGGCATCCCCGTAGCTGCGCCGACCGGCACCGACGACTTTGTAATCGACGGCTACGACGAGCCGCCTTCGAACGGGCAAGTCCAGGGGAACGAACTCGAGGTCGGCACGGCTCTCGACGTTCAGATCACCTCGGGTGCGGCCAATCAGGTCAACGTGACCTTCGACGGCATCGTCGCCTCGATCCAGATCGCGCCGGTTTGGATGACCTCGCAGGACGATGGGAACGCGCACGCTTACACCTTCGTGGTCAACGCGGCCGACGCCGACGGCTATCAGATCATCGACGTAACGCCGTTCGTCAACCCGCTTTCCATTTCGATTCAGAACGACCCGAACAAGACGCTGAGCATCACGCCGCCGGCGCAGGGTACCGACCCGCGAATCTACACTCTCAACTACAACGGCGGCGTGGTGAACGACGCGCAGGTCGTCGCGAGCGTCTCCGGGGTCTCGGCCACCACCACGCTGGATTTCACGCCTATCATCGTCACGCCGCAAACGCTGACTCTCAGCCTGAGCACGAACCCCTCCGGCACGTTTACCGCGCAAATGGCAGTGCCGGCCGATCAAACGGCGGGGCAGGCTAGTCAGTTCTGGTCGTCAGCCAGCGAGAACACCGAGGTCTGTCAGATCACCGCACCGGACGGCACGTTCGGACCTGCCCAGGCCCCGTGGACAAACGGCAACCCAGTCACCTTCACCGTCAGCGCACAGGGCCTCGGCACGACCCCAGTCTACGTCCAAGGCCCGATCACGAATAGCGGTCTCGCTCAGCTCATCTTCAACGTTACCGTCAACCCGTAACCCGAATTGCTGGGGCCATCGCGAACGGAATCGAGATAGCACCGATGCCTCGCCGGAAGACCTCCGCGCGAGGCATCGTGCTTTTGGGCTTCGCCTTCGCCGCCGCGCTCGTCGCTTGCGCGGGTCCCAGCCCCTCGACGCCCGGGACGAATAACGCCGTCGCGCGGCCTGCCGTCGCGCCCGGCCAGACGCCGCATGCATGGGGAAGGGTTTCGGCCGGCATCGGCGGGGCCAAGATCCAGCACGTCGTCTTCGTGATTCAAGAAAACCGTTCGTTCGACAACATCTTCGGCGGCCTCGACGACGACGGCAATCCGTTCCCCGGCGCGGACTCGGTCAGCAAGGAGTTTCCCGGCGAACCGACGCCGGTCAACCACCTCGGCTATCCCGTGCAGATGTACTCGGGCGCGCTTAAGGACTGCTACAGTGCCGCGCACGACCGGCCGCAAGCGGTCGCCGAGATCGACGGCGGCAAGATGGACGGTTTCGATCTCGAGGACGTCGGCGAACTCAAGTGCGCGACGGCCTCGCCGCAACCCGACTACGTCTATCAGACGGTCCGCTATGCCGACGTGGCGCCGTATTGGGAGATGGGCGAGCGCTTCGCGATCTCCGACCGCATGTTCGAGTCGATTCTCTCCTCGAGCTTCGGCGCGCATCTGTACCTCGCCGCCGCGCAGTCGGGACACATCTTCGACTATCCGTCGCAGTCGCCGTGGGGCTGCGACTCGCCGAGCACCTCGACGACGGCCATCATCGACGAAGCGACCGGCGCCGTCGGCCGCGGCCCCTATCCGTGTCTCTATTTCACCAGCTTGCCGGACCAGCTCGACGCCCAGCACGTCACCTGGAACTACTACGCCGCCCAAGTCGGGGACTACGGTTACCTTTGGTCGGTGCTCGACGCCTTCGCGCGCATTCGCGAAGGTCCCGAGTGGTCCAGCAACGTGATCGGGCCGCCCGCGCAGTTCCTGACCGACGTCGCGAACGGAAAGCTGGCCGCGATGACTTGGGTGACGCCGACCAATAAGACCTCGGATCATCCCGAGTCGTCGAGCAATCTCGGTCCCGCCTGGGTCGCCTCGGTCGTCGACGCCGTCGGTGAGAGCAAATTTTGGAACAGCACCGCGATTTTGATCGTGTGGGACGACTGGGGCGGCTGGTACGATCACGTCCCGCCGCCGGTCATCAATCAAGAAGGCTTCGGGCTGCGCGTTCCGTTCATCGTGGTTTCGCCTTACGCGCGTCAGGCCTACGTGTCGCACACGGTGCACTCGTTCGGCAGCATGATCCACTTCGCCGAGGAGATGCTCGGCGTGGCCAGCCTCGGTCAAGAAGATGCCTTCGACGACGACCTCGGCGACATGTTCGACTTCAGCCAAACTCCGGCGCCGTTCAATCCCTTCGCCTCGCGCTCGACGCGCGCGCGGGCGAAGGCGGCGGCCGCCGAGGCGCACGGACCGCCGCCCGACACCGATTGACCCGGCGCGACTAGTCCCGGCGGCTCAAGGCCTGTCGAGCGCCCGAGTCGTACAGCGTCTCAACCGCTTCCCTGCCCGGGAGTTTTGCCATGCCCTCCCCGTCATCGAGCCGCGCCTGCCTCGCTCTCGCGCTGTGCCTTCCGTTGCTCGCGTCGTGCGGCGGCGCTTCGCGGCTCGCGAGCCTGGGGCAAGGCTTCGGGTCGTCGGCGCTCCCGCAGACGCCTTCGTCGCCCAGTGCGACCGCCGTCATCGACATCGGTCCCTCCAAAATCAAGCACGTCGTGTTCTTGATCCAGGAGAACCGTTCGTTCGATTACATCTTCGGCGGTCTCGATAATAACGGCAATCCGTTCCCCGGCGCGGATACGGTGAGCAATCCCGATAAGGGCGAGCCGACGCCGGAGAACCATCTCGGACAACCCGTGCCCATGTCGACCGGGCTGCTCGAAGAGTGTTACGTGCCCAACCACGACCGGCCCAACGCGGTCACCGAAGTGAACAAGAACAAGATGAACGGGTTCGACAAAGAGACCGTTCAGGCGTTACCGTGCGCGCCCGGCAAGGCGCCCAAAGACTACGTTTACCGCTTCGCCGAGTATGGCGAAGTGCAACCGTATTGGCAGATGGGCGAACAGTATGCGATTTCCGATCGTATGTTCCAGTCGACGACCTCGGCGAGTTTTGCCGCGCACCTCTATTACGTCGCCGCTCAGTCCTCGCGCGCCATCGACAATCCGGGCAGCACGCCGTGGGGCTGCGACGCGCCTGCCGGCACGAAGGAGCCGGTCTACAACGAGAAGACCGGCGGCGAGATTCCGTCGCTCTTTCCATGTTTCGAAATGCCCACGCTGGCCGACGAGATGGACCGTCAGAGCGTAGCCTGGCGCTACTACGGGATGCCCATCACCGACTTCGGCTACAATTGGATTTCGTACGACGCGGTCCGTCAAATCCGCTTCGGTTCGGATTGGACCACCAACGTGGTCACGCCGTCGTCGCAGATCTTGACCGACGTTGCCGACGGCACGTTGGCCTCGATGACCTGGGTGACGCCGTCGCTGGCAAACTCCGACCACCCGCTCTCGACGAGCAACACCGGGCCCGCCTGGATAGCGTCGATCGTCAACGCGATCGGCCAGAGCAAATTCTGGGACACGACGGCGATCTTCGTCACGTGGGACGACTGGGGCGGCTGGTACGATCACGTGCCGCCACCGAAATGGAACGAGGTGGGCTACGGCCTGCGCACGCCCTTCATCGCGATCTCCCCGTACGTGAAGAACGGGTACGTCTCGCACACGGTGCACTCGGCGGGCAGCCTGATGCGCTTCACCGAGGAAGTGCTCCAACTGCCCAGCCTCGGTCAGCTCGACGCGATTTCCGACGATCTCGGCGACTTGTTCAATTTCACGCAAGCGCCCACGCCGTTCCAGCCGTTTGCGCTCAACGTCCCGTTCGACCAGGTTCGTCGCGCCGCTACGGAATCGCGTGCGTTGCCGGCCGGGGCGACGCCCGACGACTAGGCGCTTTGGCCCATCCTGCTCGCCGCGGTGCGGTTAGGCGCGCGCAAGCCGCCGAAGGCCGTGATGGTGCGTCTTTTGCTCGTGGGATTCTGCGCCGTCGCGTCGGCACTCGGCGGCTGCTCCGTGCGCGGCGGTCCCGCTTCGAGCGCGATCGCGCAACTCGAAGCGCCGTATCCCTATTACACGCCGACGCCGATTCCGGGCATCGGCGACCTGACGATAACGATCGGACCGTCGAAGATCCAGCACGTGATCATCGTCGTCCAAGAGAATCGCTCGTTCGACTACATCTTCGGCGGACTCGATCAGAACGGTAATCCGTTTCCGGGCGCCGACACGGTGAGCAATCCGTGGTCCGGAGAGCCGACGCCGCACGATCATAAAGGCAACCCCGTGCAGATGCAGCAGGGGCTGCTCGAGGAATGCTACGTCCCCAACCACGGTCACCCGCAGGCGGTGAACGAGGAAAACGGCGGCAAGATGAACGGTTTCGACAAAGCGACCGTTCAGACGCTCGGCTGCGCTCCCGGGAAGGCGCCGCACGATTACGTGTACCGCTACGTCGCCGAGTCCGAGGTCGTGCCGTATTGGGAGATGGGCGAGCAGTACGCCGTGTCCGACCGGATGTTCCAGTCGATCGCGTCGGCGAGTTTTGCTTCGCACTTGTTCTTCGTCGCCGCGCAAAGCGACAACGCGATCGACAACCCGAACAAGAGCCCGTGGGGCTGCGACGCGCCCAAGAATACCAAGATGAACATCTATAACCAACGGACGGGCGGCGAGATCCCCGGGCCGCCGCCGTGTTTGGACATCCCGACGTTGGCCGGTTCGCTCGACGCGGCCGGCATTCCGTGGCGGTATTACGGCGGCCCAAAGAGCGATTTCGGTTACTCGTGGGAGACGTACGACGCGATTCGAGCGATTCGCGAAGGCCCGGACTGGACCGCCGACGTCATTCAGTCACCGGCGCAATTCGTCACCGACGTGCAGAACGGTACGCTGTCGGCGGTCACTTGGATTACGCCGCTATTGGCCACTTCCGACCATCCGCTGTCGACGAGCAACATGGGTCCCGACTGGGTGGCGTCGCTCGTGGACGCGGTCGGAACGAGCCCATTCTGGGGTAGCACGGCGATCTTCATCACCTGGGACGACTGGGGCGGCTGGTACGACCACGTTCCGCCCCCGAAGGTCAACGCCGTCGGCTTCGGTTTGCGCGTCCCGTTCATCGTGGTCTCGCCCTACGCGCAGCCGGCCTACGTATCGCACGTCCAGCACTCGTTCGGCAGCATCTTGCACTTTACCGAGGAGATCTTCGGGCTCCCCAGCCTGGGCATGGAAGACGCGACGGACGACGACCTCGACGACATGTTCGACTATCTGCAGACGCCGACGCCGTTCACGACCTTCGCCCGTACCCATTCCGACGAAGCGATCCGCCGGGCCGCCACCCAGTCTCGCATGGCGCCGATGCCCGACGAGGACGAGTAGCTCGGTCCGGTTACCGGGCTGAGACGGCAGGAGCCGGCCGCGCGGGTCATGCACCAGCCACGTATGGGTTTCTCGCCACGGTTTTGCGCGGTCGCCTTCCTCGCATTTGCGGTCGGGGTTGCAGCCTGCGGAGGCCCGCGCTCGACGCCGCTGTCCCCCGAGGGGAACGCCGGCGGAGCGGGCGCGGAATCGACCCAAAAGGCGGCGTTGACGCTTCAGGTTCGCTTGCCGGCAACCGTTAGCGGAACGACGCTGAGCGCTACGGTCTACCCCGATGGCGGGACCCAGCCGGTTCAGCCGAGCGCGAGCGTCGCGCTGTCGTCGAGTGCGTGCGCCGTGACGGGCTCGGAGCGGCTCTGCACGCTGACGCTTCAGGCGCGCACCGGTTTGCTCGACGTCGCCGTCCGGGCGGGCTCGGGCCAAAGCGCGTTGAGCGGCACGGCGCTGCGGCAATTGCTGACGCCGGCGGGTGCGACGCTGTCGCTGGCCTTCGACGGTTCGCCCGCGACATGGGCCTTTAGCCCGCAACTCATCGTCGGACCGGCCGACGGAAGCGATCACCTCATCCCGTTTGCGGTCGTGGCCCGCGACGCGCAGGGCTTTACGCTGCTCGCCGGCGCCCCGGCGCCGCCGGCCGCGGTCGCGGTCAACGGCGACGCGCTGCACGTCGTTTCGATCTCCGCCCAAGGCGCCGGGCGTTTCCTGGCGCGCTACGCCGGTCAGCCCGTCGACGGTCCGGTCACGTTGAGCGCGACCGCACCGGGCGCTTCGGCCGCGAGCGCCAATTTTGCGTCCCTCGTCGCGAGCCCCACCTCGTTCGAGATCGCGCAGGGCACGAACATAACGATCAGCGCGGCGTTGGCCGGCTGGCAGGGCGCTTTCGAAGCCGTCTCTAGCGGCGCGAACTGTGCGGTGAGTCCGTCCTCGGCGACGCCCGCGGCGCCGGGCGCGACGGTTGCTTTCGTCGTGCGCCTGATTTCTGGTGAGAGCTGCTCGATTTCGGTACAGACCGGAGCCTCGACCATTCCCATCGTCATCGCCGGAAAGAAGGCCGTGGCCCGGCCGCAGATCGGGATCGGGCCCTCGAAGCTTCAACACGTCGTCGTGCTCTTCCAAGAAAACCGCTCGTTCGACAACATCTTCGGCGGGCTCGACGCGAACGGTCATCCGTTCCCGGGCGCCGACACGGTCAGCAATCCGAACCCCGGCGAGCCAACGCCGTCGAATCATCTGGGCCAGCCGGTCTCGATGAGCACGGGCGTCCTCGAAGAGTGTTACGATCCGTTCCACGACCATCCCAATTCGGTCACCGACGTCAACTTGCAAAACGGCGTCGAGGAGATGAACGGCTTCGATGAGGAAGGCGTCGTCACCGAGACCTGCGCGCCGACGGCCGCGCCGACGAACTACGTCTATCGCACGATGGAAGTGACCGCGTCCGAAGTGCTGCCGTACTGGCAGATGGGCGAGGCCTATGCGATCTCAGACCGCATGTTCGAGCCGTCGTCGTCGGCGAGCTACGGTCCGCACCTGTATTTGGTCTCGGGACAGTCGGCCAATACGATCGACAACCCGAGCGCGGGCGGTTGGGGCTGCGACGCAGAGAAGAACGGATCGTGGCCGGGCTTCGTCCAGGTGGCGACCGACACTGGCGGAGAGGCGGGTCCGGGCGTGCCGCCTTGCTTCTACGTCGAGTCGATGGCCGACATCCTCGACCAGCACAACGTCTCGTGGCGTTACTACGGCGCCCCGAAGACAGATTTCGGCTACGATTGGATGGCGTACGACTCGTTCAACGACATCCGCAACGGGCCCGACTGGAGCGCGAAGGTCTTCACGCCGCCGTCGCAGATCCTCACCGACATCGGCAACGGTACGCTGGCCGCGGTCACCTGGGTGACGCCGACGAACAACACCTCCGACCATCCTCAGGCGCACGAAAACGAAGGCCCCGCCTGGATTACTTCGGTCGTTAATGAAATTGGTCAGAGCAAGTTCTGGGATACGACGGCGATCTTCATCACCTGGGACGACTGGGGCGGCTGGTACGATCACGTGCCGCCCCCGATTACCGGCCCCGTGAGCGACGGCATCCGGGTGCCGCTGATCATCGTCTCGCCCTACGTGCGTGCGGGTTACGTCTCGCACGTCGTCCACACGACGGGCAGCATACTGCACTTTACCGAGGAAGTCTTCGACCTGCCCAGCCTCGGGGCGGCGGACGCAACCTCCGACGACTTCTCGGACGCGTTTAACTTCAGCCAGGCCCCGCGGCCTTTCGGTACTCCCATCCCCTCGAAGTATTCGAAGGCGCAGGTCATGCGCGCCGCCTCGCAAGCGTCTCGCAGCAACGATCCCGACGTAGGCGACTAGGCCGATCCGGCGCCCACTCGCCTTCTAAGGGAAGGAGGGTGACCTGCAAGGCGCGCAAGTGCGCCGTATGCGCGCCTCGTTTCGAGAATGTGCCTGGCTTGCGCTATTCGTCGTCGCCACGATAACCGCGTGCGGGGGTCCGCGTGCGACGCCGCTCGCGCCGGTAGGCGCCGACACCGGCGCCTCTCGCGTCGCCCCCTTGACGCTCCTGGTGCGCTTGCCCGCGGCGTTCGCCGGCACGACGCTCGGTGCGCGCGTCTACCCCGACGGCGCCGCTGTGCCGGACGCACCGGGCGCTAGCGTCGCGCTCGACTCGGCTGCGTGCGTCGTCAGCGGCGCAGAACGCGCGTGCACGCTCGCACTGCGTGTGCCCGTGGGGCTCGACGACGTCGCGCTGCTCGCGGGCAGCGGAAACGGCGCGTTGCGGGGGACGGCGCCGCGACAGCTCGTCCCGCCCGCCGGTGCGATGCTCTCGCTCGCCTTCGACGGCGCGCCCGCGCGCTGGACGTTCAGCCCATCGATGCCGGCCGGCGCCGCCGACGGTATGGTGCACCTGGTGCCGTTTGCGGTGCTCGCCCAAGATGGGCGAGGCTTTACGCTGCTCGCCGGAGCGCCGTCACCTCCTGCAACCGTCACCCTCACCGGCGACGGTCTGCACGCGCTCGCGCTTACCGCGCAAGGCAACGGCGAGTTCGTCGCGCGCTACGACGGTCAACCGATCGTCGGCGGTGCGACGCTCTCCGCGAGCGCGCCCGGTGCGGCGCCGGCGACCGCATCCTTCGCGTCGCTGGTGGTCAACCCGACGTCGTTCGAGATCGCGCAGGGTTCGAGCGTTACGCTCGGCGCGTCGTTGGCCAACGCGCAGGGTGCGTTCACCGCCACGACCGGTTCGAACTGCGCGGTCAGTCCCGCCGCGGCGACGCCCGCATCCGCCGGCGGCACGGTAAACTTCACGGTCCGGCTGCTTTCGGGTGAGGGCTGCTCGGTCACGCTCGAAAGTTCGTCCGGCGTGCCGATCGTCATTCCCGGGAAGAAGACCGTGGGGCGTCCGCAGATCGACATCGGACCCTCGAAGATACAGCACGTCGTCGTGCTCTTTCAAGAAAACCGCTCGTTCGACAACATCTTCGGCGGACTCGATAAGAACGGCAACCCGTTCCCCGGCGCGGATACGGTCAGCAATCCCGTGGCGGGGGAACCCACGCCGAACGCGCCGATGAGCACCGGCCTGCTCGAAGAGTGTTACGACCCGGAACACCAGCACCCCAATTCGGTGACCGACGTCGACGGCGGCACGATGGACGGCTTCGTCAAGGAGCCGGTCAACATCGATTCGTGCAATCCCGAGCCGACGGCCGCGCCCAGCGATTACGTGTATCGAACGATCGAGGTGAACGCGTCGGAGGTACTGCCCTATTGGCAGATGGGCGAGGCCTACGCTATTTCCGACCGCATGTTCGAGCCGTCGTCCTCCGAGAGCTTCGCGCCGCACATGTACCTCGTGTCCGGGCAGTCGGCGAACACGATCGATAACCCGAGCGGATCGATCGACGATTCCTGGGGCTGCGACAACATCCGAAACGGCATCTGGCAGGGCTACGTGCAGGTCGTCATTCAGAAGAGCGGCGGCGAAGGGGGCCCGGGCGTGCCGCCGTGCTTCAACGTCGCGTCGCTCGCCGACGAACTCGACCAGAAGGGCGTTTCGTGGCGCTTCTACGCCGCGGCCATCGATTCGGACTTCGGCTACGCCTGGTCGTCGCTCAACTCGTTCGCCGACATTCGCGAAGGCTCCGATTGGAGTTCCAAGGTCATCTCGCCGCCGGCTCAGATCGTTACCGACGTCGAGAAAGGCACGCTTGCCGGAATGACCTGGGTGACGCCGCTGAACGCGACCTCCGATCACCCGCAATCGGCCTCCAACATGGGGCCGTCGTGGATAACCTCCGTGGTCAACGCGATCGGCAAGAGCAAGTTCTGGAACACGACCGCGATCTTCATTACCTGGGACGACTGGGGCGGCTGGTACGATCACGTTCCGCCGCCGGTGACCGGCCCGGTGAGCCTCGGGATCCGCGTGCCGGTCATCATCATTTCTCCGTACGTGCGTCCCGGTTACGTCTCGCACGTCACGCACACCACCGGCAGCATCCTGCACTTCGCCGAAGAGGTCTTCAACCTCCCGAGCCTCGGCCAAGACGACGCCGTGGAAGACGACTTCGCCGACACCTTCAACTTCAGCCAAACGCCGCTCGCGTTCGGCACTCCGATTCCGAGCCGCTATTCTCTCGACGAAGTGCTGAGAGCCGCCGCCGCAACGAAGCGCACCTTCGCCAAACACATCGACGACGGTGACTGAGCCGAGGCTGCGCTAGACGATCGCGACCCCGTGGAGATGCTGCGCCCCATAGACGGGGCGGCCGCCGACGATCGTCGCTAGAACTTCGTGCCGCTCGTTCCAAACCGAGAGGTCGGCGCGCTTGCCGCGCGCGATGGTGCCGCACTCGCGGTCGATGCCCAGCAGCTTTGCGGGCGCGGACGTTGCCGACACGATCGCGGCCTCGAAGGGAATCGCGGCGTAGTGCATCAGATTGGTCACCGCCCGGTCGCAGTGCAGCGCGCTGCCGGCGATCGTGCCGTCTTCGGCGCGCATCACGCCGCCCTCGATGCGGTAACCGTTGCCCGCGGGGGCCATGTAGTCGCTGGCCAGCACCAGCCGTTCGCCGAGCGTGCGATAGAGGATGTCGATCATCACCGGCGCGACGTGGAAACCGTCGCAGATCACCTGGACGGTGGTGCGCGTCTCTTGGATGAACGCGGCCAGGATCGAGGGCTCGCGGTGATCGAGCGGCGGCATCGCGTTGAAGGCGTGCGTCAGCGTGCGGAAGCCGAGACCGATGGCCAGCATCCCTTCGCGGTATTTCGCCGACGTGTGGCCCGCCGCACAGACGATGCCTTGATCGTGGAAGAAGCGTGCGGCTTCGGGCACGCCCTCGACCTCCGGGGCCATCGTGACCATTACCAGCGCGCCGCGACAGGCTTCGAGCAACGCCTCGCAGCGCTCGGGGCTCGCCGCCAGCAACCAGTCGTGACGGTGCACGCGGCGGAACTTCGGATTGAGGAACGGTCCCTCGAAGTGCAGGCCCAAGCATCGCGCGCCGTGCGGCTCGGCCGAATCGGCAAGCGCGTGCGCCGCTTCGGCGACTTCGCCCGCGGCGTGCAGCATCGACTCCCACGGCGCGGTCATGATCGTCGCCAAGAAACCCGTGGCCCCTTGCGCCGCGTAGGCGCTCGAGGCGGCCTCGACGGCGTTGCCCTGGTCGCGATTGAAGAGCACGTCGTCGGCGCCATTGGTGTGGACGTCGATCAAACCGGGTGCGATCGTGGTGTGCGCGGGAAGCGAGAAGTCGCTCGGGCCGTCGGCGCCGAGAATATCCGCGATCGCGCCGTTTTCGATCGCCAGACGCCCGTATTGGAGCGCTCCGTTTCCGATGGCCAAGCGGGCCGGGCCGAGGACGTACGAGCGTGACACGGTAACAGCGATTCGGGGCCGGCGCTACGGTTCCCGGCCCAAAAGCCGGCGCAGGGCGTCGCGCAGGCGGGGGCGCGAACTGACCTCGCTGCGCTCCCCGGTGGCCGGGTCGGCGGCCGTACGCCGCGCGCGCTCGGCGAGCCGCTGCATGTGTTCCTCGGCGTGCGCCCGCAGCGTCTCGCGCAGCGCTCCCAGCTCGTTCCAAGCCGCGGCGGGACGGCCGGTCTGAACGTGTTCGAGGTAGTCGAGCGCGCTGATCGTGAAGATGCGCCGGACCGGGATGTTCCGTCCGTGAACGTACCGTCCGGCCAGTTCGACGACGTTGCGTCGCTCGGCCGGCGTCTCGTTGTCGGCGATCGTATGCGCCAAGAGCATCGGCTTCCCGAGGTCGGCAACCTGCCGGTAGACCTCGAGTTCGCGGTCGGACAACTGGCGCGAGAAGAGTCCGAGCACCTCGCTCGCCGCGCCGGCTGCGGCCAGTGCGATCTCCTGCGCGCCCGCCTCGCCCGAATCGAAGGCAGGCGCGTGCACGAGCACGAGTTCGCGCGGCATCTTCCACGGCGCCTCGATGAGCACCGGGCTTTCGGCGGCCTGCGCCATCGCGCGGTCGAGCGGAATCTCGTGCCACACGCCTTGCGCTTCGAGCGCGAACGCGCGATCCGCCGGCCCGTAGCGAACGTGAATCGGAAAGGTCGCTTCGCGTCCGCCGTCGTCTTGCAAGATGCGCGTTTCGGCGATCGCGTTGATCAGGCTCGACTTGCCCCGGCGCAGCGCGCCGAGCACGACGACGCGGTAGCGTTCGGGACGTAAGCCGCGGTCGTAGGCGTCCGCGTCGAAGGCGGCCGCTCTCGCCGCGACGGCGTGCGCCGGTGCGTCGCGCCGCTCGTCGCGCGCTGCGAGCGCCGGCGCGGTTGCGCGACGCAACTCGGCGTCGACCGCGCTGACCCGCGCGAGCGCGCCGCGCAGGCGCTCGCGCGCGGCCGCGCGCGTGGCCGGGTCGCCGGCGAGCGCGGCGGCTCGTTCGATCGGTTCGAGCGTCTCGGCGCGCACGTCGCGCCGTTCGCGTTCGATCGCCGCCGCGAGTTCCGCGTAGACGGCCGCGACGTCGGCGGCCAGGCCCGCGACGTAGGTCCGCACGTCACGTTCGAGAGCGGGAAATAACGTCGCGCTCAGATCGGCGCCGAGTTCGCGCTTCATGTATTTGCCGTGCGCCTGCGCCGCGAACGCCGCGGCGATCTGCGCGACGAACGAGACCGTGGGGCCGCCGAGGCCCCCGAGCACGATCGTCGAGGTCAAGCCCGAGGTGAGGTCGCGCGACCAGGCGCCGACGCCCGGTTC
>Ga0326727_10008625_pt1 | contig 25708 bp, 22 predicted proteins | sample MB2enrmetagenome_FD_207643 | JGI IMG/M metagenome (GOLD analysis project Ga0326727, IMG submission 207643) | Lab enriched peat soil microbial communities from McLean, Ithaca, NY, United States - MB29MY | ecosystem: Environmental > Terrestrial > Soil > Wetlands > Peat | place: USA: New York...
GCAGCCGGATCGGTGCTGCGCTTTGTCTCCTCGCGCATCCAGCCCTTCCGGGGCATCCCGGCCGGGACACTGCTTGTAAACATCGCCGGGAGTTTTGCGTTCTCCCTCCTCGTCTTCTCGCAGGTACGGGGTGACCTGTATTACCTGATCGGCACCGGCGGCCTCGGGGGATTTACAACCTTTTCAACCTTCTCGTACGAGACCTTCAGGATGCTGGAGGATCATGATTATCGCACCCTTGCAACATATACTGCGATCAGTATCGGGGGAGGACTGCTTGCCGTGACTGCAGGATACCTGGCCTGCGGCGGGCAGGTCCCCTTGTGACGGGGTGGATGGGAGCATGCTTATGGATGGATTGTTACTCAAGATCTATATCGCGGAATCGGCAACGATCGAAGGACGGCCGGCGTACAAGTACCTGGTGGACTATTTTAAGAAGAAAGGGTTTCCCGGCTGCACCGTCCTGCGGGGCATGGCCGGGTTTGGCCATGAAAGCGTCATCCACACGGTGGACGTGCTCCGGCTCTCGCTCGATCTCCCCGTGACCCTCGAGGTCGTGGATGAGGAAGAGAAGATCATGGCCGTTCTCCCGGATATCGAAAAATTCGTGGAGCACGGGCAGGTCACGCTCCAGAACGTCCGGATGATCCGGAAGTCCCCGGGATAATTTTTTTATTTCGTTCTATCCCGGTGATACACGGCAGGTTGCCAGCCGGGGACGTGAGACTGCCAACAGGAAACTCTGGAACAGCGAAGTGATGTGAGCGGAAACGGGCGCGAGCCCGTGAAGACGAACATGACCGAGCGTCCGCATGTCAACCACAACCCTTATTTTGGATCGGTTCAAAAATGAACCACGTGGAACAAAATTTGACCAATGAAATTGTTGCACTCCTCATCAAAGAGGATCTCCATACCCGGGCCATCGCCGATCAGCTCAGCAGCAATCATGCCACGGTCCTGCGCAAACTCCGCGATCTTACCGAAGAGAACATTGTAGATTTCCGGAGGGAGGGAAAAAACAAAGTCTTCACCCTCAAGCGGACTATCGAGGGCAGGAATGCCGCGATGATCGCCGAAATCTACAAACAGTCGTCTGTTGTGAGCAGGTATCCGGTCCTGCGGGGAATTGTCCAGGCAGTCCAGGAGATGCCGGAGATCCCGCTTGCCATCCTGTACGGGAGCTATGCAAAAGGCCTTGCAACAAAAGGGAGCGACATCGACATCTACATCGAGACATCCGACTCCCACACGAAAAAACAGCTCGAACAGCGGCACTCGTCGCTCAGTGTGAAAATCGGAGTGTTCGATACCAAGAACCTGCTCATCCGGGAAATAATGAAAGACCACGTTATCATCAGAGGCGTTGAGGTGTACTTTGACAAGACAGGGTTTTTTAAAGAAACTGCATAAGGATGCCACGCTCCAGCTGGTAGCTCCCAGCGATGAAATGAAACTACTTACCTGAAAAAGTCTGAAAGCTATCTCATCTCTGCCAGGCTGCTGCTCGACAACGATCTCTTCGAGCAGTCGTGTCAATGGCCTATTACAGCATGTACTACTCCGTCCTGGCACTCTTCTTCGCCACGGGCATCAAGTGCGAGAATCATACGGCTGCAATAATCCTGCTCACAGAAATCTTCGCCATCGACAACTCCGATCTGGAATATGCAAAAACCGAAAGGATTGACAAACAGTATTATGTTATGTCAGCACCTGTCCGCGAGGATGTTGTTGCCCTCATCCATACGGGTGAATCCTTCAATGCCGAACTTTTTGATGTTATTGATCGGCTGACAAACGAGAAGATTGAGAAATACCGGAAAAAACTCAAAAGCCTGATCTGAACATCGCGGGATCGGATATATGGTGATCATCTAAGTATATACACTGCCGCCCCGCTCCGCACGCTTCGTGCACCTCTTTCGCGCACTCGCACCTGCTCCGCGGACCGGCTTACGTCGTTCAACTACCTCAAAACCTCATTTTTTCAGACCTCCCCCGGAAAAAAAGATCCTCGTATTCGGCCTTTTTACGGCCTTTCCAGGTGCCGGATGGGGTAAACAAGGTGGCGAAAACAGCCTCGATTCTAGGGCCATTATGGGCCATTGGGCGAGGTCGAAATCAGCCGTATTTTGGTAAACGGGGCAATTAAAAGACGTATTTTCCACGCGAACCGAAAAGAAGCGGTTTGCAGGCGTTTCCCGAAGAGGCCGGGATTCAAAATCCGGAAAAGGAGCCTAATTTGGGCGTACTTTTCATCAGATTAATTACACCCCTTAAGTTGGGGTCTCTCAGACGTGTAGTAAATCGGAGGGTTGAGCCCTTTATGTACAATTCCTGTCCTTCCGGAACAAGAAGATCGCATCACGCAGTATGAGTACTCCAAAAACTGGTACCGGATCAAGCCCGGACCGGGAGCAGTTTTCACTGATTCGAAACGGTATCCTGTTTCCTGCATGCCGCAAGGTAGCCTGCCTGGACGTATGTCCTCAGGATATCGGACCGGGTCAGGAAACCGGCCAAGGCATCCGGTGTTTCCTTCCGGACAACCGGCAGGTGATCGAAATTTTGCCCCACCATGATGGCGAGAGCATCCTCAAGGGTATCATCCGGATGGATGACAAATGGCCTGAATGTCATGGCCTCATGTATGCTCGGACACGTCTTGTCTGCGGCCCGCAGCGCGCTCACATCCCGGTTCGTGATAATCCCGACAAGGCGGCCGTTCTCAACAATGGGAAAACCGGTATGCCCGGTTTTTGTCATGAGGTCGACGACTTTTGCCGGCTCATCTGCGGGGGAGAGCGTGACGACTGCCTCCCCCGGTGTCATCGCGTCCCGCACCAGTATCCCTTCGAGGGTCTCACGGTCGTATTCGCCACGATGGGCACCGGACTGGGCCTTTGTCGGCACCTGGTCCTTGAAGATGCCTTTTTCGCCGGTAAGAATGTATGAGACGGCGACCGCAGCCATCGCCGGAATCAGGATCGTGATGCTTCCCACCATCTCGACAACCATGATCAGCACGGCAACGGGCGCCTTTGCCACCGCCCCGAAGAGGGAGATCATGCCCACGACCACAAAGACCGGGATCGTTTCCACGGGAACGTATGTCGGGAACATCAGGTGCAGGGTGACACCGAGCGCTGCGCCGACCGCAGCCCCGATGGTGAGCCCGGGAGCAAAGACACCCCCGCTTCCCCCGGAGCCAAGAGTGAGAGAGGTTGCGAGGATCTTGGCAAAGGGCAGCAGCAATACGACTGCAATCGGAAGCATGGAATACAACATGAGCTGGTCGAAGCCGTAACTGGTTCCAAGGCTGGCAAGACCAAGCGTCTCTGCCTGGGGGGAGATGAGGGTGAGGCCGATAACAAATCCCCCAAGGAGGAGGGCACCGGCAACCGGTTTTAAGTACTGGGGAAGATTGTGTTTTTTGAATACTGAGATAAACCGGTTGTTGCTCCAGTAGTAAACAAAGATGAAGAGGAACCCGAACGCCGCGCACAGGACTCCGAGCAGGAGGAAGAAGGGGATCTGCCAGAGGGTCCAGGCGAGCGGGCCAAGCGAGAAGATGGGGGCGTACCCCTCGAAGAATCCGAAGATCGCATAGCCGATCACCGATGCAATGAATGCCGGGATGATCGCGTCGGATTCAAAGTCCCGGGTGTAGAGGACCTCTGCAGCAAGCACCGCTCCGCCCAGCGGCGCCTTGAATATGGTCCCGATCCCTGCCCCAATCCCGGTTGCGAGTGCAATCCTCCTCTCCCGGGGGGAGAGGCCGAACATCTCCGCAACAAGGGATCCAAAACCTCCCGCGATCTGGGCGGCAGGCCCTTCCCTCCCCGCACTTCCGCCGGTCGAGATGGTGAGAATGGATGTGATCGCCTTCAGGACCGGAATCCGTTTCCGTATCCTTCCATCGCTGTGGAATGCCTTGAACGCTGCATCGGTACCATCGCCTTCTGCTTCCGGCGCAAGCCGGGTGACAAGGATCCCGGACAGGAGGCTTCCGAATATCATGATAGGGATCAGAAGCACGAGCGAATTCGGTTCCGACCACTGGCTGATCGCGGCGACGCTCTGGCCCTCCTGCGGATAGGCATAATGAAGGAGGTACCCCATGAAAAATGCGGTTCCCCATTTGAGCCCCTCATAAAAAAGAACGGAACCAAAACCGGCAATAATCCCGATGAGTATCGCAATTATGGTGATCCGTTTTGTCGGGGTGAAGCCGGAAGGGAACGAAAATGCCATAATGGTATGGATTTTTTATTTTTTCTCCTATCCTATTTCAGCGTTCTTATTATGGATCAGGGAATTTTTCAGACAAGAATATCAACGGGCTGCCATGGCGAGATGAACCGACTGCCAAAAAAAGGATCATGAATAGGGATGGATCTTCCTGAACAACAATACCTTGACCTGGTCGTTGATCACGAACCATACCAGTGCATAGCCCCAGACTATGAGCGCAAGCGACCACCCGATGGGCGTCATGATGAAAACGCCATAGATCGCGATGAGAGTCGCACACACCTGTGTGAGTTCTGCGGTACCAAAAAGAGCGAACGCCGGCAACGGTCGTTCCCAGAAATGCTGCTGGCCGGTGCGGGCAAGGTAAATCGTCATGTGACCGGCAACAGCAAGCTTGAGGAAGATGAGCGTCTGTATGACACCGGCATCAAGATGGAAATATTCCCGAGCCACCCAGAGAAGGATAAAACTTGAAATAACACCGAGAATCCCAAGAATGCTTGCGAGCGTCAGGATGCGGTTCATCTGCCAGCGCACGGGCCTTGCTGCGACCGGTGCATTATCAAAGGCAATCATCATGATGGGGAGGTCGTTGAGGATAGCGAGCACCACCAGCATGAGTGCGGTAACCGGGTAAAAATTAAGGAGCACAATACAGAGCGTCAGGAATATCAGGACCCTGACGGTCTCGGCAATCCGGTAGACTGCATAGTTTTCCATCCGCCGGAATATCTCCCGGCTTCTCTCAATCGCGTCAATAATGACCGAGAGCCCGGGTCTTGTCAGGACGATATCAGCAGCAGATTTTGCAGCATCTGTTGCACCGGCGACCGCAATACCGGCATCTGCTTCCCGGAGTGCCGGCGCATCATTCACGCCGTCCCCGGTCATCCCGACAATATGGTTGCCACCCTGGAGGATTTTCACAATCCGGAACTTGTCTTCCGGAAGAACCTGGGCAAACCCGTCGGCGGACTCCATCTGTTTCCGGGACTCATCCCCGTCACCGGCAGCAAGCGTAGTCCTGGGAAGGATATTCTGGCCGAGGTCCACCTGCCCGGCAATCTCATGAGCAATGGCAATGTGATCACCGGTCACCATTTTCACGTTCACGCCAAGTTTTTTAGCCTCGGTTATGGTTGCCGCAGAATCCTCACGAGGCGGATCGAACAGCCCGATCAGGCCAAGGTACTGCCATGCCCCGGTACTGTCGGTCCGGGCTACCCCGAGAGCACGGAACCCTTTCTGTGCAAACCCCACGACCCACGCATCCAGCGTTGGGGCCAGAACCCCGCCCGTCCCGACAAGGGACGCAATTGCCTGCGGTGCTCCCTTTGCCACTTCGAACGATCTGCCCGATCGTTCCCGGACCGTGGCCTTTGAAAATTTGGATACGGGATCGAAGGGGACAAAATCCGTGATTTCCCGGCCGCCATTATCCGGCGGCGGGGTGAGATGATCGTACCGCGAAAAGACCGCCATGTCGATAGGATCGTTGCTCTCTTTTTTTGAGGCCAGTGCCGCCGCGATAATGACATCCTGTTCCAAAACCCCGGGGAACGTCCTGATCTCACCGATGCTGATGGAATTCTGCGTGATTGTCCCGGTCTTATCGGAGCACAGGATATCCATTCCTGCCATCTCTTCTATGGCAGAAAGCCTGCTGACAATCGCTTCCTTTTTTGCAAGGGCTACAGCCCCGACAGCGAGAGTTACGGTCATTACGGCGGGAAGTGCTGCGGGAATTGCCGCTACCACCAGGATAAGGGCGAACTGAAGGGTGTCTACAAATGATTCGGACCGTATGAGGGCGACAATAAAAATAATGCTGACCAGCACGACAGCGAGGAGGATGAGATAGTTACCAATCCGCTCGATGGCAGCCTGGAAATGGCTTCGCGGAGATTTTACCTGGACCAGCCGGGCGGTCTTGCCAAAAAAGGTGTTTCCCCCTATTGTGGTAACCGTTGAATCCATCTCGCCCTGACGAACGATGGATCCAGAGTAAACCGTATCCCCCGGCTTCTTTTCGACCGGGAGGGATTCACCGGTCAGTGCCGATTCATCGAGAAGGAGATACTTTCCCTTGCCCAGTATGGCATCTGCCGGGACGATATCCCCGAGCCGGATATGGACACTATCTCCGGGCACGAGTTCGCGGGCCGGGATCTCCTGCCAGGTCCCGTCCCGGAGGACTCGGGCATTGGGGGCGAGCTGCTTTTTTAAGAGTTCAATGGCGTTCTCCGCTTTTCTCTCCTGGAGAAATCCGACAACCGCATTGGTTATCAGAAGGAGAAGGATCACGGCAAAGTCTTCCCAGTTCGAAATTGCTGCCGACAGGATGGCGGCTGCCTCGATCATCCACGGGATCGGGCCCCAGAAATAGGACAGGAATTTGAGGAACGGGTGTTTCTTTTCTTCGGGAAGATCATTGAAGCCGTACTCTTGCCGGAGCTCAGTCACCTTGTCGCTGGTAAGCCCGTTCATGGATCCCTGGGCCGGTGCTGGCTCTGCTATCGTCGTATCCTGGGGGATCGAATCACCGGTCATCGACAACGATCTCCTGTTATGGCCGGCCACAGTAATGTCATGATCTTGTATGCCTTTCGATGGCAAATTTCGTTATAATTCCAGAATTTTCTTTTTTTTCGCCATTTTTTTAATTTTTTCATGAAGATTGGGACTGTTCTCCATGCCGTGCCATTCATCATTACTCATCCCCATAAAAAAACCGCATGATGAACATTTAATCCAGGCTTCATAGTGATCGGGGAATTCTGCATGAAGTGTTGATTTTCCGCACTGGGGGCAGGTAAGTTTCACGAGGTAGAGCGAAGTGGTAACCTCGCTGTCCCTCTCCTGCGGGTATATCTTTGAATCTCCCGGGACGGTCTTGTGGTCACCGGTTTTTACATTATCTGATACCAGGACGCCTTTGCTGGCCTTATCTTTTAAATTGTCAGTCATTATTTTTCAACTCCTTTCTCGAATATAAAATTTTCAGAGAACCATCATAAAATATTAAAAATCACGCAACTGTTTCGGTGATAAAGTGCAATTATCGGGGATGTATATATACAGTACCTGTTATTGCAAAATCTGTAACAATTCAGATTTAGATCAGGATTTCTCCAGGGCTGTTTATTCCTCTCCTTTATCGGTTCCACGATTTAAGAATAAGTATAACGCAACGATTACCAAGATGTAGCCTACAGTCCGGGCAGAGATCGTTGCGGCTTCCCATGGTGCTCCCAGCCCCAACAGAGTATAAAGATGGGAAATGCCAAAAAGAAAGAAGGCAAGACCGATAATCAATGCACCCAGTGCGTCCTTTTGCGTGTAGACAAGTATTCCCAGAATTACGATAATAACGCAAAGCACTAAATTAATGAGATTAACGATATCCAAGTCGAACACCATGTTTATTCCACCCTCGATTCTATTCAATCATTCATAGTGTTATATATTTGATATTTTGGCTCTGTTCATTAATCATTCATCGTATATTCCTGGATGGAGTGGCGGTCCCTTCCAGGTCTCGATCTGCATAGCACCACCTATAAGACCTCTGAATCTCTTCTTGGCCTACAAAGAATACGTGACCAAAATGGGAAATTTCCCTCAGAATCCATCAATGTCCTCCCATCCAATCCGGGCTTAAATTGAGCTCCGATCCCCCTCCCACCATCCGAAAAGAAGCCCATATCGGGCTCCGTTTAAAAATAACCCCAAATATTGTTTATTTTGCCAATTGGACGAAATAAAACGATCTCATAGACGCGTTTTGAGCCCCGTTTTAAGACCTGATCGGGTTTCTGTTGATGATAAAAAAAGAAGCCGCCAGAACGCGGATATGGGGCTCTAAAGGGTATTATATGGGGCTCAATTTAAGCGTATTTTGGCAAATAAATAGATATTCTGGCTCTGATTTTCGGGCGGGGGGATCGGACGGTTTTACGGACGTATTTTCCAGGATTACCCCCGCGGGAAAAGCGTACGATATCTCCACATAGTCCATAAGTTCTCGGTAAAACCGGGCATCGAACGATCCCCTCACCACGCTGGTTCCACCTGGTACTCCCAAGCCCCGGCCATAATGTTCATCTGGTGGCCGGCCGATCATCTCCTTGTCCGATCCAGGGCCGGTTGTTTTCGTATGCAATGCGCCGTTATCACCGGGCCGGTCTTCGATCTCCACGACTGCCCGGGCCATCCTGAATCTGCGAATCGTCTTCATACGATTTTAGCCAGCCTGCCGACCGGCATCTCCATCCTCAAACCCGAGGCTGCTACCGAAGAAGATCTCGCACGCGTCCACCTGCCCGGCTATCTCGCATGGCTGCACCGCCTTTCTCCCCGTCCGGTTGAGGATGCGACCGCACGAAAACCCGGCCATGCCGGTGAACAGTTCCCGTATGGCCCGGGCTCGCCGGATTTTATCGATGCAGACACCTATTTCACCCCGTGGTCGTACGGGGTTGCCATGTATGCGGCAGGAGCTGCGTGCACGGCAGCAGAGCGGGCGCTTGAAGGAAAAAGTTCCTTCGCTCTTGTCCGGCCGCCGGGCCATCACGCCCTGCCCGGCCGGGCTATGGGGTTCTGCCTCATCAATAACGCGGCTGTTGCCGCAGCACGAGCGCTTGGCTCTGCGGATCGGATTGCGATTGTCGACTGGGACGTGCACCACGGGAACGGGACGCAGGAAATCTTCAGGAAGAGCAACCGGGTGCTGTACTGCTCGGTCCATGCTGAGGGAATCTTCCCCGGATCCGGTGCGGCCACCGAGACCGGTACCGGCGCCGGTGCAGGATACACGGTGAATGCCCCGCTGCTTCCCGGGAGCACTATCGGGGACTATGCCCATGTTTTTACGGAGCTCTTCATTCCTGTGCTTGAACGGGCCAGACCGGATCTTCTTATTGTCTCAGCCGGGCAGGACGCAATGACAGGAGACCCGCTGAGCGTGATGGACCTTCATCCGGTTGATTACGGCACACTCACCGGACTGCTGCTGGATGCAACCGGCCTTGCTCCCGCATTCATCCTCGAAGGAGGGTACGGCCGGTCTCACCCGGCGGCGATTAACGCCATTCTTAGTGCCGTGGGTGGGGAGCGGAGCTCAGCTCAGGTACCGGGACCAACGGATGCGACCCGGGCCCGGGTACGGTTGTTCCGGAAACTGCATGGGATCGGGTAGAGAGAGCAGAGTATTAAGTGAAGAATGAAAAGACAAGAATAATTTGTTCATTTCTTGAATTATATCCACGGTCTGAAAGGTTGATCAGATCTTATCTGGTGCGATGGCTCCCGCCGCCCCCGAAGGGGCGCCCCCGCGGCGGGCGAGTGACTAAGAATCATATGAATCTAAAATAGGTACAAACTCGTTTTTGAAAAAACGTCCCTACCCCGCCGTGCCCCGCGAGGGGCCCTGAGGCGGGGAGGCATCGTTTCATTTTCACGGCCCAGTATGGTGGATTAAATGAGAATTACAACCGTATTTGCCCACAAAGGTTGGATCATGTGTCGATCAATAAAAAATTTACACAACTATAATTCGAATGCTTAAGATTTCCGGGAAATGCCATGTCCCGACAATTCTAAAAAAAAGCGTTCCCAAAAAAAAAATTATTTCTTCGGTGCCGGGTTGAACACGTTCTCGTAGATCATGTCACTGCCGGTTCTGCCGAGACGAGCGCGCTCTTCCTTCTCCTCAACAAACGCCATGAGCGGCAGCTCCATGCTGACACCTGGGACGTGGCCGAACATCTTTTCGAGCTCGACCTGCTGGGCGTGCATGAAGAGGGCATTCGGGATCTCCGCCGGGCAGAGTTCCTGACACTGGCCGCAGTTCACGCAGGAGTCCGCGATGTGGGCGAACCGGATCAGGTGGAACATGAAGTTTGGCGGAACCTCGCCGGGTTTCACGTACACCGGGTTCTTCGTAGTGCAGTCAACACAGTAGCAGATCGGGCAGGCAGAGATACACGAGTAGCACTTGATACACCGTGAGGTTTCGGTCATGATCTTCTTTAACCGGTCCTTGCCTTCACCAAGACCGGTAAAGTCCTTGACGCGCCACTTCTCGCCGAGCTTGAGCATTGCACCCTCGACCTTTCCGCGGATCTCAAGGCCCTTGGGGTTTGCTGCCTCGGTTGCGAGGATACCCTTCTTGACAGCGCTGTCAAGGAGATTTGCACCCTTCTCGCTGCATACCTCGACAAAGGTCGCCTTGCCGGCGCGGGGCCCGATAACGCCCCAGTTACCGCACGCGAGGTCTGCCTGGCGGGGTACTTTCATCTTGCAGCGGCGGCAGTTGGACCGGCGCCCGTAGCCGTGCTCTTCGAGCTCGTCGACAGTGATGCCCTTGTGGCCGCCTTCGTACTCGATGATAAACTGGCCCTTGTCGATCTCTTCCTTGTGGACCGTGTCCGGGTCAACGCCGTACTTGTCGGCAATCATCCTGCGGGCGAGGACCGGGCTGACCGATCCACCGCAGTTGACACCGATCATGAAGATGTTGTCAAGGTTGATCTGCTTGCGCTTGGCCAGTTCGTAGAATGCCATTGCATCGCAGCCCTTAACGGTAACTCCGATCCTCATCGCGTCGGCGCCATCAAAGTACTTCTTGATCAGCTTGGGCAGGAGGAGCGTACCGCAGTGGAGCGAGCCGGCCGTGTTTGCGAGCTGTGCAGCATCGGTCACGAGCGTCGGCTTTGCATCGTAGAGGTCCTTACCCTTGGAGATGACCAGTACCGCGTCAACGGTCTTGGTCTCGAGCGCGTGCTTCCACAACGAGGTGACCGCACCACCGAGTTCGGCCTTCTTCTGGATCTCTGCGTCGTTGGTCCACGCGTAGAGCATATCGCCTTTCTTTGTCATGGTTAGTTCCCTCCTGCGGATTTCTCAATCTTTACAGCCGCAACGCCCATAGTGACGGGCATCGAGACCACGCCTTTCTTGATGCCCTTGGTGACATCGGCAACGAGTTCAACCGAGCCGGACTTGCAGGTGACCTTGACGGCAGCGCCGTTCAGGATACCAAGAGCCTTGGCATCCTCGGCGTTGATCTGGACTTTTGCCTCGGGCCACTCGCGCATGATAGACTCGGTGTTGGTGGACAGCGTGCCCATGGGCCACTGCGCGGAAACCGCGAACGGGAACTCCCCGCCCGCTGCCTCGCCGGCCTTGTACTCGACTGCAGCAAACGCAGCCTTTCCGTCCTTTGTTGCAAACTTGTCAGCATACAGGATTGCCGTGCCGAACACGCCGCCGGCTGCCGGCCACTGTATGGCCTCGGGCTTCTCGAGTTTCGCGTAGGTAATGCCGGCGTATGCGGGTACTGCTTTTGCGATTTCGGTAAAGATGGCCTCTGCGTCCTTGAACGCGAAGTCCTTCTCGTGGCCCATGGCCTTTGCAATCTCACAAACGATCTGCCAGTCGGCCCTGGAGCTGCCAACGGGTTCGATGGCCTTGCGGATCCGCTGGACACGACGCTCGGCATTGGTGACCGTGCCGTCGCGCTCTGCAAAGGACGCAGAGGGCAGGACAACGTTAGCCTTCGCGGCAGTTGCGGTCATGAAGAGGTCCTGGACAACAAGGAAGTCGAGCTTGCCCAGTGCATCGGCAACATGGGGTCCCGCGGAGGCGATGTTCTCTCCGACAACGTAGAGTGCCTTGATCTTGCCGGCTGCTGCCGCATCGATCATGGCCGGGACGGTAAGGCCTCCCTCACCGGGGACTGCGCCAACATCGGCTGCGCCCTGGGCGTTGGTCTTGCCGCGGAGGAGGTTGACACCCGCGCCGGCCTTGCCGACATTGCCGGTGACCAGCTGGAGGTTTGCAAGGGCCCGGATCAGGTCGCCGGAGCCTGCGCCTGCTGAGGTAACGACCGCTGCGGGCTGTGCTGCGGCAAAGATTTCGGCTGCCTGTGTGACAACATCAGCGCTGATGCCGGCTGCCTTTGCGACTGCGTCAGGAGTGCAGGAGGCGGCGGCTGCTTTTGCCTTCTCAAAGTCCTTGGTGTGCTTTGCGATGTAGTCCTTGTTCTCTTTTCCGGCCTTGACGATGGCGGTGATAATACCGTTCACGAGTGCTACGCCGGTGCCCGGGTTGCAGGTGATGTGGAGGTCTGCAAGGCGTGCAGTTGCCGTGGTACGGGCGTCGGCGACAATGATCTTTGCGCCGTTCTGCTTGGCAAGGATGATCCGGCGGCCTGCAAGCGGGTTCTCCTCAAGCGGGTTGCTTCCCACGATGAGGATTGCCTTTGCATCGCCTAAGTCGGCAAGAGAGTTGGTGGTCGCACCGTTGCCGAATGCATCGGCAAGGCCCTTGACCGCATCAGCGTTGCAGCGGCGGCCGCAGTAGTCGATGTTTGCGGTCTTGAGCACGTTCGCCGCGAAGTTCTTTAAGACAAAGGAGTCCTCGTTGCTGTTCCGCGCGGAAGCGACAACTCCGATGGCATCGCCCTTGAAGGCCTTGAAGGCAGCGGCGATCTCCTTGTATGCGTCTTCCCAGCTGGCTTCCTCGAACTTGTCACCCTTCTTGATGAGGGGTGCCACGAGCCGGTCTGCGCTGTTGACAAACTCGTAGGACTTGTTCCCGCGGATACAGACCTTACCCTCGTTGACCGGGTTCCGGTGCCACGGGGAGATCCCGACAAATTTGCCGTCTTTTACGACAAGGTTGACACCGCACCCGTTGCCACAGTAGGGGCAGGTGCTTGGTACATATTTGAAATCCATGTTCTAACCTCGAACACACAAGGTCTGTGTTAAATATATTTAAGCGTGATCAAATCTGATGAAAATATGATGATTATTAGTGGGTGCAGGACAGTGGATCCAGACCGGAAGAGCGTGTCGCATCAGGGCAGCACCGGTCCCGGCTTCTTTTGTTTCCGTTCCGAGCCGGAGGGAATGCCCGCATGAAGGCTCCCCGCGTTCCCCCGATGCTGTCCACGATAGTCCAGGCCGGGCTCGTGGCAGTCGAGGGGGTCACCTTCGGTGAGCGGGCAGCCTGCCCGTTCTGCGGGGGACCGGTGTCGGGTTATGACACAAAGAAAAAAGTGTTTGCCGTCATCCGGGAAAACGACCGCGAGCGCACCCTCAGTGTAACCGTGAAACGGTTTTCCTGCAAAAGCTGCGGGCGCATCTCCAATGCGGATGAGCCGTTCTACCCGGGTACCCGTATCGGGTCTCCGGTCATCGATCTCTGCCTGACCCTTGCAACCATGATGCCGGTCAACAGGACGGCCACGTGGCTCGACGCGCTGGATATTATTGTGGACAGGACCAGCTGCCGGCAGTACGTGCGCACACTTGCCTGGCCCGTCCCAGCAACCGCACTCTTTGGGGTCAGTATCCCAATCTCGGTGATCTCACTTTCCACTCTTGCCGGAGGGACCGGTGAGCGGGGTCCCGTCAGCGGGGCAGAAGTTCTCGCTGCCTGTGGTTTCCCATCCGCAGGCAGGGCACCGCTTCACCGGCCGCTTCCCGAAGAACGGGAAGAGCGGGATACAGAGGAAGAGAAAGAAGAACGGCATGTGTAAACTCCACAGCACGGCCGTGATGCAGAGCGAACCGGCGAGGAGAAGGAGGCTCAGTTTCCACGCGTTCGTAACGCCACCTCCCGGACGGCATAAGCAGGCAGCGCATCTGCCGCTGGCCCAAGTGCCGTTGTAAGATCGGTCCCGTTGCATTCATGAGCAAAGAGCCGGGCACCCATGCCGGCCACGATCACAGACGAAGCCCCGGTCTCTTCTTTTACCCGGCGCACAGTGCCGCAGACGAGCTCCCGCTGATGGACCCAGAACGCCCCGGCGATCTGCAGGGCACCGGTCTCACCGATCTCTTCAAGGTCGGCGCAGACCACCCGGGCGAGACGGCGTAACGATGCAGCGCGGGTCTTCTCCTTCCGGTCCGGCGTGTCGCAGGTATATTCTTCAGGTTTGATATGGCCGAGCGCAAGGTGGGCATCGGCGCTTGCGGCAAAATATTCCGTGCTGACCGGGGTTCTGGTCCCGGCAAGGTCCACAGATGAAAGAAGGGTTGCCACCGGCGTCCGCAGCATTCCGGTGTATACGAGATATCCTTTCTGCAGCCGCAGGATATCGGAAAGACCCAGAAGCGCGGGGAAACGCGAGAGCGGGATGATATCGGCGGTCGTACTCCCGACATCGAGCAGTACCGCGTCCGGGTACTTCTCCCTCAGGTAATCCGCGGAGGCCAGCCAGTTTGCGGCAGCAAGCGCCGGCACAGGGCCGTCGTGGAACACTGCATCGGTGCCGTAGAACCAGGCTGCCGGAAAGACCTCCCGCACCGCATTGACAATAAATTCGATTCCCTGCAGCTTGTTTTCGAAGCAGTCCGCGAGCTCACCGCTCATCACGACCGCTGCAGGAGTATCCCTGCCGGCTGCGTACGGGCGCAGGAGATCGGCGAGCGGGGCGCCGGTCCAGAGCGGACAGTAGTGGATGTGAACGCCGTGGTCGTCTGCCACCTTGAGGTTTGCCCCGCCTACGTCAATCCCGATCATAGCCGTGCGATCGTCCCGGACCGGTCAAACCGCACGCTGCCGGTGAGGTGCACCGTCCCGGGCGCGTTACCCTGTGAGGCTTTGACCAGAATGTCCGCGATCTCCTCTTCCATGCAGGCAGCGATACCGACAAGGCTCGTGGTGATCCTCGGGTTGACGTCCACCACACAGACCTTGTCGGCGAGCACGACATCGACACCGCAGTACCCCTGGCAGCCGAGCACCGTTGCGGCTTTAACCGCAGTATCGATAATTTCCTGCGCCCTTGGGGGATGAACCGGGGTCTCCCCACCGGAGTACGTGAACGTGCCGTCGGGATTGAGGGTCACGGCCTGCCGGTTAATGGCAAGTACGAGCGGAGGGTTGCCGGAGAAGTACAGGCAGGCCTCCCCAACCACCCGGCTCATGACAAGGCTGACCGAGTAGGGTTCGCCCTCGATATATTCCTCAGCAAATTCTCCCTTACCGGGAGCATCCGTGGTGAACCGGACTCCCTGTGCATCGCAGCCGGACACCGGTTTTACCACATGCCTGCCGGCGGCCGGGGCATCGGCCGGCACCGGTACACCGTGGTTTCTTAATATCCTGCCGGTTGTTACCTTGTTGGCGCAGAGCGCGGCGTTCATGCTGCCGCAACCGAGGTTATGGGAGTGCTGTTCTAAGGGGAGGGTGAATTTCGCAATCAGGCGATCGGGTGCGATCACAAGACCCATATCGCACGCAGGGGCGAGCCGTACGATCTCATCGTAAAAATCCCCGGGGCCGGGGAGCACAACCTCGTACCCGCACCGGGTAAAACTCCGCATAAGGACATCAAGCATCGCCGCCCCTTCAGGGGCAAGGGCAGGATCGCGGGCGGCAGTATACTCGGCAAGCAGGACTTTCATTGCAGGTACTATTGCATCCTTGCAGGAAATTACCCTATCCGTTTCACCCGGGCCCGGGTTGTACTGGATCGGTGAAGTTATTTGGCAGGGCGGCGCCAAAAGTACCCGTGCTATGAAACCCGCGATCCTGCTCACCAACGATGATGGCGTGAACTCCCTTGGCATCTGGGCAGCCTACGAAGCGCTCTCCCCGATCGCTGATGTAACGGTCGTCGCGCCGGCGACCCAGCAGAGCGCGGTCGGTCGCTCGATCTCGATCTTCGAACCCATCCGTGCGAACAAGATAAAGATTAATGGTATTAACGCATGGGCGGTTGCGGGCAAACCCACCGACGCGGTGATCATCGGGCTGTACGCGCTGAAACTTGCGCCGGCACTCGTGGTGAGCGGGATCAATATCGGCGAGAACCTATCGTACGAATCGATCATGACCTCGGGGACGGTTGGCGCGGCGCTCGAAGCCTCCAACCAGGGAACAAAAGCGATCGCCTTCTCCCTGCAGGTGGAGGACCAGGGGGACAAGTTCGACGACCCGGGCCAGTCGGCACAGAGCTTTGACGCGGCAAAAAAGATCGTGCGGGACGTGGTCGGGCGCATACTCAAATCAGGATTCTGCCCGAATGCTGACGTGATCAACGTAAACATCCCCTCAAAAGCCAGCGAGGGCTACGAGGTGACACGGCTTGCGAGGAAGCTTTTCCACACCGGTGTCGAAAAGCGGCTCGACCCTAGGGGCCGGCCGTACTTCTGGATCAACGGCCCGCTCCTTGAAGACGCTGAGGAAGGTACAGATGTGCATGCAGTCAGGAAAGGCAACGTCTCTATCACACCCATCACGCTGGACTGCACGGCCCATGCAGCGGATGACGAGATGAGGAAGATCTTTTTGGATTGAAGCCGCAAGAACGGTCTATTAAAAAATTGCGCATCGTTTTGTGGAAAATCCGGATTGCGGCTGAACTGGTCTCTTCCCCTTAATGGGTGTTCTCATGTCACCCCAGAGTTACGATGGCTCCCGCCGCCCCCGGCAGGAAGCCCCCGCGGCGGGCCAGTGACTAATATTTCTCTCAAACTTGTTTGGTCTCAGGGTAACAGAAACCGGGTGCAGAATCAATGCGGAAAAACATCCTTGCCCCGCCGTGCCCCGGAGGGGCCCTGCGGCGGGAAGGCATCGTAATTTTGAAAGAGGATTATATTTTCTGCGGGTGGAATTGAGATCTTTTTCGTTTTTTAAATTCCCTTCCCTTCACCAGTTTTAATTATCCCAACACCGAATCCTATCATCAGTATGGCTGGCACAACAGATGCAGTCGCAGCCGCAAAACGGGCGGCAGGATATCAGGCAGCGGAGATGGTGGAGGACGGCATGGTGATCGGCCTTGGGACCGGCTCCACGGTCTTTTATGCTATCGAAAGCCTCTCGGGCCGGATCCGGGACGGCCTCTCGGTTTCGGGCGTCCCAACCTCGTACCAGACCGCGATGAGGGCGAGAGAGTACGGGATTCCCTTAACAACGCTTGACGATAACCCGGTGCTTGATCTCGCCATCGATGGCGCTGATCAGATCGACCCGCAGTTCCGGATGATCAAGGGGCGGGGTGCAGCGCTTACCCGGGAAAAATGCGTGGTGTCCGCAGCCTTCCGGTTTGTCGTGGTCGTTGACGAGGCAAAGATGGTCCCGCGGCTTTCCGGGGTTGTTCCGGTCGAGACACTCCCCTTTGCCACAAAGACCGCGATGGCGCAGCTGCGCGGCCTTGGCTGCCGGCCGTTCATCCGCGAGGCAGTAAAGAAAGACGGCCCGGTCATCACGGACAACGGGAACTTCATCGTCGACTGCCAGTTTGAAGAGATCGCGGATCCTGCGGCTCTTGAAGTGGCAATCGCGGCAATCCCGGGGGTTATCGAGAGCGGGCTTTTTACCCGGTTTACGGAAAATACAACAGTAATAATCGGCGATGAAAAAAAGTGTTCGGTACTGACATCAGCGGATGTAGTCCCGTAATTTCTGTATCATCGCGAGCTGGCTGGTCGCTTCTTTCTTCTTCTCTTTCTCGATGCTGTCCATGATATCGGTGATGGGCTTGGCCAGTTCATAGATCTTGACCGGGCGCCCCTTGCTCTCGGCCTTGCTCTCGCGGCTGGTGATCCAGCCCTGGTCCATCAGGTAGCGCATGGCAATGCTTACTTCAGGCTGACGGAGATCGGTCCCGCGCTCGATCGCCCGGGATGTCGCTTCGGGAATGTTGGCTAAAAATACCAGCACCTTCGCAACGTTCTTCTTTGTCCCGATCTCAATGAGAAGGTTTGCAAATTCTTCCTCCTTCTCCGTGAAATACATTACATTTTCGGTTCTCATGCACATTCCTCCATGATTTTTCTTTTTTACAGTAATAAATTATCTTATAAACGATATATATTCTATGTTATTGATAAACAACAAGAACAAATTTTATATATAGTAGTTTTTTTCACTCCGACAAATAATGATACAAAACCTGATAATCTTCGTTATTTCATAAGGGCCAAACGGTATATCGCAGGGAATCCCCTTATAAAAAACTTACATCAGGCCGAGGCTGCGCAGGTCGGAGAGGATCTTGACCACGGCCTTCTTTGCATCTTCGGGTTCCTTGCCGCCGGTAATGATCAGTTTTCCCGAGCCAAAGAGCAGGACGACAACCTTAGGGTTCTCAAGCCGGTACACGAGGCCCGGGAACTGCTCGGGCTCGTACTCAATCCGGTCAAGGTTGAACCCGACCGCAATCTTGTTGAGGTTTATCGCCGTCGCAAGATCGGCAGAGGTAACGATATTCTGGATCTTGTAGGTGAGTTTTTTTGGGATATCGATACCCAGACTGCGGAGCTGGTTGCCCAGAATCGTGAGCCCCTTGGAGAGGCTGTCAACACTCTTTGCCCCGGTCAGGACTACCTTTCCTGAGCCAAAGACAAGAGCGGCGATCTTCGGGTTCTGCATTCGCAGGACGACCCCGGGGAACCTCTTCTTGTTGTACTCTGCATCCTTTATCTTGGAAGCGAGTTCCGGCAGGTCGAGGTAATCGGTTACCTTTGCAGATGCAACGATGTTTTCTATTTTCAGTGAGTCCTCTGGATTGGCCTTCATGGTATCATCACCTTTCACATTACCCTTATGTTTCGAAGCCGGGGAGATCGCGCGACCGTCTCCCCCTTATATAAAGCATATAAAGAAAGGGTAGCACGATATAAAAAGGCATCGGGTTGCCGGGGAGGGTCGGGTGCAGCCTCGGATCGCCGGGTCCGACGTTTTTTTCCGCCGGGGATCCGGATAATCCCGGGGCCTCTTATCAGGTAAAAAAAGAACTGGCGGATGGGTTCCTTTATTACTCGTCGAGCGTAGAAATATCGCCCGGGTCCATGCCCATTTCTTTTGCCTTGAGGATGCGCCGGACGATCTTACCACTGCGGGTCTTGGGGAGCGAGTCCGTAAACTCGATCTCCGAGGGCATAGCGATCGGGCCAAGCGTGATCCGCACATGGTATATGAGCTCGTTCTTGAGCTTCTCGCTCGGGGTGTGGCCGACCCGGAGCGTAACAAAGGCCTTGATCGTGTTCCCTTTGAGCGGGTCGGGCTTGCCGATCACAGCCGCTTCTGCTACCGCCTTGTGGGAGACAAGCGCACTCTCCACCTCGGCAGTACCGATGTTGTGGCCCGAAACGATGATGAGATCGTCAGATCTCCCGATCACCATGATGTAGCCGTCCTCTCCCCTGATCGCAAGGTCGCCTACCTGATAGCATCCCGGGATCGTCTCCCAGTACTTACGGTACCGCTCATCGTTGTTGTAGATCGTCCGCATCATGGCGGGCCACGGCTGACGGATCACGAGAAAACCGCTCTTCCCCGGTTCAACGCTCTTTCCATCTTTGTCCACTACATCCGCTACAACTCCGGGGATGGACTTGCCCACGTACCCCGGCCGCATAGGTTCGCCCAGCACCGTGGTGACCATGTGCATGCCGGTCTCAGTCTGCCACCAGGTATCCACGATGGGGCACCGGTCCTTCCCGATCACATGGTAGAACCATTCGAATGCCTCCGGGTTGAGCGGTTCGCCAACGGAGCCAAGCACCCGGAGGGAGCTCAGGTTGTACTTATCGGGCCACTCGCTGCCCAGTTTCATGAACATCCGGATCGCGGTCGGTGCAGTATAGAGGATATTGACGCCGTACTCTTCCACGATCTTCCACCAGACGCCCGGGTCCGGGTAATCGGGCGTGTTCTCTGCAATGAGAACGGTAGCACCTACCGAAAGCGGACCGTAGACAACATAGGTGTGCCCGGTGATCCAGCCGGGGTCTGCGGTGCACCAGTACACATCGTGCTCCTTGATATCGAAAATGTACTTAGTTGTGTAATATGCGCCCACCATGTACCCCCCGCAGGTATGGACAATCCCCTTGGGAGCACCGGTGGTGCCGCTCGTATACAGGAGGAAAAGCGGGTCTTCTGCATCCATCACTTCGGCCGGGCAGTCGGAATCCACATCTGCCATCGCCTCGTAGAAATCGATCTCCATCTCGCTGTGGAGTTCGACCGGGGTGCGCTGTTCCCGGCGCAGGATGATGATGTGCTCCACCGTGGGGGCATTGATTACGGCATCCTCGATCACATGCTTGAGCGGGATCGCCTTGCCCCGCCGGATTGCCATATCCGCAGTGATCACGATCTTCGCACCTGCGCCCACGATCCGCTGGTTAAGGGCGGCTGCACCGTACCCCCCGAATACCACGGAGTGGACCGCACCTATCCGAGTACAGGCGAGCATGGCGATCACCTGTTCGGGAATGACCGGCATATAGATGCAGACCCGGTCCCCTTTTGCCACGCCCAGTTTCTTTAAGCCGTTTGCAAACCGCTGTACCTCACGGTACAGCTGCCGGTAGGTAAAGACCCGCTCCTCATCGGGGTTCTCACCCTTCCAGATAAGCGCCACCTTGTTGCGCCGGTCGCCCAGCACGTGCCGGTCAAGGCAGTTGTAGGTGATATTGGTCTTACCGTTCACGAACCATTTCGCGTACGGGTAGTTCCACTCGCTCACTTTATCGTAGGGGGTAAACCAGTGGAGTTTCCGGGCTATATGATCCCAGAACTTGTCCGGGTCCTTGACAAATTCATTGTAGGTCCAGGAGTAATCTCCCATCCAGCTGTGCACGCGGTAAGAAGGGTCTGGCGTATAATACTTGGATCCAGTGCCGGCATCTGCGCTCTTGTCCATAATGTTCCTCTAATCTACATTATCAATAATGATGAATTAAAGTTAATCTTTGCGGTCAGAATAAGAAAAATCGCTCAAATAATCCTCCGTTTACCCTATATCGCGCATTGCTTACAATTCAGCACATTTAAATGAGGACTCGCCAAATTTCTTATCACATCATCAATCCGGGTATGCACCGCGTCCTTGTATGGACCTTTTCCCTGCATGCCGGAAATTATCCGGGGAGATTGAGATGAGACAGAGATCCCCTGACCCATGATTCGAGGTGAACGTTGTGACCCAGAAAATGCTCTCTGAAGCTGAAGGATATGACATTTTGCGGAAATACGAGATCCCGGTCCCTGAGTACCAGATCGTCAAAAATGGCGAGGATGCAGCGTTTGCGGCAGAGAAGATGGGATGCCCGGTGGTTATGAAGATCATCTCCCCGCAGATCGTCCACAAGAGTGATGCAGGCGGTGTGATGGTTGGTATCGGGAGCAGGAAGGCAGCCCTCGGCGCTTTTACCAGGATCATCGACAACGCGAAGGCGTATAATGCCGAGGCGCAGATCGATGGTGTCATGGTCGAGCAGCAGGCAGAGCCCGGCCTCGAACTGATCATCGGCGGGAGGACCGACCCGGCCTTTGGCAAGGTCATCACGTTCGGTATGGGTGGCACGATGGTCGAGCTCATGAAAGACGTGACCCTGCGTATCCTGCCGGTGACCGAGGACGAAATCCGGCAGATGGTTCGCGAGATCAACGCGTACCCGCTTATCACCGGTTACCGGGGAGCAAAGCCCCGCGACGAGGAAACGCTCGTACGGATCATTGGTAATGCCTGCCGGTTCTTTACCGAGAACGAGCACATCGTTGAGTTCGATATCAACCCGCTCCGGCTGTATGAGTCCGGCGCATGTGCAGTGGATGCCCGCGTGATCGTCACCGATACCGTCGACAAGGCAGAACGCAGGGAACGCATCCCTGTCCCGATCGAATATTTCACCCCACGGTCGATCGCGGTCATTGGTGCATCCCAGGATTCGTCCAAGATGGGGTACGCGGTCATGCACAACCTGTTGCATTTCCCTGGCCAGCTGTACCCGGTCAACAACAAGCGTGCGGAAATTCAGGGGCTCAAAGCCTATCCCACCATTACTGCTATTCCCGCACCGGTTGATCTCGCTGTCATTACCGTCCCGGCTATCCATGTGCCGGCCGTAGTGGAGGAGTGCGGGGCAAAGGGTGTCCCCATGGTGATCATCATCACCGCCGGGTTCAAGGAAATGGGTCACGACGGCAAGGCACTTGAGGAACGGGTCGTGGCGATCGCCAAGGGTCACGGTACGCGGATCATAGGGCCCAACTGCCTTGGCCTGATTGTCCCGCCCCGGGGCATCGACACTACGTACGTCCACCAGTCGCCAAAACCCGGCAACATTGCGTTCATCTCCCAGAGCGGGGCTATCATCAACACAGTCGTGGACTGGAGCCTTGCAAAAAACATCGGCTTCTCAAATGTGATCTCGGTCGGTAACCAGAGCGACCTCGATTTCCTCGATTACCTCCGGTATGTGGAAAAGGATCCCAAGACAAAAGCGATCATCATGTACATCGAGCAGATCACGGATGGCAAGGCGTTCATGGAGGTCGTCTCCGAGGTGGCAAAGTCAAAGCCGGTGATTGCTATCAAATCCGGTTCCTCCCGCAGGGGCCAGGCAGCCGCCTCCTCCCACACCGGGTCGCTCTCCGGCTCGTACGAGGTGTATATGGAAGCGTTCCGCAAGTCAGGGGTCATTGCAGTCCACACGCTGACCGGTGCGTTCCTTGCAGCCCAGGTACTCGCCCACCCGAAAAGGTACCCCAAAGGGAAGCGTGCGGTTGTCATCACGAACGCCGGCGGGTTTGCCGTGCTCTCCTCTGATTACGCGGAGCGGTATGGTATCGAGCTCATCGATCTCCCTGCAGGTGTGATTGACGAGCTCAACGAGTTCCTCCCCGAGTTCTGGAACAAGGGTAACCCCCTTGACCTGCTGGGCGATGCCAGCGAGAAGCGTTTTGAGAAGACCTTCGAGGTGCTCGCAAAGCACGGCGATCTCTGGGACATGGCCTTTGTGATCGGTTTCCCCAATCTCGTGCTCACTTCAGAGCAGCTGGCAAAACAGATCCTCAGATTCTCTGAGAGAACACAGAACCGGTTGATCGCAACACTCCTCGGTGGCGACTCGATGAACGTGGGCCGCGAGATGCTCAAGGAACAGGGTATTCCCAGTTTCGACGAACTCGATTTCACCTACCGTGTGATGGGTCGTGTACTCTGGCAGATGTACCGGGTCAAAGCGCCGGGCCTGCTGTAATTTTTTCCTTTTTTCTTCAGCTTCATTCCTGCGGGATCCGGGAGTCCGATCCGGGATTTCTGATCGTTTCGTTTCTCAATATATCTCTGGTTTTATCATAAACAAACATTTTATACTAAGATACACTATTTTCAAGAGGATATATGATGCACCCGCTCAAAATTTTTTATATGGAGGACGATAACCAGCTTGCCGAGCTCCTGGATATCCGGCTCAGGAAACTCGGATATGCTGTATGTGGGCATGCGGACAATGCCGGCTCAGCGGTGGCAGCAATCCAGACGAGCAACCCCGATATCGCCCTGCTCGACATTGAAATGCGGGGAAGAAATGAAGGGCTCGCAATCGGCGATTACCTCCTGAACAATACCGACATCCCGTTTGTCTACATGACCAGCCATGATGAGCCAACGGTCCTTGAACAGGCACGACGGACCGTCCCGGACGGTTTCCTCCTCAAGCCGTTCGATGACCGCCAGCTCCGGGTCGCCGTCGAGATGGCGCTCCGAAGGGAATAACCATATCCTGATGATTCAGGCCAATAAAAAACGAAGGATATTGAAAAAGTATTGTTGTATCGGTATGATTGTTACCTAATCATATTGCCGCCACGTGTGGCCGCACTCGGTGCACCGGAAAAACCGCACCTCGCTCTCATCAGCCGCCCGGAGCTGACGGAGCCACCAGATCGCGAGATTGTTCTCGCACTTGGGGCACTTGATCTGGATCGTAGGCATCGTTTTTACTTTATCGTCTTCATCATCAACGATGGTGATCTCGTTTTCCGTCCGCTTCTTCTCGCGTGTCATATGTTCCGTGGACTCGATCTTCCTGATATATCCGCACTTGCGGCATTTGAGCTGGCCACCAGATGATATCAGCATCGTTTTACATTCCGGGCAAAACATCGGATAACAGTATAGGTCATGCTACAAGATTAAGGTGATTATGCCGGATCCCCGGCAGGACGGCATTGAATCCTTCCTTCCCAAAAGAGATGTCCGGCACCGGTTTTCCCCTGCCTCAGGGTATGTCAAGGGAGAATCCTTTTTTTGATGAAGCGGTGAATAGATCTATGATGATCGAGTATCTTGTCCTGATTTCCTGCCTTGGATTTCTGGCAGCCCTGATACCCGGTCGCCACCGGAAATATGCTGCGATTGTCGGCTGGATCTTTATTGTCGGCTTCCTGTTCGCTGCGCTGCCTGAATATTTTTCAGAGGACAATTTTCTCTACCCGCTCATGGCTGTGCTCTCGGTCCCGTTCCTTTTCATCACCATCCAGTACCTGCTCGAAGATAATATCCAGGTCCTGCACCTCTCCCGGGCAGCCGCTGTTGCATTTTTGATCTACGCACCGTTCACGTACATCTCCGCTGCCGGCTCCCTGCTCATTTCGGCCGTGGTAAACGAAGTAGTCTGGCTGCTCCAGGTCTTCAACTACCCGGTCACCCTTGATGCATGGAATATCATCGCCCAGAACGGCTTCCGGGTCGAGATCATTCTTGCCTGCACCGGCATCCAGAGCATCGCGATCATGCTCGGCGTTGCCGCCGCGGTCCCGACCACGCTCCGGCAGAAGATCTATGCCTTCCTCCTGGTGGCACCTACCATCTACATCCTCAACCTCTTCCGGAACGTCTTTGTGATCATGGCGTACACAGGCCAGTGGTTCCCGTACTGGTCAGATATCGCAGGAAACGGTGAGTACGGGTATGAGAGTTTCTTCTGGGCGCACAATGTGATCGCGGAGCTGCTCGCCCTTGTGGCCCTGATCCTGATCGCATACGGTCTCTTTGTCCTCATCCCCCAGTTAGGTTCCTTTGCCGACGACCTGTACCAGTTATACTATGGCGCGGTTGTCCGCGATTTTGACCGGATCCGTGGAAAAGGTCCGCAGAGCCCAATGCCCCCACCGGCTCCCACCGTGGTACCCGTGAAAGATCCCGGGCACGATGAGCGCGAACCCCCGCAGACATAGCGGTCGGGGATGTCCTTTTTTAGAGAGTTACCAGAAAATCTGTAATGAACCCCGACACGGACCAACGTACGGACCGGGGCAATGGCTCTGCCGCTCCTCTCTTCTTTTTCCCGTGAGTATATCCAGAAGTTGTTCAGGATCTGCGGGAATAATCCGGGAAAACAGTGCGGCAGAGATGAACTGTGCCCGATAAAACAGGGTACCGTTGAACCGTTGCCCCGCGTTCAGGACAGCGTCTGGTACAGGTACACGATCCGCTGGATGGCCGAGAGGTTCGTGCAGACCGCGATAATGATGACCGAGACCCAGATAAACCCGGTGACCCCGCCGAGGATCAGCACAAGGAATGTTTCCGGCCGGCCAAAGAACCCGACGCCTTCCAGAGGATCGTCGATCTTTCCCTCGACCTTCTCCCGGTACCCGATCTCCGCGTAAACGACCGGCTTGATAA
>Ga0326727_10008626_pt1 | contig 25707 bp, 21 predicted proteins | sample MB2enrmetagenome_FD_207643 | JGI IMG/M metagenome (GOLD analysis project Ga0326727, IMG submission 207643) | Lab enriched peat soil microbial communities from McLean, Ithaca, NY, United States - MB29MY | ecosystem: Environmental > Terrestrial > Soil > Wetlands > Peat | place: USA: New York...
TATTTTGGCGCGTAATTCTGCAAAAGAATACGACGGAAATCCTCTAGACTGGCAGGGTGAAGATTGATAGGAGGAAATGTTGGACTTTCGGCGAGCAGCGATGTCGCAGGTCGAGTGGGGGCCCAGCATGGAGATCACCGGGCGGGCAGGGCGGCGATCTGGGCAGATGTAGAGATCTTCGACTGTGAGGGGGCTCCGCAGAAAGGTCTGCCGCCTCCCATTTTCTGGGATCACGCCATCCGGAAAGTGGACACCCTTTCGCCCTACCTGGCTTACTTCCCGTGGAGGTCGGTAGGAACGCCACCACCAGATCATCGGGTTGTTTGGTCTTGCCGCCGATCGGGTCCAAGCCTGATCCCGGGATGAAGAACGTCGTGATGTCTGCATCGAACTGGCAGTAAATCGTAGGCGAGTATTGCGTCGGGGGGGGGTACCCACCTGCATAGGCGTGCTGCAATTGGTGCCGTAGGGCAACGGAGGAGAAAATTGATCGACATCCGGATCGTCGAGCATACGCGGGGCTACGGCACCCGTCCAATACGGTCCCGGCGGGACGAAGGTAGCGTTGTTATATCCAATTTTCCAATAAACCCCGCCGCTATATGAAGTAGTCGGCGGTTCCGTCCCCGGCGTTCCCGAGTACACAAGGTAGTGGACGCAATTCCCGTTCGCATAGGGGTCGCAAAGCGGCACGATGGTGTTACCATTCGGGTCGGTCCCATAATTGAAGAAGCTCACTAAGCGGCAAGCGAAGTCTGTCAGTACCGTTCCGCTCGGCGGGCAAAGCCCGTCAGAAACAATTGCCGTATGCATGACGGTGAGAGAAAAGCCCGAAGTCACCTGCGGGATCGTCAACGTCAACGCATCCGCATTCGGGTCTGTGCAGGGATTGGAATTGTTCGGGCAGAACGCGGCCATCTGCGTCACATTCGTCCCCGGAGTGAACTGTAAAGTGACGGAAGCGGGAGGAGCAACGAAATCCGCGGTAATCGACTGATTCGCATTCATCACCACCGAGCACCGGTTCGAGGCTGTCACGGTGCAAGGGGGTGCACTCCAGCCCCCGAACGCGGGCGACGAATTCGGGCTCGCCGTCAACACAAGCGTGGTTCCGCTGGCATAGCTTGCCGAACAGGTGCCGGTTACGACCCCATTGGACTCACTGCAGTTGATCAACGGCGTTGGCGAGCTATTGTCTGTCACCGTGCCCGTGCCGGTCCCCAGTTCCGTCAGGCTCAGAGTGTAGCTGGTTATGGTCGATTGCCCTGTACCTGACAACGGGATTTGCTGGGTAGCACCGCTCACGTTCAGGGCGTTGTCGGTCAGCATGACATTGCCGTTGATTGGGCCCGCTGTGCTGGGGGCAAACTCGAACCCAAGTATGCAACTCGCTGCCGGACTCAGCACTTGGCTGTTGCTGCTGCACGTGGTATCGGGGCTCCCCAGACTGAAGTTGGCCGCCGTGCTGATCTGCGAGATGTTCAGGGCCGCATTGCCCAGGTTCTCGACGATGACATCTTGCGCCGCGCTGACTGAGCCTACGTTGGTGGTGGCGAAGGTAAGCGAAGGCGGGACGGAAACATCGACCTTGCGGATCCGCGCGTTAGAGTAGTCGGCGATGTAGAGGTTGCCGACGTTATCAAACACCATGCCGAGGGGGTTCAGGTCCGCGCTGGTGGCGACGATATTATCGCCGTTGTAGACAGCGGTTCCGGTGCCCACTACCGTGGTGATCAACCCCGTCGCTGCATTCACCCGGCGGACGCGGTTGTTGCCCCAGTCCGCAATGTAGAGGTTGTCAGCGGCATCCACTACCACGTCATGGGGTGTGTTCAATTCTGCGCTGGCGGCCGGACCGCCGTCCCCGCTGTAGCCAGCAGTCCCCGTACCCGCCACCGTGGTGATCACCCCGGTCGCCGCACTCACCATGCGGACGCGGTTGTTAAGATAGTCGGCGATGTAGAGGTTGCCGGCGCTGTCCACCGCACCACCCAAAGGGTTGTTCAATCCCGCGCTGGTAGCCGGACAACCGTCCCCCAGGCGATCCCTCTGCTCGGAGCAGCCGGTACCTCCCCCGGCTACGGTCGTGATGACCGGGGCCAGCGTGACGTTCGCTCCGACCCCGAGCCCCCCAAACGGGGATTTTGGCTGCGCCCAGTGTCGCCAAGATCAGCAACGAACCTAAACACAGTGCCAGCCTGCCGACGCGGAAGGGCTTTGTCCCTGCTGCCGAAAACCTTTTGAGTAGTCCCTGCAAAGGGGGAAGCGCTCTCAGGCACCGGAAACCATAGTTCTTGCGATGGTGCTCGCCATCTTCGCGAAGCGAATCAGCCATGTTCGCGCCTGCGCGCAACCACATCATTAATTTCCTCGTCAGGTCTCCCCTCAAATGGGAGACGCGCTCTGTGAATCCGGATAACACGGCGGAAAGGTTCTTCGCGGCTGGCATGGTGATTCTCCTTGTTTCATCCTTTCGTAAAGTTCTTGTCTCAGCCCTTTCCGCATGTGCGTTCGATCTAAACCTTGGCCGGGGCTTCGTGGTTGCAGCGCTTGACGCCGCCTTTCATGCAGAACTCGGCACTAACGAGAGCCCGGGAACACCCGTCGACTGCTCCTGGCCCGCACTGCACCAACCCCTCAGGACTGGTGGAGTTTAACTGCATCGTTTGGTGCCGGCTAGGAGCGCCCTAATTTGGTTTTGACCTGCCGATGTTAATCCAAGGGGCAAGTGCGTGTCACCACCTGTTTAGGTAGGAAAGAAGCCTTATTGGACGATACCGCTGCGCAGGGCTTTGGCAACTGCTTCGGACTTGGAGTGGACGTGCAACTTTTCGTAGATGCGCTTCATGTGGAAGGAAACAGTATTGATGCTGACCTTGAGTTCGCCGGCAGCCGTCTTGTAATTGTGACCCTCGGCGAGGAGCTTGAGCAGACGAACTTCGTGGGGCGTGAGGTCATAGTCGCCCCGCTCCAGGGGACGGAAGTCCCGGAACAAACTGATCACGCGTCCGGCCACTTCCGGCGACATGGGCCCACCGCCTTCCACGACCTCCTTCAAACTCTCCAGCAGTCGCGTGGGCGGAGTCTTCTTGAGCAAGTACCCGGAAGCACCGGCGCAGAGGGCCGAGAAGATGCGGTCGTCGTCATCGTAGACGGTCAGCACCAAGATGCGCGTTTCGGGACAACGCTCGCGCAACAGCGGGATGCCCTCGATGCCCGACATTCCGGGAAGCCCGATGTCGACCAGAATCACCTGCGGCGCTTCGCAGGTGACGCGATCCAAAGCCTCCTCCATGGTGCGGAGGGCTCCCGTGCAGCCGTAGCCCGATGTGCCGCCGATCAGCGCCCGTAATCCCTCCCGGATATCCCGCTGATCTTCGATCACGGCAGCTTTGATCAGGTCAGGTGTGGCCATGGGATCTCCGCAGACATGCAGTATGCCCTATTGGAGGACCCCTTTCCGCCACCTAAACAGCTAGCAATCTTGCCTGGCCAAGTTAGGCACGGCGGCCAGTCTCCAATTTGAATACAGCGCCCATGTTGGAACAGGGAAACGCGGAGTGCCCTGTGCGCTGCTTCATCCCTTCACGCGCACAGGTCGGCTTAAAGGAACCGTGAGCGTGACTATGGTCCCCTCGCCGGGTTCCGAGGTGGTTTTCACGAGTCCCCCCAGGCGGCGCGCCCGCTCGGTCATGCTGGCCAGCCCGTGACCCTCCCCGTCGGACGGGCCCGCGAAGCCCCGGCCATCGTCCCGCACGCTCAGCAAGAGATGCGAACCCTCGAGGTGCAAATGAACCTCGACGTGTTTGCAGTCCAAGTGGCGCACGGCGTTGTTGATGCTCTCCTTGAAGATCAGAAACACTTCGCGGCGCACGTCGGCGCCTAGAAAGGCATCGGCTCGCTCGGCCGGAGTCTGAAACTCCATCTCCGCGCCGGCGCCGGAAAGGACGCCACTGGCGAAGCGCCGCATGCGGTGGGCGAGGTCGCCCAAGTGGTCGCGCCGAGGATTAATCGCCCAGACGATGTCGCTCATTGAGTCCACCAGTTCGCGCGAGAGTTCGGCAATCCGCTTCAGGGGTTCGGTCGCACGTGCTTCCCCTCCATTCCTTTGTGCCACCTCGCTCATGATGGCAATCTGGGTCAGGCTCGAACCGATGTCATCGTGCAAGTCGGTTGCGATACGGGTCCGAACGCGTTCCAGCTCCAGCAGGCGTTCCAGCCGGTATCGATAGGCCCAATAAATCAGGCTCGCAGCCAACATCGCTGCCAAAGTGAGGAACCACCGGCGGCGCCACAGCGGGGGCAATAACCGAAAGCTGACCACCGCCGGGGCGGCACTCACTAATCCGTCGGCATTAATGGCTCGAACCAGGAAGCGATAGCTCCCGGGGGAAAGGCGAGGATAGTTCACCACACGAAGGTCGCTGGGCAAACTCCACTCTGTCTCCGCGCCTTCGAGTTTGTACTGGTATCTGATCACATCTCCCACCGCGAAGCTCAGGCTGGCGAACTCGACTTGGACCTCGTCCTGATCGGGCTCGAGCACGAGGCCGGAGAGATCCGTCTCCCCCAATTCGGACGCCGGATAGGGAGTACCTCGAATGCGCGCCTTGGTGATACGGATGGGCGGGGGAGCGGCCTCAGGCCGGTCGGGCTCAGGGTCGAGGCGCGACAATCCCCCGAATCCAAACCACAGCGTGCCATGACGGTCGCAGAAGGCCACGTTGTGGTCGCCGCCGCTCGGCACCAGCCCGTCCGCGTCAGTGTAGTGCCGGATGGCGCCAGTCTCGGGCTGGAGGCGGTCCACACCGCGGCCCGTCCAGAAGTAAATGCGGCCCCAAGGGTCTTCGGTGATGTTCCCAACATCATCGCTTGAAAGTCCCTGCTTGGCTGTGTAAACGACGAAACGGGGACGCTCTGCCGAGGGATCGTCGATGCGCAGCAGTCCGCCTCGCGTGGTCCCAGCCCAAAGTCGTCCTGCGTGGTCCGAGAAAATCGAAAAAACCGAGCCCTCCGGGACACCGTCGTCTTTAGTAAACCAGGTGAAATGTCCATCGCGGCGCCGAGCCAAGCCGCCTCCCCACAGGCCTACCCACAAGTCGCCAGCCTGGTCCTCGCAAAAAGCAGTAGGCACTGTATTGTTCCTCCATTCGGAGGCTGTGAAAGCGTGAAATCGCTGGCTCGAGCGTTCCCAGCGAGTGAGGCTAAGACCTCCCCAAGCGCCTGTCCAGACGTCGCCTCGCAAATCTTCGTAGAGAGGGAAGATTCCGTCTCCGCCCAGCCCATTCTTGGCCGTATAGACAGCTCTGGGCAATGTGTGCGCCAGGTCTTCCAGCCGCTTAACGCGTGGATATCGAAGTAACCCATGGCCGGTCGCCACCCACCATTCCCCGGCGTGGTCCTGAAAATGGATTTGGCCCCAGCCCCACCAGTCCCAGGAAGCCTCGTGACCTGGGACTTGGGGCGCGACGGAAATGAAGCGCTTGCCGTCCCAGCGCTGAATGAAGCGATTGTGGGCGCCGGTCACAACATAAAGCGCGCCATCGCTGCCCTCAAAGATGGACCGAATGCTCTCATCAGCAAGGCCGTCGGCCTAGCCGTAGCTGACAAATCCGTTTCGGGCGAGCCTCGTCCCCCCCTCCACAGATTGCCGTCCCGATCTTCCTCCCAGACGCCTCCAAAGCGTGGGTCTCCCGCTCCGTAAGCCTCGAAACTGATTTGCTTCCCCGAGGCATCGCTCACCATCAGACTAGTGTCGGCCCATAATCGTCCATCTGACGATTGGAAGAGGTACCGGACTTCGTCGCTGCCCAGCCCCTCCCGTTTGCCGTACACACGCTCGATCAGTCGCCCACCAACCTGGGGATGGGGAACCATGAGCGCAAGCCCACGGTAGGTGCCGAGCCAGATATGCGCTTGACGATCCTCGAGCATCGCGCCAATCCTGTTGCCGCGCAGAAAATCGTCCTGAAAGACATCGACCCTGCCGCTCGGGCTCCGCCGACAGAGCAGGGTGTCTCCTCGGCCGGGTTCGCGGAACACAACTACCCAGACATTACCCTCGTGATCCTCGAGAAATCCCCTCACGGCGCCTCTGATTGCCAAACCCGCGTCTGCGCGGCGCAAGGCCCATTGCCCGCCGGCCTGAACCAATTGGAACACGCCGGCGTTTGTTGCTACCCAGATTACGCCCTGCCGGTCCTCGAGGAGCGCATTCACCTGCTGAGCTAGTGCCGTTTCACCTGGGTGGTAGACAGTGAACATCCGCGTGTTGCGATAGGGCTTGGGATTAAAATGGGCGACCCCGCCAAGAGTGGCCACCCAGTACTCGCCGCTTCGGGTCTCGAGGAAGTCAATTACTTCCTGATCGGGCAGGCCTTGCTCGGTCCCGTAGTTCGTGAATGTGTAGCCGTCAAAGCGTGAAAGCCCCTCCCCAGTGCAGAACCACAGAAAGCCCCGCGAGTCGCGCCTCACGCGGTGGACCTGATTGCTCGGAAGCCCATCGGCGGTGGAGTAAATCCGCAGCGGCAGCCGCTCAGCCCGTCCTGGGGCGAGCAGCGTCAAGAGGAGTAGCGTACTTCGGAGAGCGGGGGGACACCCAGTCCAAATCGTGCGCAAGAACGCGCCATTCCCTTGTAATTGCCGATCTGCATGCAGGTCAGGGATGCTGCCCATCATGCCTTGACTCCTGGCTCTCGATTTCAGCGACGCTGGGACTCAAGACCCTGCCGTGAAACAACGGTGTTTATAACCCTACCGCGAAAGAAGTTTAGTTCATTGTCCAGGCAGGATGGCGCTCAATCGCCATCGAATGCGCCCCCATGAGTCGAACGTTTTCAGCGTTCATCAGGGCCCCCACAACCGCGGATCACGGGCACGATAAACCTCACCCGTGCCACCTGCACCGAGCGGCACGACGATTTCGCAGGGACCTGGCTTTGTGCCGGGCGATAGTGCCACTGGGAAACTCGATTGTACAAGATCCAAGAGGAGGTGCTTGCACCGGTGATTTTCCCGACCGGCGCCCGTGTTTCGGGTCGTGCGGAATTCACAGACTGAGGCAAGGCGCGGCAGAGCTTGGAGGCGCGGGTCGGAAAGCAGAGGGGGACATTCGGGGGGGCAATCGCGGATGGGACGTCGCTTGTCGGTAACTCATCGCTGAGGACAGCACCACAACCGGCACTTGGACGCAAAACGGGTGTTCAAAGAGGAGTTCGCGGACGCCCTCGTGGAAGACTTGCAAAACAGCGGGGTCCCGACCGGGGAAGGAGCCTGCGTACTCAAGCCGCGTCTCCACTTTGCGCTGCTGCCCCAGATGATCGCGCATGAGTTTCCGATTTCCCAGCAAAAATCCAACGCGAAGGCGGCGGACATGTTCGAACTTTACGCGCCGCTGTTTGCCAGTCTCGCGGGCAAAGAACAAGTGCTCATCCCGGACTGCAATGAGGTGAACGGGGAGAACGACGTAAACCTGTTATTGACAGGGTACCAGCAGGCCCCCTAAAATTACCCCGGTAATCGAGGCTCACTTCCACTCAGGGTCTGGAAGCGAGCGGCGCCTGGTTCTTGGGTCACCTGCCATGCCGCCTGCTAAAACCATAGGGAAAGTAGGGCTTGTCGAGAGCAATCTCGAGGAGTGCTCCAGGATCGCGGCCGCGCTCCGGCAAGCCGACTCTGAAGTGCTGGAAGCCAACGACTACGACGGGGCGTACGAGCTGCTCCGCGAACGCCAGCCGGACGTTCTCCTACTCGAGGTCAAATCTTCCCCGCAAGGCATTCGAGAGTGCCTCGACCTTCTAAAGGAACTTGGGGCGAGCGAGCTCGATACCGCAGTCATGCGGGATTCCTCGGTCGAGTTGACCATGGCACCTAGGAGAAGGCGTCCGCGCTACATGATTCGGAGGTCGGGATGGGTGCGTACAAGGCCGTTGCGACGCGCTCCCGGTCATCCGCTGCAAGGTGGGGGAACATCGCCGGCTCGATTTCCTCTTTGTCGAGCCGCCGCGCGCGCGATTTTGTTAACATCTCGGCTAAAATACCTTCACTCGCCTGCCCTGGAGCGAGCTCCAGCCGAAGCCCGGCCTCGAACCAATGCGAACGACAGAGCAATCCCCCCCCGCTCTCCTGGCGCAGCCAAACCATCACCGCGCGGGCCTCCAGATTTCGCGAAAGGTGTGTGGTAAGCGTCCTGGCGAGGCGCTCAATGCTGTTGCACGACTGAAAGGCAACCGAGAGTTCGAATAGGGAGGACGACTGCTCCATAGGCGTTGCCCATGCCGGCACTCCTGTGGGTGAAGCTAGTGAGGCTACACAATACTCTCCACTCAGTCGGAACGAAGGCTACCAAGAAAACTTCCGCCGCGTCAAGCAAAACCGGACATTTTAACTCGTCAGCGCCAGCAAAACCGCAAATTTTTGCAGCAACAGCCTCGTGGTTCTGACGCTTCTTTCATTTCACGGGTGCCTTGATTTGTCGAGCGAGTCGCGGTAGATTGGGTCTTCCGTGAATCTCATGCTGCGCTTCCGAGGCGAGGCGGCAGGGATGAGGGATCCGTGACCATTAATATCAGAACAGTTGAGCAGGCGACCATTCTTGACCTCAACGGCTCTTTCAAGGCAGGTGAAGCTGACAAGGCGTTTCGAAACGCCGTTGGCAACGCACTCTCCAATGGGGCTACCAAGCTTGCTATAAACCTTGCGGGAGTGCCTTTTCTCGATAGCTCGGGCGTCGGTTCATTGGTCCACACCTTTTCGACGCTGAGAGAAAAAGGTGGCGAATTCAGAGTCTTTGGAGCCACAAAACAGGTGGCGCAGATTCTCCGGATGGTCCGCCTGGACAAAGTCCTCGGACTGGCGGAGGATGAGGCCGCTGCCCTCGCGAGTCTTTAGCGAGGGGCTGAAAAAAGTCCTCGGGCCGCCCTAACCTGAGTACTGAGTCTTGACACTGACTTCCCCCACCTGTGGCACCCCTTCGAAGCCCCGTTAAATCCTGCTCTCCGCCGCACGTGTGTGCCGGCAGTGTGCACAGGCCGATAAAAGCTTGGCAATCCAAACCCCACAGTCATCTCATTTTTCAGGAAGGGCGCTTTTCGTTCTCAATCGCGCTAAAATGGGGGATTGATACAAACAATTCCTCTGAGTAAACCGCGATGGGAATGTCCTGCCGTGGGCTCCGAAAGGTCGGCTATCGGTTGAGTGGCTGTCCATACTTCCGCTCGACATCTTCTTTGATGGTGCAGAGGGCATGGTTCCACACTATGTCGTGCACGAATTCTGGAAACAATAATCGGACACCGTCCCATCGTAGCTGACTCACGGCGCCCTTGCCCTTCTTGTATTGGAATGAAGTGTAGACGGCGAGCCTGCGGTTTCCGTCCTTGGTCGGTGCGACGTTGAAAATAAGTTTCCCTTCGTTTACAAGCCGGTCGTCGACCTGATAGAGCAGGGTCTCGAAACCGATTCTTTTAGTCAGCTGCATTTCCGAGCTTAATCCGAAGAACGGTATTCTGTAGCGGATCACTGACCCGATTTGGTTGGGGACTCCACGGATTTGTCGAACGTTGACAAATCGCAGGTTGACGAACCTTGCGGCCGGCCGGCCGAACTCGGCGAGTTCCTCCATGATTTCTTGTTCGGAACCGCGGATCTTGATCGTGTACATGCGTTCGAAGTCGGACTTCCCGCCGAGTTCCTCCCCCAAGCTCGATGCCAATTCCGCCTTGAGGACTTCGCGCTTCTCGCGCAACACGACGGTCGGATAGCGGCCGTACTCCCCCCATTTCAGGCCGAAGAGCCCCTCGAAGGCCAGGTTCCTCAGGGTGACCGCCGCACCCACGAGAATGGATCGCAGCAACCCGTAGCCACACATGTCGTGCAGAACTTCCCGGTAGTCCGCTGTGCCGCTGGCAATCTTCCACAGCACTTTGCTCAAGGGCCGGCTGCGCGTGTCTCGCACCTTGCACTCGGTAGCAAATGCCTGGTATACGATGCGGCTGACCAAAGGCCGTGTGAACGCTACCCGGCTGAGGCCGAAGACCATCCGCCCGAAGTGATTGTCTGCCACAAGCCAGTCAACAGTTTTGCCGTATCCCGTCACGAGAGCTTGTTTGTCGATGCCGTTCACGAGCACGGTCTCAGCGAGTTGGGTCGCAGTCGTGTACGCCGAGTACAGACCATCTTTGTTCAACCGCGATCCGACGGCGTCACCAACGAAGGCACAGCGATCGGCAAAAGGAGACCTCGCAGTGGTCACGGTCATCCGGGGGACACATGCGCAAGTGAGGGGAGCTCCAGCGATCCCGGGAAAGATGCGGTCGATTTGAGGAAGCGTGAGAAAATCGCGGGCGGTCCGGCGGCCCTCGCGCGGCAAGTCCGCCTCGTCAACGCATTTGCCAATCAGGGCGACGGTCAAGAACCGGCCTTTGGGAATGAGCGCGGCGTGCTCCAGGTTGAGGTCTCGTGAACCGTATTCGATGAAGTAGATTTCGCGGTTGAGATGGCGCTGAAGATAGTCTTCCCCTACGTCCAATTCGAAGATGAAGGTCTTTCTGGTCCTGGCGGGGACGAACGACGGATTGAACCGCTGGAGCGAGGCAATCAGCGGATCGTCGCGATAATCGTGGCCGCAGTGTGCATTGATTCCGACGGCGAAGGCCACAAAGCTGGCATCGCAAGAGACCTCCGCTCCCGACTGCGCCCTCACCGTCAGGCTGGGCATCCCCGAGGGTTTATAGCAAGCCGCCTGCACTTCGCCATACAGGATGCGCGCGCCTTCCTTGACCGCCGCTCCGAGGAGAAACCCATCGAATCCCGCGGGCCTGCCGCTCCTTCTGCCGGGCAACGATCCCCTGAAGACCGAGTACATCCGCATCTCATTGGGAACTCGAAGCCGGAAATTCTTCCACTGCCCCTGTATCCAGACGTAGTCGATGCGCCCCTGGATGATCTCCTCGGGAACCACCAGGCCGTGGTCGTCGAGGATTTTATTCAACCTTGGCGAGATAAGGCCGGCGCAGAAGTTGCATCCCCGGCACTGAAAATCCTCGGAACACGGGTCGGTGGGACCTCGTTTTTCGATGATGACAACTTCGATGTTTCGACCAAGGCGCTTCGCTGTGCGAAGCAGGTGTATGGCGAAAAACGAACCGGCAGGTCCACCGCCGACGACGGCGACACGATCGTCGTTCTGGAGGGGCCTTAATTGAGATGCCATTTCTGCGTCAGGCAGCGCCTGTGTCTATGGTTTATGTGCGGTTCAGAACAGGAATCTCACATCCAGATAGACTGCGTTATTGCCGCTAGCGCTACGACCCGCACCATCATAGTTGATCGTGGCGCCGTTGAAACGTGTATATCCGGTATATTGCGCGGCAAGCTGCAAATTCTGCATCGGCCAAACCGAGAAGTTCGCGATATACCCGGCGCCTCTTGGGTCGCCATTGGCGCTGCCCGTCACCGGACTCTGTGAGTATAGCAGGCTGTCGACGGTCCCTCCCGTATCGAACCAACCAAGAGTGCCGGAAATGCGATTGCCGAAATGGTATTCGGCATTGACCATCGCCGTGTTCAGGTGGTGGTCGGGCTCTAATGCTCCCATCGCGGCGTAGGTTGCGACCAAATCTGAATTTTCGCGGATATACGTGCCGCGCAGCGAAAACACGTCCTTTCTGAACAGCGTTCGATCAAACTGAAAGTCCACTGCCCAGTCCGTGTAGTAATCCGCCGGCCCGACTACCGCGCCGGGAGACGACGCCATATGCATTCCATACGTGCCGACCTCAAATTGGGTGGTGGGCGTGGATTCCTGCCAAGCGACGCGCCAGTATGGCGCCACGCCACGGATGTTGTGGGGAAGACCGGTCCCTGGATTAGGTTGAGCAACACCCACGTGTGCCGAGCGATAAATCGTTCCATCCAGATACAGATGATTGTCCCACATGGCGTAGCCGCCGAGCCCCGCAACGTCCTGGGCCAGAGACCCATTGATGATGGGAGTGGCGGTAGGTGTGGGCGCAAAGTCGCTAGCGATCCACGGGTAACCCCAGGCCGGCGTGTCATTCCAAAGGTCCTCAACCGTGGGATTGTTGTTGAGGGTGAGGCCGTAAACGAGCTCCTTGCCGGCGAGATTTCTCTTGTTCGCGTAGCGGATATCCGTGTTATCGCTGCTGAAATGGTCGGCTTGGGTATCGTAGGTGACTTGAAGAAAACTTCCCACATGCGTCGTCCATGCCCCAGCGAGAAAGAGCGACGCATCTTGAGGAAATTCAAAATTGCCGTTCTGGGTTCCCGGCTCGGGCGTTTTGAGCGCGGTGAATGAGGTTTCGAGGGCCACGGAAAGGGGCAGTGAGGCGAGTATATCAAGTCCCGCATGCCGCTTGCTCGAGTTGTCCGTGATCCCTTTCTTCTCGGTGTCTTTATCAACGTAACCAAGCAACTTGAATTTGCGCCCCGCTGGGTTGAGTTCCGGCGGATTATAGTGGCACCCACTGCACGGCAAGCCCGTCTGGCGCGCATAGCTCGGGACTGCTTGCACGCTGCGCGGAGTCAGTGTGGTAAGAAAGGCGAGAGAGAGCGCAGGGACTGTCGCAAGTAATGAAATCACGACTTTTTTCATACAGCACCTTCCTTCGTTGGGAAGTCACTCCAAAATTAAAGCCTCAGTTACGGCTTCACGATCTCTGCTTATCCGACCAGGCACGCCTGCCAAAAAGGGGGCAGCAACTTTGGTACGTTCCAAATCAACAGTGCGAGACATTTCAAACGTCGCGTAAAGGTCGTGGCCTTCTACCTCACCGAATACTGGGGCCCGGGTCGTGCCGGGGGCTGGTAAGGTGGCTGGGCGATGGCGCGGTAGAAGGTGATGACCGCCTTGATGTCGTCTTGTTTAAGCGTGTTGCCCCACGGGGGCATAAGGGCGGATTTCCCCACTGCGCTCCCCCCCAAAGCAATCGTGTTGCGCAGAGTTTCGTCGCTGAGAGAATTCAACACCGACCCGTCGTTGGCGAGCGGCGGCATGGGGTTGAGGTTCGAGCGATTGGAGGGGCCTGCAGGCGTCGAATCCGCGTGGCACCAGACGCAGTAATGATAGAAGACACGCTTTCCTTGCGCTTGCTGATAGTTGAGCGGAATCACCCGCTGGGGATCGTTCCAATCCGGCTCGCTATCGTAGGCGCGTGAGAGCGGATCAGGTTTTTCCGTCGCCAATCTCTTGTGGCAGACAGTTGTAAGACTTGCGCACGCGACCAGGAGCAGCGCGATGATGAGTTTCGGTTTCATTGACCCCTCCCGGCTGAGGCGGGACGAGCGGAACCGCTCTGTTTCAGCGTCATTAAGTAGGCGGTCAGCGCTGTACGTTCTTCGTCCGTGAAACTCCGTCGCGGCTCGATGGAATCGGGAACGAGGGATTGGGGATCCTTGAGCCACTCTTCAATCCAAGCCGGGTTCATCCAGTTACCCACGTTTGTCAAGTTGGGCCCGACGTAGCCGCCGGTCGAGCCGATCGTGTGGCAGGACTGGCACTGATACTTCACGTCATACAGTTGTTTGCCCAAGCTGATCATTTGAGGAGTGAATACCTTAGCGTCCGTCCCTGCCAGGTTGACGTTGGGAGTTTGCATGACCATGGTGAGGTAATCCGCGAGGACGGTTGCCTCTTCCGTCGGGATGTTGAACTGCGGCATGCGGAAGGTGAGCGTCGGCCGCAACGTCTGCGGGTTCTTCAGGAAGTCGACGATCCATTTGTGCTGGGCGCGGCTGCCCTCGAATGTCAGGTCGGGCGCCAGCGTGCCGCCGTAGCTGTTGAAGCGATGGCACACATAGCACTTGTAGCGCTCGTAAAGCTCGCCGAAGGCTCCGGCGGGACGGAATTTAGGGTGCTGGGAGGGCAGAATCAGGCCTTCCAGTCCCGCCTGCTCGGAGCTGCCCCTCATGCTTAGGAGCGCCGTGGTGACTGCGGCGAGGTCGCCTGGGTTAAGCGCATATTGCGGCATCCGGGCTGCCGCATTTACGGAGAGGGGGTTGGTGACTTTGGCTTCGATGTAGGCGACGAGCGTACGAGCGATCTTGGAGTTGCTGAACTCCAGTTCGGAAATGGTCTTCCGCCCGAGACTCGAGAGGTCTGGCCCATAATCCGCCTGTGTGGCTACGCCTTGGATGACATGACAACTGGCGCAGCCTTTCTCGAGGAAGAGCCGCTTCCCCTGTTGGATTTCCGTGGAGTTGGGGGCGCCAAGGCTTGGAACGTCACTCAACAGGCTCGGATCGGTCAGCTTCGCTTCAATATACCGGGTTACCGTGAACAAGTCCTGGTCGGACCATTGGTAGCGCGCCATCTCGGCGTGCGGGAGATACTCTTGCGGGTTGCGCAGCCAGGCCACCAGCCAATCCGCATTCACTTTGCTTGCAACCTTGGTGAGTTCGGGGCCGATATCGCCGCCGATCAGCTTGGTTTCGCCGGCACGGGTCACCGCCAGTGAATGGCACGTGGTGCAGAACATCTGCCGGAAGCGTGTCTCGCCTTGGTCGAGGAGGTCGGGCCGCTTCTCCCATGCCGCCACGACGCGGGGATCGAATTTATAAGCCTGGATCTTCTGGCTCTGGAGGGTGCTAAGGTATCCGGAAAGCGCGACCAGTTCGCTCTCGCTTAGCCGGAATTTCGGCATGCGCGGCTCGTCTTCGTTCTCGTAACCATTGACTTCAGTGCTGCCGTCACTCGCGGTAATCGTGCGCGGTGTCTTCAGCCATTCGTAGAGCCACGAACGAGTGACCTTGCTGCCGATGTTGCTCAGATCCGGGCCTAGCATCGCCGGGCGTTCGACTCCCTGGAGGCGATGGCAACCCACACAATTGAGCCGAGCCAGTATCTCTCGGCCCCGATCGAGTCGCGGGGCTTCCCTCAGTTCGGAGCGGTGGCAAACACCGCAGGAAGCCTGGATGTACTCGACGGACAGGATGGGCTGCTCCCAGGCGAGCGTGGTCTCGTGGGCATCACGAACTTCTGTGGCCAAGCCTTGGCCGCGATGGCAAACAACGCATCCCCAATCGCGTGCTTGGTGCGGTATGGGTGGATGGGCTCGGAAGGGCTGAGGCACGGAGGAATCCTGCAGGCTCAGCTCCGTGATGCCCTGATGGCACGTGGTGCAACGGTCCGCAACGTCCATTTTCGGGATCCAGATCTGGCTGATTTCGAATCGGAAATCTTCCAGCAAACGCTTGGTGTCCGGCCGGGTCTGGGCGAAGCGGACGTAGTCCCTTTCGTATCGCTTCCACGACCGTAGGTACTCGCGCACGGGCGAAATCGCCAGCACCGCCAGGAAGACGATGCATGACGCAGCGAAAGCCCAGCGAAAGCGTTTCGTGACTTTGCCCATCTCCTCAGGAAGCATGTCGACTCCAAGGCCAGACCCAAGACCATCCTGGGCCCCTGAAAAAAGTGCCTACCAACGTGAGTGTCAGCGCCACCGCAATGAACCAAGTCATCACCCACCACGAGACCGTGCGCGACCTTAGGAATTGCACATAGCGCGCGGAACTGGAGGGGGTGAAATAGGGGAGCAGGGCCAAAGTTCCCACCAGCACCGTGGGAACCAAGACGGTCCAAGCGTCGTAAACTGCCAAAAGAACGCCCAGCACAATTACCACTCCGACCAGAACCTGGGCACGACGTTGCTGATTGCCGGACCAAAGAGGTTCGCCCTGCACGTTGATTTTGAAGTAAGGAATGACCACGAGGCCTAAAACCACCAACGTGGGGATCAGAACCCCCGCGACGATGGGCGGGAAATAGTGGAGCAATTCTTGAAGACCGAGGAAGTACCAGGGCGCTTTGGCAGGATTGGGCGTGAGCAGCGAATTGGCCAGTTGCTCGAGCGGAGCATCCCAGAAAAGCGCCACCGCCACCAGCACGATGATCAGAACCTGGAGGACGATTGCCTCCCGCAGGATCAAGTGGGGGTAGGACATCAGTTGCGGTCCCGCCTCGCCTTTGACCTTCGCCGAGGTCTTCCGGGTGATGAAGACGATCCGGCGCGGATCTTTGGCCGCGTCGGAGCCGAACCCCACTACGTATTTATTCGTCTCGCTCATGGTCGTCTCGAATGCTCAACCCGCCATCCTTTTGAATTCTCCAGAAATGCACGGCAATGAGTGCCACGGCGGCAAGCGGCAGGATGACGCAATGCAACACATAGAATCGAAGCAAGGCGTTCTGTCCGATGATGTGCCCTCCCAGGAGCAGAAACCGGAGAGGCCGCCCCAACACGGGAACGTAGCTGATGATGTTGGTCCCCACGGTGATCGCCCAAAATGCCAATTGATCCCAGGGGAGCAAGTAGCCCGTGTAACTCAGAAATAGTGTGACCAGCAGCAGTCCCACGCCGACCACCCAGTTAAATTCGTGGGGAGGTTTGTAGCCGCCTCGATAAAAGACGTGGAACATGTGCCAAAAGACCGCAACCACCATCGCCTGCGCGGCCAGCCGGTGCAAGTTGCGCAGGAAGACTCCGTTCGAAACCACGTAGATCAGGTCTTTCATGTCGCGATAAGCGTCCGGGACGGCAGGGTGGTAGTAAAGCATCAACAGGATCCCGGTGACGGACAGAACGACAAAAAGGAAGAAAGCGATTGAGCCCAGGTAATAGGTTGCGCGCACGCCCAGCGACTTCTCTCGCACTTTGACGGGCAAGAGGTGCAACGAAAGGTTGCCGAATATCGCCAGGCTACGTGTGCGGTTGGTGCGCGCCGGCCCGCGCCGGAAGACGGATCGCCATACGCGGGTGCCCCTTAATTTCTCAAATCTTTGCTGTATCCAGGGTGTCGTCGCCATGCACTCCTCAAACTCGGAGGATTTCCCCTTCCTTGACCGTTTCGAGCTTGTCGACCTCCAGCGCGCCATCCGCCGTCAAACGCACCGCAAAGTGCGGGAGCGAGCGCGGCGCGGGCCCGGCCTCCACGTTTCCATTCCTCCCAAACTTGCTTCCGTGGCACGGGCAGGCAATCTGATTGGACTCCGGCTTCCATTGCGTGATGCACCCCAGGTGTGTGCACACCGCCGACATCGCCCACAGGCTTTTTTCGGTGCGAACGATGTACACCTGCTGGTCCTGGATGAAAGTGACGGAGTTCACCGGATAGTCATCCAAAGACCCGGCGCGGAAGGTAGTGGGAGGCTCGAAAAGAACGTTGGGCTCGGAATACTCCATCGTGACAACCGCAGCGCCGATGCCGGCAATCGCCAGCGCGCAGCCGGCGATTTCGCTCAAGAAGTCACGGCGGTTGACGGGACTTTTGCTCTCGGGTTTCTCGCCAGTTTTCGATTGGTCTTCCGCGGCCATATTCATTTCTCCCAGCTCAAGGCCTCCAACGCTTCGGGATCGTGGTCGTGCACCTCGAAGCCCTCCATGGTGATCGTGTGCGCGGGGCAACGCTGGGCGCAGAGGCCGCAGCGAATGCAGATCGTTTCGTCCTTAACCATCACGGACCCTTCGCCATCCGGCAGTTCGTCGGGGGTAAGGTGCTGCAAGGTGATTGGATCTGAAGCGAGCGACTCCTGAATCTTTCTCGTCTCTGTTTCAGGAATCCTCAACTGACTCAGGGGCACAAGCTCGAGGCAGTTTTCCGGGCAGACATCCACGCATCCGCCGCAGAGAATGCATTCCGTGCCTTCGGCTTCGTTCCCCTCAAAGATGGTGTTGATCCAGCATTTCAGGCAGCGCGTGGCTTCCAGCCTCGCTTGTTCTTCTGTGTAACCTACTTCGACTTCCGCGATCCCGGTGCGGCGGTCGAGGGCGATGGTGGGCACAGAAAGGCGTGAGTACTCGTCGTACTCCTGCGCCATCTGGTGATCATCCAGTACCGTGATCTGCACGTAGCGGGGTTTGGGTTTCCAGGCTGGACCGCGTAGATAGCGGTCAATTTCCTCGGCTGCTTTCTTCCCATCAGCCACGGCGCTGATGATGAGCCGTGGGCCGAAGGCAATGTCGCCCGCGGCAAAGACGCCTGGTGCCGTCGTCATGAGGGTCTGGGGATCAATCTTGACCGTTCCCTGGCGAGTCGTTTCGATGCCGTCCTGGGGCGCGAGAAACGAAAGGTCGGAGGTCTGGCCAATTGCCAGGATGGCCGTATCACATGCGAGAACGCTTTCCGTCCCCGGCGCAAAAACCGGGCTGAAGCGGTGCTGGGCATCGAAAACGGAAATGCAATGGACCGTCTCGAGCCCCGTCAGTTTGTTGTCCTCGCCTACGAACCGCTTGGGCCCCCTGGAGGCATTAATCCTCAACCCTTCGAGCTCTGCCTCTTCGGCCTCTTCTTCGAAGGCCGGCATCTCCTCGCGCGATTCCAGGCACACCATGTGGACTTCTCTCGCGCCCAGCCGCATCGCCGTGCGAGTTACGTCCATAAGTTCTTTCATCACCACGTCACGCTCGGGCTCTGTCAACTGGTCAGGGAGGACCGAACTCGAGAGCGCATCGAGCGTTTGGCGCTGCTGCTGGCGCAGTGCCGTGCGCGCCACGTCCATGGCTACGTTGCCGCCGCCAATTACCGCCACCCGCTTACCGATGGAGAACTGGTAGCCGAGGTTCACGTTCAGCAGGAAGTCGGTGCCGGTGATGACGCCGTCCAGGTCGCGACCCGGGAGGATCAGGTCGCGGCTGCGATGCAGGCCGATGGCCAGTAGAATGGCCTGGAACCCCTCCCGGCGCAGGTCAGAGAGTGAGAAGTCACCCAGCCGGCTGTTCAAGCGCAACTCCGGCCCCAACGCCAGGATCTCCCGGACTTGGGCCTGCACAACATCGCGGGGCAGACGGTACTCGGGAATTCCCAGGTGGAGCATGCCGCCGGGCACTTGCGCTGCCTCGAAGATCGTCACCGCGTAACCGAGCAGGGCCAGATCGTGGGCGGCGGCCAGTCCCGCCGGACCTGACCCGATCACAGCTACACGCTCCGCGTGGGTCAGCTTTGGCTTTTCAGGAAACAGATCGAGAGGATTGCGTGATTCCGGACCGTAGCGCTCGGTCACAAACCGCTTCAGAGCGCGAATCGAGATAGGGGCGTCAAATTGTCCACGACGGCAGGCTGTTTCGCAGGGATGCCCGCACACTCTACCGCAAATCGAGGCCAGGGGATTCGGCTGGCGGGCGTATCGGTAGGCGTCTTCGAATCGCCCCTCCGCGATGAGGGAAACGTAGCGCCCCGCCTGCGTGTGAACGGGACACGCCTGCATGCAGGGAAAGTTCGATTCCAGCCAGTCCAGGTCCACGAGTTTGGTAGGTTGCTTAAGCAACTTGCCGCTCCGCCTCACATGCTGTTTGCCCGGTCGGGGTTGTCGTTGCGCCGGTTCCCCCGGCCGAACTGCCGATCAAAGAGCGTTACGACAACTCGAGAAATCTGCGCCTACTTGGAAACCGTGAGGTTGACGGAAGTCGAGTCACCGGACACGGTCACGGACTGGGTGGAAGGCTTGCCCTCTTCACTCCATGTCTTCAGCGTGTAACTGCCGGGCGGAACGTCTTTAATCTCGAACTCGCCTAGGCTGTTGGTGGTGGCGAAGTAGGGCGTGGGAACCACGACGACATAGCCGGCCATTTCGGGATGCACGTTGCAGAGCAACGGAGCAGCCCCGAGGTCGTTGAAGGTGAAGGACTTTGTCTGACCCTGCGGCCACGTCCCCAGATTGTGAGCCAGCTTCTTGTTCCCACTGATGTTCGGCCAATAGACGTTGTGGCCAACGGGGTCGCTGTTGAGGAAATCCACCGTGGTCCCTTTCAAGACCACCAGGACATGAGGCGAGAAGGTCATGTGCTTCTGATCTTCCACGACGTGCTTCTCGGGCGCGGTGAAATCCTTGCCGGGAATGGCGTCGATGTAGATAGCGATATTTCCGGCGGAGCGGATTCTCTGCACGGTAACTTTGCCCTTAATCTCGCCGGCCTGGCTGCTGCTGGCGAGAAGGAGGCCCAACATCAGGTAGCTGAGTGCAAGCGCCGCTTGAGTCCTAGTTTTCATTTTTCCACCTCAGATTCGCGATAGGGGCCGCTTCCCCGTCCCTGACCCTGCGGAAAGGTCGGCCCATGTTGTAAGTTAAGTTAGGCTTGAACCATCCTCAGTGACGGGTGCACCTCGACGTTGTGACGCTCATCACAAGGTTCGCTGGTCCCTAGACTTGACGAAGTGTCTGAGTCGTTTGAGCCTAAATACGAGAATCGAGCCGCCAGCTTGATGCTGCTGCGGAATGCTGCGACTTATGCGAGTCGAGAACGAGCCACGGAGGAGGGCATACAACGGCTCTGTGACGTTTATCACAATGGCAATACAATGGACACAATGACCTAGAGCTGGGTCACGTTGTGTTGAAGTTTTTTGCTGTTTTCCCTATCTCGCGGTACAATATGGCAGCATTGGTCGTTTCTCGGAGTGCCTTGATGGCTGGCGACGGACCGAGAGGTCCTCATAACCTACGAATAGTGGAAAGCTGCCTGGGTTGCGCTCTGCGGGAAGAAGGGATTTTCTGCCAACTGCCCCACGCCGCGTTGTCCACCCTGAATTCTCTGCGCCAAACTTCCTTTTATCCCAAAGGGGTTATGCTGTTTGTGGAGGGACAGCCTGCTCGAGGGCTCTACATCATGTGCTCGGGAGGGGCGAAGCTTTATGTGAACTCTCAAGAGGGCCAGAGCCTTACGGTCCGCATTGTTGAGCATGGGGAAGTGCTTGGCCTCAGTTCCCTGATGGCAGATGAAGCTTATCCGGTCACTGCGGAGACGCTCAGCGCAAGCCAGGTGAGTTTCATTCCGCGTCTGGAGTTTCTGCAGTTCATGCGCGCCAACCCCGACGTAGCGATCCGCGTGGCCAAGCATCTCAGCATGGAGCTGGGCAAGGCGTGGCAGCAGACGCGAATGCTCGCCCTCGCGCCGGATACTTACGCCAAGCTCACCCAGTTCCTCTTGCAGTGGGCACACAAGCACGGGCAGCAGTCACCTGACGGGCTGCGCATTGCGCTTTTCATGACTCACGAAGAGATTGCCCAAAACATCGGCTCCTCTCGCGAAAGCGTGAGCCGCATTCTCAGCGACTGGAAACACCGCGGAGTAATTCGCGTGAATGGCGGGACCCTGACGATCACTAAGCCCTTGGAGCTTGAAGCTGCCAACGCCCTTCTAACTGCCCCCTAGACGGTCTCCCCGGTCAATTGACTTTGACGCGATACAAGCCGCCGCGTCATTCCCGCGCAAGCGGGAATCTACCGAATATGGGTCCCCGCCTGATGGAACTCCTTCTTAGCTGGCGGGCTGGCGCAGACATCCGGTTCTTGATGTCTGCGCGGTTCGCGGCAAAAAAAGCTGCGTTGTGCGTCAACCATCGCCGGCGAGGGTTTCGCTACGCGAAATCGTAGACTTCGGACGGCGAAGTCTGCGCCAGCCCGCGTAGCCGGCCAGATGCTTGCCGAGTTCAGCATCGAGTTCCTCCGGCGCGGCTGCACACAGTCTGCGCACGTGCCGCGGGGTCTCGCGCATGCCGGCGAGGGGGAAAGGGGGGAAAGCGTGTCAGGTACTCTTTCCTCCTGTTCCCTTTTCTCTATTCCCTATTCCCCATTCCCTCTTCCCTCTTCCCGACTGCCTTTGTCCAATTTCCGAGCTCCGCCTGATCCACGCCTGAACGTAAGAGACGACATACAGATCACATGTAAGGTTTCGACCATACGCCCAGGTGCACACTCAGGTTACGTCCGAGTCGCCATCCGCCCGGAACCACCGGGCGCCACATCCAAGGGTAGCGCGTTACACGGACCTTTGGCGCCTACTCCACGTGAAGCCGACCTTTCGAGCCGAGTCCGCAACATCAGCCGCCAGTTCATCTGATGGTTGTTGCTCTCTTCGTTTGCCGTGGAAAGGGCAGTTGGTAGCGGCCGGCTTACCCAGCCATTTTGTAGAGGCGTAGAGTCCTCTATGTCAATGCGGCGTTTTGCGTCCTGCCCTCATTTGAACGGTGTCCTAACGAAATTTGACGTACCTAATCTCGCCGCGTCTGTCTACATTGAAGCGGACGTCATCGGGATGGTCCCTTTGGAATACTCTTACGGCCTGCATTCCGGACCCGAGTTCAAAATAACGCCTGGGAGATTCGCCAAGCGCATTTATGTTCGCTAACAAAAGCATCTCTAACAAAGGGGCATAACCCAAATCGCTTTTGAGCCGCATGTAAGCGGGCATGGCCAGGGTAACTATCTCATCAACATCTTCCGCTTTAGTACCGCCGAGCTCCCAACACTCATTCACAAATTGGAAATACGACTCACGCAAGAATGTTTCGCTCTCTCCCAAATCTCGCAGTCTTTGTGAGAAACACTTCGCAGTTGGTCCGAACCGATATGAATATTTAGACGGCTCGTCCTTTTGAAGCAAAGAAAGGTCGACGAAAGCCTCCAGGCGTAGTGTGACACGCTGCTCCCTTACCCCCGAGTGCGACGTAAGGGGCTGATTTTCTATGGCGTGTGCGTACTCGTGCCACTTCCGTATAGTTGCAAAGTCCTCCAGCGACCGAGCCTTGCTCTTGAAGTCTGACGCCATTTCTCGAAATACGTCCGCCAATATGTTTCCCGCCTCCGCCCTGTTGAACTCGCCCTCAACCTCCAGCAATCTAGGATATAGCCTTTTGATAACCTCGCCGTCACTGGAAATGAAGCAGTAGAGGAAAAAAACCTTCTCTGCTGGCTTTAGAACGTAGGGGTTGGACTCTGGCGAATAGCTTTTGAAAGCTGCAGCTCCCTTTTCTCCCATTATGTGTTGGAGGATCCTGCCGAGCGGCGTTAGGGAGAAGTTCTTAGCACGCAGGAGTCCGAGCGCTACCGCCAAGTTGACAATGTGCCCATCCTCGAACGCCTTGTTGGTTAGGCTTCCCGTCTGTGACGGCATGCTAGTCATTGACAGAAAAGCGTCTTGGATTTCAACCCGTCCGTCCTTTCCCCTTGGTTTCTTTCGAGTACCAAAGTACTTTTGTACAGCTTCCGTGGGCGCTCCTATAGGAACCATGGCGCGGACCAGGCGCGATAACTCGGCATTGAGCGCCTGAAAGTTCGTCAGTCTGGCTGGCGACGATATCGAAACCAAGGCCTTCACATGGCCGAGGCGCTGCATTCCTTCAGTGGTAAGTTCAATCCATCCACTAAGTGCCATTACGCTTCGAAACCCCCGTGGGCGCTAATTCGTGGCCTTATGTCTAGGATAAAGTAGCGCTCCATTTCGGTGCTTGACACGACGGCCTGGCCCATGTCTAAAGAGCGTAGCAGGCTCGCGAGAGACAATTCGACACTTCCATGCCGTATTTCAGTTGGCTCGCTAGATTTGAGGTTCCTCCGTACTCCGTCAATATCGCCCTGAACGGCCAACTTATGGACAATGAGCGTGTCGACCTGCGACATAATTTGATTTTCAATTGCCGAGGGTTGTTGGGTAGTAAACGCGAACGAGAGCCCAAAGTTGCGACCCTCTTTAACAAGTCTGATTAGAGCCTGGAGGCACGTCACCCCACGGCCCGATGGGATTACGTTTTGCGCCTCGTCGACCATCACCCAACTCGGGGGCACAGATGACCGTAATCTAGCGGCGATTGCCTCCTCCTCGGCCTTCGTGAGGGAAGGGTCGACCTTAAGCCTTTTTTTATCGAAGGACGCTTCTCCCCTAGCCCGCATGATCTTCCGAACTAAAACGGCTACGAGGGTACTACGCAGCTCCTCGGAAAGTGACGCGGTGAGGATCACCGAGAGTCTACCTGGAACGAGGAAATCTGATAGTTTTGTCCCCTCAGACGAGAAGACCGGGTTCCTGTTCCAGTAAGTCAGCTGTTGAACAATGGCCCGGATAGTTTCCGTGTGATATGAAACTTGTATATCGTTGTCCTGCCTAATGCACTCAAGTAGATCACCTATGGAATAGCTGGTTTTCGCAGCAATTGCTCCTCTTGGCCCATTCCACCCTTCTTGTGTGACTTTCTGGAAAGCATCATTGACCAATTGGCCCATTCGATCCTGGAGTATATCCACGCCAAGGAGGGAACCCCAATCTGCTCCAGAGAAGTCAGCTGTGTCGAGGCGAAAGTCGCAAAAAGTGCTTGGCATTCCCGGCGTTCGATGGCCAGCTGGGACCCACATTTGCGTGTCAAGATCCTCAGGATTGATGTCCCATCCTTTAAGGTTTCGGGACTGCTCTTGAAGGAGCTGCCTTGGAAGCTCTGGCCCCAATTTTACCGCGGTCGTCCAAAAAATGTTTAAGGTGTCAAATAATAGAACCGCGCGCCGTCGCGATATCTTGTTTATAGACGTCACGGACTGTTTCGTACAAAGGCCTTCAATTATCGACCCCAAAGTGTAAGACTTTCCCGACCCACGCTTTCCGACAATCGCCATAACGTGCTCACCCGAAACATCCAAGAACACCTTCGCATTAGGCCCCAGCTCCGCGAGTCTTCCTAAATACAGGATTTCCTCTCGCCGGTCTTTAGAATCGCCGAAGAAGTATTCGTTCTTGGCTACTGAAATAGGTGGAGAGACCTTGAACTTTTTCATACCGGTCACCTGCGCATGCCTTCGACCCTGTTATCGTTAATCAGGGCGTCTTCGGCCCTGAAGGCGCTGACAGCACATTCGTTGATGGATTCGATGATTGCCCTTGGCAGGGCGCGTTCAGGGTTCTCGCGGATATACTCACAGAACGAATCGAGGGAGGATTCGGTGAAGGGGAAAAACTCCACCTTCGTGTCCAATCCTGCTTGCTGGATTTTGTCCCTCGCTTCTTCTCGGTCAATGAGATTCGCGAGGAGGTCCATGACAAATCCCTTGACATCTTGGACGCCGCCAAAGTGCGGAATATCGATAATACTGTTCTCGCCGATCCGGCTCTTGATGGCTTCGGAATTGAGGATGAATGGAAGTTCTTCGCCCCCTGTGGCCCTAGCGGCGAAAACGAATCCGATATTCTTATTGTCGTTGTCCGCGAGTTGCCTTAAAGCCCACTCAAAAGACGCCGATGCGTCGGGGTTGGTAACACGCCCTAACTCCTCCGCCTCATCCACTAAGTAAATGATTTTCTTGTTGTCTACGGACTTCATAAGCTTGCCTATGCTGAATAGCACTTCAATCAACTCGCCGGGTTCCGTGAGATTCTTTGTGAGGCTGAGCATTTGTTGCTGGTCATCGGAGAGATTCTCCCCAGCAAGCCACTTCCAGGCAGGGAGGCTCTGAGTGCTACCGAAAGATAGACCCCGCAATGCGTTGGCGACATCTGCAGTTGGGAAATACTGCTTGAGTGTGGCTTCCAAATTCGGGCCAACATTCTTCGACACGAATGTGTCTACCAATTGCTTGACCCTGTCCCGCGAAAGGCGGTCAAGAAAGCTCCTATGCAGGTGAGAATAGTGAGTCTTTGCTTTCATCGGGCCGATATCGAAATAGATTACCTCTACTTGATGGGGTCGCCGCCCGGTCAAATAGTGCTTTATATGGAAAAGCGTGTGCGTCTTTCCGCTTCCATAGGGACCCGTGAGGAAGATTTTAGGAACTCCCACCTTGAGAAAGCTGTTCTCTAATTGATCCTCTAGCAGTCCGTGGTAAAAGTCGACGTGTGGCGCTCAGCATAGATAAGGTAATCTGTAAGAAGATATTGCAATCGGACAGAACGGGTATAGAATGCTGACATGGCGATGGGCACCCGCAAGGATCAA
>Ga0326727_10008627_pt1 | contig 25701 bp, 16 predicted proteins | sample MB2enrmetagenome_FD_207643 | JGI IMG/M metagenome (GOLD analysis project Ga0326727, IMG submission 207643) | Lab enriched peat soil microbial communities from McLean, Ithaca, NY, United States - MB29MY | ecosystem: Environmental > Terrestrial > Soil > Wetlands > Peat | place: USA: New York...
CCGTGGCAACGGTGCCCACAGGCGTGAATGTCGCCGCTGGCCAAACCAGTGCGACGTTTGTTGTAACGACCCAGTCCGTCACTTCTGCAAGCTCGGTCTCCGTCTCTGCTTCCTTCGTTGGACAGACTACGGTGACCAACCTTAGGGTAGCACCTTACGTCGCACCGAACCTTGCGACGAACGCAACGATCACAGTGTCATCCGAGAATACGTCTACCCAGCAACAGGGCATCAAGGCTATCGACGGCATCGTTGACGGTTCTCCAGGAGACTACACGAAAGAATGGGCAACCAACGGACAGTTAGCGGGCGCATGGATCAATCTCGCATGGCCGACTCCGGTGACGGTTACCCAGGTTGTCCTGTATGACAGACCGAACCTCACCGACAACGTTACCTCCGGAACTCTGTCATTCAGCGATGGCAGCACTGTCAACGTTGGAGCTCTGCCCAACGACGGCTCGCCACTTTCTGTAACCATCCCAGCGAGAACAGTAACTTCACTAAAGTTCACAATAACGTCAGCTGTCGGGCAGAATATCGGCCTCGCCGAAATTGCAGTACTCGGCAGCATCACGACCGCAAGCAGTGTCAATGCGGTGAGTATCAGCCCGTCGGTCGTTGCGGGCGGCAACTCCGCAGTTGGAACTGTCCAGCTCAATGGAGTCGCTCCTGCGGGTGGCGTCACTGTAAGCTTGGCGAGCAGCAATACCAGTGCTGCCACGGTGCCCGCAAGCGTTACCGTGCTTGGTGGCACTAGCAGCGCAACATTCCCGATAAATTCCATTGCTTCGCTCGCTCCGGCGACCGTCACAATTACGGCCACTTACAATGGAGCGCAAAGCGCAACATTGACGGTCACTCCCGTGACGGTTTCGTCGCTTACTCTTAGTCCGGCGACAGTGGTGGGCGGCTCGGCAAACCCAACTGGAACCGTGGCACTGAATGGCCCTGCACCCGCTGGCGGAGCAGTTGTCGCCTTAACCAGCAGTAATACTGCGGTCGCGACCGTGCCCGTAAATGTAACCATCCCGGCCGGGAGCACATCGACCTCGTTCACGGTAATTACGGATGCCGTAACCACCGCCGTTTCAATCCAGATCACTGCCACACTCGATGGCAGTCAGCAGAGTACGTTGTCGGTCACACCTTCCGTGTCCGGCGGTGGCGCAATGCAGCAGTTCGCCACTGACAACTTCAACCGCCCCGACGGCCCGCTGGGCAGTAACTGGACGACGGTAATGGACAGCGATAACCCGCCCTCGATCGGAAATCACTTGGCTGAGAGTACTTACAACCGTACGAGAGCTCTCTACTATGGCGGCATAAGCTGGACGTCCGATCAATACGCAGAAGCGCAAGTAGTAGCGCAGTCGAACGGCAGCCTAGGTCCAGCTGTCCGAATGAACACGGCAGGTAATTTCTATGCCGGCACTGTGAGCAGTCTAGGTAGCGGCACTGCCAATGCCTACATCTTGCTCGACGTGAACGAAAGCATGGCTGTGATCGCGAGTGCTGGCGGCTTGACCGTCCTGCCGAACGATTACATACAACTTTCCATAACCGGAAATGTCTTGACGCTGACCGACGTCACAAACTCCACCACCTTGCTCACGGTAAGTGACTCGACGCTGCCGGCGGGATATCCCGGATTCTATATCGGAGGCACGGGGAGCTATCTCGCCAACTGGTCAGCAGGGGTCAGCACAGCTCCGCCAGCCTTGACCACGCTCGCGACAGACAACTTCAACCGCGCAAACGCGCCGAACCTCGGCCCGAACTGGTCGGTTGGGCCCGGTTACTACGCGATTCAAATCATGAACGAACAGATCGAGTCGGCCGGACAGGGCCAGCCTCCAGGCCAAGGACACGGAAAGGAGTACTACACCGCCGTCACTTTCCCGAGTGATCAGTGGAGCCAGGCCCAGGTCATCTCCTCCACGAACGACGTGAATGGTGCAATTGTGCGCTATCAAGGCACGACTGACACCCACTATGTGGGATTTGTGAGCAGCACAGGTGTTCCAGGAGCTTGCTCCGTCAGTATGGACCGGGACATCAACTCAAACCCAGTCGTACTTGCGACAGATTCAACCTATTGCTCCGTCGCGCCAGGAGACTACATCAGGCTACAGGCACAGGGCAACCTCTTGACGCTTATTGATGTAACCACCAACTCCTTGCTCCTCTCGGTACTGGATTCACAGATTACGGGGGGATCGCCGGGTTGGTCACTCAATCCTTCTGGCGGTACACCGACAGCGGCAAACTGGTCGGGAGGCGGATTCAGCCAGTAACAACAACGGTCGCTGGCCCCTTTGGAATGTAATCACAAGGGGCCAGCTCTCTCGTACCTGTTGTGAAGTGCTCTTTCAGACGGACAATTGACATGAAACGATTAGGTGGTTTTTCAGGCATCTCCAGCGGACTCAATGCGGCCTACAGCAAGTGGGTAAGTTCGACCTACGGGTTTGAGAGCATCGGAAAGAATTTATCCATTCATTACACCAGTGACCTTTCCAGGCACACAGCTCACAGAATGCGCATCGGCGACGATGTCAGAATCGATAAGGGAGCCTGGCTTTACGTAGTCCCGCCGGAGGGAGAGTACCAGGAACATGAGCCCGCGCTGATCATCGGGGATCGCACTTTGATCGCTAGGCACTCTCAGATCGGCGCGAGAAAACGCGTTCACATAGATAGTGATGTAACTCTCTCCGTGTCTGTGCTCATCATCGACCACCTTCACGCCTACGAGGAGATTACCCTCCCAATCAACCAACAGGGGCTGACGGATGGTGGAAGTATTCACATTAAGCAGGGATGCTGGATTGGTCATGGCGCGGCAATTATTTGCGACAAGGGTGAACTGGTGCTTGGGCGCAATTGTGTCGTCGCAGCAAATGCAGTCGTCACGAAGAGTTTTCCTTCCTACAGTGTGATTGCGGGCAACCCGGCTAGAATTGTTCGGCAGTATGATTTCGAGAAGTCAGAGTGGACGCTTGGTGCTACTCGGACTGGTGTCGCCGAAGAAGAGCGCGTCGTCAATGCCAACTCAAAGCCTATCGACCTCAAGAAAAAGTCACAGGACGACAGTCTAAAGGAAAGCTCGGGCCGATGTGCGGAATAGCAGGAAAAATCAGTTTTACTCATAGTCCCGTGGACTGCGACCAGCTAAGGGCCATGATAGCTGCGGTCAGTCATCGCGGCCCTGACGATTCGCGAGTGTACGCGAACGGAAGAGTCGGTTTGGCCCATGCGCGCCTTAGCATCATTGACTTGCAAGGCGGCGCACAGCCCATGTCGTGTATGAATGGTCGTCTCTGGATAACGTTCAACGGGGAAATATTCAATTATCTGGAACTCAGGGAAGAGTTGATCCGCAAAGGCTATGACTTTGCAACCTGCTCAGACACGGAGGTCATACTAAATTCGTATCGCGAGTACGGGGAACGGTGCGTCGACCACTTTAATGGCCAGTGGGCGTTCGCGATATGGGACCAAGACAGACAAAGTCTGTTCCTGTCACGAGACAGGCTCGGCGTACGGCCTCTTTTTTACTGTAAGACAGGCGATGGTCTGCTCTTCGCTTCGGAGATCAAGGCGCTGATTGCGTCCGGCGAGGTCAGTGGGGAACTTGACCTCTATGCGTTAGATCAGATATTCACCTTTTGGGTTACACTTCCGCCACGCACGGCCTTCAGGGAAGTTCAACAGCTCCCGCCGGGGCATTCCATGACCTTGAAGGACGGAAAACTCCAGATGTGGCAATACTGGTCATTGAGCTACGAAGAGGCGGAGGATCTGTGTGACTGCTCGGAAAAGAAGCTCGCCGAGGATTTACTCAATCTGGCCCTTGATGCGACACGCATTCGGCTCCGGTCAGATGTTCCCGTTGGCGCCTACCTCAGTGGCGGTATCGATTCGACCTTCATCGCCGCCCTGGCCAAGCCATTGGTAAACGAAAATCTTCGAACTTTCTCAGTCGCATTCGAGGATACTGAGTACGATGAAAGTCCATACCAGCGTACCGCGATCGACTATCTCGGCACAAAGCACTCTGAGGTTCGCTGTGGGAACGGAGATATTGCCAGAACATTTCCAGATGTCATCCGGCATACGGAACAGCCCGTCATCCGAACAGCACCTGCACCGCTCTACATTCTGGCCAAACTCGTTCGCGAAAACGGGTTCAAAGTCGTGCTGACCGGCGAGGGAGCGGATGAAATCCTCGGCGGGTATGACATCTACAAGGAAGCAAAGATTCGCCAGTTCTGGGCACGGCAGCGCGATTCGAAATGGCGGCCGTTACTGCTTAAGCGACTCTATCCCTACATGGAGGGCATGCATCGGCAATCGGCGGTTTATTTTAAGAACTTCTTCTACGTCGCGAGCGATGACGTTAATAGTCCGTTCTTCTCTCACATGCCGCGATGGCAGCTCACAGCCAAATTGAAAATGTTCTTCTCCGCTGAGACGCAAGCGGCATTGAAAGACTACGACGCGCTAGACGACATAACACGGATGTTGCCCGCACAATATTTCGCTTACCGACCATTCGCAAGGGCGGAATACCTGGAAACAGTGTTTCTTCTTCCCGGTTATATTCTCTCCTCACAAGGAGACCGCATGGCAATGGCCCATTCAGTCGAAGCTCGGTTTCCATTTCTTGACTATCGTATGGTCGAGTTCGCGGCCAAACTGCCTCCTCCGCTGAAAATGAAGGTGCTGGACCAGAAGCACCTACTCAAGATTGCAAGCAACGGTTTGATCCCGGAAGTCATCAGAAAACGTCCGAAGCAACCGTATAGGGCGCCTGACGGCAAATGCTTCTTTGGCAAGGGGGAACCAGACTATGTAAAAGAGGTGCTGTCTGAAGATTCTATCCGCAAGACCAGCATATTCGATCCAGCGCTGGTATCCGCACTCATCAAGAAGTTCCGCCAGGGCCACGCGCTAGGAACGAAAGACAATATGGCTCTCGTAGGAATTCTTTCCACACAGCTGCTGGTCGATAAATTCACCATGAAGAGAGGCTAAAGACGATGCATGCCGAGATCACTTCGGAATTACGTAAATTTGTCCTGGACACTTTTCTGCTGGGACAGGCGGCACATCTCACGGACGATTCATCCTTCATGGAGGAGGGATTGATCGACTCTACGGGAATTCTTGAGCTCGTATCGTTTATCGAAGAACGTTATGCGATGCAGATTGCTGACGACGAGCTGACCCCGGACAACTTCGACTCAATCAACCGGGTCGCGACTTTCGTGAGCGCCAAAGTCGCTACACAGTCTCCGCACGCCTCCGCATGAAACTGAGTCCCGAAGTGCGTGGTCCAGTCGGATTAGCGCACAGGAGCGTAACTCGTTGAACCTCTGTCGCTATCTACTTGAGAAAGGGGATGCAAGCGCACCTGCGCTGCTCACTGCGAACCGGTCGTACACTTACGCTGATCTCGCAAAAGCGGCGGCGTCCGTGGCTGGCTATCTCACCGAGAGTGGGGGCCGCAAGGGGGAGCGTGTATTACTGGCGAGTGAGGGTGGATTCTTCTGGGTTTCTGTCTACCTTGGTGTCGCCCAGGCTGGGCTGGTCTGCGTTCCGCTTCCCTCCAAGATCGGGCCGACGGAGTTGAAAGCGATCGTTTCTAGCGTAGAGCCAAGATTCGCGTTCTTGGAGCAAAAACTCGCGCCGAAGTTACTGTCGGAGATGGGCTCGATCAAACTCATTGTGGACGGCGGACCATCGGCTCCGCTCGCCGAGGCAACAAGCTTCAACGATGTGGAATCGTTTTGCGGGCACGGTGCTCAGTTCATGGAACTCGACCCGGATGATTTAGCCGCCCTAATGTTCACTTCAGGTTCTACCGGTCTGCCTCGTGGAACCATGGTCTCGGTGCGCAATATTATTGCAAATACCGATTCCATCAACGAGTATCTCGGAATCATGGCCGCCGATCGCATCATGGCGATTCTTCCGTTTCACTATTGCTTCGGGGCCTCTCTTTTGCATACGCATCTTCGCGCCGGTGGAAGCGTGGTAGTCGATTCGCGTTTCATGTATCCGGACCTCGTGCTGGAGAGAATGGTTCAGACAAAGTGCACGGGCTTTGCCGGCGTACCGAGCCACTATCAGATACTGCTACGCCGCTCAAGCCTCCGCAGGATGAGCTTTCCCCATCTACGCTACGTTCAGCAAGCGGGCGGGCATCTTGCTCCGACCTTCGTGAACGCTCTGCGTGAAGCCTTGCCAGGCAAACAGATTTTCATTATGTACGGCCAGACCGAAGCTACTGCGCGCCTCGCATACCTTCCGCCGGAGCTGCTCGCAACCAAGCAGGGTGCGATTGGTCGCGCAATTCCTGGAGTCACGCTTGAGGTCCTCGACGATCGAGGTCGCCCAGTTCTTCCCGGTCAGATTGGAGAGATTGTCGCGCGAGGCGAAAACGTAACCCTCGGCTACTGGCGTGACGAAAACGAAACGGCAAAGTGTTTCCGTGACGATCGGCTTTATACGGGAGATTTGGCCACCGTTGATGAGGAAGGACTCATATACATTGTCGACCGGGCCAAGGACTTCGTGAAATGCGGGGGACAACGCGTCAGCTGCAGGATGCTGGAGGACGTCTTGCTCGAATCCGACTTACTCGTCGAAGCTGCCGTCGTCGGCTTCCCTGATGAGGTCCTGGGAGAGGCCGTGCGCGCTTTCGTCGTCCCTTGCAATCGCAATACGGATTCCATCCGCGACAAGGTGATCGAACATTGCCGCAGGCGTCTGCCGCCTCAACAGGTCCCCAAGGAAGTGATCACAAGGGGCTCACTCCCGAAGAACAGCTCGGGGAAAGTGCTCAAGCAGTCATTGCGCGAACACGGAATGTCCGTGGGAAGACATGCCTAGCTCAAGTAGGGACATTGTTGCGGCCATCGGCTTATGCGTGGTCTTGCTTCAGTGCGGGGGACAACGAATGAAGACTGTACGAGTTGCCGACCATACATCGATCACGGCGGAACAGGTGAAGAAAGTGGCAAGCAAGCGAGTATATTTCGGACACCAGTCGGTCGGAGACAACATCGTGCAGGGCCTCCGTGAGCTGTCCATTGAGGATGGTGTGCAGATGAACATACTAGGCCCTGACTCTCCAACAGGATCTGGCCCGATGTTTCTGGAGTTCTACATCGGCGAAAATGGAAACATTGCATCGAAAAACAAGGCATTTCTCGCCTTCCTGGCAAAGGGAGCCGGTCAGAGGGGCGGCGTGGCTCTCTTTAAGTACTGCTACGCTGACTTCAGCGCTCATACGGACGTCAATCAGGTCTTCCAGCAATACCGCGAAACCGTTTCCACGATAAAGGTGAAATATCCCGCCTTGCAACTGGTACATGTCACCGTTCCCCTTGCCCGGATTGATGATCCGGCATGGAAAGCGACGATCAAGTCCTATCTTGGTCGAGCGAATTCTTTCGATGCGAACGCGAAACGGAATCAGTTTAATGAGATGCTTCAAGCCGAGTTCGCCGGCCGCGATCCCATCTTTGATCTTGCCAAGGTTGAGTCAACTCGTCCTGACGGCTCTCGGGCTTTTGTCAATTTCCGCAACCATAAAGTCTTTGTACTTTCTCCCGAACTCACCGATGACGGCGGACACTTAAATGCATTCGGGCGGCGAAATGCCGCAGAGCAACTTGTGATTACACTCGCCAGCCTCTGACCGCCGGGGCCTACGGCAGTCGCCAGTTCCAATTCAGGGCAATCAGAATGTGAGGTATCCGCATGCACCCATCACCGGCAGTCTGTACCGATCTTCTCAAAATTGATGCAGCGGCAGAGACGGAGCGTATCGTTGAAGCTGTGCAGGAAACAGTGTTTGCACGGTTCAAACGCAAAGGCGTCGTTCTTGGAGTCTCTGGAGGCGTCGACAGTAGCGTTGTCGCCGCGCTGTGTGCACGTGCGCTGGGAAAAGAACGTGTTTTTGCTCTCATCATGCCCGAAGCCGATTCCTCAAGCGACAGCGCTATTCTGGGGCAGGAACTTGTTGAGAAACTCGGCATTCGCTCGGCTACCGAAACAATCACGGGTATTCTCGAAAGTGCCGGCTGTTATCGGCGACGCGATGAAGCGATCCGCGAGGTTTTCCCGGACTACAACTCCGAGTGCAGAGCCAAAATCGTACTACCCAACCTGCTCGAGCAGGATCGCTTGCCGGTGTTTTCGATTGTTGCGCAATGGCCTGACGGCACAGCCAAGAAAGCTCGTTTGAAGATCGAGCATTATCTTCAGATTGTCAGCGCCACCAACTTCAAGCAGAGGGTTCGCAAAATGCTGGAGTACTACTATGCGGACCGTCTCAACTTCGCCGTGGCGGGAACTCCGAATCGATTGGAACACGATCTGGGATTCTTCGTGAAGAACGGCGACGGCTCAGCCGACTTGGAGCCAATTGCGCACCTGTATAAGTCCCAGGTGTACCAATTGGCTGCGTACTTGGACATCCCCATGGGCATTCAGCTTCGGCCTTCTACAACCGACACCTATTCATTGGCGCAATCGCAGGAAGAGTTTTATTTCTCAATGCCACTGGCGACGATGGACATCTGTCTCTTCGGCAAAGATCATGGCATCCCGCCGTCCGATCTTGCCACTCGCGCGGGCCTCAGCCCTGAACAGGTTAAGCGTGCGTACGCCAGTATCGATTCAAAGAAGAAAGCGAGTGAATATCTGCTTTCGCCGCCCGTTTTGATGGCGCCGGTCAGTTAGTAGGGGTCTTGGCCCACCGCATCGTACTAAACGACCGCGACAGGGTGGACTACGCTGTACCGCACCTCATTCCCTTCCAGCGACGCGTAAGCAATTTGTGCGCGCTCGCTCTGCTCGCCAATAATCCTCCAGGTCTTGCCAACTCGATCCAGGGAGAGATGACTCCGCACTCGCCACCAGTCGTTCACCTGCCCAGGAGTCGCAATCCATATCCGCTCTTTCACCGCTAGCCCACAAACGTAATCGAGCAACCTGAGGTAGAGCTCCCTGGCCCACGATTCCGTGATGTAGTCCGGGTGCACCAGCAGCGAGATAAGTCCATTTCGATCATGTATGGCTCTGATCTCCCGCTTCCAAGTGTCCAGGCTTCGATCGCCGATGAGATGAAACATCGCGTAATCCTGGGTCGTCGTTAGCGGAAGCTCAAGAATCTTGCCGATGAAAAACGGCATCACCGTGCAGCAACCGCCCTGCTGCGGTTCAAGGTGAGCGACCGTCGGCACGGACATGTCGTACTCGAAATCGAGCGCTTCAAACCATTCCTGGTTGCGGTACATGACAGCGGTGCGGAACCCGCGCGCTCCGAAATTCCTCCCGTACTGGTTGATGGCACTGACACGCCGCAAAAACTCCGCCTCGCTTGAGAACAGCATTCCGTCGTGATTCAGATCGTGGACATTCAGTTCAAAGCCGCGCTCCCGAAATTCGTTCAGGAAGCCCGTTGAAACCTCGTACCGGTCTTCTGGAACCAGCTGAAATGCCGACTTGATTCCGCAGGACTCATCGAGGTTCATCAGCGTTCCACAGAAGTTCTTTCCCTTTTTGCTCTCAACGTCGTGCGTTATCACAGCACAACTCTGGTACCCTTTCGGCCAGAACCAAACAAAAGGAACCGAATCCACTCCACTTGCCTTAATTCCCAGCGCAAGTACACGTTCCATGTTGCGTTCCACCGAACAATCAACCGGCCAGCGAGGAAAGGTGATGTTACGCCAACCGGCGAGATAAGCTCGCTGGAGGTACTTCCTTACATTCACCCCCAGCATCGGACGGATCAGGTAATAGGCGCGAAGCATGAAGGTGCGAGTTGCGTGCGTGCGTTTCTCCTCCGTGTAAATCTCATACCGCAGATTGCGCACGACTTCGTCAAGAGCGAAGGGCATAGAAACCAGCGTGGGGCTAACCGAAGCGTATGGATGAGCATCCGGAATGCTCTCGTCGACTGACTCTTCGGGCGAAATGCCTGAGCAAGTACCAAAACAGGTGGTGCCCTCTCCGAAACGGAAGAAACCTGGCCGCGACAAAGAATCGTCGGAATGCGAAAACTCTACCCATTGTTCAGGCAGTCGATAGTACTCAAGAAGCGACAATGTTGAACCATTGAGTATGGGATGTGCTTGTGAGCGTAGATCAGTCATTGCGGTCGGATTCAGCCTGCTCCTGGGTTCGTCTTCTACTGATTCCAGATTTTCTCTTTGCAAATGCATTTCACAGAAGTCAGCCTAAGTGGCGATAGAGTATTTTGCCGGTCGCTTCAGAAACTAAGTCCGGAAAATATGCGAGCAACCTCATGACCGTTTTCGATCCTCCTGCTATACTAATCGCCTTCATCTCGCCTCTTGAGATCCGGTAGTATTGAATTGTTTGTGACCTTGCGCCAAGCCTGTTCTTGAACGTGATAAGACCAGGATTATTTTCATCGGAGCGTCCGAGGTCCATCACCGTTTTTCCGGAACGCTTGGCTCGCTCAATGACATTCCAGAACAGAATTGGAGTAGATCCAAGATTCGAATAGCGCTCATCGGAACATCCGTACTTGTACGTCATCGTATCCCGGAATTCCAAGGTCAGCATGGAAGCAAGCGCCTCTTCGCGCCGCCAAACGACATGGAAGCACAGGCGGTCTCCAAGGCACTGGGATAGATTTCGAAACCAACTCAGGGGTTGTGGCGGAACATGGTGTCGGCGGCGCGTGCGCAGGAGGAGTCGGTAGAAATGTTTCATCAGTGATTCGCTCCGACCTGCCGAGTATTGCAGGGACTCGCGTTCGCTGCGGCGAATCTTGCGCTGAACGCAATCCTTATGCATGGCCGTTAGGATTTCCTCGACCGGTGCTGCCAAGTCCAATGTGTGCAGTAGATACTGGCTTGAGCGTGAGATTTCAGGCGCGTCGCGAAAGATCGTATCGACACCGCGAGGGCGAAACTCAACATAGCTTATGTCCTCGTGCGCAATCCGCTCTTTGAGATATGCGAAGATCTCCCGGGCATCTGCGGGCGACTCCAGCAACGCATCGCAGTGATCCGAGAACGGTAAAGAGACCAGCCTGCGCCCCGTAATCCAGCTTTTCACTTCACAGAACACGATGCCATTCGATAGAGCGTAATCCGGCGGAGAAGTGGTTAGAACCACTGGTCGGTACCGGTACGTGTCGCGCAATGCCCTTAGCCAACCGCATGTGTGAAAGGCGCTCGCGTTCGGGTGCTGCTCAGCGAAATGGCTCCAGCGCACATCGGCTAACGGGTTGATTTCAAAAACTGCCATACTTGGCTCCGCACTACGCGCTAAGTTCTCGCTTCATTTTCATCAGCTTCGTCAGGAACACTTGTCTCCTGTCGGTCATGGGACTTTCGGTCACTCGTGCGCTTCATCGGACTAGCTAGTCCTTCTCCGTTTCCCCTGCAGTTTATTCGCCAATTATGGCTGATGTATTTCAATCATCAGAAAGAAAACTGCTTGCTGCAACTGTGCATGACATCGCACAGTTTGTTGCTCAGTTTGTTCCTGCCAGGTTCAGAGGTATCTGCAGTCGGCGGCAGAAGGCCGTCATCGCTGATAGTAGGACGTCGCTCCCTGGGCAGCCAGCTCTTCCTGTAGCCGCGCTTGCCGCCTTGCCAGATAAACGAATCGACACCAGCGATAGTCCTTAGGCCATTAGGCAAGTCGGTCGTCATAGAGGTAATTCTTTTCCTATTCCTCCAGACCCGATTCCTGCCTGGGCGGCTTTGTCCCGGCCGGCTCCCTGCTCGATGCTCGCACAGATTCAAAGACTTACGTCCGTGCGAAACGATTCTCAGTGTTCCATCGGTCAATTTATTCGGCGGGGCAGAGAAATTGTGCGCAGAATCCGCACCACGTATCGATGCGGGGTTGGCAGCCATCTTGCAACGTCTAGAGAGAGCGTTTTGTCCGACTCTTTGAGCGGGCTCCCGTAAGGACATGAGGTACCCATGGAAGAAGAGCAGCAAGGCCTTAGCATTCAGAGCGCGATAGCCGTCCTTCTCCGACGCCTGTGGTGGATTGTCATTCCGGGTTTGATGGGGCCTATGGCAGCCATTGTGATTTCATATAACGTGAGCCCTGTCTACACTTCTCAAGCCTTCGTGCTCGTTGAGCAGCCGAAAGTGTCAGACAAGTTCGTGCCCCCGGTGATGAACGATCAGCTCGAGTCAAGGTTGATGACCTTGAAGGAGCAGATCCTGAGCCGTTCGCGCCTTGAGCCCATCATCAACCGCCTGGGACTCTACAAGGATCCCAAGTTGTCGATGGAGGATCGTGTGGAGCGCCTGCGCGCCGCGATCGAGGTCAAAGCTCTGCGCCCTGAGGGCTCCAATCATGTGCCGTCCGGCTTCTACATCACGGCCAGCACGGATGATGCCCACACCGCACAGGATGTTTGCTCCGAGGTTCTTTCCATGTTCATGGCAGAGAACCTGAAGATCCGCCAGCAGCGGGCGGCCGGCACCACGGCCTTTCTGGTTCAGCAGCTGGCGGATTCGAAGCAGCAACTGGATGCGCGCGATGCCAAGCTTGCGGAATTCAAGCGCAAGTACATCGGCCAGCTTCCGGCGGATGAACAGCGCAATCTGGAAATCCTGACCTCGACCCGGACCCGGCTGGAGGCGGTGACGCAGGATATCAACCAGGCGCAGCAACAGAAGCTGATACAGGAATCCATGTTGGCGCAGCAGTTGGCTGCGCACAGAGTCTCCCCGGAGGCCGGTGCCAGCCCGAATGATTTGCAGCACGAACTTTCCGCAGCGCAGGCGCAGCTGGCTTCGCTGCGTGCCCGTTACACGGAAGGGCATCCGGACGTGGTGAAGGCCAAGAAGCAGGTGGAGGTCTTGCAGAACCAGTTAAAGGCCTCCAAGGCCAATGCCGAGCCCGCTCCTGCCAGTGAGGACACGGCGCAGCAGAGTCCTGAGGTCACGCAGGCGCGCGTCGCCCTGCAACTCACCGAGCAGAGCATACAGGGCAAGCGGGCCGAGCAGGCGCGTCTGGATGCGCAGGTCCGCTCGCTTCAGTCCAGCCTGCAACTGAGCCCCGCGGTGGAAGAGCAGTACAAAGGGCTCACCCGAGATTATGAATCGGCACTCCAGTTCTATAACGACCTGCTGAACAAGAAGATGCAGTCGGATATGGCCACGGACCTGGAACGACGCCAGGAGGGAGAGCAGTTCGGCGTGATGGATGCTCCCGATCTTCCGGCCAAGCCCAGCTTCCCCAATCGCATCAAGTTCACCCTCGCGGGGCTGGGCGGCGGTTTAGGCCTGGGACTGCTGCTTGCCCTTCTGATGGAGAGGCGCGAGGACTTCCTGCGCACCGAAGAGAGCGTGGCGCGCGTTCTCGAGCTTCCCGTGCTGGTTGCCATCGGCGATTTCAAGCAGGCCGAGGCCCCGGCGCTGACTCCTGCGGCCAACTCTCGAAGGCGCTGATAAGCGTAGACAAGAGCCAGAATGTACGAAAAGCATTTCAATCTCGAAATCGCGCCCTTCAACCTGAATCCCGACCCGCGCTTTCTTCATGTCACCGCGTCGGTTCGGGAGGCTCTGGCCACGCTCGCCTACGGAGTGACCAACCGCAAAGGCTTCGTGTTGCTTACCGGAGATGTAGGCACGGGCAAGACCACGTTGCTCAATGTTTTCATGAAGTGGCTTGCCGAGCGCTCGGCCGCGACCGCCTACGTCTTCAATCCGCGGATGGCCCCCGATGAGTTCCTCGACTTTGTGATGGCCGACTTCGGTATCAATTTCGAAGGAACGCTGAAGAGCCGCCGCCTGCTCACTCTCAATAGCTGGCTTCTTCGCCGTTATGAGGTCGGCCAGCCCGCTGTGCTCATCGTCGACGAGGCTCAGCAGCTCTCCGACGAGATGCTCGAAGAGCTGCGGCTGCTGACCAACCTTGAGACTCCGACTCAGAAGCTGCTGCAGATCGTCCTTGCCGGGCAGAGCGAGCTGGATGTCATCCTTGCCCGTCCCTCGTTGCGTCAGTTGCGGCAGCGAATTACGCTGCGCTGCCGTACCCTCCCGCTCACGATTCATGAGACCGAGGAGTATGTCGAGCGGCGCATTCTTGTCGCCGGCGGGCATGTAAACCGCATCTTTCTCCCCGGCTCGGTTCCGCTGGTTCATCGCTTCTCCGGCGGAATCGTCCGCATGATCAATCAGATTTGCGACCAGGCGATGATGGCGGCATTCTGCGATGGCGAAGCCAGCGTAACCGGGCGCCACATCTGTAATGCCGCCCGGGAACTCGGTCTCGATCCGGCAGCTTCCGGCGGAATCGAGCTGGTCGAGGACAAACATATTCCGCGAAGGACGAACTAATCAGATCATGGCGAGAAGAGGGAACCGATGAGCCGTATTTTGGATGCTCTGCAAAGAGCGCGCCAGCAGCAGTCGGCCAACACCGCCGAGCTTCCGGATGTCGACGAGATCGTCGCCGCCGGAGTAACTCCTCCACGGGCGGAGGCGCGGCAGGCGGAGCTGCATACAGCGGACCGCTCGATCCTGGCTACCTGCCGGCGGCAGAATTGGGAGCTCTCCAGCGGCATGCTCTTTCTCTCGGACGGCACCGACTCCGCCGGCCAGGAGCAGTTCCGGACCCTCCGCTCCCGTCTCTACCAGTTGCGGGAGATGGGCCAACTCTCTGTCATTGTCATTGGCAGCGCGCTTCCCCAGGACGGAAAGAGCTTTGTCGCCGCCAACCTCGCGTACGCCTTCGCTCTGCAGAGCGGACGCCAGGCTCTGCTGATCGATGCCGATCTGCGCCGCGTGGGCGGGCTCGACGAGTTCCTCAAGGCCCCGCAAGGTCCAGGACTAGTTGATTATCTGAAGGGTGAGCGCCGCGCGGAAGAGATAATCCAAAAAGGGCAGGTGGAGAATCTCTACCTGATCTCCTCCGGTGTCGCGGACGCAAACGCAGGCGAACTGGTCGGCTCGCCCGCATTTCCGCGCCTCGTCGAGCAGCTCCGCCCGGTCTTTGACTGGATCATCATCGATACGCCGCCTACGATTCCCATCTCCGACGCGCCGCTGATCGCCGACTTCAGCGATGGCGTGCTCCTGGTCGTCAACGCCACCTCGACTCCGTCGAAGATGGCCAAGCGCGCCGCGCAGCAGTTCCGCAAAGAAAGCATGCTGGGAGTTGTGCTAAACCGCAGCGCCGAGCCCTCGCGGCTCTACTACTCCTACTCCGGCTACGGATACTCAGGCGCGCGCAGCCGCCAGAGCGAGTAGAGCAGGGTAAGGATCGCTGGGCAGTTGGATGAGTGTTTCAGAGGCTTTGCTTTTGCTCTTAACTTTGAAACTTGTGAAACCTTGAAACTTTGAAACCTAGTCTTCAGTGCGCTCCTCCGCCGCCAAAGACTGCGCGCGGCGTCATGAGCAGAATCTTCAAGTCCAGCCACGGAGACCAGGTGCGCGCGTAAAGCAGATCCAGCCGCACCATCTCGTCAAAGCCCGTCCGGCTGCGCCCTCTTACCTGCCAGAGGCCGGTAATTCCTGGCTTCGACTCAAGAATCCTCCGCAGATGCCAGAGGGAGTAACACTCCACCTCGTAGGGAATCGGCGGACGCGGACCCACCAGCGACATCTCTCCCACCAGCACATTCCATAGCTGAGGCAGCTCGTCAAAGCTTGTCTTCCGCAGTATTCTGCCCACCCGCGTCACTCGCGTGTCCTGCGTGAGCTTGAAAACTCCCTCGCCTTTCTCGTTGATGTGCTTCTGCGCCGTTCCGCGGATGAACTTCTTGACGTACTCCTCGTGAACGCTGGCGTCGTTGGCGACGGTCATCGAGCGGAATTTAAGAAACGTGAAGTGCTTCCCGCGCAGCCCGACCCTGGTCTGCCGGAAGAGCACCGGTCCCCGCGAGCCCAGCTTTACCATCAGCGCGATGAGGGCCATCAGCGGCGAGAGCAGCAGGAGCAGGGAAGCCGATCCCATGACGTCGATGGCACGCTTGATCAGCAGAAGCGATTTCTTGTGCGGCGTGCCCAGCGCCTCAAAGTTCTGATACACGCGCCGCATGCGATCGTCTACCCCCACGAAGTGGCTGGTCACGTCGCGGGGCAGTATATGCGCCGTAATCTCGAACTCTCCCGCGTCGCTTTTCTCTTCTTCCAGCGTCTCGCAAATTCTCTTCGTTACGGTCTCGCACGCCTCTTCTACCGTTCCGTCGCCCAGCTCTGCGAACATCACTCCCATTGCAACATCGCTCTCATACCAGCCTGCGATATCGATCTCGCGGGTGATGGCGCCCAGCGCCGTCAGCACGTGCGGAACTCTGTGCTCCTGTCCCGCAAAGCCTTCGATCAAAACCAGCACGAACCGACGTTTCGAGCGCTCCGCCCGCAGACATTCATGTGCAATCCGAAGCAGGAATTCCGGCTCACGCTCGATCGTCTTCTTCCTCGAGGGGACAGGAAATCGCAGCGATAGAGGCGTGCAGCTTTTTGCCATTACCATACTCCTCGGTGACCTCAGCAGGATGACAAGTGCAATTGCCATTCCAGAAACGCCGTGAGCGGGGAAAAAGCTCCTTCACGCGAAGAACGCTCCGCGCTCCCGCGAGTGAACGACTTACCTGCAACGCCCCGCTGCATGTGCCTGTCCGTAAGAATCCTGACTGTATCAAATTGATCCAATTGAGCTAAGCTCCCCTCGGAGCGAAAGAAAACACTTTCTCTACGAGTAATTCATTTCCCATCCATCGCCGACGGTGACCGAGAGTGGCGAAAAACGTGCATTCCCAAAGGCAATGAGCTCTGCGCCCAAATCCCGTACTGCCAGGTTGCATCTTGCATTCGCGCTGATCGCGCTGGCGATCGCGGCGATCGGTTGGAGCTCCCTGCGAGCGTGGCTACAGATCTCCACCAGCGGCGAGCAGGCCTCCGATTACTGGGTGGTGCCCATCCTTTCCGCGCTCCTTTGTCTGCAGCGCAAAGAAGAAATCTTCGCTGAGGCTCGATTCACTCCCGCCGGAGTTGCCTTGATCGCTGCGGGCCTTGGCATCAACTCGGTCTTCCTCCGCGCGGGCGCGATCTCCGCGGCCCTGCTCGGTATCGTCGTCGCCATCGCGGGAGCCTTCCTCTTCTGCTACGGAGACCGGGTCTGTAGCCAGGCGCGCTTTCCGCTCGCTCTTCTTCTGCTTGCCATTCCGCTGCCCATCGCCGCGTGGAATCGCATCGTCGAGTGGTTGCAGCATGGCTCGGGTGCGGTGGTTGAGGCAATCTTCACGCTGTTGCATATCTCGTTTCATCGCGCCGGCCTTGAGTTTCAGCTCAGCAGCCTCTCCATAAACATCGCGCCGGAGTGCAGCGGCATACGCTCCAGCTATGCGCTGCTTGTCATCACGATCCTGCTCGCCTATCTCTCGGTGCGCTCGCTCTGGCGGAGAGCTCTGCTGGTCGCAGCAGTCATTCCGCTCGTGCTCATCAAGAACGGAATACGCATCGCAACCATCGCGCTGCTGGCTGTCAAGGTAGATCCAGTGTTCATCGATGGCCCACTTCATCATCGCGGCGGATTTGTCTTCTTCTCACTCGTTCTTGCCGTAGAAGCAGCGTTCTGCTGGCTTTTGCGAAGATCGGAGATGCAGGCTACAAGGCAGGATTGAAAACACTCGAACAGACGGCAGGTTTACCGTGCTGTCCGAGTGAGCATAAGTGTTGTCAGACTCCGGTCCTTCGCTTCAGCCATCCAAAGCCCAGCAGAAGTGCCGAGCCAAACCCAAGAAGGTTTGCAGGCTCTGGCACGCTCCTGGATTTCGGGCCAGGGTCGAGCGGAGGATGCGGAGGCGGCCTATGTGGCCAATTTGGCTCAAAGTTCAAGCCGTAGGCGACGTACGTGCCGACGGCCCACAGGCCGTCTGTCCCGTCCGGGCTAGCACGGAAGCAGATACGGTCATGGGCTGTTCCCACTGGTGCACGATCGCTTGCCATAGCAGCAATCGAGAGCATCAACAGGAACAGCATAGTGCTAGCGGTTCGTTTCACCTTGATACTTCTCCGCTGCAACATCAGTAGATGCAGCCCACTGGATAACGCATCTTGACTTCCAGATGCTGCCGCTGGGCAAAATCGTCTGCGTAGGGCGAAGAAATGCGTCGCTTAGCCCGCGCGCGATTGTCTTTCTGCACCGCTCCTGCAAAGTTATGCATCGTGCAGGGAAGTTTCTTGGCAACTCGGGAAAACTCTTTCCCCACGCTTTCCGCCACGGCGGTTGTACGAATGGCCGGTAAGATGGAAGGGCTTATTGGGCAGGGGCAGGTGTGTCCAGTCGGCGCTCGCGTCGGATCAGTCTTCCGCGCAGGCCTCCACTCCCTTTTGTTTTCCGTTAAAGGTCCGCACGCGCGGCAAGCCGCTATCGCGAATCTTGTACATCAGCGCCCGGTAGCTGATGTGCAGTGCCCGGGCCGCCTGGGTGCGGTTGCCGTGATGCTTCAGCAGAACGCGCGAGATGATCTTGTACTCCAACTCGCGGATGGCGCGTCGTGTAATCTGCTTCAGCGAAATCTCTCCGTCGATGACAATTTCCGGCGTGTAGGTAGTGTCGTCCATGCGGCTAATATCGGCCAGCACCGCTGATTCCTGGCCGAAGACCACGTAGCGGCGAACGATGTTCTCCAGCTCTCGAATGTTGCCATGCCAGCGGCAGCCCACCAGTTTGTTGATCGCCGCATCGGAGAAGCGCGGCGTGCGCCGGTTGAAGACCGCGTTGTAGTGCTCAACAAAGTACTCCGTCAGCGCGGGAATGTCGCTGCGGCGCTCGGCCAGCGGAGGCAGCATAATCGAGATGCCATCCAGTCGGTAAAAGAGATCCTGCCGGAAGGCTCCTGTGCCGAGATCGTCTTCCAGGCTGTGATTGGTCGCGGAGACGATGCGCGCTTCCACCTCCTGGTCGGCCTCGCCGCCGACGCGGCAGAACCTTCCATCCTGGAGAACCTGCAGAAGCTTCGCCTGCAGCCCGGCATCGAGGTCGCCGATCTCGTCTAGGAACAGCGTGCCCTGGTTGGCCGACTCGATTCGCCCCGCCTTGCGGGCGTAGGCTCCCGTAAATGCCCCCCGCTCGTATCCGAAGAGCTCGCTCTCCATCAGAGTTCCGGGAATCGCGGGGCAGTTCACTTTCACAAATGGCCCGGAGCGGAAGGGCGAGTTCGCATGGATCAGCCTTGCGACGATCTCTTTTCCAGTTCCGCTGGCGCCGCGGATGAGCACAGGGATATTTGTTTTCGCTGCCTGTTCCAATTTAAGTCGCACTAACTGCATCGCCGGGGTCGAGCCAAAGATCACCTCCAACGGAGGTAAATCCGTAGCTGTCATCAACTTGGTCTCTATTGTGTTCGCGGGCGACGTAGCCATCGGCATTACTCTCAATTGGCGTTACGGGCTCTATTACTGCACGTTTAACACCAAATCTGGAGCTAAAAGATGACATGCCGAAATGATTCGAGGCAGCGGCAAGTCAAGGTTGCGGACGTGAAGTTGCGGGAAGGAACCAACTCGTTCAACGCGGCTAAGGAGTGGGGATGGTAGCCGATACCTGGCTCGAATAACCGCTCTCAACCCCATCGCTGGCGACTGCGGTCACGACGTAGTAGTAGGTGTCGCCTGCCGTCACATCCACGTCGGCATATTCGGTCTCTGGCGTCGGTGCGCTGGTCAGCTTGCTGTATGGGCCTCCGCTGACCGTCCCTCGATAGGCGTTGTAGCCGATCAGACCTGTCCCGGAGTCGCTCCACTTCAGCGTAACGCTATGGCTCGGAGCCGTAACGCCGCTTCCCGTGACCGGAAGCGAGAGGGTGGCCGCCGCGCTGTTGTTTGCAAGCTGGATCGAAGCGCTCAGGGAGCCGCTGGCAGACGGCGTGAAGCTCACATCGAAGCTCTTGCTCTGACTTGCCGCCAGCGTAAGCGGAGTCGAGAGGCCGGTCAACTGGAGCTGGCTGCTGCTGGCGCTGGCTGAGCTGATCGTGACGCTCTCGCCGCCGCTGTTTGTAATCGTCACCGCGAGAGAAGTCGTCTGCCCGACGACCACATCTCCAAAGGAGAGGCTGCTCGGCGAGATCGCCAGCGTACCCGCCGCGACGCCGGTTCCATAAAGCGCCACCGACTGCGGGCTGGCGGCAGCGTTGTCGCTGAAGTTCAGCGCCCCCGTGCGATTTCCTGTGGTGGTCGGAGTGAAGGTGACATTGATCGTGCAGTTGCTGCCGGCGGCCAGCGAGCTTCCGCAGTTATTGGTCTGGGCGAAATCTCCGCTCACCGAGATCTGCGTCAACGACAAGCTGGCGTTGCCACTGTTCGTGAGGGTGAAGCTTCCCGGCGAGCTGGTGGAGTTCACAACCTGGCTGCTGAAAGTATACGAGGCGGGCGCGATCGTAACTGCCGGCTGCGAACTGTTCCCACTCGACGAGGCGATTCCGGTTCCTGCGAGCGCCACCGACTGCGGGCTGGCGGCAGCGTTGTCGCTGAAGTTCAGCGCCCCCGTGCGATTTCCTGTGGCGGTCGGAGTAAAGGTGACATTGATCGTACAGCTGCTGCCGGCGGCCAGCGAGCTTCCGCAATTATTGGTCTGGGCGAAGTCTCCGCTCGCTGAGATCTGCGTCAGCGAGAGGCTTGCAGCTCCGCTGTTGGTGAGCGTGATGCTCTCCGGCGAGCTGGTAGAGTTCACAACCTGATCGCTGAAAGTATACGAGGCGGGCGTGATTGCAACTTCCGGCTGCGCGCTTGCCGCCGACGCCGGGGATTGCGTGCTGGATGCAGTGCCGCCTCCGCCGCACCCGCTGGCAGCAAGCCACGTGAGAGCTAGGACTGCGATGAAGAGAACAACTCGCTGTCGGTCTTTCAAGAGCATCGATCCTCGCTACGACGAAGTGGCGAGGTTTCCTTATGCAGACTGCACCGATGGCAAACTTTCAGCATGTCTCTGCAACGCCCTGCAGAGACATGCTTCATTCGCCAAAACGCTGAGAGAACTGCTTCTCTGGAGAGAATAGCTTTGAGCGGCTCTCAATTCTATAGGCGAATCTACTTATATTTCTCATAAGAGATAAGTTACGAGATAGCCAATCCGCTTTCCTGCCTGCCTGCAAGCTGCAGCTCCCCAGAATCCAAAATTGGTACTTCAGATGATATACGTTCTTCTCCGGTTGTGAGCTCCAAGCGGAAGCCAAGTTATCAACAGGATTAAGGTGCTGGCTGCGGGTTCGCTTAGCGCGTAATCCGAAGAGCAACCCGCGTCTTAACTGCCTGGATACCTGCCCGTTGTCCCTACCCTCGCCCCGCCCTAATCTGAAGCCAGGGAAACACTTCCGCCCTGGAGGGCCGACATGAACCGCTCTTTTCGACTGCTTAGCCTGGCCATCCTCGCTACCGCCTACGCTGCTGCGCAGAGCGCGCCTTCTGATGCTGCTGATCATTCCATCGCCCAGCCCACCCTGCAAGTTCGTCCGCCGGCACAGACCAGCGACGAGCTTCTGCCCGTCGCGACCGTGCTGCGACTCAAACTCGATCACCCCATCTCCACCGCAACGGCAAAAGCCGGAGATCGCTTTACAGCCACTCTCATCAGCCCGGTCGAGCTGCAAGGAAAGGTCGTGATCGCTCGCGGAACCCAGGTCGATTGCCGCATCGACCGCGCCAACGGCGGGAGCCGACTGCGTGGCCGCCCGGTGTTGGCCATCAAGGCCACGGGCGCGCTCGATACCAGCGGCGAAGAGCTCACCTTCAGCGCCTCGGTGGTCGATACCGGCCATCCGCACAAGCTCGATGTCGATGCGGAGGGTCGCATTCACGGCAGCTCGCCCAATCCGATGAACAAGGTTGAACTGGGCGCGATGACCGGAGTCGGCATGATCGCCGGGGCCGTAATCGCGGGTCCAGAGGGCCTGCTGGTCGGCGGTGCTGCCGGTGCAGCTACCGCCGGAGGACACATCCTGACCAAGCACCGCGATCTTACGCTCCCTGCCGGAACCGAGCTGGTCTTCGAACTCGATGGCCCTGCCACACACGCGCACGACCACATGGCCGGAATGAACTGACGCAAGCTGAGAGCAAAACAAACGGGAGGGCCGTGGCCCTCCCGTTTGTTTAATTCCCTGGTTTGGTTCTACGGAATCGTCGCCGATACCTGGGCTGAGTAGGCGCTCTCGTTTCCGCTGCTATTGACGGCCGTTACCACGTAGTAGTAAGTCGTGCCCGCGACCACCGCGGTATCGACATAAGACGTTGTGGCATCGAGCGAGCTGTTGATCTTCGCGTATCCCGTCCCCGAGGTCGTGGAGCGGTAGACGTTGTAGCCGCTCAGGCCGGAGGCGCTGTCGCTCCAGCTCAGGGTGACGCTGTGCGCGACGGCGTTCCCTGTTCCGCTGAGCCCGACCGAGAGAGTCGAATCCGTGGCGTTGCTGGTGATGGCCAGCGTTCCGCTGTAGGAAGCGGCAGAGGTGGGTGCGAAGGTGACCGTCAGCGTCAGCGAGGAGCCCGCCGCAATCGTCGCCGGCAGCGTGGCTCCGGAGACGGTGAAGGCGCTGTTGCCGGTCGAGATCGCCGAGATCGTGGCGCTGGCAGTGCCGGTATTGCTGATCACCACCGTCTGCGTGCTCGTCGTTCCGGCCGTGATGCCGCCGAAGGAGAGTGACGAAGCGCTGGCCTGCAGCGTCGCCGTCGGTGCCGCGTTTCCGGTGCCGCTGAGGCTCACGGTCTGCGATCCGCCGGAGGCATTATCCGTCACCGTGATCGTACCAGTGAGGCTTCCGGTCGCGGTGGGAGAGAAGGCAACATTGATCGTGCAGGTTGCAGCGGCCGCCAGGCTCGCCGGACAATTGTTGCTCTCTGAGAAGTTGCCGCTCGCAGCGATGCCGCTGATCGTGAGCGCCGTGGTACCGCTGTTTGTCAGCGTAATTGCCTGGGTCGAGCTCGTCGTTCCCACCGTCTGGCCGGCGAAGGTCAGGCTCGTCGGCGACAAGCTCGCAACCGGTGTACCTGCCGCTATGGTAATAGACAACTGAGTTGTTGCCGTATGTCCCGCAGCGTCCGTGACTAGGAAGGTGAATGTGCTAGTTCCAGCGTTGACAGGCGTGCCGGACAAAACACCCGTTGTCGAGAAACCCATTCCTGTATTGCATGCACCACTGCAGGACGGGTCAGTCCACGTATACGGAGCTGTTCCATTTGCCGCCGTCAAGGTTGTCGAATACGGAGTTCCCACAGTGCCCGACGGAAGCGAAGTGGAGGTGATCGTCAGAGCCGCAACCGCCGTGCCTGTTAGCGAGACTGCCTGCGGGCTTGAGGCTGCATTATCCGTCACCGTGATCGTACCAGTGAGGCTTCCGGTCGCGGTGGGAGAGAAGGCAACGGTGATCGTGCAGGTTGCAGCTGCTGCCAGGCTCGCCGGGCAAGTGTTGCTCTCTGAGAAGTTGCCGCTCGCAGCGATGCCACTGATCGTGAGCGCCGCGGTACCGCTGTTTGTCAGCGTAATAGCCTGGGTCGAACTCGTCGTCCCTACCGTCTGGCTGGCGAAGGTCAAGCTTGTTGGCGAGAAGCTGATCGCCGGAACTCCAACGGCAGTTCCGCTAAGGCTGACAGCCTGCGGACTGGAAGCGGCGTTGTCGGTGACCGAGATCGAGCCGGTTCGGCTGCCCACAGCCGTCGGAGCAAAGACGACACTCACGGTGCAGGTTGCGTTCACGGCGAGGCTCGCCGGGCAGTTGTTGGTCTGAGTAAAGTCACCCGAGGCGCTGATCGCGCTGATGGTAAGGGCTGCCGTGCCCGAGTTCGTGATTGTTACGCTCTGCGCCGCGCTCTGCGTACCGAGGTTCTGGCTGGCGAAGGTCAGGCTCGTGGGCGAGAAGGAGATCGCCGCCGTTGCTGCCTGTGCCGTGCCGGAGACGGAGATATTCACCGGCGAATTCGCCGCATTTCCGGCGACGGAGATGGTTCCCGTAATTGTTCCCGCCGTTGAGGGAACGAAGCTCACCGAGAGAGTCGCCGACTCGCCCGGCGTAAGCGTCGTCGGGACGCTGAGTCCACTCACCTGGAAGTTTGCATTGTTGCTGTTCAGCTGCGAGATCGTTACGCTGGCCGTGCCGGAGTTCGTCAGGACGGCCGTTGTCTCGCTGCTCTGGCCCACCACCGTGTTTTCGAACGAGAGGCTCGCGGGCGAAGCGGTCAGGGTTCCGCTTGTCGTGGCCGCGGCTACGTACTCATAGGCTCCAATGTCGTAAGCCGTGCCCTGCGGCCGCGCGATGCCGTCGTAATCTGTGGCGAGCGCTACCGTGGCTCCGGCATCGATCGCCGCACTGGTCGACTGCAGGTGGAAGTTGTGCGTGGCGGTGCTGACAAACTCCGGATTTCCGGTGACGCTATTGGTGAAGACTCCCAGCGGGTTGCCCGCGCCGTAGAACAGATTGTTCGTGCCGGCAATCCACGAGAGGTTCGTGTCCAGCGCGACATACTGTTCGCTGGTCTGCAGTGAGAAGATATTGTTGGTCAGCACAACCGCGCTCGATGCCAGCACCGCGCCGGCCATCGAGCCACCCATCGATCCCGCGTCATAGATCGTGTTGTTGTAAATCTGCGCGGCGGTCGTTGATCCTCCGCCGACGTAGAGCGCGGCGTAGTCTTCCGAGCTCTCCAGCGCCGGCCCCGTGCCGGATAGCTCGATGATGTTGTTGTAGATCTTGATCGGCCCCGTGTTGTGCGTTCCGATCCCTACCCAGACGGCGGTACAGCGCGTGTTGTAGAAGTAGTTGTCGTGGATCGTCAGCGGATACTGCTGCGAGCTGCCGGCCTTTGCTCCCAGAGCGTTCCGTCCGCCGGTATTCGTGACATTGTTCCAGCCGAACTCCACGTTCGTTGTGCCTTGCAGGTAGACGGAGTCAAAGTAGCCGGCGCCGCTGTTTGTGCCGGTGTCGTGGATGTTGTTTCCGAGGATCGCGAGGCTTCCGCCGAGCTTGGTCGCCAGGCACGAGCCGTACCCGTTTCCATTCGGACAGGAGAGATCGTTGGCGGCCAGACGGATTCCGCTGGCGCTGGAAGTTGAGATCGCGCTCTCAGCTCCGCGGAGGGTCACTCCGGCGATGGTCCAGTACTTTCCCGAGATTGCGATTCCCGTCGCCGCTCCGGTCGTCGATCCAATGGTGACCGTGCTGCCCGGATAGCCGACGATGGCCATCGGGGCCGAAGTCGTGCCGCTGCGGCTCAGCGCCAGCGCGCTGCTGCTCGTCGAGGGCGCCTGCAGCGAGTAGCCGTTTTCCACATAGATGATGTCGCCCGCCTGGATGGTGGCTGCGGCATGGGCCACTGTGGCCCACGGCGCAGCATAACTTCCCGCGTTGCTGTCACTCCCGCTGCTCGAAACAAAGTAGATGTTGCCCGCGCGCACGGTGAAGGGCACGCTGTTGCTGGCAACTCCATTGACGCTGACCACAATGCTGCCGCTCTGCGCGGCCGCGCCGAGCTGGAAGGTGATAGCCGTGTCCGACCAGGACTCGTAGCCCGCAACTGCGCCTCCGCCGACGGTGACTGTCGATGAGCCCTGCGAGGCTCCGAAGCCTTTTCCATGAATCGTGACGAATGCGCCGGAGTTGCTCTGCCCGCCTGTGTTCGGTCCCGAAGTCAGATCAGAGAAAAAGACCGCCGGGGGAGTGCTTTGCGAATATGCAAGCGAGGT
>Ga0326727_10008630_pt1 | contig 25698 bp, 21 predicted proteins | sample MB2enrmetagenome_FD_207643 | JGI IMG/M metagenome (GOLD analysis project Ga0326727, IMG submission 207643) | Lab enriched peat soil microbial communities from McLean, Ithaca, NY, United States - MB29MY | ecosystem: Environmental > Terrestrial > Soil > Wetlands > Peat | place: USA: New York...
TCGACATGCACGCCAGTGGAAACGGCCTCGATGATATCGGGGTCGATCACGACTAGCCGCGCGTCGGAACTGATGAGCCGTGTAAGCCTGGCCACGTCTGGGTATGACCCAGCGTCTTCACGTTTGAAGATCTCTTTGATTTTCTCCTCGCCGGACTGGCGCTTGAACTCTTCCTCCAGCGCGTAGGTCATAAGCTCCGTCAGGTTGAGGTTCCACATATCTTTGCGGAAAATTTCCTCGACGACATCGCGGCTGTGCTTGAAGTCCGGGTGGACAGTGAGGCGAGGATCGTTGACCGTGAAATCCCAGACGATCCCTTCATCGCGTTCGCCGTGCCGGTTGACGCGTCCGCCGATTTGAACCAGGCTGGCGGCGCGGCAGCGCTCTCGAAAGGCCGTTCCGAATGAGAAATCGACGCCAGCCTCAACACAACTTGTCGCAGCGAGGACCCAAGCCCTCTCCGGCTGCACCTTGAGACGAGATCGCACCAACCTGAGGATCGATCTACGGTGGACCGGCGCTAGCGCGGTGGATAGGTGCAGCGTGTCTACGCCACGGCGCCGCAGCTCAGATGCGACGACTGCCGCCGATTGAACGGTGTTCATCACAACCATGCGACTGCCCCCGCACTGTCCGATCCAGTCGCAAAGACCCGTCAGCGAGAGCGTGCTGTCTCGGCTCAAGTAGCGGACCCGCGACCGCTCGAACTCAGAACCAGCGGCGCGAAGATTGTTGGGGACCATCACCGGGATCGATTCTGTTTTGCCCTCACCGAGAATGCGCGGGTTCTCCCAAAACTTCGCCAGCGAGCCTGAGCCGAGAACGAACCGGCAGGACCAATCGTGGGCAAACGATTTGATCGTTTTCCACATGAACGGCCAAAGGTGGATTGGCATCGCCGCGTGAGCCTCGTCGATGAAAATCGCCGATCCGGGCAGTTGGTGTAGCTTGCGCAGACGGGTCGTTTCTTTTGCCGCCAGCGTTTCGAAGAACTGCACTGCCGTGGTGACTATGATTGGAGAGTTCCATAGTGTCGTAAGGAACCTTAGGTCCGGGGACCCGAACTCGGCTTGGTGGTGGTGCGCGGCCACGACCTTTTCCGGATCCTCACCTGGAAGGACGAGAGCTTTTCGGTAGACGTCGACGGACTGCTGGACGATGTTGGTGTAGGGTAAGACGACAAAGATGTGCCGAAGGCCCAAGGCTATGGCCGCCTGTAGCAAATACGCCATGATCGCTGTCGTCTTCCCGCTTCCCACAGGGCTGTCACAGGCCCAGATGAGCTCTGCGGAAGATGCGGACCGGCAAGCGCGATAAATCTCCGACCGCAAGGTATCGCGTGAGCTGAGATTCCTGCCAAGCCCGCCAACGTAGTTGTCAAGGGCCGCGAGCCTCTCATCCCATCGGCCTGCACAGGGCATCGGTTCGGGCTGTTCCCCATAGTGCCGTGCAGTATCGAAATGGTCTGCGTCCACAAGACAACTAAGAAACAGGCGGCGCTCGATGCCGGTGAACTGCCGCTGTTGGGGCGGGGCCACTCGCGGATCGCCCGGCACGGCCTGGTTATGGAGGTCGACCAGTTGGGGAAGACTCGCGTCGGTCGCCAGCTTTACATTGTAGTCCCGACAAGCGGCCTCAGCCGGATCGTACCGCGCCCGCTGATCCTTCGCCCTCTCCTGCTGAATGTCGCAGAGCCCAACGTGGTGGCAATAGACGGCGATGGCAGCCTCAACCTGCCTTACGGCGCTCAAGTAGGCCACTCCGGCGTCCACGTGATTTACCGCGAGGCCGCCGCGCTCTCTTGTTCGAAGGACGAGCTGGTTTTCGTCTTCGAGTTTCCCAAGGTCGTGAAAGGTGCTGGCCCAGTCGATGGCGGCTTCAAATGCGGGCTGCGTTCCGCTTCGATACGATAGCGCCGCTTTTGCATGAAGATTCGCCAGCGTTCTGACTGCCAAGACGTGGTCCGCGTAGGTTTGCGGGCCCAGCCCCCGCTTAGCGCGGCCGCTGTGGGCGAGGGGCTCCATCGAGCTACGCGACGAGGTCCGTGACGCTCGCCACGCGGGCCGCGAAGGATTTCTCGAGTGTGGACGGGACAATGTAGTCTTCCCAGCCCTTGCTGGGCACGTCCTTGTCGGCTTCGTTAGCGCGTCTCGGAGTCATCGCCTCGATCAAGGAGAAGTCCGGGCACGAGCCCAAGGCGGATTTGTGTTCGATATGCCATGCGTGACGTATGTTCACCATCGGGCGGATGTAGGAGGCTGTGTGCGTATATGCGTGCGGAATGAGCCTCTTCATCAGGTCTATGTCGATACCTGTACACCCCGACTTCCCCGCTGCGGTCGGGTTGACGAAGTAAGGCATGACGTAGACACCATGCAGCACTATGCGATATGCAAGAGGCGCCATTCCCCTGTCCTTGCCTTCTTGGACACCCGCCTTGCTCGTGTTGGTCATTCGTTCGACCTCAACGGGCGACACGGAAACACCCATGCCGAACTGGACCACGCCAGTCCGGATGGAGCCTGAGGAACCTTCTTCGAGAAAGGTATTCCCGAAGAGGCGTGCATCCCAGTAGCGCCGAATAAACTCAGTTGGACGCAACTCGTTGATCTCCTTCCTCACGCGGCCGCGGCTCTCCAGGATTTGGTACTCGTCGCGGTTGAGCGCCGGTTCGAAGCCAGCCGATGTTTGTTGCCAGACCGGCCCGTCCTTATCGTCAACTAAGTCGCGTAGCTTCCGCTTGAATGACACCGGCGAAATCATCCCGCGCTCGTCCGGCCGAAGCCGGGGATCGCTCTCCTGGTCGGGGTTACCGTTGGGGTTGGAGTTGACGACCTCGATAATCAAGATTCCGGTGGCGCGATTCATAACGAACTCTCCTGTTTTTCCGATTGCTTCGTGTTCGCCAGATAGCCGAGCAGCAATTCTGCCTTTCCGTTCGCGCTTACGCGCGAGTCGAGGTTCTCATCTTTCAGCGCCGTGCTAAGCCGCCCAAGCTCCTTGCGCGACCATTTCGCTAGACCCGCTTCTTCACGGTCATACCGGTCCGCCCAGGCGAGGTAGACGGGCATGCGCGCGCAGAGAACCTCAAGTGCGCGGCGGGGGCTTTGCAGGGCCATCGAGATCGCGGCGTTACCAATCAATTGGGGCGGAATAGATCCTTTGCGCTCGTGGACGCAGTAAAGTCTGTGAAGCAAGTCGGCGCGTTGCAAGAACTGGCCGAGCAGATAGTCGCGGCTTTCCATATAGATCTCCTTACTGCGCCCGAGTCGGGCCAAAAGAATTCCGTAGACAGCGATGGCAATGAGCGCTTCCTCACGGGCGGACTTAACAAGATCCGGCCCGCCGGTGAGCGCGCGGGAAAGCCCAATGAGTAAGGGCACGGTCAGTCCAACGTAGCGATCCAGAAGGCCAGATGCCTGGGCACCGAACTCTGGCTCAAGGAAGAGGGAATAGATGCGGCCGGGGTCCAGGCCCGGAACGGGGCAGCTTTCTTGCCCCGCCCTGATCCATTGATTCTTGAAACTGGCCATGACTGTCGCCGGACTGGGCTGAGAGACAGATCGCCATAAAGCGGGCTTCCCCTTCGCCACTGGAAAAGGAACCGCCACAGTGGGCACGTTCCTCGCGCCCTCGAGCCATCTGTCGCGTCCCCGGTAAACTGCGGCCGCCGTGTAGCGACCGCTGAAGAGTACTTGCTTAATTCCGTCGTTGATCTTGCCAAGGGCCAAAACGGTGACATGAAGATCCCGGCCCGCTTTCTCGCGAAGGCGAAGCGCATCGTGTATGTGCGCAGTACGCGCCTCGTAACCCGCAAGGTGGTCGCCGGAATCGGGATCCATGTCCGCGAAGAGTCCTGCGAGCGCGAGGTCGCTCTCAGGTTCTTCTTCGAGGTAGGCGATCAGGAGATCGTTCCATTTTCTCGACCCGCTCGGAACTCCGGCCCACGTCTTGCCTCGGCGGCTTTGCGCGGTTACAAGAGTGAGGGCGTCGCTCAAAGATTGGACCGTGCATTTACCAGCCCGAAAAATCTCCATGGATGTCCGTCCGTAGCGTGTCTGACAAGGGGAGGCGGCGTTCATGGCCATCAGATACGTTTTGCCGAGCATCGGCAACGTCGGTTCCGGCATTTTCAGGCCGAGAGGCGAATCAGGCCGCCCCGAAATCGCGCAAACGAAGTCCGGGCTTCCCTGGGGAGGGGCGGAATCCGACGCGAGGAGAAGGCGGCTCCATTCGGCGGGAACGACAGGGTCCGCCACGCGGTAGGCAAATTGGTCGACGTTCGCCACCTCAAGGATGAGCGCGATTGACCAAGACTCAAGCCTGCGTTTTTTCTTACTTCCGCGTCCGTAAAGGAGGGCGATGCCGGTCTCCTTGGGAATCCGCCCTTGCTCAACCGCCGCGACAACCGCCATGGCGAGCTGATGCAAGAATAATTCAGCCTTTGGCTTCGCGGCCGCCAGGCGCTCCAATAACGAAATCATTGACGCAAGCTTCGGTCCTTCAGACCCTAGCCGGGGCGCGACTTCTCGCAAAGGAAAATCGCCAAGCAGGCGGCCCACCCTGTGAAGATCTTGCGCGCGGTAGGCAAGTGGGCTCTCCAGTGTCGCCCGGAGAGCCAGTTCCCAGAGAACATCTGGTTGGTCCCACAGCGCGCCGTCGGAGACGTCCAGCAATGGGCAGTTGAGATTGAAGCCGGGAAAAGAGTTGTGGTTGTCTGGCGCGATGTTGCGGAGGCGATCAACCTCCTCGGGAGAGAGCGTGGAGACGCGCGACAGGATTGCAGCTTCGTCTAGCTCTGCAACGATTGCTTCGCCTTTCCTGAATTTCTTGATCCAAGGGTGCCACTCCTCCATCTCAGTTCCGTGGGCAGCCAAGCTGCGGGCGAGGACCGTGAGTTCGTTAAGCAAACGAGAGAACGCCTTCCTTGATGTGCACGTCCTGATCAAATTTAGGATCGTACTGGCCGGCAGAGTCACTGTCAAACACGCGCCGCAGCATGCTGGGGACCGTCAGTTCGATGTCCTTTCGTGGCTGGGTGTCCGGCCGAAGGGGACCGAAATAGCTTGGAACGAACTCGCCCCATCCAAGACACGGAGTTCGGTAGAGCTTCCCCTGCCTTAGGCGCCGGCCGAACAATTCCTGAAGCGCGTGAAGATGGTTGTGCCCTTGCGGCGACGGGCCGGACGCAGCGACGGTGCCGTAGACCTTGTAGCAAACGTCGATCAAAATCGTGGCGAATAACTGGTATGAAGAGCCGCTGGCGATTTGGTTTCCCTTGCGCAGTGGGCCTCCATAGTTCGTCGCATAGCGTTGGAACTGAATCGGATTACATATCTCAACTCGCAGCGGCCGAACATACGCGCTCTTCCAGTAGGCGACGCAGTCGAACATGCCTTTTAGAGCGGAGTAGGTTGGAGCCGGGTAGGAGACGAAGCTGGCACCGCTGTCGGGCCGAGTGAATATCGCGGCGGCGCCAGCGATCTCGAATGACACAGGGTACTGGCTCATGAGTCGCTGGACTATTCTGTCACAATTGTGGATTGTGGAAAACGGCTATGATACAGCCCCTGCGCGAGCAACTTGCTGCACCACGAGCGGACGTTAAAGCTGTCAATGCCGCCGGGTGACTCATGAAAATCAAGAATCGCCCCAACCCATCCAACCACTTAGCCCAAAAAATCCGGCCCAACCGATTTTCGCGTGATATCACTTAAGACGGGCAGGTAAGACGCGCAGGTCATGCTCGATGGCCAAGTGCCCATCCGCGATAACGCCGACCCGCAAATTACCCCAGTAGACACTCGCGGCCGGCTCGTAACTAAAATAGAATCAACTCTTTCCAAGAGGCGTTGTTTTGCCGAAATGCCCTTCAGCGAACATGCAATTCCCAGGGTTTTTTGGGCCGGTCCGAATCCCGGTCCTCTACCCGGTCGTAAAGGTATAAATTCGAAACCGATCCAAGCGACTCGTTATAAAGGCTGACCAGCCCCAGCGCCGCGCGCAGATCCTCCTGAAATTCGTGGATGGCTTTCAGATGCGGAGCCAGCGCGGGCTGCCGCTTTCCGCTCGGAGTTTGCAGAAACTTCTGAAATCCGCCGTCCACCAGCGACGCGATCTCGTCGCCCATCAGGACGCCGGCCTTTTCCATCACCTTCGGTCCCGCGCCGCCGTCCGCAACCACGGCCGCTATCCCGTTCCGCGACACCCTGTACATTCCGCCGCTGAGCGAAAGCGACGTGGTTTCAAAGCCGGCGTCCCGCGCGCGCTTTAGATAATCCTCGAACGTCAGCTTTTTGGGGCGGTCGCGATGAAAGAGCATATGAGTCATTATAATTGCCGCATGCCATTTGTGCTTTCACTCGATGAAGGGACGACGAGCGCCCGCGCCGCCGTCTATGACCAGCAAGGCCGCCGGGTTTCCATGTCGACCCGCGCGTTCAACTGCCAGTACCCGCAGCCGGGCTGGGTGGAACAAGACGCGGAGGAGATCTGGAGACTGCAGGTGGAAGCCGCCCGTGAAGCCATTGCACAGATCGGCACAACTCCCCGTGACATCGCCGCTCTCGGTATCACCAACCAGCGTGAAACCGTCGTCGTATGGGATAAGGCGACGGGCATACCCATCGCGCCCGCCATCGTCTGGCAATGCCGCAGGACTGCCGAGGAATGCGCAACCCTCGCCCAATCCGCCGCCGCCCAGCTCATTGAAGAACGCACCGGCCTGGTGATCGACGCTTACTTCTCCGGCAGTAAAATCAGCTGGCTGCTGCACAACGTGCACAATGCGAAGCAGCGCGCCACTAACGGCGAACTGCTTTTCGGCAACATCGATACCTGGCTTATCTGGAAACTCACCGGCGGCCGGTGCCACGTCACCGATGTGACGAACGCCTCACGCACCATGCTGATGAACCTGGAAACGGGCGATTGGGACTCCGACCTTCTCCGCATCTTCGACATTCCCCGGGCCCTGTTGCCCAGGATTGTTCCCTCCAGCGGCGTCGTCGCGGAAACCGATCCGGCCATCCTGGGCGCGGCAATCCCCATATCCGGAATCGCCGGCGATCAACAAGCCGCGCTCGCGGGTCAAGCCTGCTTTCGCCCCGGCCTCAGCAAGAATACCTATGGAACCGGTTGCTTTGCGCTGCTGCACTCCGGCGCCACAGTGCCGCATTCCAGGAATCGTCTTCTGGCCACGCGAGCGGCGTCCCTTTCCGGACCCGCGTTCGCCGTGGAAGGCAGCGTTTTCGTAGCAGGCGCGGCGGTCCAATGGCTCCGCGACCAATTGGGCGTCATCGCCACCGCGGGTGAATCCGAACAGATGGCCGAATCGCTTCCAGACAACGGCGGCGTCTACGTGGTCCCGGCATTCGTCGGGCTGGGCGCCCCGCACTGGGATTCGAACGCGCGCGGCCTGGTATGCGGACTCACCCGGGGCGCCGGAAAGGCGCATATCGTTCGCGCCGCGCTGGAAAGCATCGCGTTCCAAACCCGCGATCTGGTTGCCGCCATGGAATCCGATTCCGGCCATCCGCTCGAAGAACTGCGCGTCGATGGGGGCGCTTCGATGAACAATTTCCTGATGCAATTTCAATCCGATATTCTGGGCCGGCCGATTGTCCGTCCCATCGATTCGGAAACCACCGCACTTGGCGCGGCCTACCTGGCCGGCGTCGCCACCGGATTCTTCTCCGGACAGCAGGAACTGGAGAGCTTCTGGCAGGCTGACCGCCGCTGGGAACCTACCATCTCCGACGACCACCGGCAGCGCCTTATCGGCGAATGGAATCAGGCAGTTGCGCGAGCCCGGTGTTGATCGGTATTTAATGCCGTACAATAGTAATTCATCTATGCGAACTCTATTTCTAAACCCGCCCTCGTTTGAAGGTTTCGATGGCGGAGCGAGTTCCCGTTGGCCGGCATCCCGCGAGATCGAATCCTACTGGTATCCCGTGTGGTTGTGTTATCCGGCCGGCATGTTACCGGACAGCAAAGTCGTCGACGCGCCGCCACACAAAATCTCTATCGAGCAGACCGTCGAGATGGGCAAGGATTTTGAACTCCTGGTGCTGTTTACCTCCACTCCAGGCTTTGAAATCGACGTCAAGATGGCGGAGATGATGAAGGATGCCAACCCCAGGCTGAAGGTCTGTTTTGTCGGGCCTCCGGTGACGGTGGAACCCGAAAAAACTCTCAAGCGCACCAAAGCCATCGACTTCGTGGTGCGGCGTGAATTTGACCGCCAGATTGTCGATTACGCCAACGGCAAGCCTCTCGAAGAATTGCCCGGCGTCAGTTTCTGGAAAGATGGCGCGGTGGTGAATAACCCCGAAGGGCCGGCCATCGAGAACCTGGATGAGCTCCCCTGGGTCAGCAAAGTGTATAAGCGCGATCTGGATATCACGCGCTACAACGTCCCGTTCCTGCTGAATCCATATATCTCTTTCTACACCTCGCGCGGCTGCCCGGCCATGTGCACGTTCTGCCTGTGGCCCCAGACCCATTCCGGCCACCGCTGGCGTTTGCGCTCCGCCGACGACATCGCGGCGGAAGTGAAGTATGCGCTGGAGGCGTTCCCGAACCTGAAGGAAATTTTCTTCGATGACGACACCTTCAACTACCGCAAGGAACGTACGATCGAAGTCTGCAAGAAGCTGAAGCCTCTGAATTTCACCTGGTCTTGCACCTCGCGCGTGACCACCGATTACGACACCTTGAAGGCCATGAAGGATTCGGGATGCCGTCTGCTGATCGTGGGCTATGAATCCGGCGATCCGCAAATCCTCAAGAATATCAAGAAGGGCGCCACCATTGATATGGCGGAGCGCTTCACGGCCAATTGCAAGAAACTGGGCCTGGTGGTTCATGGCGACTTCATCGTCGGCCTCCCCGGTGAGTCGCGCGAGAGCATCCGCAAAACCATCGACTTCGCCAAGAAGCTGGATAACGAGACCATTCAGGTCTCCATCGCCCACCCCTATCCCGGAACTGAGTTTTACGATTACGCGGTGAAGAACCAACTGCTTTCTATCGGCAACATGACCGATGAGGTAGGCCACCAGTTACCCAAGGTGATCTATCCCGGCCTCGATGAAGCCGAGTTAGTGGAATGGGTGGAGCGCTTCTACGGCGAATATTACTTCCGTCCGCACGCCATCTGGCGCGTGGTGCGCAAAGCCATCTTCAATACGAACGATCGCCGGCGTTTGACCAAGGAAGCGCGGGAGTATATGGCGCTGCGCGCCAAGCGCAAGCGGTTCGTTACGGATCACCGCGCCGCGACAGTCTCCGCTAACGCGGGCGACTAAGTTATGGTCGCGCAAAAAACGCGAGTCTTCACAGCACTGGTCGTCTTCACAAACGTGGTCGGGAATTTGCTGCTTAGTATGGGCATGCGCCAGCTAGGGAGCTTGTTGGGTCAGCCGCCGATCGCCTATATTCAAGCGCTATTTCATCCATTAGTGGCAGCGGGGGTCGCACTCCTCATTGTCTGGTTGATTTCCCAGATGACCCTTCTGAGTTGGGCGGATTTGAGTTACGTCGTGCCTGTTACCAGCATCGGCTACGTGCTCTCCGCGCTCGCAGGCCGGGTGTTCCTTCATGAGTTGGTCACCTGGAAAAGATGGGGCGGGATCGGCCTGATCATACTGGGGTTCATCTTAGTGAGCCGAACGAAACCGAGGGCGAGCCGCGCGAAACCGAGAGTGCTGGCTTGTCCGTAAAGTGGCTCCTTGTCGGGATTATTGTCGCGGCGACGACGCTGGGCTATCTGTGCCAAGCCTTGGGAATGAGGGAGCACGGAGAGGTCCACGAGTTCCACTTAGGCGCGCTGGGGACTTTGTTAACCGCGCTGGCGCGCAACCGCTGGATCGTGTTTTCGGTGCTGGCCATGGCCGCGTCGTTTTTCAGTTTCATGGCGCTGCTCTCGGTTGCGGATCTCAGCTTCGCGGTGCCCGCAACCGCGTCCAGCCTGATCTTTGAAACCATCCTGGCCCGCCTCGTTCTGAGGGAAGAAGTGGATTGGAAGCGCTGGACGGGAGCGGCCCTGGTGGCCTGCGGGGTAGCGCTTCTCGCGTGATCCTCTTCGCCGCGCTGGCCGTCGCGTCCGCAGCCTACCACGCCCTCGCCCTCTTCACCGGCCTCCGCAAATCGGTGGTCAGGCAGACCCTTTCGCCTGCCATCTCAATCCTGAAACCGGTACGCGGCCGCGACGATCGCTTCCTCGAAGCCATCCGCTCCCACGCCCGTCAAGACTACCCTGAGTACGAGATCCTGTTCGGAACCAGCGATCCGAATGACCCGGCGCGGGCCGATATCGAAAGCCTGATCGCCGAGTTTCCCAAGCTCTCGATTCGCCTGATCAGCGTCGAAACCGATGCGCCGAACACCAAGGTGGGCGTGCTTGAAAAACTGGCGGAACAAGCCCGGTTCCCGGTGCTGCTGATCAATGACAGCGACATCCTGGTGGAACCGGACTATCTCACCCAAGCGGTCGCTCCGCTCGCCGATGAGCACGTGGGATTAGTAACATGCCTCTATCGCGGCTCCGGCGGTTCGCTCGCGGCGCGCGCGGAAGCCCTCGGCATCGCCACCGAGTTCGCACCCAGCGTTCTGGTGGCGAGGCAGATCGGCTTCCACGAGTTCGCCATGGGATCAACTTTGGCACTGCGCGCGAGCGATGTCGCCCGCATCGGTGGATTCCGCGTCATCCGCGATTTCCTGGCGGATGATTATCAGCTCGGCAAACAGATCACTGCACTGGGACTCACGGTGGTCTTAGGGAATCCGGTGGTCGAGACATCGCTCGGATCGGGAAGTTGGAGCGATGTCTGGAAGCACCAACTGCGCTGGTCAAGAACCATTCGGATTTCGCGTGCCGCCGGTTACTTCGGATACATCATCACGGTAACGCTGCTGTGGTCAGTCGCAGCTGCCCTGGCAGGCTTCGTGTGGCTGGCGGCGGCCACTTACTTAATGCGGTGGTTGTCCGGGTTAGTCGTCGCGGGCCTGGTCCTCAAAGATCGCGAATCAGTGGAGCGTTGGTGGTGGGTTCCGGCCCGCGATCTATTCGGTTTAGCCGTGTGGGTTGCAGGCACATGGGGGCGCGAAGTCGAGTGGCGTGGCAAGAAGATGTCCATCGACCGGGAAGGCCGGATCACCTACGCCGCTAAGAACCTTTGAATCGATTTCGCGGCCTGTCGTAACCGCTGCTCATTCTCAATCAACGCGAAGCGCACGTGGCCCTCGCCCATGGGCCCGAATCCGACGCCGGGCGAGACGGCCACCAGCGCTTCCTGCATCAGCAGCTTGGAGAATTCCAGGGAACCCAGATGCCGGTGCTTTTCGGGAATGGCCGCCCACAGGAACATCGATCCGCGCGGTGGTTCCACGGGCCAGCCCGCGCGGTTCAGGCCTTTCACCAGCGCGTCCCGGCGCTTCTGATACACCGCGCATATCTTGCGCGTCTCTTCCTCGCACTCCCGCAGCGCGATGATGGATGCGATCTGGATGGGCTGGAATACGCCGTAATCCAGATAGCTTTTGATGCGCGCTAACGCTGCAATCAGCCGTGGATTTCCCAGGCAGAATCCCACGCGCCAGCCCGCCATGTTGTAACTCTTCGAAAGCGAGAAAATCTCCACGGCCACTTCCTTGGCGCCTTCCACCTGCAGGATGCTTGGCGGGCGGTAGCCGTCAAAGCCCAGGTCCGCATAGGCGAAATCGTGAATGATCCACGAGCCGTGATGCGCCGCCAGCCGCACGATCTCCTTCATAAAATCCAGATCCACGCAGGTGGTGGTAGGGTTATGCGGGAAAGAAATCAACACGATCTTGGGAGGATGGTTGCCGCGATACAGGTCTTCCAGGCGATTCAGGAACGTGGCCGCGTCCGGCATGGGGACCGTGCAGGCATGCCCTTCGGACATGATGACGCCGTATTGATGGATGGGGTACGCCGGATTCGGAGACGCCACCACATCGCCCGGACCCACGATGGCGAACATCAAATGCGCCAGGGCGTCTTTAGCGCCGATGGTCACAATGGCTTCGGTGTCCGGGTCGAGCGTCACTCCATAGTTGCGCGCGTACCGTTCTACGATGGCATTCCGCAGCCCCTGAATTCCCTTCGACTGCGAGTAGCGGTGGTTGCGCGCGTTGCGGGCGGCCTCAATCAGCTTGTTGACGATGGGCCGCGGCGTGGGGCCATCGGGATTTCCCATCCCGAGGTCCACTACGTCCATTCCGTCGTGGCGCGCGCGCGCCTTCATTTCGTTAATAACCGAAAAAACGTACGGCGGCAGTTTCCGAATGCGGTAAAAATCTTCTTCAACGAAGGGCATTAACTCTCTATCTTACCGACTAGTTAACTGATATATTAACTAGGTTCAATTTGACGGCAGGCTGACATTGCATATTCGCCCAAATGGAATCTAACCAGACTCCCAAGCACCGGCAGATCTTTCAAGCTTTGCGCAACGCAATTTCGTCCGGCGAGTATCCGCCGGGAAGCAGGTTGCCCAGTGAAGCGGAACTGGGCAAGACGTTCTCCGCCTCCCGCATTACCCTGACCAGGGCTTTGCGGGACCTTCAGACGGCGGGACTGATCGAGCGGCGCGTGGGCTCGGGAAGCTATGTGCGCAACGTTGTGCCATCCGGAATGACGTTCGGCCTGCTGATTCCCCAGTTGGGACAGACCGAGATCTTCGAGCCGATCTGTTCCGGTATGACCACGGCGGGAGGATCGAACCATATGCTGATCTGGGGGCGATCGCTGCAGGATCAGGATGCGATTGAAGACCAGGCGATGGAGTTGTGCGGTCAGTTGATCGCGAAACGGGTTTCGGGTGTCTTCTTTGCTCCCATCGAGTACACGGCGAACCGGCGCGAGGTGAACCGGCGCATCGTGGCGTCCTTTACGGCGGCGAGTATCCCGGTGGTGCTGCTGGACCGTGATTTTGTGCCGTATCCTCAACGCAGTCCGCTGGATCTGATCGGCATCGACAACCGGCGGGCGGGCCACACCGTAACGGCGCATCTGCTGGCGCAGGGCTGTCGCAGGCTGCTGTTTGTAGGGTTGCCGGATGCCGCCGAGACGGTGGATGCGCGCATATCGGGGTTCCGCGAGGCCGTCAGCCGGAGCGCGCCCAACGCCGTGGGTCATGTGACCCGCATTGACAGCTCTGACATAGCGGCCGTGCGAAAGGCCCTCGACCAGTTTCGGCCGGACGGCATCGTATGCGCCAACGACGTGGCGGCAGCCAATATGATGCGGACGCTGGGTGCCCTGGGGATTGAAGTGCCGGACGCGATCCGGCTGGTGGGGCATGATGACGTGCGGTATGCGAACCTGCTGCCGGTGCCGCTGACGACCATTCACCAGCCATGCTCGCAGATGGGAGAAATGGCGATGCGAGTGATGCTTTTGCGGCTAGCGGAACCGCACGTTCCGCCGCGAGACGTGTTGCTGAACTTCAGTTTGGTGGTGCGGCAATCGTGCGGAGCGCAGCGCAGAGAGACGAGCCGCGGTACAAACGGCACGCAATAGTTGTTATGTCTACTTTGCGGGTTGAAGTCGTTCCGGGGGGGAAGGTACAATGGGGGAGTTACATCCCTGCCGCCTCTTCTCTTCGTCCCCATCGTCTAGCGGCCCAGGACATCGCCCTTTCACGGCGGTAACGAGGGTTCGACTCCCTCTGGGGACGCCAAAATCAAACAACTACTTCGCAAGTTTATGGTCACGCCACTGAAGAACGCGGTGTGATCGCCGGTATTGAGGCCAGTGAATCTCAGGACGTGAGTACCGGTGGTGGAGACTTTGAAGTGCGCAGGGCACCCGTTTACTCTTAGCTGAGAATCTGGCCGAGCGGTGACATACTAAAGCATTGGCTCCGTCCAGATGCGCCGCCGATGTATTCCGCGTCTCAACCGCCGTTACGTATAAAATCGGGAGCGTGAAGGCGAATCGAGTTCTGGCCATCATGGGCCTTCTGTCGTTGATCCCCGCGATCTCCAGTGCTGCTGAAAAAGGCTATGTTGGCAGCGACGTGTGCGCGGGTTGCCATAAAGACATCGCCGCCACGCAGTTCCAAACCAACATGAGGAAGACGTGGCAGGGGCTCGCCACGCAGCAATTGCCTCCCAATTATCTGGAGACGCACGCAGAGGGGCCGGACCCCGTCATCGATTACCGGGTCCAGCGAACCGGCGATACCTTGCAGTATCGAGTGCAGATGCCGGGGCAGGCGGCTCTCGAATATCCGGTGGAAGCGATCGTGGGCGGGAAACGACATGGGGTCACGTTTCTCTATCGGGTGCCTTCGCTGGATGGAATCGCGTTGCCGCGCGCGCCGCTGGTGGAAGGGCGCTATATCCACTCCGTACTGGAGCACGGGTTGGCCCTTGAACTCGGCTTTCCCGAAGAGAAGCCATCCACTTATGAGACGGGCTTTGGCCGGGTGTTAACGCCCAGTCTGGAGCAGCGTTGCCTCAGTTGCCACCCCGCGCCGCGCGCGCTGGGAACGCGCATTGAGACCGGAGTCGCTTGCGAAACCTGCCATGGTCCTGGCCAGCCGCACCTGGCCGCGCTGGGCGCGCATTCGAAGGACCTGGGCATCTTGAATCCGAAGAAACTTCCTATGGCCGAGCGCTTCAAGCCCTGCACGCAATGCCACGAAGGTTCCGGATTCGTGGAAGACCCCATGGGTGACAACCTCTTGATTTCCAATCAGGTGACGGCTTTGAAGAACAGCGAGTGTTTCCGTCAAACCGGGGGGCAGATCACCTGTGTCAATTGTCACAATCCGCATCAGGATGCGCCTCACTCCGTGCTGGTGGCGCGCGCGGAACAAACGTGTTTGCGATGCCATAGCGCGGCCGTTCAGAATCGCCCGGCGTTGTGTCCGGTGAACCGGAGCAGCGGGTGCGTGGGCTGCCATATGCCGGACCAGATCCACGGCGCCTTTCACCTGGCGGATCACTGGATTGGCGTGCATGTGGAGCAAAAAGTCGAAGTGCCGGCGCGCGATCCGAACTGGAGAAGCACGCTGAGCCCCAGGCATCTTTATCTCCGCAGTATTGTTCTGGACGACGAGGCGAAGGCGTCGGAAATGCGGCAGCAGATGGTCTCGGGAGCGTCTTTCTTTGAACTCGCGCGGGCGAATTCGGTAGATCGGGAAACTGGCATTAATGGCGGATTTATGGGGGATTTCGAGGCTGAGAAACTGGACCCGGCTTGGGCTGCGGCGGTTCTGAAGCTGCTGCCAGGAGAGATGACCGGGGTGGTGAAAGCCAACGGGAAGTACGTCATTCTGCAGCGGATGCCGCGTAACTTTCGGGAGGAAGCGGAGATCAAGGTGAACGATGCGCTGGACTTGCAAAAGCAAGGGAAGCAGCAGGAATCAAAAACTGAGCTGATCGACGCGCTAAAGATTTACCCGCACTTTCTGCGGGCTCTGACGTATCTGGGCATCGACTTCGCGCAGGAGGGGAATCCACAGGTGGGATCTAAGATTCTAGAGGTGGCGGCGCGTTTGTATCCTAAAGATCAGGGGGCCCATTTCAATCTCGGTATCGCGTACGGCGCGATGGGGAATGAGGGGGAAATCGCGGAATATAAAAACACGCTGGAAATCGATCCGGATTATGCGCCGGCCTACCTGAACTGGGGCGGTGCGTTGTATGCCAAGGGCCAGTATGAAGAAGCGATTGAGCTATACCGCAAGGCCATTCATATTAACCCGTTGAGCGGGTCGCTGCACTACAGTCTTAGTGTGGCGCTCGAACAAATCAACAGGAAAGAAGAAGCTGCGGCGGAGATGAAACTGGCCGGTAAGATCGATCCGAAATACGCTTCACATTAAGAAGAACAGGCTAGCCATTTTCCTCGCAGTTCGCGCACGTTAGGGTAGGCTTTACCCAGTTCACGGAAAGGTGACTTAGGATCAATCTCTACTAACATGCCTACTAAAACGCTTATCGCATTTGGAACAGTTGCGCTTCTCACGGCTCACTTAGGCCGTGCCCGGCAGACTTTCACATTTACGGTGCCGGCCACGTCCAACGTGTTCGCGGCCGGCCAAACCTCGGCCTTCAGCGGGACGCTGCCGCCCTACGTGAGCTTTGCCGCCGGATCGGTGGAAGCCATCACGGTGGAAGCTGTGGGGAAGGTAACGCTCGGGGCGGGGGAGCCTTACTCCGGACCGCACGGCATCGCGTTCTATGACGGGACGAATCTCAGCTCGATTAACGGGATCTCCGGTTTGATCGACGCCGATCTGGGGTTCTTTCTCACAGGCGTGTTCCTCGACAATTCCGCGCCCAGCGGCGCCGGGCCGTCCATTTTGGATTTCACCGGCAAGGAAGATTTTACCGATCTGCATCCCATCGTGGCGCAATCGTTCTATGTAGGTAACGGCTTTACCGGAACCACGGCACAGTTGTTCATTCCGCCGGCTCGGGCTACGCGATTGTTCCTGGGAATCGCGGATGGATGCGTTTTGGACGGCGGTGGACCTCCGGGATGTTACCTGGACAACGTGGGTGACTTTCTGGTGAGCGTGACTTTGCACCCGGCCACGGCCGCGAAGTAACAGCTTCTATTTGTAAATCGTCACCGGAGCCGGGTTGCGCCCGAACTGGCGCTGGTGCCAGTAGGGATACGCCGGCTCTACCTGGCTGGCCTTGTCGAGTTGCTCGATTTGGCCGGCCGTCAAATTCCACCCTGCGGCCCCCAGGTTTTGGCGGAGTTGTTCCTCATTCCGGGCGCCGATGATTACGCTCGAAACCGTCGGCCTTTGCAGCAGCCAGTTGAGGGCAATCTGCGGTACGGTCTTGCCGGTTTCGAGCGCGACCTTATCGAGCGCGTCCACCACGCGATAGAGATGTTGGTCCAGCACCTGGGGACCCTTGTCGGCCGTCTTATGCAGGCGGCTGGTTTCCGGTAGTGGTTCTCCACGGCGCACCTTGCCGGTGAGACGACCCCAGCCGAGAGGGCTCCAGATGGTTGCTCCCACGCCTTGGTCGATCCCCAACGGCATCAGTTCCCACTCGTATTCGCGGTGAATGAGCGAGTAGTAGACCTGGTGCGCGGCGTAGCGTGCCCAACCATATTTTGCTGAGATGTCGAGGGACTTCATCAAATGCCAGCCGGAGAAATTCGAGCAGGCGATGTAACGGACTTTGCCGCTCTCCACCAGGCCGTTTAGGGTGTGCAGCGTCTCTTCGACGGGGGTTTGGGCATCGAAGCCATGCAGGTGATAGACGTCGATGTAATCCGTGCCCAGACGGCGCAGGCTGGCTTCGCATGCCGCGATGAGGTGATAGCGCGACGAGCCGGAATCGTTAGGCCCATCTCCCATGGGGAAGGTGGCTTTTGTCGAGATGAGTACATTGTGACGGCGCGTGCCGATGGCCTTGCCCAGGATCTCTTCGGAAAGGCCGTTGGAATAGATATCGGCGGTATCGAAGAAGTTCACCCCGGCTTCGAGGCAGATATCCAGTAAGCGGGTAGCCTCCGCCACATCTGTGCTGCCCCAAGCTTTGAAAAACTCACCATCACCGCCGAAGGTGCCCGTGCCGAAACAAAGAACGGGGACTTTGAGCCCCGCATTGCCAAGCCTGCGAAATTCCATAGCCCGTGGGATGCCATTCCCCCGTCGGTGGATGCAGGCAGATTTTTTTACCAAACCCCTCACAAAGGACGCCGTAAAGGATCTCTTGGCCAAGGCTTGAGTTTCATACTTGACAACCGATACTATTCCAGACTATATATAGTCTGGACATGGGGAAAACGCCACCGCCTGAGCTCTTGCCTGGAACTCTCTACCTTCTCGCTCTACGAACGCTTCGATCTGGCCCGCTCCATGGTTACGCCATCGCCCGGCGCATCCGCGAAGCCTCCGGAGACGCACTTCAGATTGAGGATGGCTCGCTCTACCCCGCGCTAAACCGCATGTTGGTGAAGGGCTGGCTGGAAAGTGAGTGGGGAATTTCCGAGAACAACCGCAAGGCCCGCTTCTATAAACTGACGCCGCTGGGCCGTAAGCAGCTCGAGTTGGAGACGAAAGACTTTGACACCCTGGTGGCCGCCATTCAAATGGTGATGCGCACCGTTTAATTGAGGAAACGATGAGCTTCTGGAGTGAATGGAAACGGAAATTCGCACGTAGGCCCGGTTTCGACCAGGGGTTGGATGAGGAGATCCGCTTCCATTTGGAGACGCGCGCCGAAGAGCTGGAGAGCCAGGGTATGAGCCGCGTGGACGCCATGCACAAGGCGTACCGCGAATTCGGTTCCACGCAGCGCACGCGGGAAGATTCGCGCGCCGCCTGGCAGTTCCTCTGGATGGAAGAACTGCTGAGCGACGTGCGGTATGCGCTGAGGGCGCTGCGGCGAAATCCCGGATTTGCGGCGACGGGGATTGTTTCTCTGGCGCTGGGGATTGGTGCGAACACCACTTTTTTCAGCCTGACGACTGGTTTTCTTTTCAGCAAGCCTTCGGTGAGGGACGCCGATTCCCTGGTGGCGTTGCGGCTGGGTGGAAACAGCCATTCCCCTCTGAGTGCGTTCCGTTTTGTGCGCGACAGCGGAGCCTTCGCCGGGCTTGCGGGAGAGCGGGAAGAAGCGGAAGTGAACTGGCGTGACGGCGACCGCAGCTCACGCCTGCAAGTGATGCGCGTCACGGACAATTTTTTCGATGTGATCGGCGTTCCCCTGGCGTTCGGCCGCGGCATCCCGAAGGGGGAACCCCGCGCTACCGTGATCAGCTATAACTTTTGGCGCGATCATCTGGGGAGCGATCGGAACGTTTTGAGCCGCAAGCTGACGCTTGACGGGTCCGTTTACACCATCGTGGGAGTTTTGCCCCGGAACAGCCGGACACTGATCGGCTTCGGGTTCGCCCCGGACCTTTATGTGCCGGTGGAAGGCGAAGACTCCATCGTGGCATTCTACGCGCGGCTGCCTGCGGGGATGACGAGACGCGCGGCGTTAGACCGATTCACCATGGTGGCGCGAAATCTGGACCGCGTTCAACCCATGGGAGGCGGATTCAAGTGGGAAAGCAATCTCCAGATCAGCGCGGTCAGCGGCTTCGAGTGGCTGAACATGATGGGCGTTCTTCCGGTGGCCGCCTTCTTCGGCGTGCTCATGATTGTGATTGGGCTGGTGCTGCTGGTGGCGTGCGCGAACGTGGCGAGTTTGCTGCTGGCCCGCGCGTCGAGCCGTTCCCAGGAACTGGCGATCCGGCTTTCAATCGGGGCCAGCCGGTCCCGTATCGTGCGGCACCTGTTGGCCGAATCCTTGCTCCTGGGCGTGCTGGGAACCGTGGCGGGTCTGCTGCTGAATCTTTGGCTGATGAGCGTATTCAATCTGGTGGAGTGGCCGGTTCCTATACCGATCCGGCTGCAGATTGAACCGGACTTTCGGTTGCTGGCGTACTCGTCGGCCCTCGCCATCCTGAGCGCCCTTGTTTCGGGACTGCTGCCGTCCTTGAAGGCGAGCCGGACGGATGTCAACCGCGTGCTGAAGCAGAGCGAGCATCAGGTTTCGGGACGCCGCTGGACTCTTCGCAACGTTCTGGTGGCCGGCCAACTGGCGGTATCGATACTGCTGCTGACGACGGGGCTGCTGTTTCTGCGCAATCTGCTGAAATCGATCGACATGAGCCCGGGATTCGATGTACAGGAGACGGCCGTGGCGCACGTGCGTCTGGTGCCCGAGAAGTACGCGACGAACGAACAGAGTGAACGGCTGATTGAAGCGGCGCTCGATGGGCTGCGAGCAATCCCCGGAGTCGAGAGCGCATCGACGGCTACGGTAGTTCCGCTGAATGGCCACCACCTGTTGGGGACCAGCTTAAAGACCGATCTCAACAAGGAAAAGGTCTATAACCAGTTCAGCACGAACGAAGTGAGTCCGCAGTATTTTCAAACGATGGGCATTCCCATTCTGCAAGGCCGCGATTTCACGGACCGCGACAGTGCAGACAGCGCACGAGTGGTGATTTTGAACGAGGCGGCGGCGCATTTCCTTTTTGGGAGCGTCAGTCCGGTAGGCCATTGGATCCAGTGGAACGACGGGCCGCCGTCGAGCGTCGTGGGGGTCGCCAGGAATGCCAAGTATTTCCTGCTGAGTGACAACAATAAGTGCGCAATGTACTGGCCCATGGCGCAGAAAACCGGTGCGCCCGTTACGGAACTGAGTTTTCTGATTCGCGCCCGCGCGAGGCCGGATGGCTTGGCCAAACCGGTGACCCGCTTCTTAAGTGGCCTGGATTCTTCGGCGGCAGTGGAGTTCAAGCCGATGCGCGATGCGCTTGGATTCGCTCTGCTGCCCAGCCGCCTAGGTGCTGTGCTGTTGGGGTCCATGGGATTTCTGGGGCTGACGCTCGCGGCGGTCGGTTTATACGGAGTGCTGGTGTACTCCATCGCACGGCGCACCCGGGAGATCGGCTTGCGCGTGGCGTTTGGGGCCAGCCGGGTGGACGTACTGCGGCTGGTATTTCGTGAAAGCTTTCTGTTGGCGGGGAGTGGCGCTGTGATCGGCGTATCGACGGCGCTGCTGGTGACGCGGCCGCTGAAGGCGTTCCTAGTATCTGATCTAAGCGCATCCGATCCGCTCTCGTACGCGATGGTTCTGGCGGCACTCGCCGTGGTTGTGTTCGCGGCGACGCTGGCGCCCGCCGTCCGCGCACTACGGGTCGACCCGCTCCGGGCCATTCATTACGAGTGAGCCTCAGCGCGCGCGTAGCGCGGCAGCAGCGCCAGCATCATGCCAAAGAAAACATGGGCCACCAGGACGGCCCGGTCCGCGGCGTAAAGAGGAATCAGCGGGTCCCAGTGCTTCCAGACATAGCCGTACATGAAGTAGTAGTAGGTCAGCGATAGCACTACGCCGAACAACAGCAGCCGAGTATAAGTGGTTCCCGCCGGAACCAACCACGCGAATAAAACTCCCAGCGCGGTGTACTGCAGCAGGTGCAGCGCCAGGCCGGCAGCTGAGTACTTTCCAAAACTGTTGGTGAGTGCCGGATCGCCCCAGAACGAAGTCGCCATCAGATTTGGGAACCACCAGATGGAGTGCTGGGTTAATACCATGGCGACGCACAACCAGGAAAGCATGACGAGCGCTCCCGCCATGCCGGTTTGCAGGCCTGCGGCGGTTCGGGGCGTGGGCGGAGTAGTCATCTTTCCTAGCTTATATATACTTACGTGATAGCAAAGCCCAAAAATGAAAAGGCGGGTGGTTGTCACGGGGATTGGGGCGGTGAGCCCGAATGGAATCGGCCGCGAGGCCTTCTGGGAGGCGACAAAGAACGGGATTAGCGGAGTCACCAGGATCACTCGCTTTGACGCATCCAGGCATGTTGTCCAGGTAGCGGGCGAGGTCAAAGGCTTCGACGAATCGCGTTACGTCAGCGTCAAAGAGCGGCCGCATGTCTCGCGCGTGGCGCCGCTGGGCATCGCCGCGGTGACCGAGGCTTTGCAGGATTCCGGGATTGAGCCCGCGCGGATGTCACGCGATGAACTGCGAGGTGTCGGAGTGATTGTGGGCTCCGGCGGCGGCAGCGGCGAGTTTACAGAGGAGCAGTACCGGCTCTACTATGCAGGCTTGCAGAAGCAGTGCAGCGTGTATTTGATCCCCACTTCCACCATCGGCACGCTGGCGAGCGAAATCTCCATGCGATTCGGGTTCCGCGGCATGAGCCACGTGGTTTCCACGGGGTGCACTTCTTCGACGGACGCCATTGGATACGCCTGTCAGAACATTCAGATGGGCCATCTGGACTGCATGATCGCGGGCGGCGTGGATGCGCCTATTGCTCCCTTGATTCTGCGCGGATTCATCCTGATGCGCATCCTGAGCACCAGTTGGAATCATGAACCGGAACGGGCGTCGCGCCCATTCTCACGCGATCGCGACGGTTTTGTGATCGGCGAAGGGGCCTGGTTTTTCGTGCTGGAGGAACGCGAGCATGCGCTCGCGCGCGGGGCGCATATTTATGGCGAGATTGCCGGTTATGGTTCTACGTGCGAAGCCTACCACCGCGTACGGCTGGAAGAATGCGGCGAAGAACCCGCGCGGACCATCGGGATGGCGCTCGACCAGGCGGGTATTTCGCCGGATGCGGTTTCCTATGTGAGCTACCACGGCACGGCTACCGAGTTGAACGACAAGATCGAAACGCGGGCAATCAAACTGGCGTTTAACGGGCACGCCTACCGATTGGCGGGTTCTTCTCTCAAAAGCATTATTGGACATCCTCAGGGCGCTTGCGGCGCGGCCGGGATTGCGGCTACGCTTCTCGGTATGCGCGACCGCGTGGTTGCTCCCACGTTAAATGTGGAAGAGCCTGACCCGGAATGCGACCTCGATTACGTGCCCAATACCGCACGCAACCTTGATTTTGAATACGCGGTGGCGAACTGCATCGCCTTCGGAAGCAAGAACTCCGCGATCGTGCTGCGCAATGTCTGAAACAGTTACAGTGATCGGTGCGGGACCAGCCGGATCTTCGGCCGCTTTGAGCGCGTTGCAGCAAGGCGCGGGTGTAACCATTTTCGAAAAGACCCGCTTCCCCCGGCACAAAGTGTGTGGAGAGTTCCTGTCACCGGAAGCCGCCGTTGTTTTTGAGAAGCTGGGCGTGCTTTCAGAGTTCCTGGACCTGCGTCCGCACCCGGTGACCGAGGCGAATGTGTTCTTCGGGGCCGTGAATAAGCGATGGAAACTGGACGAGGCGGCTTTCGGAATCAGCCGTCACGCGCTGGATTCGTTTCTGCTGGGATGCGCGGTCAAACGCGGAGCGAATCTGGTCCGCGAAGCTGCCGAGCCCGGCGAAGGCCCGACCGTGGTGGCGCATGGACGTCATCACAGCTCTCCTGGAAAGGACCGGCTTTTCGGTTTTAAGGCGCATTTTACGGGACCGGTGAATGACTCCGTGGACCTTTTCTTCGACCGGCGCATGTATGTGGGAATCAGCTGCGTGGAAGATCGGTTGACCGATGTCTGCGGACTGGCTCCGGAGACTTTGCTAAGGCAGCACGGGTTTGAACCGGATGAATTGATCGGCGCCGTGCCGCGGCTCAAGGAACGCGTGAGCCCGCTTTCCAGGGAAATGCAGTGGCTCATCACCGGTCCACTGGTTTTTGGCGGCCGGTTCGGGCGTGCTGTCCCTGGAATTTATCCGGCCGGCGATGCGCTCGGTTTCGTCGATCCATTCACAGGTTCCGGAATGCTGGGAGCGCTGGTCACGGGACTGGTAGCCGGCCGGTGCAGCGCCCAATCTGTCCCGTCTTCCAGGTATTTGTCCGAGTGCGCGAATATTTTGCGTTCGCAATACGGCGCGGCTTCGGTGTTTCGACGGCTGGTTTCGTGGGGCGTGGCAGATAAGCTTGCCTGGCTACTGCCCGGCCAGCAGCTGTTTGACTTGACGCGCCCAGCCGTTGCGAGGGCGCTCTAGACAAAGAGCCGCAGGCGCCAAAAACCGGCAGGCGCTTGGAGGAAAGCGCCTGCCGTCGGCGATTCGCGACCCGAGGGAAAACCAGCGAGGGAAACCCTTTCGCGCGTGCCTACATCAGCAGAGACGCATTCGATGTCCGGTAAGTTGCCGGAGATTAACTTGGGGGCGGGGCACTGCCTCGGTTCAGAGCATCTTCGCTATCCCGATGCACCGCGTCCAATACGCCGTTCACAAAATGCACCGATTCTTCGCCGGAAAACTGGCGCGCCAGTTCGATGGCTTCGTCGATCAAAACGGCCGCCGGGGTATCCGTGTGAAGCATTTCGTAAACGGCGAGGCGCAGAACGTTGCGGTCCACCGTAGGCATCCGCTCCAGCCGCCAGTGCTCTGCATGTTTCTGGATCAGTTCGTCAATTTCCTGAGACCGGTCCACCGTGCCGCGGACCAGTGACTCCATGAACGGGTCGCGAGCTACACGCGGCTGATCGTCTTCGCGCCCCAGAGATTGATAGAAACCCTCAATGGAGTCACTGACAGGGTGCTTTCGCATATCCCACTCAAACAGAATTTGCAAGGCGCGTTGGCGGCCCTTGTGACGCGACGGCATGTTAAGACTTGAGCTTCCGCAGCAGGTTGGCCATTTCGATAGCCGTCATGGCCGCATCGAATCCCTTATTACCGCTTTTTGCGCCGGAACGATCCACCGCTTGCTCCACGGTATTTGTTGTGAGCACGCCGAACGCCAGTGGAACGCCGGTTTCGGCCGCCACGCTTGCGAGTCCGCTTGCCGCCTGACCTGCCACGTACTCAAAGTGGGGGGTGTCGCCGCGGATCACCGCGCCCAGGCAGATGATGGCGTCGTGCCGCTTCTGCGCAGCCACGGCGCGGGCTGTGATCGGGAACTCCCAGGAACCGGGAATCCGGATGATGTCGATCTGTTCCTCCGCTGCCCCGGTACGCTTCAATGCATCCAGCGCGCCCGCCAGCAGGCGATCCGTGATGAAGCTATTGAACCGCGCGACGATGATCGCAAAGCGCAGGCCACTGCTGGAGAGTTCTCCTTCGATGATGTTTTGCCCCATTACTTTCCTTTGAAAACAGGCGCGCGTTTTTCAAGAAACGCCTGCGTACCTTCACGCCGGTCCTCCGTTGCCGCGGTCAGCCCAAAAGCCAGCGCTTCGAAACGGAAGCCTGCGTCCATCCCCGCATCGTAACCCGCGTCCACCGCCTGCATGGTCAACGCTACGGCCAGCGGACCGTTCGCCAGAATCTTCATTAGCCATGCAGTGGTGAAAGCGAGCAGATCCGCCTGCGGCACCACGTGATTGACCAGACCGATGCGGTGCGCCTCGGCGGCGTCGATCAATTCTCCCGTAAGCAGCAGTTCCAGAGCTCGTCCTCTGCCCACCAGCCTCGGTAGGCGCTGCGTTGCGCCATAGCCGGGAACGATACCCAACTTCACTTCCGGTTGGCCCAGTTTCGCATTCCCGCAAGCGATTCGCGCCGTACAGGCCAGCGCGAGTTCCATACCGCCGCCCAGAGAGAAACCATTGATGGCCGCCACCGATGGCTTGCCCATCGTCTCCAGCAGCCGAAACGTTGTTTGACCCGAAGCCGAGAGCCTTTCCGCCCCCACCGCGTCAATGGCTGAGAGCTCCTTGATGTCCGCCCCGGCCACAAAAGCCTTCTCTCCGGCGCCTGTGACGATGAGCCCACGGATCGTCGAATCGCTAGCCACCGCCTCAAAGGCCTGCCGTAATTCCGCCATGACATGACGGTTCAGCGCGTTCAGTTTTTCGGGACGATTGATGGTAATTACAGCGACCCCAAAGGAATCGACCTCCATCCGTATGTTACTGAAATTCATATGGGATAATCGTCTTTACAGAGCCTCATCATACCGCATGGACCGGGAATTCATCCGTAATTTCTCCATCATTGCGCACATCGATCATGGTAAAAGCACGCTGGCCGACAGGCTGCTTGAAACCACCGGTGCGCTTTCGCAGCGCGAAATGATGGCGCAGGTTCTCGACTCCATGGATCTGGAGCGGGAACGGGGTATCACGATCAAGGCCCATGCCGTGCGCCTGAACTACCGCGCGGATGATGGGATCGATTACCAGCTCAACCTGATCGATACCCCTGGCCACGTCGATTTCTCGTACGAGGTAGCCCGAAGTTTGCAGGCTTGCGAAGGCGCTCTGCTGGTGGTGGACGCGTCACAGGGCGTGGAG
>Ga0326727_10008631_pt1 | contig 25697 bp, 26 predicted proteins | sample MB2enrmetagenome_FD_207643 | JGI IMG/M metagenome (GOLD analysis project Ga0326727, IMG submission 207643) | Lab enriched peat soil microbial communities from McLean, Ithaca, NY, United States - MB29MY | ecosystem: Environmental > Terrestrial > Soil > Wetlands > Peat | place: USA: New York...
AGGACATCGCCGGGTGCAGCCTATCCACGCACCAGATGCCGGTGGATTTGTTCTTTCGCTATATCAGGCAGAACGGCCACGCCGAACTGTTTGCCATCGGAATTCAGCCGGCTCAAATCGGATTCGGGGAACCGGTGAGCCCTGGAGTCGAGGCAACTGTTCGAGCGCTGGCGGAGTTGTTGCGGGGCATCCTGCCGCCGCGAAAAGACGGGCAAGGAAGAAGCAGGTGAACTGATGAATATACTGGTGATTGCCGATCCGGGGAAATGCATCGCCTGCCGTACGTGCGAGGTGGCTTGCGTGCTGGCCCATTCGGCGGCGGATGCACTGAAGAAATTGGCCGCCGCGCGATTTATCCCGCGGCTCAAGCTGGTCAAGACATCGAGAGTGAGCACTCCCGTTCAGTGCCGCCAGTGCGAAGATGCGCCGTGCGCGAAAGTGTGTCCCACCGGAGCGCTCGTTCACAGCCATAATTCGGTTCAGGTTGTTCAAACGCGTTGTATCGGCTGCAAGAGTTGTGTGATGGCGTGTCCTTACGGGGCTATGGAGATTGTTGCCCGCGAGGCAACGCTTGTGGGGCGCCAGCCCTCTCCCGGGAATCCTCCGGTCGAAGCGTACAAGTGCGACCTGTGCATTCATCGCCCCGAGGGGCCATCCTGCATCGAAGTGTGCCCGACCAAGGCGATTTACACGATCGACGCAAAAGTGCTCACGGATAACTTGCGCAAGAAGCGCGAGCAAGCGGCAGTTGCGCAAATGTAGGAACTCAGGGACCTCCCTGAATTGTGAATTTTTTAGCAAAAGGATTGACGCAATGGCAGAAAAAGTACTGACCGTATGCCCCTATTGCGGCGCCGGCTGCATGCTCAACCTGCTGGTTGAAAACGGCACCATCCTGGGTGCCGAGCCTGCACCTGGGCGCACCAACCAAAGCGAGCTCTGCCTGAAAGGATACTATGGCTGGGACTTTCTCAACGATACCAATCGCCTCACGCCGCGGCTGAAAAAACCTCTGATTCGGCGAAGGCGAGACGAGAAGTTCGAAGAGGTTTCCTGGTATGAGGCGATCGACTACACGGCCGGGAAACTGCAGGAAATCAAGCACAAGTGCGGCCCGGACGCCATCATGCTCACCGGTTCGGCCAGGGGCCCCGGGAACGAAGCCAATTACGTGATGCAGAAATTTGCCCGCGCGGTCGTCGGTACGAACAATATCGATCATTGCGCACGCGTCTGACATGCCCCGTCAGTGGCCGGTCTGGCCGCGACCTTGGGAAATGGCGCCATGAGCAATTCCATCCCGGAGATCGAGGATACACGGTGCGTGTTCATCTTCGGGTACAATGCCGCGGATTCTCATCCAATTGTCGCCCGGCGCGTTGTCAATGCGAAACAGAAGGGCGCAAAAGTGATCGTTGTCGATCCCCGCATGACCGAGTCGGCCCGCATCGCCGACCTGTGGCTGCCGATACGCAACGGCTCGAACATGGCCATGGTCAATGCCTTCGGGCATGTCCTGATCGAGGAAGGGCTGTACAACAAGGAGTATGTGGCGAATTACACCGAGGGCTTCGAGGAGTACCGGGCGATCGTGGCCCCGTATACGCCGGAATATGCTGAGAAGATAACGGGCGTCCCGGCGGATGCGATTCGCAACGCGATGAGAGTTTATGCGGCGGCCCCGAGCGCCTTTATCCTGTACGGCATGGGCGTCACGCACTACGGGCAGGCGGTCGATGTGGTCAAGGGCCTGTCCGGGCTGGCGCTCCTGACCGGCAATTTCGGCCGTCCGAATGTTGGAATCGGGCCGGTGCGCGGCCAGAACAACGTGCAGGGCGCCTGCGATCACGGTGCGCTGCCGAACGTGTTCCCCGGCTATCAGCCTGTCACCGACGAAAGGGCTCGGGCCAAGTTTGAGAAAGCCTGGGGCGTCGCGCAGCTCCCGGCCAAGGTTGGATGCACTCTGACGGATGTGCCGCACCTGGTCAAGGAAGGGAAGCTGAGGGCCTATTATATTTTCGGCGAAGATCTGGTCCAGACGGACCCTGACGCGGCCTCTGTACGGGAGGCCCTGAAAACCCTGGAATTTGTGATTGTGCAGGATATCTTCATGAACAAAACCGCGCTGCACGCTGACGTGATTCTTCCGGCGACTTCGTGGGGCGAGCATGAAGGAACCTACTCGACGGCCGATCGCGGATTCCAGCGCTTCCATAAGGCCATCGAGCCCAAAGGGGATGTGAAGCCGGATTGGGAAATCATCTCCCTGCTTGCAACCGCCATGGGCTATCCCATGAAGTACAACAACACAGAAGAGATCTGGAACGAAATGCGGGCTCTGTGTCCCGCATTTGCCGGAGTGACTTACGAACGGCTGGAAAAACTGGGGACGATTCAATGGCCTTGCCCCAGCGAAGAGCATCCCGGAACGCCGTATCTCTACAGCGGGAACAGGTTCGACACGCCGAGCGGCAAAGGGCAGCTGTTCGCTTCCGAGTGGCGTCCGCCGGTCGAACAGCCCGACAGCCAGTATCCGCTGATTCTATCCACCGTTCGGGAGGTCGGGCATTACTCGGGTCGCACGATGACGGGGAACTGTGCTGCTTTGCAGGTCCTGGCCGATGAACCGGGGTACCTGCAGATCAGCACTGTGGATGCACGGGACATGGGAATTCAGGACCAGGAGTTGGTCTGGGTTTCTTCCCGCCGGGGCAAGGTCATGAGCCGAGCTTCCGTAACCGACAGGGTGAACACAGGGGCGGTCTATATGACGTATCAATGGTGGGTCGGCGCCTGCAACGAGCTTACCATTCACCACCTGGACCCGATTTCGAAAACGCCGGAATACAAATACTGTGCCGTCGCAGTCGAAAAAATACAGGATCAAGCCTGGGCCGAACGTTACGTGCAGGATGAATACAGCAAAATCAAAGCCCAGATGAACAGCGTTTTTTAAAGATGCGGGCTACAGCTGCATCGTTCAATGAGCCGGGTCTGCGCCTCGGTTCGTGTCTCCCCTTTTGTGCGGCGGCCGGCTTCATTGCCTGTTCCACGGTCTTGTTCAATCTATCCATGAGGTTCACAGGCTTCGCGGGTCTGGCAACATTGGGAGCCGGCGCGCGCGGACTCCGCCGCCCCGCGGCCTTCAACCCTGTCCCCTGTCATCTTCAGCAGATCATCCCAGCCGGTGTCCATGGGCTTGGCCGGTTTGAGGTCTCAACCACCGGCAAAGGGAAGATCGACAAAAACATAGCTGGGACTCGAGGCATCCACCTCGTTCACCTGATTTTCAGCCGGTTGAAGGAGGTGGATGCCCCCGGCGTGCGGACTACATTTTCGCCGGTTCGCAAAGGTTGATCTGGTCCTTCGCCGCCCGGCCGCAGGCCACGCACAGATACTGCGCGTTTTTTGCCAGTGTTGCGACAGTCTTCATGTTTCGCAGGCTGGTGATATGGCACAAATGCTTCTCGTGATCCGGGTGAAAGTCCAGCAGTTCATATTCCCGAATCTCCTCTTTCTGTTCACTCATAGCTTACCCTCTGGGGTTAAATATCTCCATGGACCACTTGACTGACGACCAGACACCATAAAGGCAATTGCACTTGTTGCAATTATGGTAAACAGTTTCAACAATAGATATAGGACTTTGAATCAGCGATGTCAATGGTTAGCCCTGCGGGCTTCCCTGGAGAAACCAGAATCGTCCGGGGAGGCGGCGCCATCATTTTCCGCCATCTGAACTTGAACCAAGCCTATTCGAGCTTGAAACAGTCAATGGCCAGGGGGGGGAGTGTCAGGGCAAGGGAGTAATCGCGGTCGTGCATCCGCGTCGGGTCGGCCTGGACTCCTCCGGAGTTGCCGATCCCGCTGCCCCAGTATTCCTTTCCATCGCTGTTCAGGATTTCTTTCCAGAAACCGCCTGAGGGCACGCCGACAAGATAATTCCTTCTTGTGACCGGAGTGAAGTTGCACACAAACAGGATGGCCTCGCCGTTTGCCGCTTTTCTCAAGAAAGAGATCACACTGTTGTCTGCATCGCCTCCGTCAATCCATTCAAATCCTGCCGGATCGGAGTCCAGGTGCAGTGACGCCTCGGATCGATAAAGCCTGTTGATGTCTGCCACCCATTGAAACAGGCCTGCATGTCGGTCGTATTCCAGCAGATCCCAGTCCAGGCTTCTGCTGTGGTCCCATTCGCGCCATTGGCCGATCTCGCCTCCCATGAAAAGCAGTTTCTTCCCGGGCAGCGCATACATGTACCCGAGCAGGAGCCGGAGATTAGCGAAGCGTTGCCAATCGTCTCCAGGCATTTTCGACAGAAGCGATCCTTTCCCGTGCACGACCTCGTCATGGGACAGAGGCAGGACGAAGTTTTCAGAAAAGGAATAGAGGGAACGGAAAGTCAGCTCATTGTGATGGTACTTGCGGTGGACGGGGTTCTGGCTGATGTACTTCAAGGTGTCGTGCATCCAACCCATATCCCATTTGAAGCCGAAGCCGAGTCCGCCGACGTAGGGCGGTTTGGTCGCCATGGGCCACGCGGTGGATTCTTCCGCGATCACCTGGATATCCGGGTGGGCCTGATAGGCTTCCTGGTTGAAGCGCCGGATGAAATCCACCGCCTCGAGATTTTCTCTGCCACCGTACGGGTTGGGGATCCATTCCCCTTCCTTGCGGGAATAATCCAGGTAAAGCATGGAGGCAACCGCGTCCATACGCAATCCGTCGATATGATACTTATTCAGCCAAAACAGGCCGCTGCTGATGAGAAAGCTTCGGACTTCATTCCGGCCAAAGTTGAAGATGCACGTGTCCCAGTCCGGGTGCATCCCTTTCCGCGGATCGGCGTGCTCGTACAGGTGAGTGCCGTCGAAGAAAACGAGCCCGTGGGCATCGTTGGGAAAATGCGAAGGGACCCAATCCAGAATGACGCCGATCCCATGCCGGTGAAGATAATCGACGAGATACATGAAATCCTGGGGGGTGCCGTACCGGCTGGTGGGGGAAAAGAACCCGGTGACCTGGTAGCCCCAGGAGCCGTAGAAAGGATGCTCCATGACCGGCATGAACTCCACGTGTGTGAAGGCGGCGCGCTGGATATATTCAGCGAGCTTGGGTGCCATCTCGCGGTAGGTCAACGGGCGGTTGTTCTCCTCCCGGACCTGCCTCCAGGATCCGAGGTGAACTTCGTAGATGGAGATTGGGGAGCGCAAAGAATGATGCGCATGCCTCTCCGCCATCCAGTGGCCGTCCTCCCATTCGTAATTGAGGTCCCAGACGACTGAAGCCGTTTCGGGCGATACCTGGGAGAACAGCGCATGGGGATCTGCCTTGTCCACGGCATACCCGAAATATTTCGTCGCGATATGAAATTTGTAGCAGGCGCCCTTGCCGACTCCCGCCAGAAACCCTTCCCATATTCCCGAATCGCCTCTGGAGCGAAGCAGATGGCGTGTCCCGTCCCATTGGTTGAAATCTCCTACGACCGAAACCTGCTCGGCATTGGGAGCCCAGACGGCGCAGAAAGTGCCCTCGGCGCCGGCTACGGCGAGCGGATGCGCGCCCAGTTTTTCATACAGACGGAAATGCGACCCCTCGTTGAACAGGTAGAGATCATCACCGGTGATCAAGCTGACGTCGTAACGCATTTGGATGGTGGATTCAGCCATCGCCACTCCTGAGAATCATTTTCCTTTTGCACCAGGGACCGTTATCGCCGGGAATGACCCTTGAGCATTCCGATCAAAGTAACAAACGGGGCGGCTGTTGTCTATCCAGGCAAAATGGCGAATTGAAAAACGGGCTCAATTCGTTGCTTGTCCATCGTCATTTTTTACGCGCCGTTTCGCTTGAACCAGGCAAGCAGTCTCTTCCACCCGTCCTGGGCCTCTTCTTTCCGGTAGCTCGGGCGGGTGTCCGCGAAGAATCCATGGGGGGCATCCGGATAAACAATAATTTCGGAGGGATTCCCGGCCTTTTTCAGCCGAGCCCGCATGCGCTCGACGCTTTCAAGGGGAATTCCCGGATCTTGCCCCCCATAAAGCCCCAGGACGGGAGCCTTGAGCTCCGGCACGAGCTCGATCGGATTTTTCGGCTGCAGTTCCGTCGGATCCGCGACGAGACGCCCATACCAGGCGACGCCGGCCTTGAGCTCCGAATTGTGCGCGGCATAAAGCCAGGTGATCCGTCCGCCCCAGCAGAACCCGGTGACCCCCAGCCTTTTGGCGTCCCCTTTATTTTTCGCGGCCCACTCGACCGCGGCGTCGAGATCCGACATGACCTGTGCATCCGGCACCTTCATGGCAATCTTTATGACGTCTTCCAGGTCTTCCATCTTGGAAACCTCTCCTTGGCGATAATAAAGATCCGGGGCCACAGCCAGATATCCGGCCTTCGCGAACCGGCGGCAGATATCTTTGATGTGTTCCTGCAATCCGAAGACCTCGTAGGCAATGAGGACAACAGGGAAGGGCCCGCCGGATGCGGGCATTGCCCGGTATCCGGGTATTTCACCGTCTTTGACCTGGATTCGGGTGTCTCCTGCCAGCAATCCGCCCGTATCGGTCGTTATCGTTTGAGCGGAGGCGGGGCCGGCCGACGGTGCAGATCCGGCAGTCGGGGTCTTGGCAACGAAGTCTCTTCTGCTGCGGTCGGTTTCACTCGAGTGGTCCTGCATAGCGTCTCCTTTCGGATTCCCGGTTCCTAATCCAACGAGAGTTTTGAACGGGAATTAGGAGTCATGTTACCGCAGTCCGCATTCCAATTCGATTTTGTTTTGAAATGAAAATGGGAATAGAGTCTGTCATGATTGGCAACGGAGGTGCCCTATGAACCAGGATTCCGTCGCAGAAACCATGGCTTCACTCGGGCGCATGATCGCAGAGCAGCCGCAGATTCAAGAGGTGGATCTGAACCCCGTCCGTGCCTGTCAGGACGGCTGCCTTGCCGTGGATGCGAGGATCATGATCAAAACGCCATGATGCAGGATGAAGGCAACCCGTCTGCATCTTGCGTCCTGCGTCAAAAACGGGAGTTCTCGATGGAGCTTACAAGTGGGGAGTTGCTGCGGTACAGCAGGCAAATCATCATTCCCGAGATTGGTGAACAGGGACAACGGAAGCTGAAAGAGGCCAAGGTCTTCATAGCCGGTATCGGGGGGTTGGGCTCGATCTCGTCCTATTATCTGACGGCTGCCGGAATAGGACATTTGAAAATTGTCGACAGGGACAAGGTCGATTGCAGCAATTTGAACCGCCAGATCATTCATTGGACCGGCGATATCGATGAATGGAAGTCGGTCTCCGGTTCCCGGAAGCTCCGAAACCTGAATCCGCACTGTTCGATCGAGGCTTTTCAAAAGGAGATTGATTCCGACAATTGCGCGGAACTCATCGGGGATTGTTCCGTCGTTGTCGATGCGCTGGACAACATGAACAGCAGGAGAATCCTGAACGCCGCATCGGTCGGGAAAGGAGTGCCCTATATCTACGGTGGCGTGCACCAGTTCGATGGGATGGCCAGTGTTTTTATTCCCGGGAAAACCCCCTGCCTGGAGTGTGTTTTTCCGGATGATCACGCGGAACACGCACCCGTGCCCCCCGGCATTCTCGGACCGGTGCCGGGCGTGATCGCGTGCATTCAGGCCATCGAGACCATCAAAATCATTTTGGGTCTGGAGGGGCTGCTGGCCGGCAGGCTTCTTTGTTTCTGCGGGAACGACATGACCTTCAGGGAGTTCAAGATTACCAAAGACCCCGGATGTCGGATCTGCGGAAAAACCGGGCAACGGTCAAAGCGACACCGCAGATTCCACAAATGATCATGGATTCAGGCCAGTGATCATTTGCGGAATCCGAGCTGCTGTTCATTCAGGAACCCTATTTCATGGCTTTTACGTAGCCTGCAACGGCCTTGGCCTGTTCCTCGGTGAGCCCGCTGACGGGATTGCCGTGGACCTTCTTGCCGGCCTCACCCTTGGTGAGATACTCGACCAGTTTGTCCGCGCTCATCTTTGTGCCCTTGACGGCAGGCATCTTCATGGTCCCCATGGTTTTGCCTTCACCGTTTTCACCGTGACACCGGGAGCAATTGGACTTAAATAGCGCTGCGCCATCCTCGTCGGCGGACCATAAGGACAGGGGGGCTGCCACAAGCATGACTAAAACCAGGACGATACAAATGTTCTTCATGACCAGACTCCTTTAGGGAAATTAAATAGTCAGAAGGTAAAATACTTTATTCAATTCCCCGATGACAATAGCTAATAACCATTATTATCTATTTCCGTTCTTGCCCTCTTCGTCCGGGTCGTCGTCGGGGTCAAAATCCTCGTCCTCGTCTTCTTCGTCATCGGAATCCCAGCCGGCAACGAATTCCGCTTCCGTCATGGCATCCATCGCGGCTTCAGCGATCTCCTCGTCGTAGGAATCGGAGAGAGGTTCGATAATATGAATCTCAGATGGGCGTATCGCGGCGGCCGCCCAGATGGCGGCCAGAAGGAGCGATTTCTCGGTGTTTTTTGAAGTGACGAGCCGGGAGATATGCGGCCAGGCCTCATCCAGCTCCCAATTGCCCGCGGCTTCCACGGCGTTGTAATGGATTTCCGGATCGGTGCTTTTCAGAGATTCCAGGATTTCCTTCTCAAATCCCCTCACGTAGCGCATGCAGAAAACCGAGGTGAGCCGCCAATCGCTGTCTTTGCTGGCATAGGCATCTCGAACAGCTTTCGAATGCCAGTCCTGGGGATCCCTCACCGAGGCTTCCAAGGTGGAGCGGCGCACATCAGCGGGAACCCTGAGATCGGAAAAAAGGTTGTGCAGGGCGTTCTGGAGGTTCCGGATAAAAGAGTCGGAAAAAGCCGGGAAATCGTCCGGATCCTCATCGTCCCCGAGATCGGCCTCTTCGAGCCCCGGGCCCAAGGAGATGGCAGCGGCGGACCGCAAATCGTCCTCTTCCTCGCTCGCTTTGAGGATGGCCAGAAGAGCCCCCGCGATTTCTTCACTGAGAATGACGGCGTCGCCGGCCAATTCCGCCGCAAGAAGGCGGTCCTCTTTGGATGCACTTCGGTCATTGAGCGTGTCGAGCACCAGCGTTGCCGCGTTCTCCGGCCATTCCCAGGATGGGGTTTCGTTCAGCGTTTTCAGTTTCACGGCGGATACCTCCAGGGCAAGTTCAGATTATACGCCAGAAGGGCTCTTCAGAGTCTTGCGCACTTCCAGGCACAATTCCTTAGCCAGGGAGTGCCGGGGTTTTCCGAAGAGCGCGGCCAAAGGCCGGGAGCGACCGCACGATGGTATCGTGCGGGACGGTTAGCGAAAGCCGGACATAGCCGCCGCGGCCAAAACCCCTGCCCGGCACGGCCAGAACTCCCTCTTCCTGAAGAATCCGTGAAAAGGCCAGGTCATCCGGAACGGGAGTCTTGAGGAATATGTAAAAGGCTCCCTGAGGTTTCCGAACTTCATACCCTAGCTTCGCCAGGCCATCACACATCAGATCGCGTTTTTTCTGATAGGCCGCCATGTCCGTCGTTTCTTCGGGCGCTTCGGCGGCCACGTGCTGCCAGATCGCGGGTGCGTTGATATAGCCAAGAATACGGTTTGTAAAAGTGCAGGCATTTGACAGCGCTTCGGCATCGGGATTCCTGGGAGAGATTGCCAGGTATCCGATGCGCTCGCCGGCTAATGCCCATGTCTTTGACCATGAAGTCGTAATCATGCAGTTGGAAATGACGGATGCCAGTTCCGGGCATTTGGCTCCGTCATACACGATCGATTTGTAGGGTTCGTCGCTGAGCACCATAATCGTGTGGCCGGCTCGTTGGAGCACCGATTCAAGACTCCTCAAAACGGATTCCGAATAGATGACGCCGGTGGGATTGTTGGGCGAATTCAGGATGATCGCCTTCGTCCGTGAATTTATCTTCGACTCGATGGCGGCCACATCGAGGGAAAAATCGCGGTCCGTTTCAACAGGCACCATTTTCCCGCCGTGATTCGCTATATAGAACTGATAGTCGGGGAAGAATGGCACCAGGACCATGACTTCGTCGCCGGGATCGAGAATGGCCTTCAGCGCAGCGTTCAAGGCGCCCGCACAGCCGACCGTCATCAGCAGATGATTCTCGCTGAATTCGACCCCCGTGTCCCGCCGCAACCGCTGGGCGACCGCCTTCCGGGTGGCCGGATATCCGGAATTGGGCATGTAGCCGTGAGAGCCCGGCGCATTCAGCTCGGCAAGGCGCCGGAATGTGGCCATCACGCCTGCGGGAGGGTCCTCAGCCGGATTCCCAAGCGAGAAATCGTAGACGTTCTCGGCGCCGCGCTCGGCTTTCAAACGAATGCCTTCTTCGAACATCCTTCGGATCCAGGATGAACGTTCGAGTTGCTGGGTTATCACACTGGCGACAGTCATCGACCGCTCCTATTCTTTCCGGGACGGCCAATTCTAGCAGCAACCAGGAGCAGGAAGCAAGGAGCCAGAAGCCGTCAAAGCCAACGGTTGCGGATGGGAGCTTTCTTGAGCGTGGCGATTGCGCTAAACTCAAGAACTCCGGTTATTCCGGGCGGTGGCCATGGGACGATTCAGGAGATAAGGGTGGCGAATCTCGATCCGAAGCTGTTCATCGAAGAGCAGGTGCGAATGATTTCCGCGGCCGTTGGCCGGAACCCGGCGATCAGCGCACTGTCAGGGGGAGTGGGTTCTTCGGCTGTGACACTGATCGGGAGCAGGGCGCTCGGAGACGGACTCCTGGCCTGTTTTATCGATAACGGTTTGATGCGTGAAGGCGAACCGGAGCGGGTCGTGAGCCTCTTTGGCAAACTGGGTGTGCGGGTACGGCTCGTCGACGCACGCGAGGATTTTCTCGAAGCCTTGAAGGGCATCAAAGCTCCGGAGGAGAAGGGCGAAGCCGTTGCCCAGACCCTTTACAAAAAGGTCTTTGGCCGGCTGGTTCGGGAAACCGGCGCGAAACATCTGCTTCAGGGCACTTTTTTAACGGAGGTCGATGAGGCCATCGGGGGGATCAAACGTCAGCAAGAGTGCTTCGGCTATAAGATCCTGGAACCCTTGGTGCAGCTGCGCCAAGACGGTGTGCGCCAAGTCGCGGAAGCCCTCGGGCTTCCTGTCTCGGTATACCAAGGCATGCCCTTTCCCGGGACGGCGCTGGCAGCGCGTGTGATCGGGGAGGCGACTCCCGAAAGGCTGGCGCTGGTCCGCAAAGCCACGTCGATAACGGAAGAATGCCTTGCCAGCGCCGGGGTCTTTCAGTGCATGGCGATTCTCCATGAAGATCGTGTCGGCGGAGTGCGCGGCAGCAAGCGGGAACCCGGACTGCAGATCGAAATTCGCTGCTGGGATATTCATGATGGGCGGCGAGCGTTTCCGTCCCGGCTGGATTGGGAAACACTTGAGGACCTCAGCCTGAGAATTCTGGACGAGGTCCCCGGCGTTGTCAGCGTTACGTACCATGTCGCCCCGAAGCCTCCCTCCGCCATGGAGGCCGCAGGAGACTGGAACCGTGGATTTGCGCGGATGGAGGCGGATCCGAGCTGTTTTTAGTGAGCCGATTAGTCTAAAATTTCCCGATGCACATACCCGATGGTTTTTTGACGAATCGAATAGCGGCCTCTTTGGACGTGGTTTCGGGCGCCGGCATTCTCTACGCGGCACGGCGGGCGAAAGTCGATCTTTCAGGCCGCATCGTTCCCGTGATGGGAGTGCTCGCCGCCTTTGTCTTCGCCGCGCAGATGATCAATTTCCCGGTTCTGGGCGGGACGTCGGGCCACCTGATCGGGGGCGCCCTCCTGGCCATACTCCTGGGGCCGATGGCCGCTTTTCTGACCATGGCGACCGTCGTCATCGCGCAGGCGTTATTCCTTCAGGATGGAGGTCTGGTTGCGCTGGGGGCCAACATCTTCAATATAGGCGCCTTGACCTGCTTCGGCGGCTATGCGGTTTACAGGCTCCTGGGTGGAGGGTCGGCCCGAGGAAAGAGGATGCTCCTGGCCGGCTTCCTTGCGGGATGGGCTTCGTTGATTGTGTCGTCTGCCTGCTGTGCGCTTCAGATGAGCCTTTCGGGAGCGATCCCCCTGCGCATTGGATTGACCACAATGGTGGGTTATCACACGGTCGTCGGAATCTTCGAAGGGATGCTGACGGCCGGGGTCCTCAGTTTTCTGCTCAAAGTGCGTCCGGACCTGATGAAGCTCAATGATCTTGGCCGGTTTGGAGCCGCGGACTGGGTGGGCGCCACTCTGTTCGTCGCTATCCCCGCCGCAATCCTGGTGCTGGCCGGCAGTTCCCGTCTGCCCGATCCTCTGGAGAGGCTTCTTGCGATCACCCCTCTTCTTTCAGGCGGTACGGAGCCGGCTAAGTTAAACTCAACGGCGCGGTACCTGGACTACCTGGTCCGAGCCGGCGTTTTTGTCCTGCTTGTCCTTCTCGGATTTGTCGCCAGTCTCCTCGGCCGGCACAGGAGACGCCGGCCATGAGACACAATTTCATCGATCGGTACGCTCTGCTTGATTCGCCGCTGCATATCCTGGAGCCGAGGACGAAGCTTCTGGCCTTTACGGCAATGATCGTTGCCGTCCTCTGCATCCCGGTTCGCAGCGGATCGTTGTTTGTCGCCTATTTTTTCGTCACCGCCATCCTGATGGGCATCTCGCAGATTCCGCTGAATTATATGGTGGGGCGGACCCTCGTGATTCTCCCTTTCATCGTGCTGGCCAGCCTGGCCGTTCCCTGGAAGGGTTACCTTGGGCTCGGCATTCTGTTCGTCCGGGCGATCCTATGCCTGATGCTGTTGATCCTTCTGACGAACACGACCAGGTTCGTCGAATTGTTGCGCGGTCTGCGAAGATTGGGTTGCCCTCAGATCCTTGTGCTGAACCTCGGCTTTCTTTACCGTTACCTGTTCGTGCTCACGGAAGAATCGATGAGAATGAAACAGGCGCGCGATTGCCGCCGCGTGGGACGCGCTCCCCTCCGGGAAGAATTCAGGATTCTGAGCTCGATGCTGGGAACCCTCCTGATCCGTTCTTTTGAACGGGCGGAAAGAATGCATTACGCGATGTTGTCCCGGGGCTACTCCGGCGAATTTCCGGTCGTTTCACCGAAAAGATTTTCATGGCATGATCTTGTATTCCTGTCCGGTGTGACGATCTTTATCGCTCTCACGGTTCTCTGGCATTGAACCGGGCGGCAGCGGATGGACGATATGAGTGAGTATGCAGTGCGAATAACCCGGCTGAATTACACGTATCCGGACGGCACTAGGGCGCTCGAAGGGATCGACCTCGATGTGTCCCCCGGGGAGCGGATTGCGGTCGTGGGGCCGAGCGGGGCCGGAAAATCGACTTTGCTCCTGCACCTCAACGGCGTTCTGTCCGGGACCGGATCCGTGCGAATCATGGGGAAGAGTCTGGAACAATCCAATCTGCAGCAGATACGAAGGCAGGTCGGCTTATTGTTTCAGGATCCCAATGACCAGTTGTTCTGCCCGACGGTGTTTGAGGACATCGCTTTTGGCCCCCTGAACCTGGGCGTGCCGGCCGCCGAGATTCCTCATCGGGTCGAGAAGGCACTCTCGGATGCCGGCCTGGATCAGTCCATTCGATCCCGCACCTCTCATCACTTGAGTTTAGGCGAGCGCCGGCGAGTTTCCCTGGCGACCGTGCTGGCCATGGATCCGGCGGTGCTGGGGATGGACGAGCCAACGAGCAATCTCGACCCTAGAAATCGCCGCCACCTCATCGAAATACTCTCCGGTCTCAAGGCGACACTGATCCTTGCAACCCACGACCTGGAACTCGTTCTGGAATGCTGTTCACGAACGGTTCTCATGGACCGTGGGAAGATATGGTCAGACGGCGAGACCCGCTCCATGCTGTCGAACGCCCAGCTGATGGAAGCGCACGGCCTGGAAGTTCCGTTGAGCCTGAGAAAAGCAGTCGTCGGTGGTTAGGGCGTGCAACCCGAGCGATCAGCCCCGACGGACCACAGAGCCTTGACCGCTATGTTCGTGATTCCTGCCGGATCCGTGCAACTCGAAGCGCAGCTTCGTGAGCCGAACGAGAACCCTCGGGGAGCCGTCGTGCTCTGCCACCCACATCCTGTCTACGGCGGGACTATGGACAATCGCGTCGTGTATCGCGCAGCCAAAGCGGCCGCGGAAGCCGGGTACGCAGCGCTGCGCTTCAACTTCCGGGGGGTCGGCCGAAGCACCGGTCAATTCGATCAGGGCGTGGGGGAGAAGGACGACGTTCTAGCCGCCATACGCTGGCTTGAAAGCAAGTATCCTCGGCTGGATCTGGCGGTGATCGGCTACTCCTTTGGCGCGTGGGTCGGGCTGGGAGCAGGACTAGGAGCGCCGCGCGTCAAGGCCCTGGTTGGTCTCGGCCTTCCTTTGGACCTGTATGATTTCGATTTCCTGCTTTCAAGCCCGAAGCCCGCACTGTACATTGTCGGAACCAGGGATGAATTCTGTTCCGGGGGAAACCTGGACCGCTTTGAAAGCCGGCTTCCGGCCACCTCGTCCGTGCGCCGGATCGAAGGGAGCGAACATTTCTTCAGCGGATACCTTGAAGCCGTTCAAAATCTCATAACCGATTTCTTCACGACGCTGTAAGATACAAGCGGTTTTCATGGGCGACGGCTCCGGAGAGCCGCGCCCCAGGAAAAGCGCTTTATCGCAGGAAACGGAATGTCTCATGAAGAGAGCGATGATTGCTTTGGTGCTTTCCGTTGCCGTTTCGAGGAGCAGCGACTCCTTTGGCGCGCTCCTGCGCTTTCAAAAGGTGAGCGATCATTGTTTCTACCTTCAGTTGAAAGAGAGTGGAGAAAACGTCGCCGCGATTGTTACCGATGAAGGGATTTTGATTGTGGACCCGCCCTCGGAACCGGGATTGTCCGCGACGGCCGATGCCTTGAAGCGACTGAGCCCCAAACCGGTGCGCTGGGTGGTATTCTCGAACCCCCGCGCCGTCCTGTCTTCCGGCGCGCGTTTTTTCGCCCAAAAGGGGGCGATGCTCCTCGCAGGAACTCAGCTCCGCGATTTGTCGGCATCGATCCGCGAGACGGACACGAAGGAAACAGCCGTACCGGGCGGCAGCGCCGGGGAACTGTCTTCATTCCCTTGGCTCATTTTCCAGCACCAGATCAATCTGTTCCCCTCTGCCTTGGAAATACGAATCATAGCGCTCCAGCATAAGGCAATGACGGGAGGGGATGTGGTTGTGCACGTTCCTGCGGAGAAAGTTCTTTTCGTCGGGGGGCTTTACGAGGCCGCGCGGTATCCGGACATAGACACTGCCGCGCAAGGGGATGCCGGGGGATGGGTGGACGGGCTGAAGCAGGTGTTTGATTCGGTTCCCGTATTGAAGCCTGCCATCCCGCCAAAGCCCGCAATCGCGCAGGTGAAAACCGATCCTAAGGCGGAACCGGAAAAGACCCTGGAGGAAGGGATCGCCGTGGTCTCCGCTCGTGGCGATGCCTCGAATTTTCAGAACCTGAAGGACCTGCTGATCGCCTGCCAAAAGCTCCGCAGCGATATCTCAAGGGCGATCAAGGCCGGCCGCTCGTGCGACGAATTCCTGAGTTCAACCAAAGCCGATCCCTACCGCGGCTACGGCAATCTGAATGCCTACGCGACTCAGCTTTGTGAAGCCGTCGCATCCTCTCCCGAACCGGCCAAATAGATTCCCACTTCCTGGCCTGGGCTCCCCCATCGTCCCGGTCGGGAATCAATGGAGGACGGCGACTACGGGGGCGTGATCGCTGGTCCCGAGCTGTGCCAGCACGATGCACTGAGTGGTCCGGGCAGCTACCGACTGGCCGGCGAGAATGTAATCGAGCCGCCACCCGATATTTTTCTGACGCATGTTGCGCCAGGGAGGCCACCAGGTAAAGAGTTGCTCGTTGTCCGGATCCAGGGTGCGGCCTAAATCGACCAGCCGGCCGTTTGCGATGATGCGCTCGAAAAGCTCCCGCTCATCCGGGCGCTGGCCGATGACGTCGGGTTTGCGCTCTTTCGGGTGGACATCGCGATCGGTCCGCGTGACATTCATATCGCCGCACAGCACGAGATCGAGTCCCTGCAAGCGGCAGTCGACACTGTAGCGTTCCATGGCCTCGAGAAAACGCATTTTGGCGGCGAAGTCCTTCCCGCCGTTCGGCACATAGACGGAGCCGATGACCAGGTTTCCGAGACGCGCGGTGACGATGCGGGTTTCGTTGTCGAAATCCGGGTGTTCAAACTTGGGTTGTTCCGGAGACATGTCGCGGCGGATATGCAGGCCCACGCCGGAGTAGGCGCGCTCCCCGTGCCAGTAGCACCAATACCCGTTCAGTTCACGAAGAGGCTCCGGCACCTGTTCGCGCGCAGCTTTGATTTCCTGCAGGCAGACGACGTCCGGCCTGTCGCTGCCGATCCACTCCAAAACCTGGCCTTGCCGGGCGCGGATCCCATTCACATTCCAGGTCGCGATTTTCATTGGAAGTCTCCCCCGCATGTCCTAAACGTAGACGCGCGGCACGCGTGTGTTGATATTGGTTAGGATTTCATAGGGAATGGTTCCGGCCCATTCCGCCAGTTCCTCGACGGTGATTTTTTCTCCCCCCGATTCACCCAACAGGATCACCTCGTCTCCGTTGTAGGCTGAATCCTGTTCGATATTGACCATCAACTGGTCCATGCAAATGGCGCCAACCTGCCGATATCTGGCGCCCCGGATGATCACCTGCGCTTTGTTGGACATACTGCGAAAAAAGCCGTCCCCATAACCGACCGGGAGCGTCACGACGCGCACGTTGTGATCGGACCGCCAAGTCGAACCGTAGCTGACGGCATGTCCGGCTTGGACCACCTTGAAATAGACGACACGCGATTTCCACTGAAGCGCCGGTTGGACAGTCACGCTACGCGGCGTGGCCGGCGATGGATAGACGCCGTACAGCATGATGCCAGGCCGCACCATGTCCAGGTAGCTTTCCGGGAGTTGAAGCACCGCCGCCGAATTAGCGATATGGCGCATTGGCACCGGGAGACCGCGGCGTTCGTAAAAGCGCAGCACCTCGTGAAAGCGCTCCAGTTGAAGCCGGGCATCGGCCAGATCCTGGGAATCGGCATTGGCAAAATGGGAAAATATCCCCTCGACCTCCACATTGGCACATTTCAGCGCGGCCTCCTGAAGAGCCCGGGCATTGTAATAATGGACGCCAATACGCTCCATGCCGGTATCGATCTTCAGATGAACTTTGGCTTTCAAGTTCATCCGGCCGGCCACGGCATTAATCTGTTCCAGCCTTTCCACCGAAGAAGCCGTCAGGGTTAGATTTTGCTCGAGATAACGATGGATCTGCTCCTGCCATATGCCACCGAGAACAATGATCGGGGGCGTGATGCCCAGTTCGCGCAGCAAGATGCCCTCTTCCAGCACGGCGACGCCGATATAGTCCGCCTTGCTGGCCAGGGCTTTCGACACTTCCACCAGCCCGTGCCCGTAGGCATTGGCTTTGACCACCAGCATCACCTTGGCGGGAGCGACTCGTTTCCTGATGACAGCCAGGTTGTCTTCGAGGCGTTTCAGGCTCACTTCTGCCCAGGTTGCCCGGACTCCCGCGGCTGTCGCCATGACCTCGTGGTAGGTTTTCATGGTGGTTATTCTAACCGAACTATCCGGCCATTGTCATGCCGGTCCCCGCACGGCCGGCCGCCGGCTACTCTTGATACAGATTGTCGAATTTCGTGAACTGCTTGCTGAAGGCGAGTTGAACCGTTCCGGTGGGACCGTTTCTCTGTTTGCTTAGGATCAGTTCTGCGAGGCCATTGTTGTCCTCGGTGGGGTTGACCATATCCTCACGGTAGATGAAGAGCACTAAATCCGCGTCCTGTTCAATAGAGCCCGATTCCCGCAGGTCGGAAAGCTGCGGTCGGCGATGCTCGCCGGTTCTGGATTCGATCGCGCGGCTAAGCTGCGACACGGCAATCAAAGGCACGGCGAGCTCTTTGGCGATGCCCTTCAATCCCCGGGAAATCTGAGAGATTTCCTGAGTCCTGTTCTCGTAGCGCTGAGTCGACCCGGACATCAGCTGAAGGTAATCGACGATGATGAGGTCCAACCCATGCTCCAGGCTGAGGCGGCGCGCTTTCGAGCGGAGTTCCGGGACTTTGACGCTGGCGGTATCGTCGATGAAAATTTTCGTCTCCGAGAGGTCCCCGGAGGCGCGGCTCAACCGCTGCCAGTCCTCTCGGTTCAAATATCCCGTATTGATCCTGTGCGCGTCGATTCTGGCTTCGCTGCACAGCAGCCGCTTCACCAGCTGTTCCTTGCTCATCTCCAAGGAAAAGATGCCGACCGACTTGTGTTTTCTGATCGCGACGTGCTCGGCGATATTCAGGCACAGGCTGGTTTTTCCCAATCCCGGGCGCGCGGCAACGATGATAAGGTCCGAAGGATGCAAGCCGGCGGTCATTCGGTCCAGATCCACAAACCCGGTCTCCAGACCGGTGACCGGGGTTTTTTTATTGGACAACTCCTCGATCTGCTTGAAGACATCGCTGACAATCGGGGTGACGGAAAAAAAGCCTGAATGGAACCGCTGGCTCACGATGTCGAATATCGTCTTTTCTACGTCCTGAAGAATTTCCTCGGCCGCTTCCTCATCCTGATAGCTGCGGGCCATGGTTTCGTTGGAGAGTTGGATGAGCCGGCGAAGAGTCGATTTTTCCTTGACGATGGCGGCGTAGAATTCGATGTTCAGGGCGCGCGGCAAACCATCGGTAAGGCTGGCCAGGTAGGCGGCGCCGCCAACGCTCTCCAATTCATTGGCGCGCTGGAGTTCATCCTTGAGCGTGACCAGGTCGATGGGCCGTGAACTGTTCATCAGCCGGAGCATATGGTCGAAAACGCGACGGTGGCTGTCGAGGTAAAAATCCTGCGGTTTCAGCGTTTCGAAAATGGCAAGAACGGCCTTGTCGTCGAGAAGGATGGCCCCGAGTATGGAGCGTTCCGCTTCCAGATTATGGGGCAGAGTTCTTTCCAGGCTGATGTCGGGCATGGGAGTGGCAAAGGACGAATGACGAGTGACGAATTACGAATTTGACAGTAACCAACATGGGGCCGAGCGGCGAATTTGTCAATTCGTTTTCGCGTAGAAAATGAACTTGCGGGCGGCTGGTCGGTACCGATGGCCATCACGAATGACGAATGACGAAAGTCGTGCTGCTCGGTTCCTCATTCGTCATTCGTCGTCCGAGGTTTAAGGGGCTTCTTCCGGCTCGGGCTCCACGATAACCCTGATCGGGACAGTGACTTCGCGGTGCAGACGAATCGGCACCTCGTACTCGCCGACAGTCTTGATCGGTTCTTCCAGCTGAATCTTGCGCTTGTCGATGTCGATCTTGTGAGTGACGAGGAAATCGGCGATGTCGATCGCCGTGACGGAGCCGTAGAGGGAACCGCCCTCGCCGGACTTTCTTCGAATGGTCGCCGTCAGTTTGACAATATCCCGCGCCAGGATGGTCGCGGCTTCCTTTTCACGATGATCGTGGCGCGCCTGAGCGGTTTTTTCCATCGCGGCAATTTTTATGTTGCCCTCTGTGGCTTCCAAGGCAAATTTCCTTGGAATCAGATAGTTGCGCCCGTATCCGGGCGCCACTTTGACGACGTCGCCGGCTTTGCCCAATTTTTCAACATCTTGCTTCAAAATGACCTTCATGTCTCACCCTTTGGAAAAATGTCAATCAGCGACAAATGGAAGGATGGCCAGGTGTCTGGCGCGTTTGATGGCTTCCGCAAGCAAGCGCTGATGCGTCGAGCAGACTCCACTGATTCTCCTGGGCAGTATCTTTCCCCTTTCGGGAATGAAATGGCCTAGGAGTTTTCCATCTTTAAAATCGATATAGGTGATCTTTTCCGCGCAAAATTTGCAGACTCTCTTGCGCCGAATGCTGAACCTTCTTGGACCTGGCATAGTTCTTCGCCTTTCTACCATTGAGGATCAGGCCCGGACCTGACCTCGATAAACAATTCTTTACAGACCTGATGGGGGAGCCTGTTCCGGTTCAATGCCCATGGGAGGCTCGGAAATCTCCGGGAACTCGGGAGCAGGCTTGGTGCCCTTCTTGTGCCTTGCTGACTTGATCTTTTCGGAACGTTTGAGGTCTTCGTCAATTCGAACCGAAATAAAGCGGATGATGTAATCGGTCACCCTGAAACGCCGCTCGATTTCCGCGATGGTGCTGCCGTCTCCCTCGATGGAGAGGACCACATAATAAGCCTCGCGGAATTTCTTGATCTTGTAGGCCAGGGATTTCTTCCCCCAGTTGTCGACTTTGACGACTTTGCCGTTTTTGCCTTCAACCACGGTCTGGATGTGGTTGATAAAGCCGTCCAGTTCCTCGCTGGTTAAAGTGGGAGCGGCAACAAAAACCACTTCGTAGTTTCTCACGATGTTCTCCTTACAGCTTCAAGCGTTAAAAAGCGCCATTGTCTTGGAAACGCCGTCATTGAGTACGGACTTCACGGCCTTCCCGGCTTTCACGATCATGTCATTCAGGTCTGTCCGGATCTCCGAAGGAAAATCGGACAGTACGAAATCCGCTTTGGCGCCGGGCATCGTCTCTTCGCCTATCCCCAGGCGCACGCGCACGATCTCGTCGGTCTTCAAGGCATCCAGGATCGACTCGAGCCCATGATGCCCGCCGGCTGATCCCCGTTCCCGGATCCGTATACGGCCAAACGGCAGATTCAGGTCATCCAGAACGAGCAGGAGATCCTGCGGACCCCGCTCTAGCTTCGAAAGCAGGACTTCGACAGCCCGACCGCTGTGATTCATATAGGTCAGCGGCTCCATGAGCAGCACCGGATGACGGCTGATTTCAATCCGGCAGGTGCGTGAAAGTGCGCCGGACGACCAGCGACCGGATCCTTCCCGGGCGAGATCCTCAAGGACCATGAACCCAACATTGTGCCGGTTCCGCTCATATCGTTTGCCCGGGTTCCCCAAGCCGACGATGACTTTGGCCAAGGCTTCCGTCTCGATCGCTTCCATCCCGCACCAAAGCACCCAATCGGCAAGATCCTATTTGGTTTCGGATTTCGAAGGCTTGGATTTCTCTTCTTCCGCGCCTTCTTCGACAGCCTTGCCCTTCTTGATAACCTCCGGTTCGGCTGCCGCTTCAACCGCCACTTCCACCGGCACCTCTTCCTTGATCGGAGGAACGATGGTGACAACGACAATTTCCGGATCGGTGAGGATCTTGACCTTGGCGTCGGTTTGAATATTTTTCACCCGGATATAGTCGTTGATCTTCAGCGCGCTGACATCCACCTTGATTGATTCCGGAATATCCGAAGGGAGACACTCCACTTCGATCGAGCGGGTCACAATATCCATGATGCCCCCGCCCAACTTCACCCCCTCGGCCTCGCCGACGACCTCGATGTTGACGGTCAGCTCGAGCAGCCGATCCATCGCGATTTCGAGGAAATCGGCATGGATAAGATTTCCGTGAACAGGATCGAGCTGGTAATCCTTGACCATGGCGTTGTTTTGTTCGGAACCGTCCACGTTGACCGAGAAAATAGTGTTTCGCCCGGTTTCCGAATGCAGAATCGTTTTCACTTCGCTCGGATTGACGGAAACCACCATGGGCTGTTTCCCGGGGCCGTAGATCACGGCAGGGATTCTCCCCGATTTCCGGATCCGCCTGTTGGCATTTTTGCCACCCGGGATCCGTACTTGAGCTTCAATGACTGTTGGCATGAAATCCAACTCCTTCCTCGGAGTCCCGAGAAATTCCGGAGCCTTGCCGGGCTCCCGAATTCGAAGACTCTCTAAACAAATAAGCTACTGACACTCGTTTCTTCGTGAATGCTCTGTATGGCGCTGCCCAGCAAGCCGGCGACACTCAAGATCTTCATATTCGGAAGAATCCTGGAACCATCGAGCGGGACGGTGTTGGTGAGAATGATTTCCTCAATGGGCGCGCTGCGCAGCCTGTCAATGGCGGGCCCGCTCAGGATGCTGTGAGTCGCGCAGGCGAAAACCTTCTCCGCCTTCTTCCTCCGCAGAGCCTGAACCGTGTTGACCAGGGTGCCGGCGGTATCGATCATATCGTCGCAGATAATGATGTTTCTCCCGCTGACATGGCCGATGATGTGGAGCACTTCGGCTTCATTCGGCGCCGTACGGCGTTTATCGATCACCGCAAGATCCGCATCGAGCCGTTTGGCGAACGCCCGCGCCCGTTCCACTCCTCCTGCGTCGGGCGATACCACCGTGAGGTTTGGGATGTGCAACTGCTTCAAATACTCGACGAGCACCGGAGCCGCATACAGGTGGTCGACCGGGATGTCAAAAAAGCCCTGGATCTGGCCCGCATGCAGATCCATGGAGAGGATCCGGTCCGTGCCTGCGGCCGTCAGCAGATCTGCCACAAGCTTGGATGAAATGGGCACGCGGGGTTTGTCCTTCCGATCCTGTCGCCCATAGCCGTAATAAGGGATAACCGCCGTGATCCGTGTGGCTGAGGAGCGCTTGAAGGCGTCGATCATGATCAGCAGCTCCATCAGATTGTTGTTCACGGGGCTGCAGGTAGGCTGGATGATGAAGACATCTGTCCCCCGGACATTTTCCAGGATCTGGCAATAAACCTCTCCATCGCTGAATTTCGCTAAATGAATTTTCCCCTCCGGAATTTTCAGGACGTCACAGATCTGCGATGCCAGCGCTGGATTGGCATTTCCGGAAAAAACTTTCAGTTCTCGATTCACTCGCTTGTATCCAGTATTAATCATTGGCTCACTCCTGGAGGCGCTGCGAGATGGCTGGGGCGGGAGGATTCGAACCTCCGAATGCAGGTGCCAAAGACCTGTGTCTTACCGCTTGACGACGCCCCAGCAATATCTTTTGGCGAAATACAGCACGTCTGCAAATCGCATCAGCGCCGGCGTCTACCCGAACATTTTATGGAGATACTCAGCCCGAGAGAGGGTCTTCGCCGGAAACACTCGCCAGATCTCTCGTGCCGCTTCACGGGAGGCCGCGAACGCTGATTCCTCATCAGAGAAGAATCCGAAGACAGATGATCCGCTGCCGGACAGCAAGGTGGCCGTCGCGCCCCGTTTTTCGAGGAAGATTTTGGCTTCCGCGATGGCCGGGTAGGCAGTCAGGATCGAAGCCTCGAAATCATTAAAGATCCCGGTCAGGGAGGTTGCGTCCGCCTGCCCCTGACCAATAAAATGTTGAATTCTAAGGTCCTCAAGACAGGAAGTCAATCCTAAATTCAGGGAGCGGTACGCTTCGGCCGTGGAAACAGGAATGCCGGGGAAGATAATCACCAGGTGCCTCGGAGGAAAATCGGGGAGCTGTCGGATCTTTTCCCCCCTCCCCTCTCCCAGCGCCGTGCCGCCATGGAGGAAGAAGGGAACATCGGAACCGAGGCTTTCGGCCAGAGCGCAAAGTTCTGAATCAGAAAGGGGGAGATTCCAGAAACGGCGGAGTCCAAGCAGCGCAGCCGCTGCATTACTGCTTCCCCCGCCCAGCCCCGCTCCTGCGGGTATCGTCTTGTGGATGGTTATGGAGGCGCCTTGCTCTGTCCCGCCGGCAGATGCCAGCAGCCCGGCAGCTTTCCAGACCAGGTTGTCCTCCTGCCGGATCTCGGGCAGATTTTCGCAAAGAACTTCGATCTGCGGAGAAGGGCGGAATTCGATGCCGTCACCTAGGTCGACGGTCTGGAATACGGTTTGGATCTCGTGATAGCCATCCGTACGCCGGCCGAGGACCGAGAGCGCCAGATTTATTTTCGCGAATGACGAGATCCTGAGGGAGGAGGCTGTCACTTTCCTGTCTTCTGCTTGCGGAGCGTGTCCTCGAGGGCATCCAGTTTCTGGCGGACTTTCTGCACATCGTCCTGTTCTGTTCCGATGTTGACCGATTTCGTCCAGAAATCTCTCGCCTTCTGCAGGTTTCCGGTTTTGAAGTACAGATCGCCCAAGTGCTCCTCGATCGTGGGATCATTCCTTACGATCTCGCCGGCTTCGAGCAGGTATTTCTCGGCATTGGCCAAATCGTTCAGTTTGAAGAAAGCCCATCCGAGGGAATCGAGATAGGCGCCGTTCTGGGGTTCAATCGCCAGCGCCTCCTTGACATAATTGACGGCTTCCTCGAGCCGGATTCCTCGGTCTGCGAGCATGTAGCCGATATAGTTCAAGGCCTCGGCATTTTGCGGGTCGGCTTGCAAAATCTCCTTGGCGATGGACTCCGCCCGGTCGAAATCATTCTGCTTCTCATAGACCGAAGCCAGCCGGATTTTCAACCGCTCGTTATCTTCCTTGTCCGGAGATTTATTCTCGGCCAGGAGCAGCATCTGCTCCGCGTCGGCAAACCGCTTATCCTGGAGATAGACTTGGCTCAGGTTGACGTAGATTTCGATGTTGTCCGGGGATTTGTTCTCGGCCTGGCGAAGAATCTTCTCCGCATCGGAATAGCGCTTATCTTGCAGATAGATCTGGCTCAAATTGACGTAGAGTTCGATATTGTCCGGATTCGCCTGCAGCAGCTTGGCAAGAACCTCGGCCCCTTCCCTTGGCTTGCCCGCATCAGCCAGCGCTCTTGCGTAGAGAGTGCCGATCTCTAGATCGCCGGGATTCTTTTCGGATAGGTCCTTCCCCAAAGAAAGCGCCTTGTCGAACTGTTTACTGACGCGATAGGCCTGGATGAGCTCGGGGCCTGTTCTCTTCGGGTCGACCTTCGCCATGTCCTGATACAAACCGATGGCCTTCTCGTAGTTTCCCATCTCCAGGTAATCGGCCGCGAGGTGCTGCTGGAAAACGAAACGATTGCTGCGCGCTTCCTCGCCGGTGCCTTTATCCAGCAGATACGTCATGACCTTGGCGGCTTCCGTGTATCGTCCGGTTTCTTCATAAACCCGCCCAAGCAAAAACCGGGCTTCCAGAGCATCCGGTTGCGCCTCCAGGATCGACTGAAATGCCTGGGTGGCTTCCGGGAATTTCCGCAGGCCGAACAAAGCCTTCCCGCGGAGCGTTTGAATCCCCAGGTCGGCCGCTAATGCCGGATTTTTGACCAGTTCGTCCAGGAGCTTGAGCGCTTCGCCGTTTTCGTTGGTATTCACGAGCGCATCCGCCAGATCACGGCTCACATTTGGGTTGCCTCCGGTCACTTCCAGCAGCTTTCGATAAACCGGGACCGCTTCCTTATTTTTGTTTTGTTTGGAATAAATGAGCGCCAGCATCGCAAGGCTCTCCGCCGAATCCGGCTCGACTTTCAGGCCCTTGTTCAGGTACTCGATGGCCTTGTCTTCGTTGCCAGTGCGGTCATAATACTTTGCTATTTCCCGGTAACCGTTGTCGCCGTAGGAGGCGAGGCTCTGAAACATCTCAAAGGCCTCGATGGCCTTTTCGGGCTGATTCTGCTCGAAGTACGCACCGCCAAGGGCATAATAAACGTGTTCGTCCTGCGGAGTCAGAACTTTCAGCTTTTCCAGTTCCTGGATTGCCTGCGCCACCCCTCCGTTCTGATTTCTGAAATAAATCTTTGCCAGAAACCAGTGCGGATCCGGGTCCTCTGGATCGAGCCGGGCAGCTTCCTCGGCGTTCTCAAGCGCCTCACGATTGTTTCCGGATTTCTCGAGCAGCGCCGCCAGCTCCAGATGCACCGCGGGGCTGTTCGGGTTG